>Ga0256840_1000595_pt1 | contig 36569 bp, 28 predicted proteins | sample 355202metaG_FD_185969 | JGI IMG/M metagenome (GOLD analysis project Ga0256840, IMG submission 185969) | Hydrothermal vent microbial communities from Mid Atlantic Ridge, Atlantic Ocean - 355-202 | ecosystem: Environmental > Aquatic > Marine > Hydrothermal vents | place: Atlantic Ocean: Mid...
CTGCTGTTAAAAAAGCTCCTGTCTTATCTACTATTTTGGTATATATTGCATCTATTTTTTTCTCAATATATGCATTGTAGTTTTCAATAAACATTTTGAGTTTCAAAATTATTTTTTGAATGTTTTTTGTAATAAAACTTGGTATTAAATCATTGAATTCAAATTTTGTTTTGTCATTCTCTAACTGTTTTTGTAATGCATCTAATGGTGATGTACTTACCTTAAACGCGTTAACTACATTTTCTCTGTTTAAAAAATAGTCTTCATTTTCGGTATCCCAAATTTTATCAGAAATTTTGAGATAATCTACGCCATCTCCTATTTTGGTAATAATCCAACCCACTGCTTTTGCTGGTGCAAAAAATGATGCCATTATATATTGTAAACCGCCTAATAGTGTATTTGTAAATGTAATTTCTTCTTCTATATGCCCTTTTTCTATCAGTTGTTTTAACAACATTTGACTTAATGGAAATTTTTTATTTACATACTCCACTACATTTGTACTATATAATTGAGCTGTTTTTACACGCTCTCTAACATCATTTGCTACACGACCTCTTAATATTTGTTTGCTAAAATCACCTCCATTGTCTTCTAAAAAAAGTAATATTTCGCCTTGTTGTGGTCTGCAAACCTCATAGGCTTCTTTAATCTTATTTCCGTTTTTGGATATATGTAAGATTATTTTAAATGCAAAGGTGTCGCCTTTGTCTCCAATACGTCCATTTTTATTGGTGTCGTAGTAAAAATCAGTTGATGAGTGATAGGTTTCTGGTTTTGTGTCCGAATCCACATCGGTAATAATTCCTATTTGATTTAAAAACTGTTTCTCTGCATCTGGGAAATAGAGCTCTTCTATTTCTCTAGATGTTCTGCTGCTAAATTTCATTCTTGTTAGCGGATGTACATACGTCATTCCTCTAATCGTTTGTCCAAAATATACTGCCATTATTATTGGTTTTAAGGTTAATAATTATTTATGACACAAAGATATTTGGGAGGAGTGACAACAGTATGTCAACTAGGGTTAGAAATATTTTATATTTTTTGTTTTTTGCTACATTGTTTAACAAAAAAAGACAGCTTATTGCTGTCTTTTTTTGTTTATTTAAAAATAATTAGATTGATTATTTGCTACATATCTACAAATCAAACTTGTATTTTATTCCTCCCAATACTTGTATTCCTTGTACTCTATAACTTGTATATTTTGGGTAATTGGTACTCAATAGGTTGTTTCCGTTTATAAATGCTGTTAATCTATCGGTAAAATTATATCCTAAATTTAAGTTTAAATCCATATAACTTTTATTTGTTACTTCTTCTTTTATTGGTATTAATGGAAAATTGTTAATGTACTCATCATCTCTTTCACTTTCAAAAAATAATTTTGCTCCTGCAAACCATTGTTTGTTATTGTAATTTGCAAATATACCTGCTTCTAATGCTGGTGTATTCCATGCCTTATCTTCTACTTTTAAGTCGTATGAATTGAATGTTGCATTTCCTCCAAAACTTAATTCTTTGGTAAAATCTATAGTTAATTCTCCAAATACACCAAAGGTTTTTACATCATCGTGTACTATTTTAAATGAATTCCCATATTGGTAATTTCTTGCCGTTCCGCCTAGTGTTAAATCTTCATTTAATTTATAGAATGGTTTATCATTTTCACTTTTATAGGTTGCGTTTAGATTATACGATATGTAGGATGCTAATTTTCCTTTTGCACCAAATTTTGTTTTGTATTGTTCGTCTGTTCTTCGTACATCTAATGTTGGTGATACAAACGGATTTTCTTTTACAAATCCTTGATACGATTGTTGGTGTAAGTTTCCTGTTACTCCTGCATATAAGGTCATTACATCTTGTATTAATTCATAAGATGCTGTTACGTTTGGGTATATATAAAACTTACTCTCTGCGTCACTTTGTATTGCACCACTATATACTAAATTTGCTCCTAAATTTACTGTTAGATGATCTCGTAATACTTTAAAGTTTGGACTTATTCCCAAATTATAATATCCGTATTCTAAATAGTCATCGGTTAAATAATGCTTGTTAAAATGTCCTCCTATATATTCTAATCTTATATCGGCATTTATTAATTCTGATGATATTGGTAATTCAAATTTTGGTATTGCCAAAAAGATAAATTCTGAACTTTTATAAGCATCTGTAAATATGGACATGTCTGCTTTTGCTCCTTTAAAATACGAGTCGTAATAGTCTATACTTGCTCCCAAGTTTATACGATTAAATACTTGCTCTTCATCTATTAAATCTATTTGTGCTTGGCTTATTGTTCTGTCATATAATCCGTACCAATTTTGCTTTTGGTACTTATAACCTCCATTTACCTGCCAATCCATATCTCTAAGCGAATTTTTGTAAAACAAATCTAAACCTACATTCATAAAATTAGAGTTTAGTAATGCGTCTTTTACTTTCCCATTTGAGGAGTGAAAATTTAGTGTTCCACCAAATTCATTATCTCTTGTTGTAGATGTTCGTGCAAATACTTCTATTTTGGGTGTGGTATAATTTCCGAAGCCTACACTTGCATAATTATCATATATACGTTCTCTTTTTTTACGCGCTACTCCTTTTGCTTTTCCTTTTGCTGGTGTAAACGTTGATGCTACTGGTACGGAATTTATAGAATATTCTACTGGTTTTTTATCGTTTATAGAATCATCGCCTTGCTTTGGACTTTTCTTTACCTTAAATGCATCCTTAATTTTTGGTGTATATGGTTTTACAATATTTATTTCTTCTGTTCCTATGGTATCTTTTTCCACTTCTTGCGATGTGATTGAGATTATTGAAAACAATGAGATTAGTATTAAAATTAATTTGTTCATATATTTTATATTTCTAGCAAAGGTTAAATACGCAATGCTGTTTGTATTATTTTTTATTCTCTTTTTGCAATTTTTAATTTGGCACTACGGATGCATTTGTTTTTGATTCTTGCATTTTTATTTTTTGCAATTCTACTTTTGCTTCTTCTACTGCTTCTTTATGTTCTGCTTGTCCTTTAAAGTTTTTTATTACCGATTCTAATACTACGGTTGCTTGGTATGCATCTTTTAAGGCATAAAAGTTTTTTGCCATTACTACCAACCCTTTTACACTCCATACTTTATAACTGGAATAATCGGATGCTAATTTTTGTACCTGTGAATTTGAGTTTTTATAATCTCCATCTCTATTCTTAAAAAAAGCATCGTAATAAATAGATTCTGCTTTCAATTCGCCTTGCGCTGTTAAAGAAACCTCTTCATAAGCATTCTTTGCTTTGTCTAAATTGCCTGTTTTTATTGCCGATCGTGCTATTATTATTTTTGCATCTGTTTTTACTCTATCTTCTATACTTGGGTTTTGTAATATTTTTTCGGCAAATGTTACTGCTTCTGTATAATTTTCTAAATTATAATTTCCTTTCATTAAATTACTTTGTGCATACAATATGTTTTGATCGTTTTTTCCTTCGTTTTCTAATCGTAATAATATTGGTATTGCTGTTGCCCAATCTTTGTTTTTTAGTAATACTTGTGATAATCTTGTTAGTGCTTGTTCTGTATATTCGTTTGGTTCTTGATTTATTATATACTGGTAATGGTTTTTTGTACTTTCAAACTTATTATCGCTATAAAATAATTCTGCCAAATAAAAATTTGCTTGTAATGCATGTATTCCTTTTGGAAAACGTGCTAAGTATTTTTTAAATCCCCGTATTGCTTTTGTTTTATTATTCTGTTGGTATTGTATGTCTGCTGCCTCATACATTGTATTGTCTAATTCGGCATCGCTTACCTCTATAAAATCTACATTTTGTACCCAATCGGCATATTCATCTACTCGTCCTAAATTTATATAAATTTGCCTTGCATTATTTACTGCTTGTCGTGCTTCTGGCGTTTGCGGATAGTCTTTTACTAACTTTTTATATTTTACTAATGCTTCTTCGCCTCTGTTAGAATTAAAATATATTAATCCTTGTTTTAATAATGCTTTTGGTTTTAACGGACTTCGATTAAATCGCAATACTTTCTGATAAGCTTCTAATGCTTCTTCCTCTTGTTTTGCTTTCTTATATGCTGCTCCTAATGAAAAGTATGCTTCGTCTCTTAGTTTGGATTTTGTGTACTTTTCTAAAAATGTATTTAGTGTTCCTATTTTTTTTGTGTTTTGCCCTAAAAACCCATAACTTATTGCTTTTTGAAAATAGGCATAATCTAAGTTTTTTCCTCTACTGTTAATTGCTTTATTGTATGCTTCTAATGCTTTTTGGTATTTACTTGTTATAAAATAACTGTCTCCTAATCGCAAATAACTATCTTTTACCTCTGCGGTTTTTTCTGTGGTACTATTTGTGAATTTTTTAAAGTATTCTATAGATTTTGTATAATTTTTTAGTTTAAAATTTGTGTATGCTAAGTTGTAATCTACATCTATAAATTCTTCTGTTTCACTTGCACTCGGCAATGTTGCAAATGTTTCAAAGCCTGTTAACGCTTCATTAAAATGATTGGTTAAATAATTTGTTTCTGCTTTCCAATATGTTGCTTTTGCTGTAAATGTTGCTTCTTCATTTTTATTTAATGATTTATTAAATAACTCTTTTGCATCATTATACTTTGTATCGTTAAAAGCTTGTATTCCACTAAAAAAAGCGACTTTTTGATAAATTTCTTTAGACTTTTTGTCATTTTTATTTTTCAATAATTTTAATGCTCCTTCGTAATCTTTTGAAGTTACATACGAGCTTACCAATAATTCATTTATTTCTTCAGTATTTTCAGATTTTGGATATTTTTCTAGATATTCTGTTAATACATCTGGTACACTTTTTAATGGGTTTCCTATTTCGTAACTCAATTTTGCATAATTTAACCATGCATTTTTCTTTATTTCGTTATCATAATCCATTTCTAGTGCATTTCTAAATGCATTTAATGCTTCTTGTTTTTTGCCTGATTTTACATAACATTCTGCTAAATGGTAGGATGCGTTTTGTGATACCGCACTTTTTCCGCCTATAATTTTATTAAACCACGATATGGCATTTTCATAATCTTGCTGCATATAGTATGCATATCCTAATTGGTAATAATCTGTATTATTCCATTTCCCTCTATTCCCTTTGTAATTTTTTAAATATGGTACTGCCTTATCGTATTTTTTTAGGTTAAAATAACTTTCTCCTAATATTTTAGATACGTCTGATTTTTGTTTTCGATTGGCTTCTTTTAAAAATGGTTCTGCTATATCTATTGCTTCTTGAAATTTACCCATTTTAAACTTTATATTTGCTTTAAAATAGGGTACATCTTTGCCTAATTCTTTGTTGTCTTCTACTTCGCCTAAATATTTATCTGCATTATCATAATCATCATTTTGATAGGCCATAAATCCATAATAATACTTTGCTTGTGCGCCATATTTTGGTGAGTCTAATAATGGTGCTAAATAATTTTTTGCCTTTTTGTAATTTTTCACACTAAATAATGCATAGCCATATTTAAAATTAAAATCTTCTTCTTGTCGAGTTGTTAGCCCTTTTGTATCTACATTTTTAAACCATTTTAAGGCATCGTTATATTTACCGTAATTGTAATAATAATCACTTACTTCTCGGTATGCATCGTTACGTTTTGTACTTGTTGGGTAGTTTTGTACAAAATCTGCCATCATTGAATCCCCATTTCTATCGCTTAAATGTAATGCGGCAAATGCGATATAATAATCGCAGGTTGCTTTATTTTCTGAAGAATCGTCAAATTCATTTCTTACTTTTTTAAACAATTGCTGCGATGCTACATAATCTCTATTTTTATAGAGGGCAACAGCATGGTTAAATTCTTTTAATTCATTTGTATAAACGTCTGATTTTTGAGCAGATATAGCAATGGTAAATAAAAGTGTTAGTGCTACTAATAATAGTTTAAATTTATTCATGTTATAATGGATTATTATAGTCAAAAGTAATAATACTAATCTCTATAACGCACAAAATAGTTTTGAATTGTTCACAAACTTATTAATAACCTAAGTTCGACTAAGACTTCTATTTACAGAAAATGAAGAAATGGTGCGATTTGAAGCATAATTTTTAAGGTATAACCTGTTATTTTTTAAAAATTATTCAAAAAAGATTGCCTTTTATTTGTTTTCCCTTCGGGTTTGATTATTTTTTTCATAATCGCGCTAAATTTCTTTGAATTATCTAGATAATCCTTCTAATATTCATCTTCGATTATGAAAAAAATAATCTAAACTGTAAACGAATTATTAGTCGAACTCTGGTTAATAGTAATTTTATATATTTGATACAATGTTTTAATAAACCTGTCCTATTAATAATTTCTCATTCGTCTAAGAGATATAAACCAATAAAATTTAATATTATGAATGAATTTATGATGATTTTTAGAAATGACAAAAACAATTCTAAACCTTCTCCCGAACAAATGCAAGCTATGATTAAACAATGGCAAGATTGGATTGGTGGTATTGCAGCACAAGGCAAATTTGTTGCTACCAATGCGCTAGGCTTTAATGGTAAAACTGTACACTCCGATTCTACCATTACTGATGGTCCTTATGCCGAAGTTAAAGAAATTGTTGGTGGTTACATTATTGTTAAAGCAGAAAACTTAGATGAAGCTGTTAAACTCTCTAATGGCTGCCCAACTTTAACAACTGGTGGTAAAGTAGAAATTAGAGACGTAATGGTATTAAATAAATAACACAACATTTATTGAATAAAAATGAATTAATACCAAACTTATTCCGTACTGAGTATAGTAAAATTGTTGCTGTACTCTGTAAGGTTTTTGGGTTAAACAATATAGACTTTGCTCAAGATATTGTTAGCGAAACTTTTTTAACTGCTACTGAAACTTGGGGTTTAAAAGGCACGCCAGATAATCCTAAAGCTTGGCTTTATACGGTTGCTAAAAATAAAGCTAAGGATACTTTTAGACGACATAAAAATTTTAATCAGAAAATTAAACCTTTACTAATAAGCGAAGATTACTTAGAGCCTTTTGAAATTAATTTATCCAAAAAAAACATTACCGATAGTCAATTACAAATGTTATTTGCTGTTTGTAACCCTATTATTACTGCTAAATCACAAATTACATTGGCTTTGCGTGTTTTATGTGGATTTGGTATTGATGAAATTGCTCAAGCTTTTTTGAGTAATAAAGCTACGATTAACAAAAGACTACTTAGAGCCAAAAAAAAATTAAGAAACCGACAAATAGATTTATCTTTTCCTGATAAGGATAAATTAAGCAGTAGATTAGATAATGTTTTAAGAGTAATCTATTTGCTTTTTAATGAAGGTTATTATTCTGTTACCTCAGAAAAAAAATTGAAAAAAGATTTGTGTGTTGAAGCCATGCGCTTAACCTATATGCTAATTAATTACAAACCTACCAACCGTCCAAAAACAAATGCTTTAATGGCTTTGTTATGTTTTCATTCTTCTAGATTTGATGCTAGAACAAACGAACAAGGAGAATTGATATTATATGCTGACCAAAATAGAGAAAAATGGAATTATGAATTGATTGAAAAAGGATTATTTTTCCTCAATAAATCATTATCAAAAAATATCTCTAAATATCATTTAGAATCTACTATTTCTTTTTGGCATACTAAACCAAATGATACGCCAAAAAAATGGGAAAGTATCTTACAATTGTACAATCAATTATTACAAATTGAATACTCGCCAATAATTGCGTTAAACCGAACTTATGCTTTAGCTAAAGCAAACACAAAACAAGAAGCCATTACCGAAGCTTTAAAAATTGATCTAAAAAAGAACCACTTATACCATGCTTTACTTGCCGAACTTTATAAAAATATAGATAACAAAAAACAAATAGAGCACTTAAAAATTGCCTTATCTCTAGTTAAAACTAATAGCGAACGCAAAATCATCCTATTAAAATTAGATGATTTGTACTAAAATTTAAGAATTACTGTTTTATTATATATCATAATAAATAATTTTGAAAACTATTCTAAAATTTATTGGCTTTTTATTCCTATTTGTATTACTAACTGTAATTACACAAATTGGTGGTATTGTATTATTTTTTAGTTTATTTTTTTCTAAACTATGGAAAAAAGATTTCAAATTTAAGAAAACTGTTACTTTTATAATATTATATTTGATTGCTACCTTGTTTATTACCCCCTATGTTTCTCCTTTTTTTGGTAGAGAAAAAATACTCAATACTTCCAAAATAAAACCTAGTAATTATATGTATGTTTTGCTAAACAGAAATTATGTTAGACCTGCTCTAAACAAATTACTAAAGCAAACACAACATGATTTAGTTGATACTGGTATTGAAATCCGTTATTTAGATGCTAACTTTCCGTTTATAAATAATTTTCCTCTTCTGCCGCATTTAAGTCATAATGATGGTAAAAAATTGGATTTAAGTTTAGTCTATAAATCTAACAATGATAAAATTACTACAAAACAAAAATCAGTTAGTGGTTATGGTGTTTTTGAAAGCCCAAAAGGAAACGAATACAACCAGATAAATGTTTGTTTTAAAAAAGGGTTTTATCAATATGACCATCAAAAATACATGACTTTTGGAAAGATTAACAAGGCTTTGATTTTTTCTAAAAAAGGAACAAAAAAATTGATTAATAGTCTTTTAAAAAATAAAACTTTGGGTAAATTATTTATTGAACCGCACTTAAAACATCGCTTAAATTTAACAAATCCTAAAATACGCTATCATGGTTGTAGAGCTGTACGACATGATGATCATATTCATATTCAATTAAAATAGTTTTTTTTGAACTGTTTTTTGTTTCACGCAAAGTTCGTAAAGAACGCAAAGGTAAGCTCAATTTCTAGTGGTATTCATACGAAACTCAAATTATTTAATATGATATTTTTTTGAGTTTTTAGGATTAAACTCTTTGTGGGTTTTTCGGTAATATCAAACTTTACGAGCCTTGTCTTGATGGTAGGTGAATTTTCGTGAAACTGTATTTTTTTACACAAAAACAAATTCAATATTAAATAAGATATGGCTTATTGTCTTTTATGTATCTTTGTAACATCTTATTAAAACTATTACTCTTAAATTCATGCAAGAATCTATTTTAAATTTAACGGATGCCGATATTTTTCAACGCGAAAGATTAATTATAGAAAATGTAAATTTACTTATTACCAAAGGAGAATTTATTTATCTAATTGGTAAAACAGGTAGTGGTAAAAGTAGTTTAATGAAAACGCTTTATGCCGATTTACCTTTGCAAAAAGGTGAAGGTTCCATTGTTGGTTATAATTTAAAAACTTTAAAACAAAAAGATATTCCGTTTTTACGAAGAAAAATTGGTGTTGTCTTTCAAGATTTTAAATTGTTATACGACCGTAATGTTTTTGAGAATTTACGTTTTGTTTTACGTGCTACTGGATGGGAAGATAAGGTTAAAATGAAAGCAAAAATCAACGAGGTTTTAGATAGAGTTGGTATTATAAAAAGTATTGACAAAATGCCTTTTCAGCTTTCTGGTGGTGAGCAGCAGCGTGTTGCTATTGCAAGAGCTTTGTTAAATGATCCTGATTTAATTTTAGCTGATGAACCTACTGGTAATCTTGATCCAAAAACTTCGATGGAAATTATGGATGTGTTACACCAAATTCATAAAAGTGGTAAGAGTATTGTTATGGCAACACATGATTATGCTTTAATTTTAAAATATCCGCATAAAACTATAAAGTGTGAAGGTAGCCAAATTTTTGAAGTGGTTCAAAAAACGATTTAATCCATGAAAAATAATCGAATTTTAAAAATTTTAGCTTTTGTAATTATGGTTATGGGAACATCTTCTTTGGATTACGATAATTTTTTATCTCAAAATAATATTCCCTTTTTTGTAATTGGTATAGCTGCAACGATTATTTTATATATTGCGAAAAAAGATTTGAATTAATCTTTTGGCAATATTACTTTAAACACAGTACCTTCATTTAGCTCCGATGTAAATGTAATGGTGCCTTTATAGGCTTCAATAATATTTTTGACCATTGCTAACCCTAATCCCATTCCGCTAGATTTAGTAGTGAATTTTGGTTCAAATATTTGATTTTTGTGTTCTTCTGCTATTCCTTTTCCGTTATCGGTTACTGTAATTATTACGTTATTTTCTTTTTCAAAAACATGTGCTTTTATTAACGGGTTTTCTGTTTCTGCTAATGCTTGTGTTGCGTTTTTTACCAAATTGGTAATGATACGTGTTAGCTGAATTTTATCTAATTGTGCTATTATGGTTTCCTTTTCAGGATGGTATTCTATATATGATTCATTAAAAATTTCTAATCCATGTTTTACTACCTCAACAACATTTAAGCTCTCCTTGTTATGTGTTGGCATTTTTGCAAAGTTAGAAAATGCGGATGCTATTGATGTTAATGTATCAATCTGCAATAATAAAGATTGGCTGTACTCTCTCAGTTTTTCCTTATTATCTGGATCATTTGGATTAAAACGCCGTTCAAAATTCTGTACCGTTAATCGCATTGGTGTTAGCGGATTTTTAATTTCGTGTGCTACTTGCTTTGCCATTTCGCGCCAAGCTTCTTCTCGCTCACTTTTTGCTAATTTTACTGCACTCTCTTCCAATTCATCTACCTTTTGATTGTATGCATTTAGTAGTGTGTTAATTTCTCTACTAGCATTTGTAACTGTTACCTTTTCGTTTCGACTACCAATATGCATTTTACTAATTTTATCACTAACTGCTTTAATAGACTTTGTAACATTACTAGATAACCAATATGCAATGGATATACCTACCAATAACAATAAAAAATAAGCAAATGCTAAACGTTCTAAAAGTTCTTTTAACTCTTTATTCTGTTCGGAATTATCTTGTAAGTATGGTAAGCCTAAAATCCCTATTGGCTTAAATTTTGAATCTTCTATATAGGTATAAGATGCTTGCACCTCTTTATCATCCGTTAATTTATTCTCTATATAACGTTTGTTCTCACTTCTTTCAATTTTAGATACTATACTTTTTGATAAATCGTAATTTTTAGTGTCCTTTGGAAATGTAGATACCGAACTAATTAATAACTTACCCTCTAAATCATAAATATCAATATCTAACTTATTATTATTAGATATATTATGGATTTGATCTCTAAATATTCTTGGTATTTCAGCGGTTTCTACTACATAAGTTGTTCGGTTTAACTCATTTTCAATAGTAGCTCTAATATTATTTTCCTTACGAACTAGTCGTTTGTTATGATAATCATTACTTTGCTCTTTATATTGATATATGGCAACTTGTATGGTTACTACCAATGCTATTAATACCAATAATAACATGGATAAAAATATACGAAGACGTAATGATAAATTTTTAAAACTCATTTGCTGAATTGATTGGTAAATATACTGCTTTTTAAAAAAGTGTAGCTACAAAAATTACACCAAAGAATGATTTGGTGTTTTATTTATTAGAATCGTCATTACGAAGGAAGTATTCTCGATACTTTGGGGGATGTAATCCGTTGAATAATCGTCATTGCGAAGGAGGAACGACTGAAGTAATCCGCTGAATGATAGTATTTTTACTGTTCAGCAGATTGCTTCGTCGCTCTTTCAGGCTTCTCGCAATGACGTGTTGTTCAACAGGCTACTTGCATGACGGTGTGAGCGGCATTATGAAAAAGGCATTCCCTCTTTGGGAGGTGCAACCCGTTAAAATCATGTAAAATTAAAGACCCATCCTTCGGATAAATCTTTCCATTCTGGATTTTCTTTGTTTACTAATGCATTTTTCCGCTTTCGGTTTCCGTTTTTTAGTTGTTTTTCTCTTTTTATAGCGTTAGTAATATCTGAGAACACTTCAAAATATACTAGTTTATTACAATTGTACCTTGCTGTAAAACTATTTTTATATGTCTTGTTTTTATGCTGAAATATTCGCTTTTCTAAATTGGAAGTAACTCCAATATATAAAACTGTATTGTTTTTGTTTGTTATAAAATAAACAGCACTTTGTTTCATAGTTTTTTTTTATTTAATGGTGAGCGTCATTACGAAGGAAGTATGACTGACGTGATTCGTTGAATGATAGTTTTTCTTACTATTCAACGGATTGCTTCGTCGCTCTTTCAGGCTTCTCGCAATGACGGTGTGATCGTCATTGCGAAGGAGGAACGACTGAAGTAATCCGCTGAATGATAGTGTTTTTGCTGTTCAACAGATTGCTTCGTCGCTCTTTCAAGCTTCTCGCAATGACGTGTTGCTCAACAGGCTACTTGCATGACGGTGTATTCAACACACACTTCGGTGCTACCCAACAATATTTACAATTTTACCAGGTACTACAATTACTTTTTTGGGCGTTCTACCGTCCAATTGTTTTTGTGTACGCTCGTCTGCCATTACTGCTTTTTCAATTTCTTCTTTGCTTAAATCTAAGGATAAGTCTAGTGTAAAACGCATTTTACCATTAAATGATATTGGGTAGGTTTTATTCGATTCTACCAAGTGACTTGCTTCAAAAATTGGATATGGTACGGTTGATATTGATGTTGTATGTCCTAACTTTTCCCATAACTCTTCGGTTATGTGTGGTGCATAAGGTGATAGTAAAACTAATAATGGCTTTAATATTTCTCGTTGGTTACATTTTTGTTGTGTTAACTCATTTACAGCAATCATAAAACTACTTACCGAGGTATTGAATGAAAAATTTGTAATATCATCCTCTACTTTTTTGATGGTTTTGTGTAAAGTTTTTAAGCTTTCTTTACTTGATTTTTCTTCGCTGATATGTGCTACGCCATTTTCATCAATTCCGTATAATTTCCATAATTTTTTAAGGAAAGAATAAACTCCTGAAATACCTGCAGTTTTCCAAGGTTTAGATTGCTCTAATGGACCTAAAAACATTTCAAATAAACGCAATGCATCTGCTCCGTATTCTTTGCAAATTAAATCTGGATTTACTACGTTGTATTTGGATTTTGACATTTTTTCGACTTCTCTGTCAACGATGTATTTTCTGTCTTCTAGAATGAATTCTACATCATTATATTCTTTTCTTGATTTTTTGAATGCTTCAATATCTAATTCGTTTGATGTATTTACTAATGAAACGTCAACGTGTAATTTTGATATAGTATAAATTGAATCAGTAAGGTTAAAGTTTTTATTTAGTTTTTTATCGATTTCTGGAAAATCAGAACTAAAATTTCCTTTATTTAAAGAATCAAATAAAGGGTTCGATATTAGCAAACTTTTAGAAACATAAATTTGTCTTTTAATTGTAGAATCATTAATGAAATTTAATCTATAAACAAAAGCACTTTCACCTAAAATCATCCCTTGGTTAATCAATTTTTTAGCAAATTCTTTTTTAGGCACTAAATCTAAATCAAATAAGAATTTTTGCCAAAAACGAGAGTATAATAAATGTCCTGTTGCGTGTTCTGAACCTCCAATATATAAATCTACATCTTGCCAATAGTCTAGTGCTTCTTTAGATGCAAAGTCTTCGGTATTATGCGCATCCATATAGCGGTTAAAATACCATGAACTCCCTGCCCAACCTGGCATGGTGTTTAGTTCTAATCTATATACATTTACATTATCTATTTTGTCATTACTAACTACCTCTGCTGTTTCGCAATTCCATGCCCAATCTTTCGCATTTCCTAATGGTGGTTTTCCATCGCTTGTTGGTAGGTAGTTTTCTACTTCTGGCAAACGAATTGGCAAATGTTCTTTTGCTATCATCTGTGGCATTCCGTCTTTATAATATACTGGGAATGGCTCTCCCCAATATCGCTGACGACTAAACACGGCATCTCGTAAACGGTAATTTATTTTTTTGTATCCAAAGCCTTGCTTTTCCATTTCATAAATTATGGTTTTGAACGCTTTTTTATATGGTAAATCGGTTAAGAAATCAGAATTTGTAATCGTAGTATTTCCTTTGTCTTCGTATGCATTCTCAGATATATCTACATCTTTAAATATATTAGGAATATCAATATTAAAATGTTTCGCAAAATCATAGTCACGTTGATCGCCACATGGTACTGCCATTACTGCTCCTGTTCCATAACCTGCCAATACATAATCGCCAATATAAATTGGGATTGGCTCTTTTGTAAACGGATGTTCTGCATAAGCTCCTGTAAATGCACCAGATATGGTTTTTACGTCGCTCATTCTATCGCGTTCACTACGTTTTGCAGTTGCTTTTATATAGGCTTCAACTTCTTGTTTTTGTTCTGGTGTTGTAATCTCACTTACAAATTCATGTTCAGGCGCAAGTGCCATGAATGAAACTCCGAAAATTGTGTCAGGTCTTGTTGTGAACACAGAAACAGATTGCTTCAGTCGTTCCTCCTTCGCAATGACGTTAAAAGAAACCATTGCTCCTTGTGATCTTCCAATCCAATTGGTTTGTATATCTTTTATTGGTTGTGGCCAATCTAATCCGTTTAAATCATTTAACAAACGTTGTGCATAGGCTGTAATTCGCATAGACCATTGCTTCATTTTTTTCTGTACTACTGGATGCCCTCCACGCTCTGAAACACCATTTACAATCTCGTCATTTGCTAAAACTGTTCCTAGTTCTGCACACCAGTTTACGGTAGTTTCACTAAGGTAAGTCATTCTATATTTTAGTAAGAATTCTTGTTTTTCAGTTTCTGAGAAATTTTTCCAGTCTTCTGCTGTTATTTGTGCTGTATCGTCATCGCAAGGCGAATTTACTTTTGCATTTCCATTTTTCTCTAATTCTACTATCAATTCAGATATTGGAAATGCTTTATCATCAATATTACAATAATAAGCATTGAAAAGTAAGGTGAATATCCACTGTGTGTATTTGTAATAATCGGCGTTAGAAGTTCTAATTTCTCTTGACCAATCGAATGAAAATCCTATTCTATCTAATTGTTTTCTGTAGGTTGCAATATTTGCTTCAGTTGTTTTTGCTGGATGTTGCCCTGTTTGTATGGCATATTGCTCTGCTGGTAAACCAAAACTATCATATCCCTGCGGATGTAATACATTAAATCCTTTATGACGTTTATAACGTGCATAAATATCAGATGCTATATATCCTAACGGATGCCCAACATGTAATCCTGCTCCACTTGGATATGGAAACATATCTAAGGCGTAAAATTTAGGTTTATCACTTGTATTACTAGCTTTAAAAGTTTGGTTATCTGCCCAAATTTTTTGCCATTTTTTTTCTATATCGTTATGGAAGTATTTCATTTTCTTATTGTGGATTTGTTTATTTGTCGATTTGTTAGCTCAGTAGGTAACAATTCACAAATACAGAACCGCAAAGATAAACTTATCCTTAGGAATAGGAAAATTTTTTTAAAGTGTAATTATTTTCATTTTCAGAAGAATAAAAAATATGATTGTACCAGTTATAACTATTACTAAGTAAAAGAAAATCATTAACAACCAAAAATATAATGTTTTTAAAATAATTGTTATCTTATCAAAATCAAACATTTTTTTATAAAAATACAGATGATAAATAATCATCAATGGCATAATTATATTATAAATAGCACCATAGTTTATATTAAATATAACACCAATAAATCCAATAATTACAGACAATAATAAAAAAGTTGCATAAGCATATAAAAGAGTAATATTGTGTTCAATAAAATTTCTTTTTTTAAAAATTATTTTATTTATAAAAGCAAGTAATGGTATACTACTAAGTGTATAAATGTTGTGATACTTAAATAATACACTTAACATTTTAGTATTAAAATCTTTAGTTTTTGAATTATTTGAAGAGAATTTCTCCATTACTGCATTCATATTATCCATATAATCCATCATCATTTCTTTAGAAAAAAACATATAAATTCCGTAAATTGATAATGCAATCAACATATAAGCAAAAGGCTGCATATAACGTTTACGAACACCATCTAAATAACCATTTGTTACTTCTTGTGGCTTGGTAAGTAAATGAATAAATGTTTTAAAAAATTTATTATCCCAACTTATAAAAGTTGCGAAAAACTCTTCGGTTACTGATTTAAAATTTAATCGATGGTTAATAATTTTTGCTCCACATGAGGCACAAAATTTATTATTTTCTTGTAAAGGGGTTTGGCAGTTTTTACATTGCATATCTCAAAGATAAAAATTTACTAGTATTTAACAAATTTATAGATTAATTTTATTTTTAAAAATTTGTATCTTGCCAATTCAAAATAAACTCACCCAAAATGAAAAATATCTTCTTTCTGCTACTATCTAGCTTATTATTAATAACTTCTTGTGAAAAAGATGTTAAAAAAGACGCTCAAGCCAACAATAAAACCAATTCTACTATGAATAACCCATTATTAGCTGAATGGAACACGCCTTTTGGCGTTCCGCCGTTTGATAAAATTAAAAGTGATGATTACTTACCTGCAATGCGCGAAGCTATTAAAATGCATAATAAAGAAATTACTAGCATTGTAAATAGCAAAGAAAACCCAACGTTTAAAAATACCATTGAAGCCATTGAAACTAGTGGCGCTATGCTAAAAAAAATAGCAAATGCTTTTTATGCCGTAACTGCAGCAAACACAAATGATATTTTAAAAGAATCGGAAAAAACAATTGGTCCTGAAATGACTGCTCATTTTGATGAAATTCAATTAAATTCTGATTTATTTAAAAAAATTAAAACAATCTATAATAATAAAAATAACTTGGGTTTAGGTAAAGAAGAATTATACTTATTAGAGGAAACTTATAAAAATTATGTAAGAGCTGGTGTAAATGTAGAAGGAAAAAATAAAGAAAGATTAAAAGAAATAAATAAAAAATTATCTGCTTTATCTATAAAATTTGGCGCAAATCTTTTAGATGAAACTAACGATTTTGAAGTACATACAAATAATAAAGAAGATTTAGGAGATTTATCGGAAAGTCTCGTTGCTTTAGCTGCTTCGGAAGCTAAAAAACGTGGTCATGATTCTGGTTGGTCATTTACTTTACAAAGACCGAGTATAAACCCATTTTTACAAACATCACCAAATAGAGAGATGCGCGAAAAATTGTTTCAAGGTTATGCTAAACGTGGTAATAATGACAATACAAAAGACAATAAAGCGGTATTGAGCGAAATGGCTGCTTTGCGTGTTGAAAAAGCAAATCTACTCGGCTTTGATACTTGGGCTGATAATATTTTATCTAACCGAATGGCTGCTAAAGCAGAAAACGTATATCAATTAATGGATAAGCTTTGGCCATCGGCTCTAGCTATGGCAAAAAATGATAGAGATGAGTTAGCTCAAATGATGAAAAAGGAAGGTGTTAAAGGTACGTTTAGAGGAAGTGATTGGCGGTATTATGTTGCCAAAGTAAGAGCAAAACGCTATAATTTTAATGAAGATGAAACTAGACCTTATTTTGAGTTTAACAATGTTAGAGAAGGAGCTTTTAATTTAGCTAACAAACTATTCGGAATGACTTTTAAAGTTTTAAATAACGTTCCAAAATGGCATAAAGACCAACAAGTTTATGAAGTTTTAGAAAACGGAAAACACCTTGGTGTTATCTATTTTGACTTTTTTGCTCGCGAAAGTAAAAGAGGTGGTGCTTGGATGAATGAGTTACGTATGCAATCTAATGTAGATGGTTTTGTAACACCAATTGTAACCAATAATTTTAATTACCCAGCACCAACAAAAGATACACCGTCATTATTATCCTTTAACGAGGCTCAAACCGTTTTTCATGAATTTGGTCATGCATTACACGGTTTATTATCTAATGTAAAATACGGTTCCATGTCTGGTACTAATGTACCTAGAGATTTTGTTGAATTTCCATCACAAGTAATGGAAAACTGGATGAGTGAACCAGAAGTTTTAGCAACTTATGCTAAACACTATAAAACTGGCGAAGTTATACCTGCTGCTTTAATTGAGAAAATGAATAATGCCAATAATTTTGATGAAGGTTTTAGAACTGTAGAATATATGGCGGCGGCTTATTTAGACATGAATTGGCACACACTTACAGATGCAAAAAAACAAGATGTAAATACTTTTGAAAAAGCTGCAATGGATAAAATTGGCTTGATTGACGAGATTTTACCTAGATATAGAAGTACCTATTACCAACATATATTCTCTGGTGGATATTCCTCTGGTTACTATTCCTATTTATGGTCCGAAGTTTTAGATGCGGATACTTTTAATGAATTTAAAAAAACAGGAGATATATTTAATCTAGAATTAGCAAAAAAATACAGAGCTATGTTAGCTGCTGGTGGCTCAAAATCTGGTATGGATTTATATAAAGATTTTATTGGTAGAGATCCTATTATTGAACCACTATTAGTTAAAAAAGGATTTTTGGAACAGAAAAAATAATACCAATATAATTATAAAATTTGTCAAAAATAAATTGAATTATTTTTTTGCTTAGATGAGATGAAAAAATAAAATATAGTATTAATTATGGTTTCTTTTTTAACGCATATAAGTGAAAAATAAACAATTTATTGACTTGTTTTATGGTTAAATTGGTATAATATGTAGCAACAATCTTCAAGGTTTCGGAAACCTTGAAGATTATCTTGCTAAATTACTGATTTATTATTTCATCAAAACCAAATAAATACAATAATGGGAAGCATTGAAATTAAAATACGAGAGGCAAAAATAGACGATTTAGATACTTTGAAATTATTTGAGCAAGCTGTTATTCTTTATGAACGCCCATTTGCACCAAATTTAAAAAAAGACCCTATCGAATATTACAATTTAACAGATCTTATTCTACGAAATGATGCGGATATAATAGTTGCTACTATTGATGGAGAAATTGTTGGTTCTGGTTATTCACTTATAAAAAATGCTATACCTTATAAAAAACCAGATAAATATGCTTATTTAGGGTTTATGTATGTATTACCTAAATACCGTGGTAAAGGAATAAACAGAAAAATAATTACTTATTTATTAGATAAGGTTAAGGAGAGAAACATTACAGAAATCCAATTAGATGTTTATGCTGAAAATGAAATCGCTTTAAATGCTTATAAAAAATTTGGTTTTAAACCAAATTTATTAAAAATGAGACTGAATACTGAAGAATAAAAATTGCTTTCCCTACAAGATACCATAATTTTTATTTTATGGTAAAACTCATCCTGAATTTAAATACTAAATTATCTTTACTTTTTGGAAGACTATAATGTCCATAACGGTAAAAAGCTCCTCCTCCAGAACCTATTGAATCCATGTTCAAAATATATATTTTTAATTTCTATACCTGTTTCTAAAAACACATGCTCTTTTGTTTTAAAACCTGAGTTCGACTAAGACTTCTATTTACAGAAAATGAAGAAATGGTGAGATTTGAAGCATAATTTTTAAGGAATAACCTGTTATTTCTTAAAAATTATTCAAAAAAAATTGCCTTTTATTTGTTTTCCCTTCGGGTTTGATTATTTTTTTCATAATCTCGCTAAATTTCTTTGAATTATCTAGATAATCCTTCTAAAATTCATCTTCGACTATAAAAAAAATAATCTAAACTGTAAACGAATTATTAGTCGAACTCAGGTTTAAAGTGTTAGCCCAAATAAGAAACTACCAAACGAGTTACCATTGTGGTAAGAACGCACATAATCTAATCGTAAAAAGCGATACCTACCAAAACCAAGATTTTTTAAACCAATATTCAACTCCGAATATGGTTTATTTTCATTGGTAATAACAGTATTTGCACCAGCAACTAGTTTTAATTGTAATTGGTTTATCCATGGTATTTTTCGTAATAAATAGCCATTAAATTGATGTTCTAAATGCAATTCAATAAAGCTATCATTAGTACTAAAATCATAATATGGTATTAAACTAAAGGAATTTATATAATCTTGTATTAAACTCACATGTGTTTTATTAGAATCAAAATGTTTATAATCTACAAAAGACAATTCTTTACTATTAAAAAATTTTCCTGCTTTAAAGTTGTAATTAAAAGTTCCTTTATTACCCATTAAAAATTTTTGTGAAACTTCTACCTCTAAAAAATCAAAATTATATTTTTTATAGCTAGATGCAAATCCTTTGGTATAATTCAAGTCAAATTTTGGATACTTATTAAAAAGACTTAGATTAATTTTTCGGTTTGGTAGCGTAATATAATCTTGTCCAAAAATAATAGATGTTGCTATTTTAAATTTATACAAACTATGATTATCAATTACTGCATTGGTATAATCATTTGGCGCTAACGGATTGTTAGATGTGTATATTTTATTGTCTTGGTTTATTATTATATTTTTACTTGTGTTAAAAACTCCTTTTCGGTCTTCGTAAGCTAAATTGGCATTAACACGAGCGCCATTTAAGACCTCTAAACCATAGTTAATTTCACCAAAAGTTTTATCATAAAATTTTGCATAATTGGTCTCAAAAAATAAGGAACTAATTGTATTAAATAATGGTGAAACAGTTTTAGGCATAAATTGCATTAATTTTTTACCGCCACTAATAGTTAATTTCGGTTTTAATTTATCATTAAATTTATAATACACTTTTGCACTTGGTCTTAATTGTTTATCCGATATACCATAATTAATGCTGGTACTAAATCGAAATGTTCTACGTTTTACTTTGTTTTTTTTGTAATACGAAAATGCCATATTCCCATGCCATCCTTGTACGGTATTAAACATTATTTGTAATGGAGATCCTATAGTATATCCTGTTTTTCTGTACGTATTTACATAATTGTAGCCTGTAACTATATTTGCTATTTTAAATTTATTTGCTCTATAATCTAAGGAATCTAAGTACTTTTTTGTTTTTCTAAATTCTTTAATACTATCTTTTAATTTATAATCCTTTTCTTCTTCTTGAGTTAATGGGACTGGTCTTGTTTTTTCCCAAAAAGAAGTGTTTTTTTTGTTGGAATTTTTATTGTAAGAAACTACCTCACGTGTAAATGTTTTTCTGGTTATTATTGGTTTAAAATTATAATTGCTATAAACTGCAGTATATTTACCATCAATTTTAATACCCAACATACCAAACTTAAAGTCTATACTTTGCGAAAAAACTGTCCATAATTTATTTGCTGCAGTGTAAGAATAGTTTTGTTTTATTACTAGTTTATCTACTGCTGGTTGTTGTATTTGTTTTCCAGAAATAGCTAAATCTAATGCATAAATCTGCCAATCTGAATCAACAATATAAATAGTGCCTGCAAATGAATTATCTGTAGCTCGTTTAGGTATTACTTGTATTTTATGAATAAGGTGTTTCCCATCTAATGTACTAGATAATAATTTGTATTTGTAGTATGTAAAGGCATATCGTGCTACTGGCGAAATTATATTTTCTCCCAAATCCACTACATTTCTATAAAAATTAAAATCTACTTGTGACGCTTGGTTAAAACTATATCCATTATCATTTCCACTCACCTTTGAGGCTATAATTTGTTCTTTAAAATTTTTAGCATTTTTTGTTATTTTAGATACCGTTTCAGATAAGTAAACTACACCACTCCTTGTAGAATCAAGACCTCCTCCTAAATCACCCAAATCAAAACCTACAATTTTTTTTGGTGCATTTTTTATGCGATATACGCCTTTTGCATAAAAATTTGCTTCAAAATTAATTGTTTTTGCTCTAACTTCTTTCCTTGTTAAAATTACATTTCTAATTATTCTGTCTGCAAGGTTACCTTTTGAATAGATACCAACTTCATTTAATGCTATTATATCTTTAGTCATTACAATGTCTAACGAGTAGGGGAATTTTGTAATATTAATTGTTTTTTTAATTGTTTTATACCCTAAATATTTAAAGACCACTGTGTATTTGCCAGTTTTTTTAAGTTTTAGACTATAGTTTCCATTGTCATTAGTAGTAGTGCCATTTTCTGTGTTTTTTATAAAAACATTTACAAATGCTAATTTTTTATTTTTTTTATCACTTATTGTTCCTGTTATTTGTGCTTTAATTGTGCTGCTAAATAAAAGAATAAAGAATAAAACGAAATATCTTTTCATAAAATAATTTTATACAAACCTATAATTTATTTTTTTAGATTACCATTAATTATTTGTTAAATACTGCTTTTGAATGATTAAGAAGTCTTCTATAAACAAAAAATGTACTAATAAATATAGTTGACCATCATAAAAAATATCCACAATTTTTATTGTGTTTTAAATATTTTACATAAAAAAGCCATCTAATTTAGATGGCTTCTTATATAACTTATAGACTAAGATTATGCTCCTGCATGTCCTGCCCATTCGTTTACGTGCTCTCCAGTACCTATTCCTATCTGTCTTGCAGATATTGTAAAATGTGCTACCATTGGATTTTTTCCTGTTGAATCAAAATTTTCATAAAATTCTACCATATATCCCTCATTAAATTTCAATTCTTTTAATGTAGCATCAGTATCTCTCTTTAAGAAAGAAATTGAACCATCTCTACGCTCAAAGTTATTGAACATCCAGTCAGATAATGTCGTATCTTCATTAGCTTCTACAGTTAATTTAATTTTACCACCTCTAGTAATAGAAGATGGTCTTCCTGTTGCATCAGTTTCCTGATATAATTTGTAATTACATGCTAATACATTGTACTCTTTTCCGCCTACTTTTAGTTTTGCTTTAAAACTCATAATAATAAAATTTAATAATTAATAATAAAAAAATTTGTATATAAAAATATAAATATGCTACAAATATAATTCTTTTTTTATTATTACCAAATTATTTTTAAATAAAAACACTATTAATGAGTGAATTAATAAAATACTTTCTCTTTTGTATTATTAATTTTCATTAACCCTTCTACAAATAATAACATTATCTTCCTTAATATTATTTGAAAGCACCGTTTTATCAAAATCTATATGTCTGATAAAACTCCACCAATTTGGTTTATAATAAAATGACCATCCATAAGGTTCTTGATTCCTATTATCTATATATTCAATGGTACTTTCAGGATGTCTCTCATTATAATCATTTATAAAAAAGTAAAATAATTTTCCAAAGCCCATATTTTCTGGAGCCTTAACTCTAAAATTAGTAATATCATCTTTATCATAATGTTTCTGAAATTCAAAACTGATTACTAAAGGGTTTCTTAATTCATCTTTAGTAGGTTCTTTAATATTTTCATCACTTGGATAAATCCATTTTTTGTATAATGGAACTGGTATTAATAATACAAATTCATACATTTTATAAATTAATGTTGGTAACATAAATGCAAACGCTGAAGCTAAATATATAAAGCTAAAAGGTGGTTTTATTCTATTTACTACATTATAAAATCCAATAAGACCAATACATATTATTACTACTGTAAATAAAAATTCAGAGATAAAGTCGGATTTCTTCTTTGATAAGTCTTCAAAAAACTTTCTCATTCCATAAATATGCAATATTCCTAAGCCCAAAAAAATAAATTGAAATCCAAAAAAACTATTTAAAGGAGTATCATTAAGTACTTTGCTAGAGCTAAGTAAGCCTGTTATTGCAAAAGTTAAAAGAGCAACTAACCCATAGAATAAAGCTTTTTTCTTGCCTTTAGTAAATACTTTACGTAATTTGCCAAAAAGCACCATTATTAGCATGCCAACAATCATAAAAACAATACTTAACTTAAGTGATCCTCCACGTAATAAATTCATTAAAATATTCATTCTACTATCATAGTTTAGTTGAAACACCCATAATTGGGCTATTTTCTGTTTTTAATAAAAATCCTTCCTCTTTATTTACTACAAATTTTGTAGTTACTTCTATTTCTATTGGAATAAAATAATCATAAAAAGTGCTAATAAATCTTGAAACACCGTTTTCTGTTAAATAACTTGCTATCTTATCTTCTGATATTGCCTCAATTTTAACCTCCAATTGAGGTTGTAAAACTTTTTTATCATCATTACTTAACACCAAATCTACTCCTAACTTATATTTCTTTCTATATTCCCTTATATTATTTGATGGTGGGTTTCCGTATTTTCGTTTAAAAACTACGGTTTGTTTTAAAATTTTTTCTAAACATAACCTTGTTAACTCCAAATCACCAACAATTTTATGTCTATATGGCAATAATTTAATCAATTTGAGTATGTATTCTCTTGGTAATCTTTTATCAATTTTCCAAAAATCAATCAAAAAATCATCTTTTAAATTATAAAAATTATCTAATAACTTTCTTTCATTTAATTCAATCTCTAATCTTTGATTAAAAAACTCATTCTCAAATGGTCTAAAAAAGGCTCTAGCATTCTTCTCCTGCTCTTTAAAATTCTTTCTCCGTTGTGCATAAGAACTTTTCCGTTGGTTCTCTTTCTCTACATGAAACAAACCTTCGGGCAAATAATCATAAATTCCACTTCTTGATAGATTAATTGTAATCATTGAATCTATACTAGAATCATTTGCTCCAATTATATCTCTCCTATAGGAACGCTTAAATGTACTTTCGTTATTTATTACAATATCATCTATTGAATAGTCTGATTTTTCTTGTATTTCGGCAATAACCACCTCTGCTTTAATGTTTTGATAAACAGAAATTAACTCGTTAACTATATTTCTAAGCGATTCTGTTTTCATTATCTCATTTACTTAGTTATCGCTTGAAAGTCTCTTACCTCCTGCAGAAAATCTTACTGACCATTTAGGGTCTGACAAATCACTTATTTGGACTCCATTTAGACCTGTTTTTGCTTTGCTAGAAGTAGAATGCACAAATTTGTTATTTTGCAAATACACTCCTACATGACTAATTACTGCTGGGTTTTTATATGCATGAAAAAAGACCAAATCGCCTTCTGCCAAATGCTTTCTGTCTGAAAATTCATCATTAAATCTAGAATCGAATTGCTTCTTTGCAGTACGCTCTATATATTTATCGTACACTTTTGTAAACAAACGCTGGGTAAAGGAAGAACAATCTATACCGTCTTTTGTCTCCCCACCACTTAAATAGGTTATTCCTGTCCAAGTATCAATAAACTCATATAATGCTTTATTGTCAATATCAGAAGGCTCTATTCCGAGTATTTTCGCATATTTTAATTGTATTTCGCTTACTGGTTCAACTATATTTACATCTGCATCTTCAATACTTACTGTTTGATTATCATCAGGTTTTGGTATTGGTTGATACTCTATTTTCACACCAGAATCTTTTTTGGCTAAATCTCTTATCTCTTTTTCTCTTTTCTTATTTTCTTTTATTTTCTTCTTTATATCTTTTTCCTGTTGTTTCGCCAACTCTTTTTCTAATTTCTCTCTTTCTTTTTCCGCTTTTTTAGTCTCTTTTTTAACTTTTTTTAGCTTCTCTTCTCGTTCTTTCTCTTTTTGTTTTTCTAATTTTTCACGTTCTTTTTTTATTTTTTTTGTTATTTCTACTTCAATTTTATCTATTTTAAATAAAAATCCTTTCTCTATGTTAAGTAAAAATATTTTAGTTTTGTAGCCTTTTTTTGTTACTGTAACTATTTGCTCACCTAGAGGAATATTATTAATAATAAAATCACCCTCACTATTGGTAGTCTCAGCTAAAGACGTTCCGTTAATCGCAACTATAGCGCCAACTACAGCGGTTGATGAACCTTTCTCAATAACCTTACTTTTAAGGTTTGTCGTTTGTGTAAATGCAACAGTTGTTGCACAAATAAACAGATAAGATAAAAATAATTTTTTCATAAACTGGTTTTTAATTAAACATATTATTGCCTTTTAAATAGCCGATAAAGATACGAATAATTTTATTTTAAGTCAATTATTTTCAATAAAACATCAAACTATTTTAATGCTACAAATTTATATAAAAAAAGTAATTTAGCCAAATTTTGACAATTTAAAATTTTGTTAAATTATTTGTTGGTGTTTTTTTTGGAAATATGCCAATTACTAAATACTTTTGTAACACTTTTTTTTGAAAAACTAATATCCAGAATTAATGAATAATAGATACTATACTTTACCATTAAAGACAATAAATTTTATTACAAATGCGGAACATAGCAGATGTAATATTAACGAGTCTATTGCGCACCACATCCATCTTGTTACCACATCCTATTTTGGAGAATGTTCTTTTGATGAAACTTATGGGTGCTCTATTTGGAATATAGATTTTGATAATTTAAAAAGTATAACTAATCTAAAAGAAGCTATAATAGGGTCTTTGTATGATTCATTAAAAAGGCATGAAAAAAGACTGGTTAATTTTAGCGTTAACGTACGAATGAAACAAGAAGAAATTAACGGAAACAGAATGAAAAAAAAAGTTGATATTCTTGTAAAGGGAAAAGTAAAAAAAACAAATGAAGATTTTTCATATATTGAATATTTCTTTATTGGTCCATTATCTTATTAAAAAAATATGAAAGGAAACTCAAAAGAACAAATAAAAAATAGAATGATTAAAAAGGCAGCTGCACTATGGGGTGTAGCTCCTAATGAGATTGAAATGTCTTTTGACCCTATTGTTTCATTACTTATTGCTGCATGTGCATCTGAAATAGAAAAAATATCTGGAGAGATAAATGAATCGCAAACTAGAGTAACCGAAAAACTCATTCAATTAATGACGCCAGAAACTATTTATGGCGCAAAACCAGCTCATGCAATTCTATATACGGAACCTGTAGAAAAAAAAACATTAATTAAATCAGAATATTTATTTTATTTTAAGAAAAAATTCTCATATAAAAACACTTCTGTTAAATATAAAAATATTTATTTTTCTCCTGTTCAGGACTTTAATTTAATAGATGCAAATATTAAATTTATAGCTACTGGAAATCAAATGGTAAAAGTTGATAGTAGTAAAAATAAAAATGAGGTCTCACAAAACATTAGTGGACTATCTCCTTCCACCCTCTATATTGGTTTATTAAGAGAATCGAATTCAATATCGTTAAAAGATATTTCCTTTTATTTTGAATTACAAGATGTTGAAGATAAAGAATTATTTTACCATCATCTGAAAAATGCCAAATGGTTTGCAAATGATAAAGAATTAAACAGTACTGAAGGTTTTTACAATACTGCTGAGTATAGAAAAATAAATTTAGATGTTATTTTTGATGACACTTCTAGCAAAACAAGTAATATTTCTCAACAAACAAACAAAATATATAATAAATACTTCATTACTATAAAATCTAAAGAAACAATAAAAAAATCTAACTTTGATGAATTAGATGAGGTTATTACATCAAATCAGTTAAAAGTTGACGAAGACCTTATCTGGTTAAAAATTGAGTTTCCAAGAATAATTAACAACTCTATACTTAAAAATGTGTACTGTTCGCTAAACTCCTTTCCTGTGTTAAATAGAGAGCTAAAAGAATTTACTTACGAAATGAAGGAGTATATTGATATTGTACCTATCAAAACAGAAGATGCTTTTTTAGATATGAAATCTATTATGAATACCAATGGTAATATATATAAAGCGAGTATTAAGAATGATTCTAATATTGAAAAAGGAACCTATTTGGTGCGACGTGATAATGTTGGGAAGTTAGAACATAGAAAAGCAAAAGAATATATTGTTCATTTAATTGAGTTATTAAAAGATGAAAGTGCCTCGTTTTCATTTTTCAATAATGATTTTTTACAATCAAATCTTAAAGATTTAAATCAACTCATATCATTATTAGAAAAAAAGGTAAATGAAATTTCTAACGAGACGACAGAAACTAATTATATATTTTTAAAACCTCATAGAAAAAGAGAAAACCTTTTAGTTGAATATTGGACTACAAATGGAAATGCAGCGAATAGTATTAAGTCTGGAAGTTCATTAGAAATTTACAAAGGTGTTGGTGTAAAGCAGCGTAGTAGTGTTTTAATGACACAAAGTTTTGGGGGAGAAAGTGACCTTAGTATGAAAGAGCGACTTAATGCTTACAGAAGGTCTTTACTTTCTAGAGATAGAATTGTTACCAAAGAAGATATTAAAGCTTTATGTTATGAATTGTATAATGATAAAATTGAAAAAGTAGAAATAACAAAAGGATATATGAATGATATTGCACGGAATAAAGGTTCTATTCAGTGTGTAGAGGTATTATTGTACCCAAATTCAAAAAAAAATATAGAAAATCACGAATGGGAATCGCTAAATAGTAATTTATTATTATTTTTGGAAAAAAATTCACTAAATGTATTTCCGTATAGAATAAAATTAGTAAATTGAAATTTATATTATTGAGATAATAATCTATTATTATTATGAATGAACAAAATAACATGTCTAAGCACATTGATAAAAGTGTAGTCTTTTTTTTCGTTGCTGTTTTTATAGTATCTGCCTCCTTACTAGGATATAAATACTATAAGAATATACCATGTAAAGAAGTTATATTCTCTTTTAAAGCAGATAAATTTAGACAAGGAGAATTAATTAACTTTTTTGATGAAAGCGAAGGTGCCAAAATTTGGAATTGGAAATTTGGTGATAGTACAGAAGTTCAAACTTTAAAGGATCCAATTCATATTTTTAAAAAACCTGGAGAATACAAAGTAACATTGCTAGTTAATAATACCTGCGAAAAAGTTATTACAATCAATATAAAGAAAAAAAAGGATTTATTAGACCCAAATAAAATTCCACAATTTGTTTTGCCTAAAAGTATAATAATTGGTGAAAAACTAACAGTAAAAGGAGAGTTTAAAAATGATGCTTCTACTTGGGAATGGCGATTTGGAGAAACTTCATCTGTAAATTCCAAAAAAAGGTATGCAACTTATCAATATGAAATTCCAGGAATAAAAACAGTTTCATTAGTCGTAAATGGAGACATGAAGCATATTAGAGAACAACGCATACATGTTCTACCAAAACCAAAAGAAGAAGTGAAAATCCAGAAGATTAAAATAGATCCTATGCCTGTTATAATAAAGGCAGACCCTATAAAAATCATAAAAGATGAACCAAAAACAGAACCTAAAAAAATAAAAATACCATTTATTAGCGAAGATGATTTTAGAGTAAGGGTAATATTGGTTGCAAAAGGTAAAATTAAACCAAATTATTTTAGTGAATATTTATGTGGTAACATGAGTATTCCGATAGTTGTTAATGGTAAAAATACAACCTTTTTAGTTTTTTGTCAAAAAATAAAAAATAAAAAAATAAAAATAAAATCTAAAAACTTTTCACTATACAGAGATAAAGGTTCAAATTGTATAAAAACTATTACAATTAAATATAGGAGTAATGGGGTTTGGAATCTTTTAAAAAAATAATTTATGAAATCAAAATATAATCACAGAGTAAATTGGATTGACGGAATGAAAATTAATAAAAATCATTTTATTGATTTTGAAAATTCTATTGTTTCACTAATTAATAGTTCTGAAAAAAAATACCTTACAACAACAAAATTTGGTCTACTACCAAATTTTTCTGAGGAGGGTAGTTCCATAGATATTGCTGTTTCGGTAGATGGACAATCTACGATTGAAGTTATTTTAAATAAATGTAAGGCTATAACACTTGGTGGTTTTCAAATAGATATAAATAAAGATACTGTTTCTTTATTAGAACAATCAGGACACATATTAAAGCAGCAATATAGTATTAATAAAGATGAAGATGAATGGTTTGTAGTACTGACAGTAAACCCTTCTAGCAGAATTCCTGTAGGAAATGCAGATCCAGATGAGGAACCGCCAAGACACCCATTTGTTATACCAGAATATAAATTAAATATATTACCAAAATCTGAAGTTTCTAAGCAAGAAATGGGACTATACCATATCACACTTGGCAAAATAGCTTTAGATAATGATGTTCCTGTATTAGATGAAAATTTTATACCTCCATGCACATCCATTCAAAGTCATGATGACTTAAAATTTGTTTATCAAGAAATTGGTACATTTTTAAATAAAATGGAATCTTATACAACGCATATAATTCAAAAAATATTTCAGAAAAAACAAACAAATGATTTAGCACACATGGTTTTAGCGCTTTCTCAAAATGTTTTATTTTACTTAAATAGTATTATTTCTGAATATAGAATTAAAGATAAAAATGAAGCTCCAGTTGAAATGATTCTTAAATTAATGGGATTGTCTAGAGTAATAAAAAGTAATTTAGATGTATTTATAGGTACAGGTAAAGAAGATCTTTTGAATTACCTTACAGATTGGTGTGATTTAAATCAAGGTGCTTTCGAAAATGTGATGATTGGCTTGATAGAATTAGAATATGTTCATACAGATATTAATGACTCGCTATTTAAAATATCATCTTTCACAAGACTTATGTTGTCTTTATTTAAAAGATTAAATGAGTTAGATTATATTGGGAGTAAAGAAAACTCTCATATTTTTGTAAAAGAAGAAATTGTAGAAAACAAAAAAGAAGTACAAGGTAGAAGAAGTTTTCTTCTAGATTAATAGAACTAAGAAACAGTATATGAAACCAAAGAATTTAAAAGAAAGAAGAAGTCGTTTTTTAAAATTTATCCTACTTTTTTTACTAACAGTAGCTACAATTATGGCATTAGTATTTTTTAATTTTAGAATACCTAAAAAAGAGAATAGCTTGCTAAAAACACAAGCCAAATCTATTAAAAAAGAAATGGAGTTTCAAAATGATTTTTCTAAAAAGATGAAGACCCTTAGGAATATGATTGATTCATTAGATGTTCCAGGACAAAATATTTCATTCCAAAAAAGTTTAATTAACTCAAAATTAGTTGATTTACAAAAAACAATACCTACAAAAGATTCTACATATAGGTATGAGATGTACACTGGTATTTTAAAATTATATTCTGATTTTGTTGAATCTAAAGATAAATTAAGAGATTTAAAAGAAGCAGAGAGTACAATAGCTGAATACAAAGATGAATTAGAAACTTGTAGAAAAAATCTTACTGAAAAGGAACGTGATTTATATGCTGCAAGAGCAAATTCTCGTTAATCTTCTTTTCTTAGAAAGAAAACATAAAAAAATCTCCTTTTTAAGGAGATTTTTTTGATTCATATAAAGCTTCGAACACGTACTTAAACTAAAAAAATATAATCCATAGAACAAAAAAATCCCAATATATGAATATTGGGATTTTGTTCTTATTCTTAATGTGGTTATCTTATTATTTTTGTTCGTATTCAGAATCCCATTCATTACCATCATCTCCTTTTTGCCCTTCCATTTTTATTAAGAAGTTTTTAGCTGGGAAATATGGTTTCATGTGAATATCTAAATGAACTCTATCTTTTTGATTTGGATCTTGTTCAAACCTTCTAATTGAAAAATCTTCAATTAATTTGTCTGGTCCTGTAATATTATCTAAGAATTTTACAATTTGCCCCATTAATTCCTTTCTTGTTCTAGCATTAAAATTCTCAAATGCTCTACGGTTAAGGAAATCCATTAATACCTTTGTAACATAATCAAATACCCTTACTACAGAGTAAGTCTGAAGTCCTAAATTATCTCCATTAAATAATGTTTTTGCTGAAAATGCCATTACTTTACCATATTCTTTTACCATTGGTACTAATCCTAATTTTTCTAATTGAGATATTTCACTCTTTTTAAGATCAAAACGAACACCATCAATCTCATTAATACCACCATGCTTTTTACCTGCGGTAACTTGTGACATTAAAGTGTTGTAAATTTTACCTGCCAATGCTGCTGATGGTGGAATAAACAAATCATCTTCTTCACCTACCTCATCAACTTTAGCTCTACCTACCAACCAATTACAAGCCATAACAACATTAGAGCGATACTTATCTCCTCCTGTTAAATTTGCTGCTTCAAACATCTCCATTACATCATCTGGCTCGTCTAAGTGTACAAAATCAGTAACTAACATTGCTTTATTTTCGTAAGCGATTTTTGCCCATTTTTCTACAACTTTATTTGATCCTAAATAACCTGGTATTATTAATAACCCATAGTTCTCTCTTAAATCTAAACGATCATAAGTAGATTTCAACTCCTCTGCTATTGCATCAATAAAACGCGTATTATCTAAATCTTTTATTTGATCTAAATCAGCATTTACTATTGAAATATTCTTTATCTTATCAGATTCTGTATTTTTATAAAACAGTGACATTGATCTATAAGAACGTTCTAAATCTCTTGTTTCTTCCAGAGCAATAGCTAAATTCTTTTTTAAAGTAACATTGGCTGTTTTTGCCCTTTCGTCAGATACATTTACCATATCAGGAATATTATCTGATCCGTTTAGTACAGATGCCCATATCTCCAATGTCTTTTTTAAAGTATCTCTTTCTTCTTTTTTTGAGCTTTCCGATAAAAAAATCTTCTTTCTTGCTTTTCTTTCTGGGTTCATATTTTGAATCCCTTCTATACAAGCCTCCAGTAAATCAAAACCTCCGTATTTTGCTAGTTTCTCACTATTCTCTTTTAGATGTTCTGAGGGGTTTTGTATCGATTCAAAACTCTCTTGTTGTTGTTGAGATGATGCTGCCATGGTCTATTTTTTTTCTTCTATTTCTGTTAATAATGCTTTGATAGACTCTATTAATGCTACCTTAGCTTCTGGGTTTGTTAAAGCTGCCTTTAAAATTTTATTTGTTTTTAATTGCTTTATGACCTTTATATATTGCTCTTTTTCAGTATTTAAATCTTTTAAGAATTTGCTTTGTCTAGTGATTCCTTTTCCTCCAAAATCTCCTAAGCCACTAAAATTCAGTTCTTCTTTCTTAAGAACACCTTCTGCATTTTCAAATTCAACCTCTACCTTTGGGTCAAAATGTTGAAACACATCATCAATGGTTTTTAAACCTTTTACTACAACTGGTTTTATAGGTTGATCTTGTGTTAATTTTTCTACTAGTAATGTTCTATTTTGTGGAATTGCCTGTATTGCCTCATTAGCATCAGTTTGTACTTCAGTTCCTCCTAATCCGTATGTTTCCATGATTTTTTTAAATTAAATGGTTAATTATGTCAAATATAAATATTTTTTTATTATAACCTAATGTTATATTAATTAATATTTCCATTTTAAATTATTTTTCTTGTCTATATCTAAAGATATTTTTGATCCCTTAGTAATTTTACCAGAAATTATCATCTTAGACATTGGCGATCTAATATCACTCCTAATAACTCCTCTTAACGGCCTTGCTCCATACTTAGGAGTAAATCCTTTTTGTGCTAAAAATGCAATTGCTTTATCAGAAATTTTTAATGAAATTTCTAATTTATCTAGAGCTTTGTATAAATCTTTTAATTGAATTCTAAATATTTTTTCAACAACATCTTCAGTTATAGGTGAAAAAGGTATTATTTCAGTTAATCGTCCTAAAAACTCTGGTCTAAAATGACTCGACATCATTTCTAATAAGTCACTTGATTTTGGAACGATACCTTTACCAAAGGATTCAATAATATGATCACTACCTATATTTGAAGTAAATAGTATTACCGCATTAGAGAAATCTCCTTCTTTACCTAATCGGTCATGTAATTTACCTTCATCTAAAATTTGTAAAAATATGTCGAAAACGGAAGGATGTGCTTTTTCAATTTCATCAAAAAGGACAATGGAATAAGGTTTTTCTCTAATTTTATTTACTAGCAGCCCTCCTTCTTCGTAACCCACATATCCTGGAGGTGCTCCATATAGTAAAGCCGCAGAATGTTCCTCCTTAAATTCAGACATATCTAATCTAATTATAGAGGACTCTGTTTGAAATAAAAATTCAGCTAATGCTTTTGCTAATTCTGTTTTACCAGTTCCTGTTGGTCCTGAAAAGAAAAAAGAACCTGTTGGCAATCCTGGTTTACTTAAACCAGAACGTGATTCTAAAACAGCTTCTGTTATTACTTTTATTGCATGATCTTGCCCTATTACTCTTTTGCGTAATTGATCTTCCATATTTAGTAAACGCTCCTTCTCATCTGCTTGCAATTTACCCATTGGAATTCCTGTTTTATTTGCAATGGTAGATGCAATATCACTTTTTGTGATTTCTTTTTTCTCTTTTGAAGCAACTTTGTGTAAACTATCTAAAATACGATTTAGCGTTTTAAACCCTTCTGCGGGTGTCTTAATATGCTCAAAATGATCTTCTTCTTTAAGTTCAGTAAATAATAAGTAACTTAATTTATTCTTCATTTGAGAATACAACCAACTTTGTTCTATAACTAGTTCATCAGCTTTTAATTTACTCTTCTTAAGCTCTTTTAACTCTTCTTTTAATGTTTTAATCCCTTCTACAGAAGTTTCAATCATAAATTTAGCAGCCGACATTGTTCTATCAATTAAATCAATAGCAGAGTCTGGTAAACTACGCTCCTTATTATATCGTTTAGCCAAACGTATTGCTTCTGTTATAGATTCCGAATCTATTTTAAGATTATGATGTTCTGTATAATAAGACACTGCATTTTTAATCATTCTATGCGCCTCAGACTCTGTAGGTTCAATTAATCTTACTATTTCGAATAATCGCGCTAACCCTTCGTCAGACTCTATATTCTTTCTAAAAGCATCGTTTGTAGCAGTTCCAATAATTGTTACTTCTCCTTTTACTAATTCTGATTTTAAAATATTAACCAAGCCTTGATTTCCCGAATCTTTTTTACTAATGTTATTTATCTCATCAATTAATAAAATTGGTTTATTGTATTGCTTTATTTCATTAAAAATTTTCTTAAATCGATCTTCAACTTCTCCTTTATAACCAGCACCAGAAACTAAATTAATAAAATCAAGTTCAAAAACTTTAGCTTCTTTAAAATGATCTGGTATATTATTACTAATAGTTGCATAAGCCAATGCATTTAACATTACTGTTTTTCCTACTCCAGGATCTCCAATAATCAATACATTTGGTTTTGATCTTCTACCTAGAATTTCTGTAATCATTTTTATTTCTGCATCTCTACCAGAAATTTTTTCTAATGAATTATTTTGTGCCTCAAAAGTTTTATTTACACAGTATTGAGATAAAGTACTCGTTCCTGTAGTGCTCGGAGTTGAACTTCCAGAATTCTTAACTGAAGAATCTGTTTGTACTCCTCCAAGGTTTTCAATAACTTCATTTGGTGTTAATGGAAATGTTTTTAATTGTTCATAGGTAAATCCAACTCCTGATGTACATATTGCTATTAACAAACAGTATTCGTTAACCTCATCAATACCTAATTTCAACTTAACACTATCTGCTTCATAAAAAACAGCTTCTACCAAATCATCTGCAGCTGGACTTTCAGGAATTCTAGATGTTTTTGGGAACGATTCCAACCTTACCTCTGCCCACTCTTCAATAAAATAAGCATCTTGACCTATGCTGTCTATATATTTAAGCATTCCAATATTCTTGTGTAACAAGGCTTTTAACAAATGTGCTGATGAATAATTTGCATGTGCATATTCCTTAGCAATAGCTTGGGAAATGTGTATTACCTCTTCTAATACATTAGATAATTTATAATCTGTCATAATGGTTTTTATAGTATTTCTATATTAAGAAAATATTAAATATTTTTATTTAAATAGCTGAAATTTATAGCCACAAACTACTTAACACTTACAAGTATAAAAATAATAGCATATAAATTCGGCATAAAGATATATAATTTTTTAAAATTTAATCTTATTTCTACTATAAATCAGTAAATGAAAAGTTTAATTGTAAAAATAAACGCCCTTTCTTGATATTATTGATTTAATTTACTAAATTTGTGCAATATATATTTATACATACAGATACTTTTTATTAATTTTTAAAACACAAAACTATGTCATTTTTAGCAAAAATAAATATTGATGATGATGAAATGAACGTATTAGACTGTAATTTTTCTTTTGAGCAAGGTGCAGACTATACAGGAAGACCATCACAAAAACCTAAAGGAGGTCAAATAACCGTATTACTAGAGTCTACTGGGAATACAGACTTCTTAGAATGGGCAATTTCATCTAGTATGTCAAAAGATGGGAAAATAACTTTTTACAAAAGAGACAATCTATCTAGTCTTAAAACTCTTGAATTTAAAGAAGCTTATTGTTTAAAATACACCGAAGATTTTAATGCAGTTGATTCACAACCTCTTAAAACAAGAATTGTTATTTCAGCAAAAGAAATTTCAATGAAAGGTACGACTTTTACAAACAATTGGCCTGCTAAAATGTAAAACAACACTAACTTAAAAATTATTTTAACCCAATCTTAGCTATATTTTAAGATGTGGGTTATTTTGTTTAAATTTAATCAACACTTACAAAGTCTTTTCTTACACTTATAAATTTTAGTATTTTTTATGGTATATAATCTATATATTGCGTTATACTATTTTTAATTACAATAAAAGTTTAAGGTAAAAAAACCTTGAAAAATTAACAAACTATGGCATTACAAAGTACCACCCAAATATTTATAGCAGGTAAAAAGATAGAAGCCTTTCAACGGCTTATCTTACAACAACAAATAGATTCACATCATGTATTTGAGTTAGTATG
>Ga0256840_1000596_pt1 | contig 36507 bp, 36 predicted proteins | sample 355202metaG_FD_185969 | JGI IMG/M metagenome (GOLD analysis project Ga0256840, IMG submission 185969) | Hydrothermal vent microbial communities from Mid Atlantic Ridge, Atlantic Ocean - 355-202 | ecosystem: Environmental > Aquatic > Marine > Hydrothermal vents | place: Atlantic Ocean: Mid...
TGGTCTAACTTAGGCGGTGTTTTAAGTGTATTTAGCCTATAAGACCTTTAACTATTAGATTTATTTAATAGCTAAAAAGCTAAATTAAAGAAGCCCGGCACTTGTGTCGGGCTTTTTTTTGTATATACTCGTGCTCATTGAAACTGCATGTTTTTATTCGCCCGTCATCCCAGTATGCTGTTAGCTGGGATCTACTTAATACTTTAGATTCCCGCTAACAGCATGCGGGAATGACGCGGTTGTAAGTTCTGCATCTTCAAGTAATTTGGGTATATACCTAAGTGAAATCAATCTGTAGCTTTTACTTCTTCGTCATTCCGGTATCTTTTAGCCGGAATCTGGGCATAAGCAAGACTCCCGCTAAAAACATGCGGGAGTGACGGGTGAATAAGATCTGCAGTTCCAATGGTCACGGGTATATATTGAAAGTGATTATTTTGATTATTCAGTTACTACACCTTCGTTATTGCGGTAGCTTTTAGCCGTAATCTGGTTCAAAGCTATAAAAGATTCTGGAAGTGAAGCAACGCAGGAGCAGTTGCCGAGATCTTGTTGATGCGGATGAAGGTAAAAAAAAACCAGACATTGCGTCTGGTTCAAGCGTTGTGTGAGCATCTACTGAAAAAATAATTGCCACATGCATTTAAGAAGCTGTCTTAAAAACTATTATCATCATAGTCTAGTTAAAGAGTGATGTAATGTGACAAACGCCTAATTAAGAAGGGAGAAATTCCCGATTAAATTAACGGCTATTCTAATGCCTTTTCCAGTTGATAGACAGCGTGCTCTGAGTCCGTTATTTTGACCTTTAAAATACCGGGAGATGAAGGTGTGAAATTGAAACGAATAGAAGGGTTTTCACTTAAAGTAATACCGGTTTCTGCAATAATTAAAGGGCTATTGTTATAACTGATTGCTATATTGGTGACATAGTGAGCAGGAATATAATCTCGTGACACAGGATTAAATTGCATGCCACTGTTATTTGGGTGACTGATAATAACTTGTGCAGTGGTCGTTTGCCCGATAGTCGGTTTTCTCATCCGAATTTGAATTTTACCTAGGCGGGCAAGCGATGCTTCTCTATCTTTGCTTGCCGGTGCAGAGCAGCCTCCTGAGGCAACAACGAACTTTTTAACCATATGCAGACTGTCATCATTCATTTCTGCTATTACTCGGACATCACTAAAATTTTCCATTCTGATTCGGGTGGAAAGAGCCACTGCGCCGAGTGTAGGGCTTAAATGAAAAACAGCAGAATATGGTTGAGGATTGTTATCAACAATAAGATGCAACGTTTTTATATGATATTGCGGAGTTTGAGCGCCAAGTGATTTAATGGTGATGGGCATAACCGCCGCATCTTCTATCTTGTTGGGCACTTCTATAAATAATAAGTCATTTGCATTTTCACGGATAAAACGCTGCTCAAAATGAACAGTTTTTAACTGTTCCCAGACAGATGGATCAGTATTTTCATCAGCCAAACATAGCTGACTGAATAGCAGGGTTGGCAATAAGATAAGATTAATAATGCTGGGCATTTTAAATGAGAAGTGCATAACTCTTACCTCAAGATAGTGCTGGGTAAAAAAAGGCCAGACATAGTGCCTGGCCAAGAAGAGACGTTTAATGAAGCTGAATTTTTCAATAAACTGGAATAAGTATATCGACTTCAAATAAAATCCAAATCAGAATTACCCTCTTAAAAACTATGATTTAGTCCTAACATCAATATTAGCCGAGTATTGATTAGAAACGTATTTTAATCCCTGCAGATACGGTGCGAGGTGCGCCGGGTGAGACAAAACGATTCTCTTGCAGTGTTTGCCCGTCGGGTAGATTTTCAACATCATAAAAATTGAAGTTTCTGATGCCCGAGTTTTCATACTCACGATCGAATACATTGTCTACTTTTGCCCAGAGTGAAACCATCTTATGTGGTTGGTAACGGGCATTAAAGTTGAAGGTTGTATAACTATCTACTTTGGGTAAGTCATTTCCTTCATCGCCACGCATATAGCTGCTACCGGCATATTGCATTGATAGCCCACTGCTAAATGTTGGTGTGAAGTTATAATCAAGCCCCAGCTTAACATTATGACGAGGAATGGCAGGCATTTGGTCGCCAGATTTAACCGTTATACCATTTGGATTAACAGCACTTGCTAATGTTTCAGATGATTCAAATGTGGCGTCAATAAAGCTGTAATTACCATACCAACTTAGCTTATTTGTTTGACCGTCTAAGCCTAATTCGATACCTTGGCGCTGTGTTTCATCAACATTAATAAAGTAACCCCCGCCAGCATTATTAGCTAATGTAAACAACAAATCATCTTTTAATGTGGTATGAAATGCCGCTACAGACCAATTAATTGTATTAGATGTTAACTTACCTCTGGCACCAATCTCAAATGTTTTACCAATAACGGGATCGAGTGGCGGATCAGCAACAAATGAATTAGGTAATTTACAAGGATCATTCGGATCAGCACAGGTTAATTCTGCTGCCGTAGGGGTACGGAAACTTTCATTATAGCCCCCATAAACAGTTATGCTGCTTTGTAACTTATGACTTAACGATATAGCGGGATTAAAACGAGAAAATGAATGATCACCTTCTAAAGCTTCATCTCCCGGATTATTATTATCAATCTTGATGGTAGAGTGTTGATAACGGCCACCTAATGATAGTGCTGTGTTATCTGATAAGTGTAATGTATCAAGTAATGCTAATGAATAGTTGACACGTTCTGTTTCAATATCTACTCCGACCACAGCATCACCTACTGTATTTGGCACGATTGAACCATTGCTAAGATCGACAACGCCTTCTTGTGCTACACGGCTGACAAAGTTGGTATCGGCCTTGTCGTAACTAAGGCCTATGGTCCATTCATTTTCCATATCAGATAATTGATGATTATGGGTAAATTGTAGACTTGTGCCCCATGTATCTGTTTCAGTGGTTGTGGTACGTTCTTCACCTTCGTTGCCCACTGCAAATTCTTCTGTACCATTGCTTACTTTTGCGACGTCATTTTCATCGACGTAGTTTAGACCGACAGGAACTGCACCTGCCTGAACACATTGACTTAAGTGAATTGCATTTTCAAACGTGCCCTCAAGGCCACCTGCTTCTTCAAGACCACAGTTTATTTCTACATCACCATTAAGTGTTTTACGTTCGTAGCTACGGTAAAAAGCATTCGCTGATACTAGGCTATTATCATTAATCCAATGTGAGGCATTTAAGTTTAAGTGATCTAGTTTATTTTCAGTTTGGTCTGGGTATGAATGAATCGCATCATAACCATTAGACTTTAAGCGACTTTCTGCAACAAAACCATTGCCTATTAGATCAGTATCAACATGGGTGTAACTTAAATCTAAATCAGTGCTGTCTGACTCCCAGCCTATTTTACCGAAAAATTGTTTCACATCTGAAGGCGATTCTTCACGCCAGCCATCTTCTTCAAACTTAGTGGCACCGACATACCAATCGACATTGCCACTGTTGCCACCGTGTTGGATAGTACCTTGACGCCGGCCATCTTCACCGACTGATAATTCTAGTTCAGTTGCATCGTAATTAAAGCCATTTTTTGTATTGACTGAAAGGGCACCACCTAATGTATTAAGCCCAAATAATGGGTTAGAACCGGGGATTAATGTCACAGTGCTTAATGCAAAATCAGGGATGAGATCCCAGTTAACAGTATCACCAAAACCTTCATTAACACGGGCACCATCAACATACACAGAAAGACCAATGGCACTACCGACAAGAGGAGAAGCTAGAAAACCACGATAATGCACATCGTTTTGATAAGGGTTGTTTTGTGCAGAATTAATATCAACACTCCCTAGGTTCCTAAACATTAATTCAGCCATATCAAGTGCATTAGCATCCTCAATCTTATCAGAACTAATTGTTTGAATATTACCTGCATACTCTTCAATGGGAACACCAATACCAGGTAATGGCGTGACACTGATTACTTCAAGAGATGGTAATTCCATTGATGATGCAGGATTTTCTGCATAAAGTGTTTGTGAAAAAGTGAGCGTTGTAGCGGAGCTGATTAATAATGTCAGTAAACGTGGGGTCAATCTCATAGTGTATCCTTTAAAATATCTAATGCGTATTGCAACGTCAATGATACTTAGGAGGATGAGAAAGAAGACGGGCACTGTTACTTTATTTCAATATGAAAATATCCTAATGAGACCTTTGCACGAGTCATCTTTTCCGCTATGGCGGCGTTAAAAATAGTCTCAAAATGCTCATTTACATCAGTAAACTGCGCTTTTTCGACTATTTTTGCCTTGCCATAACAAAAAATATTTATCGTGCAAAGGTCTCCTAATATTGAAGAGGAAATTTCAGCTTAGCCATTTATCTGATTCTGCTTTAGTGCATTATACTCAACAGCTATAGCGATAAGTTCTGTTAGATTATCAGCGTGTAATTTCTGCATTATTTTTACTTTATGATTAGAGACCGTACTTGTGGCGATGGAAAGCGCGAATGAAATTTCACTGCGTGATTTACCTTCAATAAGCAATAAAAAAATAGCGTGTTCACGATCGGATAAGCAGGCCAGTTTGTCATTGTGGGCTTGAATTTTTGCTTTCACAACAGCATTGGCAATATCATGGGATAAATAGGGTTTGGATTGATAATAAACCTGTTTGATTGCCTTGATTAACACCGAAGATGGGTCGCTTTTTAATACATAGGCCAGCGCTCCATTTTGAATAGCACGAATGGCAAAATTTGTATTATCATGCATAGAAAAAAAAACTACTTTAGCATCGGGATAATGTTGGATTATACGTGCAGTGCAATCAAGACCATTCATGCCTTTAATCGATAGGTCCATTATGACAACATCGGGATTAAGTTGAGCATACTCTACTAAGATATGCTCACTGCTATCAAGCTCACCAATTACATTAATATCAAATTGTTCAAGTAATAAGCGATAGCCTTCACGCACCCCAATATGGTCATCAATAAATAAGACTGTTATGGGCGTTATCATGATGGTTTACCTAGCGTTTGGAGCGGAAAATCCAGTTGTAATTTTGTACTGTCGGGCGGATAAGGTGTTATATTAAAATGACCATTGAGCATGGAAGCGCGCTCCCTTATACCAATAAGTCCTAGTCCGTTTTTAACGGGATGAATGTCAAGGTTCACTGCACCATCATTAATGATTTTTAAGGTGAGATTTGCCGAGTCTTGATCTTGGTGGGGCGGAAAATATAAATCAATGTTGACGTGATTGGCTTGGGTATGTCGAGAGATATTAGACAAACCTTCTTGCACGGTGCGATAGAGCGTGAGCAATTCTTCTTCGGTAAGATCGGGTTCGATACCATGGAACTCCAGTTGACACTGAATTGTTTTATGAGCATGTTGCCATTGTGTAACCAAGTCTTCAATTGCCAAAGCAACACCAAATTCTAATAGTGGCGGGCGGAGGCTTTTGAGCAGTGAGCGTGTTACAGCATGGAGTGTGTCGACATTATTAATAATCTTCTGACTGGTATCGATTAATAAACTGTTTTCTGTTGATGAAATAGCTTGAATAAGCTCAGCCTGTGTTCGTAATGAGGTTAAATGTTGAGCAAAAACATCATGTAACTCTTGGCAAATAAATAATCGTTCATGCTCTTGATTTTCAGTCATATTCTGAATCAGGAGTCGGTTTTCTGATAATAGGTTGGTGTTCGCGTGTGATTCTTTTTTAGCCTCACTATAACGTCGCCAACTAAACCAAATAAGACATAGGGATAAGCTCAGTAAAGGGAACAGTAGTTCATCGGCTTGATATTTTTCAGCTAAACGACTCCATTGGTAAAATTGTTCAGATAAATCAAAATAGAGTGCAAGCAATAAAGAAAGCAGGGTGATTGCGATGATAATGATCGTATCTCTAACCAATTTAAGACGATCGAGATGAGGGTGTGAGTTAGAGTTTAGGTCTATCATTAAAGCAGAATAACGAAAGTTTGGCGGCGAGTGAATCAGTGTGATGAAAATCAGGAGAAAATCCCGTTATCTGACGTGAATTATGGAGTGAAAAAGAGGCTTTAGCTGCTGATGTAAATACAAGGAGATATTCCCTGTTTTTGTATGAACCTTTTAAGCGATAATTACAGGAGGAAACACGGAAACTAATAGGAATAACTATGTCGGAAAAGGTGCTAGAAGAGTGGCGCAGTAGCGCTTTGGTTTATGAACACGAATTAAATAAGGTTGTATTGGGCTTAGCACCCGCTATTCGGTCACTAGTCATTGCTATTTTTGCACGCGGCCATGTTCTCTTAGAGGGAAATGTAGGGGTTGGGAAAACTACATTACTCCGTGCCGCAGCGCGCGGATTAGGCGGTGGCTATCAGCGGATCGAAGGGACGATTGACCTGATGCCACAAGATTTGATTTACCATACCTATATAGATCGGGATGGTAAGCCGCGCGTTGATCCGGGACCCATTTTATCTCAAGGTGAAGAGCTGTCTGTATTCTTTTTTAATGAAATCAATCGTGCGCGCCCGCAAGTACATTCTCTATTGCTTCGTGTGATGGCGGAGCGGAGTATTACCGCCTTTAATAAAGAATATGAGTTTCCTCATTTATTGGTGTTTGCTGATCGTAATGCCGTTGAAAAAGAAGAAACATTTGAGTTGCCCGGTGCGGCGCGTGACCGTTTTCTGATGGAATTAGAAATTGCGCCTGATGATGATAGCGATGTACATAAAGCATTAACCTTTGAGAGTCGTTTTCATGATACGGACTCTTTAATTGAATCGGTTACCTCAGGAAAGTTAGATTTTAAAGCACTCACTGCGTTTGCACCGTTAATTCAAAATGCGGTCAAAGCGGGGGAGGCAGTGCAAGATTTTGTTGAACATTTACGGCGCGCGACACACCGACCCCAAGATTACGGTATTCAGTTAGCCGATGTAGAAATGGATGAGTTGATGGTGGCAGGCATGGGGCCTCGTGGCACAAGTATGTTGGTGCGGGCAGCAAAAGTATCGGCGTGGTTGGATGGTCGTCGTGATTTAATGCCTGAAGATATTGCGGCCGTATTTCATCAAGTGGTGGCGCATCGGGTATTTTTCACACCTATTTATGAGCTACAACGTGGTTGGCTGGCACGCGCATATACACAGGCGATTTTGAATAGCGTTCCTACGCCTTAAAGATGGCACAGCAACCACTTATTCATTACCACATTCGTTGGCGACCGTCTGGGCATCAGCCCGGCGCGGGGCATGGTGTTGTGCCTGGTGCTGGTGATCAACTTCGCTCGGTGGTGCCTTTGCGAGATCATCCTGATCCTCGGCGGCTAGATCTTCGTACCAGTGTGCGTGATCCCTTTAAAAATATTTGGGTACGTGATTTTTATTTAAATTCAGCCTTAAAAGTGATTGTGCTGGTGGATACCTCGGCTTCAATGTCTTATGTCGGTGAGGTGAATCGTTTTCAAGTGGCTAAAGAAGTGGCTTCTCAATTAGCCTTATCGGCTTATCGAACGGGCGATGCCTTTGGTGTGTATGTCGCAGGCGAAAAGATGAACAAAAAAAGTATGTTGCCGCCGAAAGCGAATCGCAGTGCATGGGTCTGGTTACAGCGGCATTTTTCGAACATTAAATTGGAAGGTGAACATGCTGATGGTTTATTTGATGTTGTGCCCTATTTGCCACAGAACCCTTGTTTGGTGTTTATTGTTTCAGATTTTCGTTGGCCTGAAGGCAAGCTGAAATCCTTATTGAAAAAATTAAGCCATCATGATGTGGTGCCTGTTATGTTGCAAGATCCGACTGAAATTGATCAGCAGCCCAAGCGAGGTATCGCCATTTTAAATGATGCAGAAACGGGTAAAAAGCAATTTGTCTGGATGCGGCCGGGTTTGCAAGCACAAATGAAAGACATGCGAGCTAAGCATATCAAATCAGTTCAGCAGGCGTGTAATGTATTGGGGACGCGCCCTTTTATTGTGCGAGGTGAGTTTCAATCATCGGCAATGACAGATTATTTTCTGGGGGCGAAGGCATGAAAAGGCTGTTTATCTTGTGTTTATTTTGGTTTGGTAGCAGTGCGGTTGTTGCCATAGTAGAATCATCAGAGCAAGAGTCAGCAGAACCGATATTAAATGCAACGGTAACACTGCGAGAGCATGGCTATACTTTGGGCGATATGATTGATATGCATGCTGAGTTTGTATTGGATAAACGCTATGCATTTGATCCAAACAGCCTGCCTCTAAAAGGACCTGTTACGCCATGGTTAGATTTGCGTGATATTGCTTTTACCCGAGAAAAAATGCCGGATGAGAGTAAGCTGATTCAAATTGACTTTAAATGGCAATTATTTGGTACGGTCGCAGAGGCACAGCTTATTAATACGCCTGAGATCTTATTACGCACTTTGCCTGTCGAGGTGGTCGGCAAAGAAAATCAACAGACGCTGCTGCTCCGTATTCCGCCGCATGGTTTTTATTTATCGCCGGTGCTCCCTGAAAAACTATCTGATGAGGAAGCACCTCGACCTATTATACCGCCGCCCAGATTTGATACGGCAACGCCATTGAAACTAGGCTTATTGAACTTGGCATTAGCGCTTTTATTGATCATATATTGGCTCTATATCAAGGATAAAATACCTTGGCTACCTCGCCATCCGGGTGGAATGACTTTATTAGCGCGTCAAATACGAGCGCAAGGGACAGCAAAACAATCAAACCTAAGCGAAGCAGATATGAGGATGATTCATGCTGGATTGGCAGGCTGTGCGGGGCAAAGTTTATATCCCAATACGCTGGAGGTATTATTTGAAAAAGCACCCTATTTAGTACATGAACAAGACAATATACGTCAGTTTTTCGAAGCATCATGGCAATTATTTCACCAAGAAAATACGACAAGTGATGAAATTTCAAAGGACGATACGCTGGCATGGATCCGTCGTGCCGCGTTGGCAGAAAGAAGTTTTGTTCGATAGATGAATGCCCTCCATTTCTTCAAGCCAGAACTCTTGTGGTTATTACCGTTTTGTTTATTGCCGTTACTGTCTTATGGTGTAAAGCAATTCAGCTATGCCGGATTAGAAGATTGGCCCAAAGATCGTGTATCTGAACTGATACGTTGGGGTGTGCGTAGTGTAGCTGTATTGGCATTGGCAAGCTTAGTGGTGGCAGCCGCAGCACCCTTTACGGAAGGTGGCACGATAAGCCGTATTGGTAAAGGTGCTGAAATTGTGATTGTGTTGGATCGCAGTGGCAGTATGAGCGAAAGCTTGGAAGAACAAGATCCAGTTGAACGTGCACGGGGCAAGATGAAAATAAGCCGTATCGGTGCATCGCGGGAAGTGCTATTGAAATTAATGGATCATCGACCCGGTGATACCTTTGGTGTGGTGGTGTTTAATGCCTCGCCAATTGCGGTTGCGCCTCTATCTGCCGATAGAGAATTAGCCCGAGCCGCACTTAAAAGTGCCGAAGCCAATAGCTCGGGTTTTACCGCTTTGAATCGTGCATTGGAAATGGGGCTAGGGTATTTTGAAAACAGACCCTATACCGCAACAAGGTTAATTTTACTGGTCTCAGATGGCGATACTAAAATAAAGCCCGAAGATGAGAAAATTCTAAAACAACGTTTTAAAGACACGCAAGCGCAGTTAATGTGGATTTATGTGCATACCGGTTATGACTTTTCATTAGAATTTGAAGAGGATATTTCAAAAGATGACGGGGCGGTTGATCCCAATGTCGCATTAAATATGTTATTTCATTCAATGGGTATGCCTTATCAAGCCTTTGAGGTTAATAGTGAAGCAGGTTTGCAGCGCGCTGTGGCAGAAATAGGTAAGGCGACCAATAAACCCACGCGTTATGAATTTCGTTTGCCACGACAAGATTATGCTGTTTATTTTTATATATTAGCGATGATCTTGTTGGGCATATTGTTCTGGCTAAAGCAGATTGAAATTAAGGCATGGAGACAACGTTGAAATGAAAAAAACGCACCGCTTGCGGCAACGATTACTGGATTATTTCCCTTCAATGATTTTCGGCATTGCAATACTATTTTGTGTGGCGACGGTATATTATTTTATGCAGTGGCGCGAAGCAATAAGCCTAAATGTAGCCTATGACGATCAATCTATTCTAACGCATCAGCCGACGAATGATAATTATTTAGAAGCCTATAGTATTGCTTATTTATTAAACCAAAATGACAAACCTAATCGTGCATTAAAAGCATTTGAAATTGCAGAGGCAAGCAGCGACTCTCATCTTAAAGCATTAGCAAAACATGCGTTGGGGAATTTGCACCTAAGTGGCGCTGAATCATCAATGGATGATGAACATGGCAGTCGGCGACTGGTCACGCGTATTTTATTGGCGCGAGAAGCCTATAAAAATGCCCTGCGTCTCGAGCCTGATCTCTATGCCAGCCGTTTTAATTTGGAGCGACTGGATCGTATTAGCCCTGCTAAACGAGGCTCAGGAACTACGATAACGGATACTTATACATTTGGTATCGATCCATTTAAACAAAATGGTCGCGCTTTGATGAAAGATAATACCCGTCGTGGATTGCCGTAACCATGCACCATAATTTTAAACATTGGTGGGGGCATTTTCGTGTTCATTTACGCCATATTATTCGAAATGGTGCATTATTTTATATACTGACAGCCATTGTATTGCTGCCTGTTTGGTTTAACCCACAAATGAAGCTAAATAGCTTGGTGCAAGATACCTTATTTTTGATCGATATGAGCGAAAGTATGAACGTGCCTGATGTGAACTATCCTGAACCGCATTCAGATAGGCTAACATTAGCGAAGCATGTTGTACGGGAAAGTATGGCAAGTTTACCCTGTGGATCACGCGTTTCAGTCGCCATGTTTGCTGCTGATGAAGCCGTTTTGTTATTTGAGCCACTCGAAGTATGTCGCCATTATCCAGCCATAGAACAAATGGTGATGGGGATCAATCGGCGAATGCGTTGGATCGGTGATTCATTGATTACGGAAACCATTGTTGCCGCAACAAAAGAAGCAAAAGATCGAGGGCTTAATCTGGTGATGATTACCGATGGCGATGAAATGCCGCATAAAGATATTCCCTATATTAATGATTTAATTAAACTGCGTGGTCAGATAAAGGGCATCTTGTTAGGCGTTGGCGGTGATGCATTACAGCCTATTCCCAAATTCAATGAACGCGATGAAATGATCGGCTATTGGACAAAAGAAGATGCCGTTTTACAAGGCAATTATCCCGAGTTATTAGCCTATGTCCGAAATTTATCACCGGGAGAGCAGGCAGTTGAGGGGATGCTAGATGCTGTTACGGAATATAGCTCATCCTACAATCCAAAAGTAATGAAAAGGGTTTCTGATGCGATTGGGTTTGACTTGGCTCGCGTACGGATACCTGATGATGCGGTGGCGGCATTAAATAACGTAGAATTTAGAGAATATGCCTTAGCAGAACGAGATGCGCGCTGGATTTATGCATTGATTGCTGTGGGGCTAATATTGATAGCGTGGTTCTGGCATTTGATACAGAGTGTTAATGCTTACATTGGACGCTTGTATATGAAAATAAAAGGCCCTAAAAGGAGCTGATTAGATTATTATTGCGGTACTATGATTCAAATTGCCAGTAATAATATTTTTGATGACTTAGCCATTTTACACAGTGCGGGGATGAATTCGCTGGAGGCTATACAAACCATTGCCTCATTACACCAAGAAATAAGGGTTTGGCCCACTATTATAAGCAGAATTTCACAAGGTAGTACCTTAGCTGAGGCACTGGGTGATTGTGGTTTAATAAGTCGATATGAACAAGAGGTTATTGCTGTTGCAGAATTTTCTGGTAGAACTGAGCAGGCTTTAACTTGGCTTGCAAGAGCATATGAGAAAAGGTCTAGAAGAGTCAGCCAATTAAAATACAAACTTATTTTACCTTTTGCTGTGTTACTGATTGGCGTTATAGTTTCAAGTATTCTGACCTTGATAAAAAGTCCGAATACTTCTGTGTTTCCTGTTTTAGGTCAAGCTATTTTTATTTTGGCAAGCGTTGCTATTCTCACTAAAATTGCACTCTATTTCTTGCAAAAAGATGCATCCAATCTTGTTGCAAATATTGGGTCTTTTCGCCATTTAGGTTTATATAAACATCTGTTTGAACAAAAGGTTTTTGGCGCTTTACTATGGAATATAAAATCAGGGATTGATTTTAAAACTGCATTTATAAGAATGTCAGAATTAATTGATTCTAAGGTTTTAAAAAAGCAATTAGTAAATACAAGCAACTATTGTGGTCAGGGTATTGGCGTTACGGAGAGTATAAAAAGAGCAAAACTACCTATAACCACTGAGTTCATGCAGGTTTTAAATATTGCCGAGCCGAGTGGTCGTTGGCAGGAAGCTGTCGAACATTATTTAAAGCACAAGCAAGAGATGGTAGATATAAAAATAGATAGTGCTGTTGAATGGGCACCGAGAATTTATTATATTTTAGTTGTGGTTTTTGTCAGTTCGATATTGCTTTGAAGTCAGTAGGGAAGTTGTGACAAAATTAAATAAGGAAAATCCTGAGTGGTGTAGCGGGTATTCCTGACGAAAGTACTTTAATAGCTGTGTAATATTGTCTCCACTGTTTGCAATACTGCAAGCAGTGCTAACTTAAAATAATAAAAGAGAGTAAATATTATGTGGACTACACCAGAATATTCAGATATGCGTTTCGGTTTTGAAGTAACAATGTACATTTGCAACCGTTAATATCTGATTTTAGATAGGTATAAAGGGGCTTTGAGCCCCTTTATATTTTGTATCATTAAATCACATAGTTTTACGAAGTAGAGCCATCTGATTTAGTTGTAATTTAGCGGAAAATATTATGTTTATACATGTTTTGGGTTCTGGTGCTGGTGGTGGCTTTCCACAGTGGAATTGTAATTGTGAAAATTGTAAGGGAGTGCGTGAAGGAACGATAAAAGCAACACGACGTACACAATCTTCGATTGCCGTCAGTGCAGATGGTGTTGATTGGATTTTGTTTAATGCATCGCCTGATATCAAAAAACAATTAGATGATTTCCCTGCTATTCAGCCATGCCGTGCAGTACGTGATACAGCAATTTCAGCAATTGTGATTACGGATGCACAGATTGATCATGTCACTGGTTTATTAACTTTGCGTGAGCATATCGCACCGTGGGAAATTTATACGACAGAAGCGGTGAAGCAAGATCTTACAACTGGCTTCCCTGTGTTTAATATATTGGGCCATTTTCGCGGTATTAATCACCATGAAATTGCTACCGATCAATCAGTCTTTACGATTCCAAGTGCTGAAGGCTTAGAGTTTACAGCGGTACCATTATTGAGTGAGGCACCGCCGTATTCACCGCATCGTGGTAATACGGTACCGGGTGATAATATTGGTATGCATATTAAAGATACCCGTACAGGTAAAAGTTTATTTTATGCACCGGGTTTGGGTGTGGCTGAGGATCACGTATTGGATTATATGCGAGACTCAGATTGCATTTTAGTCGATGGTACGGTGTGGACAGATGATGAAATGTCTAATGAAGGTATTAGTGATAAGCGTGCTAGCGAAATGGGTCATTTAGATCAGTCTAGTGATGGCGGCATTATGAGTATTCTCAATGCGATGGAAAAACCACGTAAGATTTTAATTCATATTAATAATACCAATCCAATATTAAATGAAGCGTCGCCACAGCGCGCCATTCTTAATAAAGCAGGCATTGAGCTTGCTTATGATGGATTAGATATCGAACTGTAAAAATATAGCTGTCATTCCGGTAGCGTTTAGCCGGAATCTAGAAATACAAAAGTAGATTCCCGCTAAAACATGCGGAAACGAAGTAAGTGAGGGATCTATGACGATAATATTTGAGGAAAGAAAATGTCAGAAAATGTATCAGAAAATCGGCCTTGGTCACGAGAAGAATTTGAAGAAAAACTCCGTGCTAAAGAAGAGTTTTATCATATGCGTCATCCTTTGCATGTGAAGATGCATTCGGGTGAAATGAGTAAGGAACAGGTGCAGGGTTGGGTCGCTAATCGCTTTTATTATCAGACGGCAATCCCTGTTAAAGATGCTGCGATTATGGCAAATTGTCCTGAGCGCGATGTGCGTAAACATTGGGTACAACGCATTCTTGATCACGATGGTTATGAAGGTGATGTGGGCGGCATTGAAGCGTGGCTACAATTAGGTGAATCTGTGGGTCTAACACGTGAAGAGCTTTGGTCTGAAGAACATGTATTGCCGGGTGTGCGCTTTGCGGTTGATGCTTATATTAATTTTGCTCGTCATCGTCCTTGGCAAGAAGCGGCTAGTTCATCACTGACAGAAATGTTCGCACCAAAAATTCACAAGCATCGCTTAGATAACTGGCCGACTTTATATCCGTGGATTGATGAAAAAGGTTATTCCTATTTCCGTAAGCGCTTAACTGAAGCTCGCCGTGATGTGCAACATGGTTTGGATATTACCTTAGACTATTATAAAACGCGTGAGGAACAAGAGCGGGCTCTGGATGTCTTACAATTTAAGTTAGATGTATTGTGGACGATGTGTGATGCGATGTGGATGGCCTATATCGAAAAGCGTCCGCCGTATACATTTGAGGTGGAATTATGAGTGAACGCGTATTTAATGATGAGACGGTACCCATGTTAGCTCAAGGTTATCGTTTTCAGTGGGAACCTGCACAAAATTGTAATGTATTGCTTTACCCGGAAGGGATGGTGAAACTCAATGGTGGAGCGGGTGAAATATTAAAAATTATTAGTGAAAAGCAACAAACTGTTGCGCAGCACATCGCTGAATTAACAGCCATATTTAATGGTGCAGATTTAGCCGATGATGTATATCAATTTTTAGATGAGGCATACGATAATGACTGGCTCAGAAAATAACATGCCCGATCGGGCTCAAGGTAGCGTCGGTAGCGCAATCGGTAAAGTAGGTGATCAAATTCGCCAACCCTTATGGTTGTTGGCAGAGCTTACTTATTCTTGTCCTTTACAATGTCCCTATTGTTCAAACCCAATGGACTTTGCCAGTGTTAAAAGTGAGTTAAGCACCGAAGAATGGATTGACGTGTTTAAACAAGCACGCGCTATGGGGGCGACACAGCTAGGTTTGTCAGGTGGAGAACCATTAACACGGCCTGATTTGGTTGAGCTTATTACCGCCGCACGTGATTTAGGTTTTTATACTAATCTGATTACCTCAGGCGTAGGTATGGATGCCGCTAAAGTGGCTGAATTTAAAGCAGCAGGTTTAGATCATATTCAGGTGAGTTTTCAAGCAAGTTCAGAAGATTTAAATAACCTGATTGCAGGAACAGATGCATTTAAGCATAAAATTGAAATGGCAAAAGCTGTTAAAGCCAATGATTATCCGATGGTATTGTGTTTTGTAACGCATCGCCAAAATATCGACCAAGTTGATGAGATTTTGGACTTGTGTATTGAGTTAGAAGCGGATTATGTTGAGTTAGCAACCACACAATATTATGGTTGGGCTATGCATAATCGCGATCAATTAATGCCAATGAAAGATCAATTAGTTCGTGCTGAAGCGACTGCACATCGCTATCAAGAAGAACAAAAAGGTAAGATGAAAATCTACTATGTCGTGCCAGATTATTATGAAGAACGCCCAAAAGCATGCATGAATGGTTGGGGTAATATCTTCTTGACTGTTACGCCTGATGGCACGGCATTGCCCTGTCATGCTGCGCGTGAATTGCCCGGAATGACACTACCCAACGTAAAAGACATGAGTGTTGATGAAATTTGGAACGGATCGGAAGATTTTAATAAATTCCGTGGTTTTGATTGGATGACTGAGCCTTGTCGCAGCTGTGATGAAAAAGAAAAAGACTTTGGTGGCTGTCGTTGTCAGGCATTTATGCTAACGGGCGATGCGTCCAATACCGATCCTGTATGTAGCAAATCGCCGAACCACCATTTGATTGAAGAAGCGGTTGAAGCGGGTAGACTAGAGTCGATGAAATCTGCCATTGAACAAAAACCATTGGTTTTCCGTAACCCTAAAAATTCTAAGCAGATTAGTGCCAAGTAATCTAGCAATCAGAACGCAAGGCCTGACCAAGCAATATGGTCAGGCCTTTGCGGTTGAGCAGCTTGACTTAGAAATTGAAGCAGGTCAGTTTTATGGCTTACTAGGACCAAATGGTGCTGGTAAAAGCACCACGATACATATGCTTACTACCATGACCTCTGCCACATTAGGTGATGCTTGGATTGACGGTCAAAAAATAACGGATGATCCTGTAGCGATACGTCGTACAGTTGGCTTAGTCTTTCAAGATTCTGCATTAGATCGCACTATGTCGATAGATGAAAACCTCCAGTTTGCGGCGGCACTGTACAATTTATCTCCCGAGCAAGCTAATGCCCGAATCGATGAATTATTAACCGTGTTTGGTTTGCAAGATCAGCGAAATAAAAAATTAGTGACGCTATCAGGTGGTCAACGTCGAGCAATTGATATTGCTCGCGGTGTCTTACACAAGCCGAAAGTCTTGTTTTTAGATGAGCCTACTATCGGTTTGGATCTACCTAATCGGCGCTCCATTTGGCGTTTTGTCGAAAAGCTGCGTCGTGATGAAGGTATGACCATTTTTTTGACTACTCATTATTTAGAAGAGGCAGTTGCCTGCGATCATGTTGATTTTATTCAAAATGGAAGATTAGAACAGGGTGGAACGCCAGCGGATTTAATCCAACAATTAGCCGAAACTATTCTTGAGATTGATACCGACAAACCAGAAAATATTGTAAATAAATTAGCTTCTTTATTCGGTGAGCCAATACGAGAAGATCAGCAATTGAGCTTTAAGATCATTGCCAATGATGTTGATTTTTCGGCGTTACAAAAATCACTAGGTGATCAAATATCTTCAATGCAATGGCGTAGACCAAATTTGAATGATGTTTATTTATGGCGATTTTGTGCTCCAGATACTATGGGGAATGAAAAATGAGTTGGCGCCCTGTAAAAGCGGTTGTCGGCCGTGAGATGAGTAAATTATTTCGTCAGCGCGCACGTTTAATCAGTGCCATGGTTCGGCCCATGATTTGGTTGTTAGTGATTGGCAGTGGTGTTGGTAGCATGTTGCAAAGTCAGCAACAAGAAGGCTATTTAACATTTCTAGTGCCCGGAATTTTAGCGATGACTTTATTATTCGCTGCGCTTTTATCTGCACTCACCTTGGTATATGACAAAGAATTTGGCGTAATGCGAATGATGATGATTGCACCTATTGCGCATTATTGGATTGTATTATCAAAACTGATTGCCGCTACACTAACAGCAATGGTGCAAGCTATATTATTGCTAATTTTATTGATGCTATTAGGCCTGGTAAGTATAAAAATTGCCATTAGTTTACTCCCCGCAGCAGTCCTAACTGCAATTTGTTGTGCGGCGATTGGTGGTCTGATTGCTGTTTGGTCAAAAAGCATTGATAACTTTGCCGTTATTATGAATTTCTTCATATTTCCATTGTTTTTCTTAAGTGGTGCTTTATACCCCGTCAGCCAGCTTCCTGAATTTCTACGCTATGTGGTATTGGTGAATCCGTTTAGTTATGGTGTCGATTTACTCAAACATGCTGTACCCAATGTCAGTACCGATTTTTCAATTTTCACTGATATTATTGTGCTGGTTGTCTTTTCCACCGTGGCTATTTTATTAGCATGCTGGCAGTTTTCACGCGAATCAGTGCATGAGCCTTTATTTCATAAAGCCATAGTAAAATGATCCACTATAGAATACAATTCAAGTATATTTATATCACAACCAAGGACGATAAAAATGAGTAAATCGACACAGTCTTCTCTTCCCGGTTCTGAGGGTGAACATCAATTACAAAAACAGTTTGATAGTGAAAAGCGGGCACTCGCTTTTTATAATAAACAGGTTCTAGATAAGCTTGCTCCCTTGATGCAGACATTTGTTGAGCAGCAGCACATGTTTTTTATGGCAACATCAGATAAGCATGGTGACTGTGATTGCACATATCGGGCTGGAGATCCAGGGTTCATCACAGTAATTGATAATAAAACGGTGATTTATCCTGAATATAGAGGGAATGGTGTAATGGCGAGCCTTGGAAATATTACAGAAAATCCACATATCGGGATGGTATTGATTGACTTTTTTGCTACTCAGGTGGGCTTACATATAAATGGTCGTGCCGATATTATCTTGGTTGATCAACTCGAATCGATATATAAAGATGATGATTTGATTAAACGGATTAAGATGAATACGGTTATTGAGAAAACAGAATGTTATGTGAGAGTTGAAGTGGATGAGGCTTATATTCACTGTTCGAAACATATCCCGATGCTGAAGAAAAAGGACAAAGCATTGCACTGGGGAACCGACGATCAAACCTTAAAAGGTGGTGATGCGTTTAAGGTCAAAAAACATCCTAGACCGTGGGTTGACTAATGGCAACTTCCTAGACCTTTCTTTTCAAGATAACATTGGTGGTATTCTTCAGCAGGCCAAAAAGTCTCTGCGGCTGTAATTTCAGTAATAATAGGATTTTCAAAAATATGAGCGCAGTTAAGTGTTTTTTTGACTAACTCTGCTTGTTGCCGTTGTTGTTCATCATGATAAAAAACCGCACTACGATATTGACTGCCAATATCTGGTCCTTGGCGATCTAATGTAGTGGGATTATGTAGCTTCCAAAATACACCTAATAAAGACTCAAAACTGACAATATTTGGGTCAAAAGTCACCTCAATCACTTCTGCATGCCCCGTTGTACCGGTACATACTTGTTTATAATTTGGATTTTCAGTTGTGCCATTAGAATAGCCGACGCGTGTTGACGTAACGCCGGTCACATTCCTAAATTGTACTTCAACTCCCCAAAAACACCCTGCTGCAAATGTGGCTATTGCCATGGTTGAATCTCACATTATAGTTGATGTGTCCATGATACAATACATTGAATAAATACCTAAATTATCATATCTAAAAATGTAGCCTGAGAGAGAGATGAGCGAAGAAATAAGCAAGCCGAGTAATTTTATCAGAAATATCATTAATGCTGACCTAGAGGCTGGCAAGAATGATGGACGTGTGCATACTCGTTTTCCACCTGAGCCTAATGGTTATTTGCATATTGGCCATGCGAAATCTATTTGTTTAAACTTTGGTTTGGCTAATGATTATGATGGTTTATGTAATTTACGGTTTGATGATACTAATCCGCAAAAAGAAAATGAAGAATTTGTTCGCGCAATTGAAGAAGATGTGCGTTGGCTTGGTTTTGATTGGCAAGATCGCTTGTTTTTTTCCTCTAATTATTTTGAACAATTATTTGATTATGCCGTGCAACTTATCAAGCAAGGCGATGCTTATGTGTGTGACCTTAGTGCTGAAGAAACACGTGAATACCGCGGCACGTTAACCGAGCCGGGGAAAAATAGTCCTTATCGCGATCGTAGTATTAAAGAGAACCTAGATTTATTTACCCGTATGCGGGCAGGTGAGTTTGCTGATGGTAGTAAATTATTGCGAGCCAAGATTGATATGGCATCGCCTAATGTCAATATGCGTGATCCTGCGCTTTACCGTATTCGTCATGGTGTAGTTCACCATCAAACGGGTACGCAGTGGTGCATTTATCCTATGTATGACTATACGCACTGTATCTCAGATGCGATTGAAGGGATCACTCACTCGGTTTGTACATTGGAATTTGCCGATCACCGACCACTTTATAATTGGTTTTTAGAAAAATTAAATACCCAGCATCGACCACAACAAATTGAATTTTCTCGCCTTAATTTACAATATGCTATAACCAGTAAACGTAAGCTGACCAAGTTAGTAGAAGATAAAATTGTGGATGGCTGGGATGATCCTAGAATGTCTACTATTTCAGGTATGCGTCGTCGTGGTTATCCTGCTGCGGCAATTCGTGAGTTTTGTGAGCGGATTGGTGTGACTAAAGCAAATAACTCTGTCGAAATGGAAATTTTAGATGCCTGTATTCGTGAAGAATTAAATGAACATGCTCCCCGAGCGATGGCAGTACTTAATCCTATAAAAGTGACCATAACGAATTATCCTGAAGGACAAACGGAAGATCTAATTGCACCGAATCACCCGCAAAATGAAAGTATGGGAACACGTATAGTATCTTTCACACGTGAACTATATATCGACCGAGCTGATTTTAAAGAAGAGGCTAATAATAAATTTAGACGCTTAGTAAAAGACAAGGAAGTGCGCCTTAGAAATGCCTATGTGATTCGTTGCGACGACGTTATCAAAGATAATAGTGGCGAGATTATTGAGCTGCATTGTAGTTATGACCCTGCAACATTAGGCGCAAACCCGGAAGGGCGTAAGGTTAAAGGTGTGATTCATTGGGTCTCTGCTGAACATGGCATAAAGGCGCAAGTAAGGGTTTATGATCGCCTGTTTAATCATCCTCACCCCGATAGTGACAAAGAGGTTGATGATTTCACTTCACATATAAATCCAGATTCATTAGTTACGCTAACAGAGAGTGTGGTGGAGAGAAGCTTAGCTACAGCACAGCCAGGCGCAGTGTATCAATTTGAGCGGGAAGGTTACTTTTGTGCCGATAGTGAACTTAGTAAACAAGGTGGTTTGGTCTTTAATCGTACCGTTACCTTGCGAGATACATGGGCTCAGAGTGGTCAGTAACTTGCGTAGAGATAAAAAAAGACTTATCCTTGTAAAATATAATAAATTTGTTCTAGGACAATAAGATGGCGAGCAATCTTAATAAATCTCATTACAATATGATTGAGCAACAAGTTCGACCTAGTGATGTGCTAGAACCTCGTGTTTTAGATGCATTGGCCACGGTGATGCGAAAAGATTTTGTGGCTGACGATTTTGTGTCACTAGCTTATGCTGATACTCAGTTGCCAATTGGCTTTGGTCAAACCATGCTGTCACCTGTAGTTGAAGGTCGGTTTTTGCAAGCTATAGATATTCAACCACAAGAACAGGTATTAGAAATTGGTACTGGATCCGGCTATTTCACCGCATTAATAGCTCAACTTGCTGGGCAGGTGACCACTGTTGAATTAATTGCCGAGTTATCAGAGCAAGCGCAACAGAAACTGAGTAATATTGAAAATATAGCCTTTCACATAGGTGACGCCGCACAAGGTTGGGATTTTCCTGACAGGGTTGACGTGATTATCGCTACCGCAGCTTTTGTTGATGTTCCTGACCGCTATAAACAGACTCTGAAAGTGGGGGGGCGCATGCTAGCAGTAGTAGGTATAGCTCCCGCCATGACTGCGCAAATAATAAGGCGTACGGCAGAGCGAGAGTGGGAAACTGAGACCGTATTTGAAACAGTGATCCCTGCGATGATTAACGCCGAGCCTAAACCAGAATTTAAGTTTTAAGAGAAAATAAATGAGACAAATGACTGCCACAGAACTACGTGACTTTTTAGCTACGGGCGTTGATGCCATAAAAATAGATGTACGTGAAGATATAGAATTAGAATTTGGTATGTTAGAAGATGCTATTCATATTCCGATGCAGAGTGTGCCCGGTCAATTGAATGTATTAGAAAAACATAAAAACGATACCGTGGTTGTGATTTGTCGCTCAGGAAAGCGCAGTGATCAGATAGGGCAGTTTTTAGAGCAAATGGGTTTTAGCGATATTATCAATTTGGCTGGTGGCATGAACAGCTGGGCTACCAATGTTGATACCAGTATGACGGTTTATTAAAGGGAAATATGATGAAAACATTAACAATGAGCACTCTTGTAAGCTTAATGCTGATTTCAGTAAATAGTTACGCTGAAGATTTAGTGGACGTTTATCAATTAGCGTTAAAGAATGATCCACAAATATTGGCAGAATATGCATCACAATTAGCGGTAGGTGAATTAGATGCACAAAGTAGAGCTAACTTCTTACCAAGCTTAGGTTTCAATGCAAATACCAAGAAAAACTGGCAAGATACATCGTCTAGTGGTTTGGGAGGAAGCCTAAATCTGGGCGGAAGCCGAGACTTTAATACACATGGTTATGCTTTAACTATTACTCAGCCATTGTATAAAAAACAAAATTACATTCAAAAAGACAAAGCCAGCATCGCTATTGCACAAGCAGCGGCAAACTATTCATTAGTAAATCAAGACTTAGTTGTACGTGTTGCCGAACGGTATTTTGATGTATTAGCAAAACAAGATGATGAAACGTTTGCTTTAGCAGAGCGCGAAGCTATTGCACGCCAGTTAGAACAAACTAATCAGCGGTTTGAAGTTGGTATTGCAACCATTACCGATGTAACGGAATCACAGGCAGCCTATGATTTGGCTCACGCATCGGTTATTGGCGCTGAAAATGAAGTCAGAAATAGTAAAGAGCGTTTACGCGAACCATTGGGACAATATATAGAGACATTGGCTTCGTTAAAAGATGATACTGAATTAGTGAGACCACAGCCGGAAGATATAGAACAATGGAGTGAAAATGCATTAAGTCAGAACCCAGCAATCATTGTTGCCCAGTTCGCGGTTGAAGATGCAAAGCAAACTATTAAATTACAAAAAAGCGGCCATTATCCAACATTAGATTTGGTTGGGCAAAAGGCATATGACTCTTCAAGTGATGGTAGTTTTGGTGGTTCAAAAACACACCAATCAACACTAGGCTTACAGTTTAATGTCGAATTTGATGTGGGTGGACGCGTGCGCTCACAAACACGTGAAGCAGAGCATCGCTTAAGTCAGGCAATGCAAAATGAAGAACAGCAGCGCCGTAGTGTTGTAAGACAAAGCCGCGAAGCATATAACGGCGTGATGTCAGGTATCAGCCGAGTAGAAGCACTGAAGCAGGCCGTTGTTTCAAATGAAAAAGCATTAGAAGCTACAGAGGCAGGTTATCAAGTGGGAACTCGAACTACGGTTGACGTATTAAATGTGCGCCGTGATTTATTTCGGGCACGAAGAGATTATGCAAGTTCGCGTTATGACTACATACTCTCTAGCCTTCGCTTAAAGCAAGCTGCAGGTTCGATAGCACAAACGGATTTAGAACAAATTAATCAGTGGCTATCTGAATAAAATAAGATGGCCACACCTGTATCTGCGATATTGAAAGAAGATAATAGCTTTTTAGTCATTATTGATATTCAGCAGCGTTTACTTTCAGCTATGCCAGAGCATAGAGGTAAAGCAATGGTTAGTCAGGCTGCTATTTTAGGCCAAGTGGCAGACCAATTGAATATCCCTATTGTGGTGACGGAGCAATATCCCAAAGGACTAGGCGAAACGGTCGAAGTATTGCAAGCTCATATTTCATCATCAAATAAAATAGAGAAAACATGTTTTTCATGTGCGGACTCGAAAGCGTTTATGTCATCATTGCGAAGCAGTCATCGGCGACAAGTCGTATTAACGGGCATGGAAGCACATATTTGTGTGCTGCAAACAGCACTGGCATTACTTGCACAAGGCTTTCAAGTATTTGTCGTTGAAGATGCTATCTGTTCGCGTACGCAACAAAATCAAGATAATGCACTGCAACGGCTCCGCCAAGCGGGTGTGATAATTACTAATACAGAATCCGCAGTGTTTGAATGGTTGGCTAATGCAAAACATTCAGAATTTAGAACCTTAAGTAAATTAATTGTTTAATAAAGAGACAACTCGTGCAAAGGTCTCAAAAAAAATAGGTGAAAAAATGAAATATATCATAGCAATGTTGTTTTTAACTGCTCTTCAGATAGCATCAGCCGACACCATTGATCAGCAATCTTTGCAATTATGCGAAAAGATAAAATCATGTGCATTGACTGAGCTAGAAGGACAGGAAATGTCCGCCGATATGAAATCGATGGTGCTGTCATCAATGGATGGAATGTGTCAGGCAATGGCAACAGAGTTTAGCAATGAAAGTATCAAAGAATATGATGATTTACGTCAACAAGCATCAGCTTGTATGACGAGTTTATCATCGTTAAGTTGCCCTCAACTCATGGACGGTGCAACGGATACGCCGGAGTGTGTAGCATTAGAGAAAAGTGCTACCAAATACGAATAAGAGCGTATGAGTATAAAAAAAGCTTTCCTCACTTTTGTATTGATAGTTTTAATTGTTGGTTTTTTAATTCCAGAAAATTTACAGATCCCGGTCGAGGAAGCCACATCTAAGGATTGGAATGAGCAGTCATTTTGGTATGAGCCTTGGGGCAAGTCTGGTGTACATAAAGGAATAGATATTTTTGCTGATAAAGGCAAGGCCTTGGTGTCATCTAGTCCTGCGATTATCTTGTACACAGGAGAGCTTGCTCGTGGTGGCAAGGTGATCTTAAGCTTAGGCCCTAAATGGCGATTGCATTATTATGCTCATCTTGAATACTCAGCGGTTAAGCGTTGGCAATATGTGAAAGCAGGTGAGCAGATAGGTTTGGTTGGAGATAGCGGCAATGCAAAAGGAAAACCACCCCATGTGCATTATTCAATCGTGACCTTATTGCCGTATGTTTGGCGAATCGATGGCTCGACACAAGGCTGGAAGAAGATGTTATATTTGGATCCCGGTGAATTATTGATGCGATAACTGGCGCTTGTTAGCCACGCCCTGTTTCTTCTGCTTTTGGGCCGGAGAATCAAGCTCATAAGCGGGAACGCCTTTCAGCTTTGCACGGCTATAATCTAATGCTAGAGCTTGTTTTACTGTTTCTTCTGATAGGAAAATTTGTTCGGTGAGTATTGTGTAAATCAGTTCAAACAAGCGCTTAAGTGCAATCTTCCATGAGCTACCAGCCAATTGATGCAAAGCATCAGATAATTGCATGAAATTCTCGAAAGGTTGTTCAGCCAAGATTAAAGGCAGTGTATTTGTAAACCGCCCGGAATTACCAATCATATCCCAATAACGTGCAAAACGATTAACGCGCTGCATTTCAGGGAAAGTAATATCTCGTGTGCTTAGGATATTATAAGGTGCTTCAGGGTTATAGCGTAATTGGTATTCTTCATTATGGCGATTGAGCGGTGCACCACGAAGGCGTTTCAATATGCCCAGTTGGATCTCATGCGGTTTTAAAGCGATTAATTGATCAAAGCTATCACCAAAATTCTCTAAAGTATCACTGGGCAATCCAAATATAAGATCGGTGTGTAAATGAGCGCCAGTATTCTCTCTAAGCCAAACAATATTAGCCTTGGTTTTTTCATTGTTTTGCTTGCGACTGATCAAAGTTTGAATATCAGCATCAAAGGTTTGCACGCCAATCTCAAATTGCAATCTGTTTTTAGGAAATCGCTGTAATACGTCTTTTAGTTTATCAGACAAATTATCGGGCACGACTTCAAAATGTAAATATAAGTCATCTGTCATGCGTTCTAAGAAAAATTCTAAAATAGCGACACTGGTACTGACTTTAAGATTAAAGGTGCGATCAATAAACTTAAAATTACGCACACCGCGTTGCAATAGATTATCCATTTCATTGAAGAACGAGTCGAGCGGAAAAGCCGTAACCGTTTTATCTAAAGCGGATAAACAAAATTCACATTTAAACGGACAACCCCGCGAGGCTTCAACATAAATTAATCGGTTACGAATATCTTCGTCATTATATAAGTCATAAGGCAAAACTAACTTATTCAGTGCTATGCTCTCACCTTCAATAAACTTATTTTCAGGTTGATTACCAGTAAGTATTTGTTGGCATAATTCAGGCAGACTGACTTCACCTGCTCCCGAAATAATATAATCAGCTAAGCCTGTCACACTTGGCATATCAGGATAATGACTGACTTCTGGACCACCCAAAATAATACTGATGTCAGGTGCAATTTGCTTCAACATGGCAACGACTTTACTGATCTCTGCGATATTCCAAATATAAACGCTAAAACCAATGATTTTAGGTTGTTGAGCGAGTAATTTCTCAATAATGTTGATAGGTAGCTCTTGAATAGTGAACTCTATTATCTTGGATTGTTCTTTTAATTCACCTAGATTCGCTTGTAGATAACGCAAACCAAAAGCGGTATGCATATAACGGGCATTTAGTGTTGTAAGAAGAATAGGCGTTGAATCTAGCATTCAATCATTTTAACGGAATGTCGAATAAAACGGGCATAAAAAAGCCGCGATGGGAAACCATCGCGGCTTTTTATTATTTTTGTTTCGAGTTATTTAATCAGGCTGTTGTGATTTTACGACGTAAACCTAAGAAACCTAATAATGCTGGAGCAAATAAGAATAATGCCGCGGGAACAGGTACTGCATTTACATTAACATCGCGAACATAAACTGATTCAAAATAACTGTTATAGCCAGGTGTACCAGGTCCGCTAGCAATAGAACCTGCATTCCAATCTCCCGAATCTACATGAGTAAAAGTAGTATTCCAGTATTGTGCTGACTGAATTTGACCACCGTTTGCATCAAAGAATAAATCTAATATTGAGTCAAGATAATCTAGTTCTAATAGTGTCGCATATCTCCATCCAGCATGAAAAGATGGAGCCTTCAATACATTGCCACCACCCCAATTTTCAGCTGCTACAGGAGAAGCCCATGTCCAATCTAAACCGTTATTTGTAATGTATGTATCACTTGTCAGATCTGTCGTTATAATTGCAGCATTAGCATTAGCCATGACAAATAGGCTAAAGAAAGCGATTAGTAATTTTTTCATAATTTTATCTCACTTATTGTTATTAATTATTAAATTTATAGTGAGCAATTCAGCCATCTTAAATTCAAGTTAAGACCTGTAATTTTCCGTACATTGGTTCACACCAAGTTTGGCTTTTTCATAGTCGTAATAATAGGCTGTTTTTATAACTATGTGTATTGTACTTTGGTACTAGACAAGTCATATAAGCGGCATTATTTTTAATTAATGAGAACTAAGTTCAAGTTTTAGCTGATTTCCATAGGTTTCTAATCTATCTAAAACAGTTTGTTGTTCTACTGAAATGTCATCTTGGCACTGTTCTATTTCATTAAAAAATTGTTCGAAAGAGAGAATTTTAGGATTATCTGAATTTAAGCGTTGCTGACGATAGTATTGCCATTGCTGTTGCTCTTCCTCAGATAAACTTTCTGGCCAATTACGAGCGCGATAACGAAATAGCATTTCGGGCAAGCGTTGATCATCAAAAGGCACTGACATCGTTGCTAAATGTTCCGGATCAGCACTGCGAATAAGCTCCATTTTTCGTTTGTCATTGTCACTGAAAAAACCACCACCATATAATGCCGCATCGGGATCATCAATGGTCTCATAATCTGGTTTGGTGAAGATCTCATTAATTTTTTTAGTTAAATCACCGGCATCGTTAAGCATTTGAAGATGTTGATAATGTAGTTCGCGATCAATATCAAGTCGCGCTGCCGCTGTATCATTAAGTGTGCTTTCAGGCACAATAACAGGACATTTATTGATATGAAGTGTTTTTAATGCCGGTCTGATAACGCCTTCGGGCAGATCAGCTGTGCGTGTAAATAACCATTCTCGCAATGTATCGGCATCTTCATTAATTAATGCTTCAGGGCTATGGCGAAGATCATAAACAATAATGCCATTATTATTAGTCGGATCTTTAGCGATAGGAACAATTAGTGCTGTGCCGCAATATTCGCTTGGATACATTCGCGACACATGAATAACCGGTGTTCGGTCTCGTAAATTTAATAACGGTGCAATAGCTTGTTTACGTCTATTTTGATACACAAACTCATAGAGTTTAGGTTGCGCAGTTTTAATGAGTTTTGCTAGTGCAATAGTGGCATAGACATCAACTAAAGCATCATGTGCACCTTGATGTTCGATATTGTTTGCCGCGGTTAATGCTTCTAATCGAAAGCTAGGCTTACCATCTTCACGATCAGGCCAATTAATACCTTCTGGGCGTAAAGCACGTGTTAAACGCGCCATATCAATAATATCCCAACGGCTATTACCATTTTGCCATTCACGGGCATAAGCATCATAAAAATTGCGGTATAAGGTGAAGCGAGTAAATTCATCATCAAATCGCAAACTGTTATAACCGACGCCACAGGTGTTTGGTACTGCAAACTCATCATGAATTTTTTTGATAAATTCGGCTTCAGCAACCCCTTTTTCATTGGCTTCTTGTGGTGTGATCCCCGTGACTAAACAAGCTTGTGGCTGAGGAAGGTAATCATTTGCTTGTTTGCAATAAATCATCAGTGGTTCGCCGATAATATTTAGATCTTCATCTGTGCGAATGCCGGCAAACTGAGAAGGACGATCGTAGCGAGGATCAATGCCAAAGGTTTCATAATCGTGCCAATAAAGTGTGTTCATTTATCGAGGCTCCTTATATGGTTGCCTAATTCTTAAAAATACTGGGAAACGGGGAATGTTATTTTTAGTGAAGCCATAATATTTAAAGGTAATTATACTACCTATTTTAGGAGGCGATTGTCGTTGTTGGTCGGATAAACCTGAGCCAATATAAAACGTAATTCCTGACGATAGCTGGCATTGCAGGGAGCCTAACTGCCCAAGGTATTTACCTTTTCCTTCTTTATGAGCAATAACGGTACACTCAGTATCTTGATATTGTTTGACCTTCAGGGCGTAGTTTGAACGTCCGGTGATATATGGGGTGTCAGCTTTTCGAACAACTAATCCTTCACCGCCTAATGAGATAACCTTGGCTAATTCCGCTTTTAAATGTTCGGCCGACTGAACAGTAGCCTGCGGGATGATCACGATGAAAGGGCTGGGGTGAAGCGCTAAATAATTCTGTAAAATAGTGAGACGCTCTAATAAACCACCTTGTTGACTAGGCACTTCAAAGATCTGATAGCTAATCTTTTGCCAGCGTTTGTCTGGTTTTTGTTGGCGAACAATCGAGGTGATATTTTCAAAGTCATCACGTTGTGTCCAAAGTTCACCGTCCACAGCAAAAGGAGGCAAAGCCTGCAAGAACCACTCAGGTGCCGCAATCTTATTTCCTTGCCGGCTTTTAAGTGTTTCTCCATCCCAAATGGCGCGCATACCATCTAATTTTTCACTCATTAACCAGCCCGTTACATCCTGCGAATCATCATAGGTTTTGAGTAACAATAGTTCCGGATCTTTTGCAGAGAGGGCATGACTTAAAAAAATAAGTAATAGAGTAGTAAAGAGTTTATGACATTGACTCATTTTGACTTAAACCTGTGGAAAGCAAGGTAATAAAATAATCTTACGCATCACATTCTAGCCACTCGTTTACCTTGCTCCGTTATCGCATATTTTTGCAAGCGGCTATTGGGTTTGTCTGCAATGGTCATCTCAATTAAGCCCTTATCTAAAGCTGGTTTGAGATAACGTTCACGGAATGATTTACGATCTTTGAGCTTAAGTTGGGATTGTAATTCATTACGGTTCATTGGATATGAAGCCTTTTCCAAAGCATTTAGCAACTGTTTAACTTGGGGGTTGAGATGGGGGCTTTCTTGGGGGCTAGTGCTAGTTTTGATGGTTGTTAAAATAGTTGCAAGCATAAACTCAATAAAAGGGGATGAATCAGTGTTTTGAGTGCTGTCATTTAATGCTTGATAATAGTCAAGTTGTTGCTGGTGAATCATACTTTCGACGGGTAGCTGACCCAATAATGGATTCCGTTGACTGAGAATTAATGTTTGCCATAATCGCCCCATGCGACCATTGCCATCAGCAAAGGGATGAATAAACTCAAATTCATAGTGAAACACTGAACTTACAATTAAGGGATGTTGATCTGTTGTGGCAAGCCATTGAAGAAGATCATCCATAAGTAGTCTGACACGATTAGCAGGCGGTGCCATATGTACAACATGTTTACCTTTCATCACACCTACATTGCCACTGCGATACCGCCCTGCATCGTCGATTAATCCAGCCATTAATATTTGATGGGCATCCAATAAATGATCTTCATTTGAGGCATGCCAGCTTTCAAACTGTTCATAGGCATTAATCGCATTACGCGCCTCTTGAATCTCACGGGGTGGAGCAATCACTGTTTTACCATCAAGAATTGCAGTGATTTGATCTTTACTTAATGTATTCCCCTCAATAGCTAATGAGCCTTGAATGGTACGAATACGGTTAATGCGACGAAGGCGCAAACTTTTTTCACTTTCCAAAACGGATAGACGTCCCAAGCTTTCACTGATATCAGAGATTAGCCCAATGATTGTTGGCGTGATGGTAAAAGGCGGCTGGTAAGCTTGCATTTATGTTTTGGTTAAGGTGGCAAATACTTTTTCAGCGGCATCTAAAGTTGCCTGAATTTCAGCGTCACCATGAGCAGCTGAAACAAAACCTGCTTCATAAGAAGAAGGTGCAAGATAAACGCCTTGTTCTAACATGCCGTGGAAGAATTTTTTGAAGCGTTCTTGATCGCAAGCAACCACTTGTTCGAAGCGGGTGATTTTTTGTTCATCGGTGAAAAATATGCCAAACATGCCACCCACTTGATTGGTTGCCAGTGGAATACCTGCTTTATCAGCTAATGCTTTTAGTCCCGTAACTAATTTTTCAGCTGTCGCACTTAAGTTTTTGTGGAAATCAGGAGTTTGTACGCCAGTAAGGGTTGCCAGACCAGCCGCCATAGCCACGGGGTTACCTGATAATGTACCGGCTTGATACACGGGACCAAGTGGGGCGATAAATTCCATCACCTCACGCTTGCCACCAAATGCACCAACGGGCAAACCACCACCCACAATTTTACCTAGTGTTGTGAGATCGGGTTTCACATCATAATATTGTTGTGCTCCACCTAGAGCGACCCGGAAGCCTGTCATGACTTCATCAAAAATAAGCACGGCACCAGATTGGTCACAAATTTCCCGCAGCCCCTGTAAAAATCCATCTTGTGGTGGAATACAGTTCATGTTTCCCGCAACAGGTTCAACAATAATACAGGCAATTTGGTCGGCTAATTCGGCGAAACATTCACGGACAGAATCAAGATCGTTATAGTTTAAAGTTAAAGTATGCTCGGCTAATGAGGCGGGCACTCCAGCTGATGAAGGTTCACCTAATGTGAGTGCCCCCGAGCCGGCCTTAACTAATAATGAGTCGGCATGGCCGTGATAACAGCCTTCAAATTTAACGATCTTGTCGCGACCAGTGAAGCCACGAGCAAGGCGAATAGCACTCATTGTGGCCTCAGTGCCAGAACTCACCATACGTACCAATTCCATTGAAGGTACGAGTCGACATAATGTTTCGGCCATCTCTATTTCAATAGAAGTCGGTGCGCCAAACCCTAGTCCATTAGCTGCGGCAGATTGTACAGCGCTAATTACATTGGCATCAGCATGCCCCAAAATCATAGGCCCCCAAGAGCCGATATAATCAATATAGCGCTTGCCTTCTTCATCGGTGATCCATGCGCCTTTACCTTCGCGGAAAAATATCGGGTCACCACCCACGCCATTAAAGGCGCGAACAGGTGAATTAACGCCGCCCGGTATATGTTGCTGAGCTTGAGAAAATAGGTCGTGGTTGCTTGTCATGGTGGAATCCTAAAGTCTTATGAAAATATATGCGATAATTCTAGCTTATCTCAGCAAAAATGCCGATCAATTATGAGTTTAAAATTTCGAATAGTAGTTATTGTAACCATTATATTATTAATTAATTTTATGGCTGCCGGTTATTTTATGGTTAAAAATGCCAAACAAGCTCTGTCAGCTGAAATGGAATCAAGTACCAATTTAGCAAAAGGGCTTTTGATTAATGCGCTCCCGACATTACGTTTTTCTAATGATATTAGTAACCGTTTGGGAATGATTGTTGATAGTGTGCGCGATACACGACATATTCGAGCTTGGTTTGAAGATATGCACGGTCAGCCATTAATTGGCCAAGAGGAAAATGCAAAATTTTTCAATAAACCTGATGCCCCGGATTGGTTTATTAAAATTATGGAGCCGGAGGCGGTGGCCTTTAGGCGGCTTATTACTAAAGGCAGTAAATCATACGGATATTTAGTTGTTGAGGCTGATCCTAGTGATGAAGTTACCGAGGTATGGCAAGATGTGCGTGTGTTATTTTGGTTGGGTAGTTTCTTTCTACTACTAATTGTAAGCCTAATTTATATGGCATTAAGGCAAGGCCTAAAACCCTTGGGGGAATTAGAGTACGCACTAGGTCAATTGGAGAAAGGAGATTTCTCTGCAAAAGTAGAAACATCGGTTGTTAAAGAATTATCGTCCATTCAGATTCGTTTTAATCATATGGTTAATGTGATGGAGAAAACGATGGCTGAGAACCATGATTTAGCTAAAAATATGCTGACGGTTCAAGAAACAGAACGAAGAGAACTATCTCGTGAATTACATGATGAACTCGCCCCTTGTTTATTTGGAATACGTGTGGATTTGGCGGATATTGAACGGATTGGCGGTGAACATTTATTGGTTGAAGTGCAACAAAAGGTAGACTCAGTCAAAACCATAACGACACATGTTCAGTCACTGGTGCGTAAGATGTTAAGTCGATTAAGGCCGATGACATTAGATGACTTAGGCTTATCGGATGCACTGCGTGATATGTTGCGAAATTGGCGTGATAGACAACCAGAGATAGACTGGGAATGGGATTTTGTAGGTGAGTTTCAAGATCTGCCTGATACGGTACAGGTTACTATTTACCGAATCGTTCAAGAATGTACAACAAATTGTGTTCGTCACGCAAAAGCTAGTCATGTGCGAGTAGAGATGAAACTGGATGCCCAAACATTAAAGGTGACAGTTACCGATAATGGTGTCGGCCTGAATGCAGATACCGTGCGCGGGTTCGGGTTAATTGGTATGCGAGAGCGTGTCTCAGCATTAGGCGGACGAATTGCTTTTGATACTGAGGAAGGGCGTGGTCTGCAAGTGCGGGTGTTAATACCACTAGAGGATAATAAAAAATGAAACATGTAACCACTATTTTAGTAGTAGATGATCACCCCATTGTACGTGCAGGCTGTCGTCAATTAATCATGCAGATCCCTGCTGTTAAAGTGATAGAAGCGGAGACGGGAGAAGAGGGCTATCGACTTTTTCAGGAAACTTATCCAGATATGGTGTTGTTAGATATTACACTGCCGGGAATTGGCGGGCTTGAGGTGTTGCGCCGCATACGAGCGAATCGTGAAGATGCCAAGGTGCTGATGTTTAGTATGCACGAAGATCCTGTTTTTGCTTCTCGAGCTATGCAAGCTGGTGCAAAAGGTTATATCACTAAAAATAATGCGGCAGACCATTTAGTTGAAGCAGTAGAGGATGTGCTAGCAGGAAAAACCTATTTGAGCCCAGATGTTGCACAGCAATTAGCTATGCTCAATATTGGCGCAGGTACCAGTGCTTTAAGTGATTTATCACGGCGAGAATTAGAAATTCTACGCTTATTAGGTGAAGGGAAAAGCATGACTGAAATATCAGGTGTATTAGGAATTAGTTATAAAACCGTCGCAAATAACCTCACTCAAATAAAAAGTAAGCTTGCTATCAGCAAAACGGCCGAATTGATGCGTTTTGCCATTAGTCATGGCCTATCAAGTTAGTTGACTAGGCAGAGTTGGGAAATAATTCCTGAATTATCGGGATAAGTCGCTCATTTAAAATAAGTTTGCACGCTGTATTCTATGCAACAAGTTATAGGAATTCAGCTTCCGGAACTTATATTTCTCTCTCTCCTTCTTTTTGAAGGTTTAGGCCAGACAACTTTTATTAGGTGTCAGGCCTTTTTTTTGCCGTTTAATATATACCCAAAATACTTGAAGATGCAGGTTTCAGCAAGAGAAGAAGCCATTATATTCTAGGCATAAAACGCAGGAATTAGTCGTTCTAATTCTAAGTTTTATAACGACGAAGATAATGGTTTATCCTCTTGCCCTGCAGGAGCTTAGCACGAATGCCAGCACTGCGTTGCAATGCTCGACAAGGACGAGTCATTGCCTTCACATTGCGCCTTGTTCTGACCTTCGTGCTAAGCTCTGAAATCTGCATCTTCAAGTAATTGGGGTATAGATAAGCCAAGATTGCTGTGGTGAGCTAACCCTTAAAATATGTTTAACAAAAATAGTGTGAAGCTATTCCTTATTTAGGGATATTACCTATTGATAATAGTCCTTTTTAAGTTTAATCTTATGCTTTCGCAAGTCGGCACCCCAACCGCTACTTTCTAAAGGAAAATGGAAACGATAATGCAGAAGATTAAATGGAACCATCAATTTTCATTCGCAATAGTAACAGCTCTACTTTTACCTCTAAGCTCAATTTCTGGCACGCTTGACAAGGCGGTAGACACACAAGTGAAAACAGATATTGCCGCCCAAAAATCACAACAAAAAGTTGACAATTTATCCAATGAAACAAAGGATATGGTTGCAACGTACCGCGAGACATTACGGCAGACAGCTAGTTTACGCGCGTATAATGACCAGCTTGAAAAATTAGTCACATCGCAAAAGAAAGAACTGAGCTCGATGGAAGAACAGTTGCACAATATAGAAAATACTCAAAGAGATATCGTGCCACTTATGTTAAAAATGATTGATACGATGGTTCAATTTGTTGAATTAGATATTCCTTTCCTACCTGAAGAGCGCCAACAGCGTATTCTGCAATTACAAACATTGATGGAGCGTGCAGATGTCACTATCGCTGAGAAATATCGCCGCATTTTAGAAGCCTACCAAGTTGAGACGGAATATGGTCGTACCATTGAGGCTTATCGTGGTGATTTGGTGGTGGGTGATAGCACGCGTACTGTAGATTTTCTTCGTATTGGTCGTGTGAGTTTGTATTATTTGACGCTTGATGGCCTTGAAGCAGGTATCTGGAACGATAATCAATGGCAACAATTAGATGATAAATATCGCTCAGCGATAGAGCAAGGCTTAAAGGTTGCTAAAAAACAATTGCCACCTGACTTACTGGTGTTGCCGACGCAAACTGCGGAGGTGATGCAATGAAATTAATTATCTCAACATTATTGGTGGGTCTACTTGCTATGCCATCATTGCAAGCAGCAGAAAAACCAAAAGATTTAGATGCCTTATTAAAGCAAGTTAAACGCGAAAGTATTTTAGAGCAACAACAAAATAAAAAGCGTGAAGCAGAATTTGTTGCCGCACGAGACGGGCAAGCAAAGCTATTGGCTCAAGCTAATACACAATTAGCTGAGCAAGAACGTAGAACAACCTTGTTAAACCTAGCATTTCAAGCTCAAGAAACGGAATTAGCTGAAAAAGAAACACTGCTGCAAGAAAAGTCAGGATCATTGGGCGAGTTATTCGGCACGGTTCGTCAGATGGCAAACGACAGTCGTAGCGTATTAGAAAGCTCAATGACTTCGGCGCAGAAACCTGATCGAGGTGAGTTTTTAACAACATTGGCTGAACGTAAACAACAACCAACAATTAAGGAATTGCGTGATTTCTGGCTACTGATTCAAGAAGAAATGACGGAATCAGGAAAAATTACTCAATTTACCGTACCTGTTATTACGGCAGAAGGTGTAGTTGAAGATCAGCAAGTAACAAGAATAGGTGTATTTACGGCCTTTAGCGAAGGTAACTTTTTACGCTATTTACCTGAAACGGGCAGTTTAGTTGAATTAGGCCGTCAACCTGTTGAGCGTCTGCGTCAACTCGTGACTGATTTTGAAGGGGCGGGAGCCGATTCTGGCCTTATGCCGGTGGTGGTTGATCCAACACGCGGCGCTATTTTAGCATTATTGGTTCAAGCACCTGACTTGAAAGAACGTATTCAACAAGGTGGCTGGATTGGCTATATTATCTTAGGTTTAGGTGCGATTGGTTTACTTGTTGCGCTGTTGCGGTTCATCTCTTTGACGGTAGTTGGCCGTGGAGTCTCGGCACAACAAAAAAATACGGAGGTCAGTTTAAAGAATCCATTAGGCCGAATTTTATCGGTTTACAGTGAAACAGGTTCGCAAGATGTTGAAACCTTATCGTTGAAATTAGATGAAGCCATTTTACGAGAAATCCCTAAAATTGAACGTGGCATCGTAACCTTGGCCATTATCGCTGCCATCACGCCGATGCTGGGTTTATTGGGCACGGTATCAGGCATGATTGAAACATTCCAATCAATTACTTTATTTGGTACGGGCGACCCTAAACTGATGTCAGGTGGTATTTCTCAAGCATTGGTAACAACAGAATTAGGTTTAGCGGTAGCGATTCCAATTATGTTGATTCACAGTGCCATTTCTAGTAAAAGTAATCGCTTAGTACAAATTTTAGATGAAGAAAGTTCAGCATTAGTAGCCCAAAACGCAGAAAAGCATGGAACTACTGAACAGTAATCTTTTTGGCATACAGCTGCTATTAGAGAATGGCGGCGCGGTCCTAATAGTGATCTTAAT
>Ga0256840_1000597_pt1 | contig 36455 bp, 42 predicted proteins | sample 355202metaG_FD_185969 | JGI IMG/M metagenome (GOLD analysis project Ga0256840, IMG submission 185969) | Hydrothermal vent microbial communities from Mid Atlantic Ridge, Atlantic Ocean - 355-202 | ecosystem: Environmental > Aquatic > Marine > Hydrothermal vents | place: Atlantic Ocean: Mid...
AGGCAAGCACAGACATGAGTATGACAGTTAAATAACCTGAGATTCCTAGTTCAACATTGTAGACATTGGCTATGAATACGGTGGCGACACCTTGCATGATTGCCGTTCCATCCATATTGATTGTTGCGCCAAATGGAACAGTGAATGAAGCAACCGAGTTGTTCACACCAAAACGCTCTGTTACGGTTCTCATTGTCACTGGAATGGTTGCATTTGAACTTGCCGTACTAAATGCGAAAACCTGAACATTTCTAATTTTCTTTAAGAACATTGCAGGGCTTAAACCTGAGAAAACTTTAAGAATAATCATCAGTGTAATAAACAGGTGGAACATTAATGAGCCAACCAATACAGCAACGTAGCCAGCAAGTGATGCAAGCAAGCCAAGACCTAATTTGGCAACTGCGCCTGCAATCAAAGCAAATACTGCGTATGGAGCGACTGACATAATGATGTTAACCATTTTCATCATAATTTCATTCGCTATTTCAGCACCTTCAATAAAACTCTTTGCTTTTCTGCCTACCATTAGCATGCTAACGCCAAGCAAAATAGAGAAGAAAATTATAGGAAGCATATCGCCATTTGCCATCGCATTGATCGGATTTTTAGGGATGATATCAATAAAAACCTGAGTTAATGGAGGTGATTCTTTGCCTGTAAATTCTGCTGCTGTTTCAACATTCATGCCTTTGCCAATACCGAAAGTAACAGCAATTAAAATAGCGGTAGCTATAGCGACGGCAGTTGTTAGCATATAGAGAGCAAAGGATTTTCCACCAACACGACCTAGCATTCTAATATCACCAATACCACAGACACCACAGATCAGCGAGAAGAATACTAAAGGTACAACTAGCATCTTTAATGCATTAACGAACATTTTACCAACCATGTGGAAAAGCCCGTTAACGATATAGGTGTCAACAAAAGAATTGTGGACTAAGCCTGTCAGGTTTAATGCAAGCCCCACAATAATCCCCAGTGCCATGCCTAACAGTACCTTGATCGTTAGACTCATTTTTTTTGTTTCACTCATATAAATACCTCCGTATATTAATAAAAAATTGTACAATCGTGTGAATTACGCTTGGACATAAAGAACTTATAGACCAGATACAATGAAAAAACAGGTTTTTTTTATAATTATTATTAATTTACTTGGTGAAAAGGCAAGAAATAATTAATGAGGTGGTAGTGAGTTAAATCTGTGTTCAGAGGTCGGATTGGCGATAGCGTAATCCGACCTCTGAGCACAGATTTAACCTTTGCTGACTATGCATTTCTGTTTCTTGGGAGGCTGTCTGAGAACTAGGGTTGAAACGAAAATGCCAGAAATATTATAAGGTGGGTTTATCAAAAGAGGCGAATAGTTGTTCTATTTAACGAATTTGATAAGCTCAGATTATGATGTTTATGGGATTTGCAGTCAATTCTTAGTTCTCGGACAGCCTCCTAGTGGCGGAAGTGCCTCATGCCAGTGAATACCATCGCCATTCCAGCTTCATTTGCTGCACTGATAACTTCTTCGTCACGCATTGAGCCACCAGGTTGGATTACTGCGACTATTCCGGCATCTGCGGCTGCATCTATACCATCACGGAAGGGGAAGAAGGCATCAGATGCCATGACTGAACCGGTGACTGTTAAGTTGGCTTGTTCGGCTTTAATGCCAGCAATACGAGCGGAGTTGATGCGGCTCATTTGTCCTGCACCTACACCGATGGTCATATTGCCTTTGCAATACACGATCGCATTTGATTTAACAAACTTGGCTACTTTCCAAGCAAATAGTAGATCACGCATTTCTTCTTCGCTTGGGCTACGTTGAGTCACGATGTCGAGTTTTTCATAAAGATCAAGATCAGCATCTTGTACTAAAAGACCACCATTTACACGTTTGTAGTCAAGGCGAGGCATGGCTTCTCCAAACTCACCACATTCAAGTAGGCGGACATTTTTCTTGGTACTAACCGCTTCAACAGCACCTTGTGTAATACTGGGTGCGATAATCACTTCAACAAATTGTTTGTCTATAATAGTTTGCGCTGTTTTCTCATCAAGTTCTTGATTGAATGCAATTATGCCACCAAAGGCTGACTCTGTATCTGTATTAAAAGCACGCCCATAGGCATCTAAGAGATCAGTACCTATAGCAACACCGCAAGGATTTGCGTGCTTAACAATAACGCAGGTAGGTTCGTCGCTACTAAATTGTTTAACACATTCTAGTGCGGCATCTGTATCGGCAATATTGTTGTAAGAAAGCTCTTTTCCTTGTAACTGTTTGGCTGTTGAGATATTCGCGCCAGTCTGATTGCCAGAGATATAAAAAGCACCTTTTTGATGAGAATTCTCTCCATAACGAGTAGTTTGGGCGAGCTTGAACTGAGTGTTAAAAGTGCTTGGAAAGCCTTCTGCTTTACCGTTTTCTACAATTGAGCCAAGGTAGTTAGCGATCATGCCGTCGTAGCCAGCGGTATGTTCAAATGCTTTGCTAGCTAGTTTGAAGCGTAGCTCTTTTGAAATGCTACCATTGTTACCTTCAAGCTCTTGCAGAATGAGTGAATAATCAGATGGGTTAACAACAATGGCTACATGAGCATGATTTTTAGCTGCTGCACGAACCATTGTTGGTCCACCAATATCGATATTTTCAATGGCATCTTCAAGCGTGCAGTTTTCTTTAGCGATGGTCTCAGCAAAGGGGTATAAATTAACAATAACTAAGTCAATACCTGGGATATCATGTTTTTGCATAACTGCATCGTCAGTACCACGTCTAGCTAAAATCCCGCCATGAATTTTAGGGTGGAGTGTTTTTACGCGACCATCCATCATTTCAGGAAAGCCTGTGTAGTCGGACACTTCAATAACAGGTATATCATTATCTGAAAGAAGTTTGGCTGTTCCACCTGTGGAAAGTAATTCAATACCATGAGTATGAAGTTGTTGTGCAAAATCTAGTAAATTGGTTTTATCTGAAACACTTAAAAGGGCGCGTTTAATAGCTTTTTTTTGAGGCATGAGTATTAATTTTCCAAAATTAAATTATAAGGAATAGAGATAAGGAATGGGATATTGTATAGGATTAAGATCCTATGAAGAATAATAAATCAAGAAATGAGCGTGAGCAAACTATTGGTGAGATGCAGGTTCAATAAAAAGTAGCAAAAAGAGGGGGGATGGGTTGATATGGTACTATTAAATAGGCAAAAAAATAGCATAAAATAAGGTGGTTTGAGGTTTGCTTCTCTCTAAATTTAATTTACATTAAAATTTATTTGTTTGAAGGGTTGACAGAGGGGGTCGTTTGCCTCAAAATTCGCGCCTTGATTTCTGGAGGGGTTCCCGAGCGGCCAAAGGGATCAGATTGTAAATCTGACGCGTAAGCTTCGGTGGTTCGAATCCACCCCCCTCCACCAATTTTAGCAAAGTTTTGAATCTAGCGGGTGTCGTATAGTGGTAATACCTCAGCCTTCCAAGCTGATGCTGCGAGTTCGATTCTCGCCACCCGCTCCATTATTTGCTGCTTTACTGGGTTTATGAACTTTACTTTTTGGCTCATATAGCTCAGTTGGTAGAGCGCGTCCTTGGTAAGGACGAGGTCACCGGTTCAAATCCGGTTATGAGCTCCACATTTGTTGTCAGTGTATGATTTGCAAAATATTTTGCATTGGCTTTTTAAGATATTAGTTTTTTACATAGGGTATTTGTCATGTCCAAAGAAAAATTTGAACGTAATAAACCCCACGTCAACGTGGGCACAATTGGTCACGTAGACCATGGAAAAACAACACTGACTGCTGCACTAACAAAAGTTATGGCAGAAAAGATGGGTGGTGAAGTTAAAGCATTTGATGAAATAGATAATGCGCCAGAAGAGAAAGCGCGTGGTATAACTATCGCTACATCTCATGTTGAGTATGAGTCAGATACTCGTCACTATGCGCATGTAGACTGTCCTGGTCATGCCGATTATGTGAAGAACATGATTACAGGTGCTGCGCAAATGGATGGTGCGATACTTGTAGTATCAGCAGCAGACGGTCCGATGCCGCAAACGCGTGAGCATATTTTGTTGTCACGCCAAGTAGGTGTTCCATACATTGTTGTATTCATGAACAAGGCTGACATGGTGGACGATGAAGAGCTACTAGAGCTTGTTGAGATGGAAATTCGTGAATTGCTGGATATGTATGAGTTCCCAGGTGACGATACACCAGTAATTACAGGTTCAGCACTAAAAGCACTAGACGGCGAAGAGAAGTACGTAGAAAAAATTGTAGAGCTAGTAGGTGCGTTGGATAGCTATATACCAGAGCCAGAGCGTGCGGTTGATGGTGATTACCTAATGCCAGTTGAGGATGTATTCTCAATCTCAGGTCGAGGAACCGTTGTAACAGGTCGTATCGAGCGCGGCATCGTGCATGTTGGTGATGATATAGAGATCGTAGGTATTAAAGACACTAAAACAACAACCTGTACAGGTGTTGAAATGTTCCGTAAATTGCTAGACGAGGGTCAAGCAGGAGATAATGTAGGTGTATTACTACGTGGAACAAAACGTGAAGAAGTAGAGCGTGGCCAAGTACTTTGTAAGCCTGGCTCAATCACACCACATACAAAATTTGAAGCAGAAGTATACGTATTGTCAAAAGATGAAGGTGGTCGCCATACTCCATTCTTTGATGGGTATCGTCCACAATTCTACTTTAGAACAACTGATGTAACCGGAGCCTGTGACCTTCCAGAAGGAACAGAAATGGTTATGCCAGGTGATAACGTAAAAATGGTAGTAACACTTATCAATCCTATTGCGATGGAAGACGGCTTACGTTTTGCGATTCGTGAAGGTGGTCGTACAGTTGGTGCAGGTGTTGTTGCTAAGATTATCGAATAATAATTGTATAAAAATTATTAAGTAGTAGCTGTATGGATGTGTGAGGTTGTGTGGTTATATTGAATATTCAATGTGTTCTGCTATGGTTCCGCATCTTTTTGAGAGCGAAGAGTGATTATTAATAATAAATTGCTCTTCGTTCTTTGTCGTTTCAGAAGTCTTGTTTTTTGATTATGTTATAGAAACTAGGCCAGTAGCTCCAATTGGTAGAGCACCGGTTTCCAAAACCGATTGTTGGGGGTTCGAGTCCCTCCTGGCCTGCCATTTCTGAGAAAGACAAAAAATTGTTTAATTATTTATCATGGATAGGCTTCAGGTAGGCTGAATTTTCATTTATGGCATCAAACACAGAAGCACAAGGGTCAATGTTTGATACTGTCAAGTTGTTATTGGCATTATTAGTTTTGCTTGCTGGTATAGCAGGTTTTTATTATTTTTCAGAAGGGTCACTGCTTTATCGTGTTTTAGGTCTGCTTGCAATGGTCGGTGTGGCTATTGGGATTTCTGTAACGACGGAGAAGGGTAGATTGCTAATAGGCTTTTTGGGCTTGGCGCGTACCGAAGTTAGAAAAATGGTTTGGTCGACACGGGCAGAAACTATGCAAACGACCTTAATGGTTTTTATTCTTGTGGTAATTTTGGCAATATTTCTGTGGTTTGTGGATATGTTGCTTGGTGCTGGTGTGAAAGCTTTGTTGTCGGTAGGTGGCTAGTAATATGTCAAAGCAATGGTTTGTTGTTCATGCTTACTCTAACTATGAAATGCGAGTCAGGGGTGCTCTTCAAGAAAGAATCGAGCGTCTTGGTTTGCAGGATCTTTTTGGTGAGATACTGATACCTACCGAAGAAGTTGTTGAAATGCGTGAAGGGGTAAAAAGAAAAAGTACAAGAAAATTTTTCCCTGGTTATATCTTGGTAGAGATGGAGCTTAATGATGATTCATGGCATTTAGTGAAGAATACTCAGCGCGTACTGGGGTTTATTGGTGGTACAAGCGATAAGCCAGCACCAATTACCGAAAAAGAAGCAAATGCGATAATGAATCGTATGCAAGAAGGGGTGGATGCTCCCCGGCCTAAGGTATTATTTGAGGTTGGTGAAGTGGTTCGTGTTAACGATGGGCCATTTAATGACTTTAATGGTGTTGTTGAAGAGGTCAATTATGATAAAAGCACAATGCGTGTTGCTGTACAGATTTTTGGACGTTCAACACCAGTTGAGCTAGAGTTTTTTCAGGTTGAAAAGATCTGATTTATTAATTTATTCGAGGAGTTGAAAGGGATTCTATTTCCTGAAGACGATTGTACTCGTGGAGTGTAAATAATGGCTAAGAAAGTTGAGACTTATCTCAAGTTACAAGTTCCTGCTGGTGAGGCGAATCCTAGTCCTCCCGTGGGTCCTGCGTTGGGTCAAGCGGGAATAAATATCATGGAGTTCTGTAAGGCTTTTAATGCAGAAACACAAAATACCGAAAAAGGTATGCCGATCCCAGTTGTAATTACTGTTTATAATGATCGCAGTTTTACTTATGTTACAAAGACGCCGCCAGCAGCTATTTTATTGAAGAAGGCAGTAGGTATTCAGAAAGGAAGTGGTGTTCCGAATATGAATAAGGTGGGCAAAGTAACTCGTGAACAGCTTGAAGAGATTGCTAAAATAAAAGAGCCAGATTTGACGGCGGCTGATATGGATGCGGCTGTACGTATCATCGCTGGAAGTGCTCGTAGCATGGGGATTGATGTGGAGGGAGTTGTCTAATGGCTAAGTTATCCAAGCGTCAGAAAAAAATAGCAGAAATGGTTAAAGTAGATCACCTGTATGGTGCTTCTGAAGCATTTGAGTTATTGAAGGATTTGCCAAAGGTTGGCTTCACTGAAAGCGTTGATGTTAGTGTTAATCTAGGTGTTGATCCGCGTAAATCTGATCAGGTCGTTCGTGGCTCTACTGTATTACCAAATGGTACGGGAAAAACTGTACGTGTTGCTGTATTTACTCAGGGTGATAATGTTGAAGCTGCAAAGGCAGCAGGTGCTGATTTAGTGGGTCTTGATGATCTGGCAGAAGATGTAAAGAAAGGTATTATGGATTTTGATGTTGTTATCGCAAGTCCAGATGCAATGCGTGTGGTAGGTCAGCTAGGTCAAGTGCTTGGACCGCGTGGTTTAATGCCAAATCCAAAGGTTGGAACTGTTACGCCTGATGTTGCTACAGCTGTTAAAAATGCCAAGGGTGGTCAGGTTCGTTATCGTACTGATAAAGCAGGAATTATTCACTGTGGGATTGGTAATGTGGACTTTGATGCAAAAGATTTGAAAGAGAATCTTGATGCTTTGATTTTAGCTCTTGTTAAAGCTAAGCCTACTTCCGCAAAAGGTGTTTACTTAAAGAAAATTACAGTTTCGAGTACTATGGGTGCTGGTTTAGCGGTAGATACTGCAACTGTTGAGTCTTAATATGTATTTTACTCAAGAGACTTCTTGAGTATCAAGAATTAGCATGTTTTTTGTGCTTTGCTTTCTCTCTAGTAGAGAAGGTTGATGGATATACTTTGGTGTATGTCGTCAAAGACCGTAGGTGTTTCAGTATACTTGGTAGTATGAAACTTAATCATCCTGCGTAGATGGCGTAACCTGAATCAGTGATTCGGGCACGTCGTTGCGAGATGCCTAGCTATAGTTTTGTTAGGTATTTGTTTAACGGTAGTTTGTGCTGCCGAATTTAAAGAGGTAAATGTTGTGGCATTAACTTTAGAAGACAAAAAGAAAATTGTCTCTGAGGTCGCTGCAGTTGCTTCAGATGCTCACTCCGTGGTTGCTGCTGAATACCATGGTTTAACTGTAGGTGAAATGACTGAGTTACGTGTTAAAGCACGTGAAAGCGGTGTTTATCTACGAGTAGTAAAAAATAATCTGGCAAAACTTGCCCTGGCTGATACAGAATTTTCTTGTATGAGCGAAGGTTTTGTTGGTCCGTTGGTTCTGGCGTTTTCGCAAGAAGACCCTGGTAGCGCGGCTCGTGTCCTGAAAGATTTTGCTAAAGAGCATGACAAGTTGGAAGTTAAAATGCTTTCCGTTGGTGGGGAGCTGTTAGCAGCTTCTGAAATTGATCGTTTGGCTAAGTTGCCTACACGTGATCAGGCTTTGGCTATTTTGGCTGGAACCCTGAGAGCACCTGTAGAGAAACTTGCTCGTACGTTTAATGAAGTTCCAGGAAAACTTGTTCGTACTGTTGCCGCTGTTCGTGATTCAAAAGCAGCCTAATTAGCTATATTAGCTATTTAGTCTGTTATCAGGCAGTTTGATTTTAATTATTAATTTTATGATCGCTTATGCGATTAACTGATTTAGGTTTAGGAGAATACAATGGCTGTTTCTAAAGATGATATTCTAGAAGCAATATCAAATATGAGTGTAATGGAGATCGTTGAATTGATCTCTGATATGGAAGAGAAGTTTGGTGTATCGGCTGCTGCTGCAGTTGCTGCTGCTCCAGTGGCTGGTGGAGATGCTGGTGCTGCTGCTGAAGAGCAAACTGAATTTGATGTAGTGATGACAAGTTTTGGTGATAACAAAATTTCTGCAATCAAGGCAGTACGTGCTATCACTGGTTTAGGTCTTAAGGAAGCTAAAGAAATGGTAGAAGGCGTTCCTGCTACTGTTAAAGAAGCGGCTTCTAAAGACGATGCAGAAGAAGTTAAAAAGCAGCTTGAAGAAGCTGGTGCTACTGTAGAATTGAAGTAATTGCTTCAATGTTATGAAAGTAGTTATCTGCTTTCATAAAAAAATTGGCTGACAGTGTTTTTTCGCTGTCGGCCTTTTGTCGCTTATTTTTAGTTAATAAGATTTAATGTTTTTAAAGTGATAAGAATTTCGATCCTTGATCTATCAGGGGTCATATATATGGGCAGATGGACTGCCGGTATTTAAGTTGCTGAAACTGGCTTCAGAAGAGGAAATAAGATGGCTCTGACTTTTACTGAGAAAAAACGTATCCGTAAGGATTTTGGTAAACGCCCACAGGTATTGGATATACCATATCTTTTGGCAATTCAATTGGAGTCATATCGTCAATACCTGCAAACCGATGTTGCTTTAAAGGATCGTAAGGACAAGGGTCTGCATGGAGCATTTAATTCAGTATTTCCAATCGTTAGTTACTCAGGATATGTCATGCTTGAGTATGTTGACTATAATTTAGCAGAGCCTGTGTTTGATGTGCGTGAATGTCAGCAACGTGGTTTAACGTATGCAACTTCATTACGTGCTACTTTACGTTTGGTAATTTACGATAAGGATGCACCTAAAAAGACTAAAGTAGTCAAAGATATCAAAGAACAAGATGTCTATCTTGGTGAAATGCCCCTAATGACCGAGAAAGGTACTTTTGTTATCAATGGTACTGAGCGTGTGATTGTGTCTCAGTTGCATCGTTCGCCTGGCGTATTCTTTGATCATGATAAAGGTAAAACAAATACAGCAAGAAAACTATTACATAATGCACGTGTTATTCCTTATCGTGGTTCATGGCTTGATTTTGAATTTGATCCTAAAGATTCAGTCTTTGTACGTATAGATCGTCGTAGAAAACTGCCTGCAACCATTCTATTGCGTGCTTTAGGTCTTGAGACTGAAGAAATTATTGACTGTTTTTATGAAAAACTAGCGGTTACTCTACAAAAAACCAAAATACATTTAGCATTAGACCCTGTTCGCTTGCGTGGTGAACTTGCTTCTTTTGATATTGTTGTTGGTGATGAGAAGATAGTTGAGTCAGGTCGTCGTATAACGGCTAAACACATTAGAAAGCTTGAGAAAGCAAATGTTAAAAAACTCGAAGTACCAGAAGAGTATATGTACGGTAAGATGTTGGCTCATAATATTATTGATGAATCAACAGGCGAATTTCTTGTAGAGGCAAACTCAGAGCTTACGGAAGAGTTGATTTCTTTGCTACGTGAAAATGATATTAAAAAGTTCGATGTTATTTATACGAATGAGCTTGATCGCGGGCCTTTTATTTCAAATACCTTGAAGATTGATGCCACGCAAACTCAACTTGAGGCAATGATCGAAATTTATCGAATGATGCGTCCTGGTGAGCCTCCCACAAAAGAAGCTGCTGAGAATTTATTTCATAATCTTTTCTTTGCTGAAGAGCGTTATGATTTGTCTGCTGTAGGTCGAATGAAATTTAATCGTCGTCTTGAATACGATATTGAAACAGGTCCTTCAATTTTATTTGATTTGGGTTATTTGTCTAAAAGAACTGATGGTGCGTCAAAGGCATTGGTTGAGAAATTTGGTGAGCAATACGAAGCACTTATAAAGGCAGGAAAAACTGGTTCAGATATAGTCAATGTCTTAAAAACACTTATAGATATTCGCGATGGATTTGGCGTTATTGATGATATTGATCATTTAGGTAACCGACGCGTAAGAAGTGTTGGTGAAATGGCTGAAAACGCATTCCGTATCGGATTGGTAAGGGTTGAACGTGCAGTAAAAGAAAGGCTAACTGTTGCAGAAAGCGAGGGTTTAATGCCTCAAGATATGGTGAATGCAAAACCTGTATCTGCTGCGGTTAAAGAGTTTTTTGGGTCAAGTCAGCTCTCTCAGTTTATGGATCAAAATAATCCATTATCAGAGATCACTCATAAGCGTCGTATTTCAGCGTTAGGCCCAGGTGGATTGACGCGTGAACGTGCTGGTTTTGAAGTGCGTGATGTTCACCCAACGCATTATGGTCGTGTTTGTCCTATTGAAACACCGGAAGGACCAAACATCGGTTTGATAAACTCATTAGCTGTTTTTGCAAAAACTAATGATTATGGTTTTTTAGAAACACCATACCGAAAAGTTAAAGATGGAAAGGTATTAGATGAAATAGATTATCTATCAGCGATAGAAGAATCTCGTTTTGTCATTGCTCAAGCGAATGCAGTTTTGGATGATGATGGTGGCTTTTCTACTGAAATGATCTCATGTCGTTTTCAGAACGAGTTTTCTATGTCAGCTCCAGAAGATATTCAATACATGGATGTTTCTCCGAAGCAGATAGTGTCAGTGGCAGCTTCTTTGATTCCTTTCTTGGAGCATGATGATGCGAACCGAGCTTTAATGGGGTCAAACATGCAACGTCAAGCGGTTCCCTGTCTGAAAGCTCAAACACCTGTATGTGGAACGGGTATGGAGCGTGTTGTTGCTGTTGATTCAGGTTCAACAGTTGTGGCGAAGCGGGGAGGTGTCATTTCAGCAGTTGACGCATCACGCATTGTGGTGCGTGTAAATGATGATGAAGCCCAAGAGGGTGGTATAGATATTTATAGCTTAATAAAATATACCCGTTCAAATCAGAATACTTGTGTAAATCAGAAACCTATTGTAAAAATAGGTGACAAGATTGCGCGTGGAGATGTTTTGGCTGATGGTTCTTCTACTGATTTAGGGGAGTTAGCCCTAGGACAGAATATCAAGATCGCATTTATGCCTTGGAATGGCTATAACTTTGAGGACTCTATTCTAGTTTCTGAAAGGGTTGTAGAAGAAGATCGTTTTACTTCGGTTCATATTGAAGAAGTGACCTGTCTTGCTCGTGATACTAAATTAGGTGCAGAAGAAATCACCGCTGATATTCCTAATGTTAGTGAGCATCTTCTATCTAAATTAGATGAATCAGGCATTGTTCATGTTGGGGCAGAAGTTAAGCCGGGTGATATTTTGGTAGGGAAGGTTACTCCTAAAGGTGAAACTCAATTAACACCAGAAGAAAAGTTACTACGTGCTATTTTTGGTGAAAAAGCATCGGATGTTAAGGATACTTCATCACGTGTTAAATCTAGCATGTTTGGTACTGTTATTGATGTGCGTGTGTTTACGCGTGATGGTGTTGAAAAAGATGCGAGAGCAATTTCCCTTGAAGAGGATGCACTTGTTAAAGTCAGAAATGATTTACGTGATGAGTTGCTGGTCTTTGAGGAAGATATTTATGCGCGTGTTGAAGACTTAGTTATCAATAAAGTTGCCGATGGTGGACCAGCAGGAATTAAACCTGGTGGGAAAGTAACAAAGGCATATCTTTCTGATCTAGATCAGAAAGAATGGTTTTCTTTGCGTATGCGTAATGATGATGTTAATACGCAATTAGAAAGTCTTGGGGTTCTGTTGAAAGATCAAAAGAAATTCTATGAAGAAAAGCTGCAAAAACAGAAAGATAAAATAACTTCAGGTGATGATCTTGCACCAGGTGTATTAAAGGTTGTAAAGGTCTATGTGGCTGTTCGCCGACGTATGCAACCTGGTGATAAAATGGCGGGAAGACACGGAAATAAAGGTGTTGTATCTCGTATTGTACCGATAGAAGATATGCCTTACGATGAAAATGGTGAGCCAGTAGATATCTGTTTGAACCCTTTGGGTGTTCCATCTCGAATGAATGTTGGACAGGTGCTTGAGATGCACTTAGGTTGGGCTGCAAAAGGTCTTGGTGAAAAAATTGGTAAAATGATCGATGCGAAAGCTGCTGTAGATGAATTGCGCCAGTTTTTGACTGAGATTTATACAACAGATGGTAACCCAGAGCAGGGTGATATTAGTGAGATGAGTGATGCAGAAGTGATTGAAATGGCATCGAATCTTCGTAAAGGCGTTCCAATGGCAACCCAGGTGTTTGATGGTGCTGCAGAAATTGAAATAAAGCGGATGTTGGCACTAGCTGATTTACCTGAAACGGGTCAGACTACTTTATATGATGGTCGTACAGGTAAGGCGTTTGAAAGAAAAATAACCGTTGGTTATATGCATATGTTAAAACTAAATCACTTGGTTGATGACAAGATGCATGCTCGTTCTACAGGTCCTTATAGTTTGGTGACGCAACAGCCACTTGGTGGTAAAGCAATGTTTGGTGGTCAGCGTTTCGGTGAAATGGAAGTATGGGCGCTTGAAGCTTATGGTGCGGCTTATACATTACAAGAGGTGTTAACCGTGAAATCAGATGATGTTCAGGGTAGAAATCGAATGTATAAGAATATAGTAGATGGAAATCTCCACATGGAGGCAGGCATGCCTGAATCTTTCAATGTGTTGATGAAAGAGATCCGATCTTTGGGTCTTCATATTGAACTTGAAAAAGATAACAAATAGGTAGGTGGCGTTATGATGAATAAAGGCATGGGAGATCTGCTGAATATATTTAAACAGCAGGCTGACACAGAAGAGTTTGATGCAATACGCATTGGCTTGGCATCACCTGAAGTTATCCGTTCATGGTCTTATGGTGAAGTAAAAAAACCAGAAACAATAAACTATCGCACCTTTAAGCCAGAGCGTGATGGTCTTTTTTGTGCGAAGATATTTGGTCCAGTTAAGGATTACGAGTGTCTCTGTGGTAAATATAAGCGATTAAAACATCGTGGAGTTGTTTGTGAAAAGTGTGGTGTAGAAGTCACAAATACTAAAGTTCGTCGTGATCGCATGGGGCATATAGACCTTGCGTGTCCTGTGGCTCATATTTGGTTTTTGAAGTCTTTGCCTTCGCGAATTGGCTTGTTCCTCGATATGACATTACGTGATATTGAGCGTGTTTTATATTTTGAGGCCTTTGTTGTTGTGGAGCCTGGTATGACTACGCTTGAGCGTGGTCAATTGCTTAGTGATGAAGCTTATCTTGAGGCAATAGAAGAATTTGGTGATGAGTTTGATGCAGGGATGGGGGCAGAAGCTGTCCTTAAAATGCTTAAATCTGTTGATATAGAAGAAGCTTTACAGGATTTAGATGAGGAGTCTCAATCAACCAATTCTGAGACTAAGCTCAAACGCATCAGTAAGCGTATCAAGCTAATGGAGTCTTTCCGTGATCAAGATAATAGCGCCGGAGCTTCAGGTAATAAGCCAGAATGGATGATACTAACCGTTTTACCAGTTTTACCGCCAGATTTACGTCCATTAGTCCCACTGGAAGGTGGTCGATTTGCAACTTCGGATTTAAATGATTTATATCGTCGCGTAATCAATCGTAATAATCGTTTGCGTCGCCTTCTTGATTTAAATGCGCCGGATATTATTGTTCGTAATGAAAAGCGTATGTTGCAAGAGTCTGTTGATGCATTATTAGATAATGGTCGTCGCGGTCGTGCAATTACAGGATCAAACCGTCGTCAGTTAAAGTCATTGGCTGATATGATTAAGGGTAAGCAAGGTCGTTTCCGTCAAAACTTACTGGGTAAACGAGTTGATTATTCGGGTCGTTCAGTAATTGTTGTAGGGCCAACACTGAGATTGCATCAGTGTGGTTTACCAAAGAAGATGGCGTTAGAGCTATTCAAGCCATTTATTTTTGGTAAATTACAACGTCGTGGTTTGGCGACAACAATTAAGGCCGCAAAAAAACTTGTTGAGCGTGAAACACCTGAAGTTTGGGATATTTTGGCAGGTATTATTCGTCAGCACCCTATTATGCTTAATCGTGCTCCCACACTTCATCGATTGGGTATTCAGGCGTTCGAACCTGTGCTAATTGAAGGTAAGGCAATCCAGTTGCACCCATTAGTGTGTTCAGCATTTAATGCTGATTTTGATGGTGATCAAATGGCTGTGCATGTGCCATTATCGCTTGAAGCTCAAACAGAAGCTCGTGTTTTGATGATGGCAACCAATAACGTTTTATCACCTGCTAATGGTGAGCCAATTATTGTACCATCTCAAGACATCGTTCTTGGTCTTTACTATATGTCTCGTGAAAGCATCAATGCGAAAGGCGAAGGAATGGTATTTGTTGATACCGAAGAGGCAAAGCGTGCTTATGAAACTGGGCAGGTATCACTACATGCAAAGGTTCAAGTGCGTATTACTGAAAGTGAATATGATGCTGAAGGCGTACTTCAGATTAAAACACATCGGGTTAAAACAACGGTAGGTAGAGCTATTATTTCAGAGGTTTTGCCAGAAGGTATGCCTTTTGAACTTGTTAATACGGTGATGAAAAAGAAGGCTATTTCGTACTTGATTAATGAAGGCTATCGTCGAGTAGGCCTTAAAGATACGGTAATTCTTGCTGATCAATTGATGTATACAGGTTATAAATATGCAACTCTTGCGGGTGTGTCTTTCTGTGCTGATGATATGATGATTCCCGTTGAAAAAGCAGATATTATCAATCGCTCTGAAGAAGACGTGAGAGAAATTGAGAATCAGTACTCATCAGGCTTGGTAACCCAAGGTGAAAGATATAATAAAGTTGTAGATATTTGGGCACGTACCAATGAACAGGTTGCTAAGGCAATGATGGATGGTATGGGTTCTGAAGAAGTTGTTAATGCTGAGGGGGAAACTGTCACTCAAGAGTCATTTAACTCAATCTATATGATGGCTGATTCTGGTGCTCGTGGTTCTGCCGCACAGATTCGTCAGTTAGCAGGTATGCGAGGTTTGATGGCGAAACCTGATGGGTCTATTATCGAAACACCTATCACCTCGAACTTTCGTGAAGGTTTAAATGTATTGCAGTACTTTATTTCTACCCATGGTGCTCGTAAAGGTCTTGCTGATACAGCACTTAAAACAGCTAACTCTGGTTATTTGACACGTCGTTTGGTCGATGTTTCACAAGATATGGTTGTAACCACAAATGATTGTGGTACAGAGAATGGGCTTACTATGAAGCCTATTATCGAGGGTGGTGATGTTGTTGAGCCTTTAGCTGAGCGTGTTTTAGGTCGTGTTACTGCTGTAGATGTTCTGAATCATAAGGAAGAGGTAGTGATTCCTGCAAAAACTCTACTTGATGAAGATTGGGTAGCTAAGTTAGATGATTTAGGTGTTGATGAAATTATAGTTCGATCAGCAATAACATGTGATTCAAAACATGGTGTTTGTGCCCATTGTTATGGTCGTGATCTAGGTCGAGGACATTTGGTTAATATGGGTGAAGCTGTCGGTGTTATTGCGGCACAATCTATAGGCGAGCCAGGTACTCAGTTGACTATGCGTACTTTCCATATTGGTGGAGCTGCGAGTCGTGCAGCTGCAGATAACAATATTGTCGTGAAGTCAGTGGGTAAAGCACATTTGGTTAATGTAAAAACTGTTATCAATAAAGATGGGCACCTAGTAACGGTATCTCGTTCTGGGATAATTAGTGTTATAGATAATCAAGGTCGAGAGCGTGAGCGTTATAAACTACCCTATGGAGCGGTCGTTACTATTAAAGATGGTGACGGTGTTGATCAAGGTCAAGAGGTTGCAACATGGGATCCTCATACGCATCCGATTGTTACAGAGGTTGCTGGTATAGTAGATTTTGTGGACTTTGTAGATGGTTCTACTATCAATACACAAATAGATGAAATTACAGGCTTGAGTTCAACAGTAGTCACCGATCCAGCTTCTCGTGCTGCTGGTGCAAAAGATCTAAATCCAATGATTCGCTTGTTGGATGAAAATGGTGATTCATTATTCTTTGAAAATACTGAAATACCTGTGCAGTACCCGCTTGCAGGTGGTGCAATTATAGGTCTGGCTAATGGTGCCAAGGTAGCTGTGGGTGATGTCTTGGCTAGGCTTGCACAGGAATCATCTAAAACGCGCGATATTACGGGTGGTTTGCCGCGAGTAGCTGATATGTTTGAGGCAAGAAAGCCAAAACAACCTGCGATACTCGCTGAAATATCAGGTACATTCTCATGGGGCAAAGAAACTAAAGGCAAGAAACGTCTTGTTATTACACCTCCAGAAGGTGATCACTATGAAGTATTGATTCCAAAGTGGCGTAACCTCGATGTATTTGAAGGTGAAAAAGTTGAAAAAGGCGAAATGATTGCTGATGGTGAGGCTAGCTCACACGATATTTTACGTCTTCTTGGTCCAGTCAAGCTTGCTGAGCACTTGGTAAAAGAAGTACAAGAGGTTTATCGTCTTCAGGGTGTAAAAATTAATGATAAGCATGTAGAAATAATTGCAAGACAGATGATTAGGAAAGTAGTGATTAAATCATCTGGTGATAGCAAAATGTTAAAAGGTGAGCAATTAGATTTCTCTGTAGTTGAAATTGAAAATGCAAGATTGGTTGCAGCAGGGAAATTACCTGCTAAATTTGATCGTATTTTGTTTGGAATAACTAAAGCATCGCTGGTTACCGATTCCTTTATTTCTGCTGCTTCGTTCCAAGAGACGACTCGTGTGCTAACTGAGGCTTCTGTTAGAGGTGCGCGTGATGAACTGAGAGGCTTGAAAGAAAACGTAATAGTTGGACGTTTGATTCCTGCTGGAACAGGGTTATCTCATCATCTTGAGCGTCGTCGTAAGAAAGAAGCGGTTGAGCAGCAATTAGCTGCACTTGAAGCAGAATCAGCAAAAGCTACTGAAGAAAAAGCTGAAGAGCCACAGATTTTTGGTTCGGTTGATACTGATGCTTAGGGCTAGAGGTTAATAATTTATAAAGCTTGATTTACAGTCTCCTAGTACTCAATCAAACCAATATTGATGGGTGCTAGTTTCTTAATCTATGAATAGCTTAAACTTTTAGTTTTCATGAGTTCAGCTAAAAAGTATGAAAAAAAGGGGGGGTGGGTATGAATATACTACTAAATACCCATCCCCCCCTGTTTTTTATACTTTTCTTTTGTTAAAAATATAAAGTCCTGTCTTGACATGGTCGCCTTGCAGTAATAGAATTCCGCGCCTTTATCGTATAGACAGTCGTTTGCAAGTTTTTAGTATCGCGAAATTATTGTGTAACGAATAATCGTATATTGAGAACCGAATAGAAGTTGGAGAAATAAATTTAATGTCTACAATTAATCAACTGGTGCGAAAGCCCCGTAAACGTAAAGCAGAGAAAAGTAATGTTCCTGCTTTAGAAGCATGTCCACAAAGACGTGGTGTTTGTACTCGTGTTTATACGACAACACCTAAAAAGCCAAACTCAGCTATGCGTAAAGTTGCCCGTGTTCGTTTGACTAACGGGTTTGAAGTGAGTAGTTATATCGGGGGTGAAGGTCATAACTTGCAAGAGCACTCGGTTGTGCTTATTCGCGGTGGTCGTGTCAAAGATTTGCCAGGTGTGCGTTATCACGTGGTTCGTGGTTCGCTTGATACACAGGGTGTGCAAGATCGTAGGCAGGGACGTTCAAAATATGGTGCTAAGCGTCCTAAGTCGTAGTAGTTTTTTTGGTTTTTGTGTCGATTGTGGTGCATGAGCCATTGTTGAATAATAGTAAACAAATAAAGTAGTGAGTTTTTTATGCCTAGAAGAAGAGAAGTTCCAAAACGTATTATCCTTCCTGATCCAAAGTTTGGTAGTGAATTGCTAGCAAAGTTTATTAATACCATTATGAAAGATGGTAAGAAATCAATTGCTGAAAAAGTTGTTTATGTCGCACTAGATGAAATAGCGGCAAAAAAGGGAAATGACGGAATGGAAGTTCTGGATGCGGCTCTTGATAATGTTCGTCCATCGGTTGAGGTTAAGTCTCGTCGTGTGGGTGGTGCAACTTATCAGGTTCCTGTTGAGGTGCGTGCATCACGTCAGAATGCGCTTGCAATGCGTTGGTTGGTTGATGCGGCTAGAAAGCGTGGTGAGAAGTCAATGGCGCTGAAATTAGCAGGTGAATTGATGGATGCAGCTGAGAAGCGTGGTTCAGCTGTTAAGAAGCGTGAAGATACGCATAAGATGGCGGAAGCAAATAAGGCATTTGCTCACTTCCGTTGGTAGATAAAAGTTAGTATTTAATTAAGCACGGAAGTGTTGTAGGAAACTAAAGTGGCTCGTGTAACACCCTTAGATCGCTATCGCAATGTTGGAATTATGGCGCATATCGATGCGGGAAAAACGACCACAACAGAAAGAGTGTTGTTTTACACTGGAGTGTCTCACAAAATAGGTGAGGTACATGATGGTGCTGCTGTCATGGATTGGATGGAGCAGGAGCAAGAAAGAGGAATTACAATAACCTCAGCGGCAACAACCTGTTTTTGGAAAGGCATGGCTCAGCAGTTTGAGCAGCATCGTATTAATATTATAGATACTCCAGGTCATGTTGACTTTACAATTGAAGTTGAGCGTTCCTTGCGGGTTCTTGATGGTGCTGTCGCAGTATTTTGTGCTGTAGGTGGTGTTGAGCCGCAGTCCGAAACAGTCTGGCGGCAGGCTGATAAATATGAGGTTCCACGTATAGCATTCATCAATAAGATGGATCGTGTAGGTGCTGATTTTTTACGAGTGGTTGAACAGATTCATGATCGGTTAGGCGCAAATCCTGTTCCAATGCAAATCGCAATTGGTGCAGAAGAAGAGTTTAAAGGTGTGATTGATCTGATTCAGATGCAGGCAATCTACTGGAATGAAAGTGATATGGGAGTTACCTATGTGCTTGATGATATTCCTAGCGAATTGCAATCTGAGGCTGAGAAGTTACGCGAGTTTCTGCTTGAAGTAGCAGCAGAAGCAAATGAGGATTTGATGAATGCTTATCTTGAGGGTGATGATCTTACGGATGATCAAATTCATCAGGGTATACGTATACGTACACTTGCAGGAGAGATAATTCCTGCTTTTTGTGGTTCTGCCTTTAAGAATAAAGGTGTGCAGGCGATGCTTGATGCAGTTGTTCGTTATCTGCCATCGCCGTTAGATGTTTCTGCTATAAAAGGTGTTGTTGAGGAGGGTGAGGTAGAGGTTGAGTGTCTCCCTTCGGATCATGAGCCCTTTGCGGCACTTGCTTTTAAAATAGCAACTGATCCATTTGTCGGAGCATTGACTTTTTTTCGTGTTTACTCGGGTGTTTTGAAAACGGGTGATATGGTTCTCAATCCTGTAAAGGGGAAGCGCGAGAGAATAGGTCGTATATTGCAGATGCATGCTAATTCTCGTGAGGAGATTAAAGAGGTCTATGCTGGAGATATAGCGGCCGCTGTAGGGCTTAAGGATGTGACAACTGGTGATACATTGTGTGATAAATCACGTCCAATAGCACTGGAAAGAATGGATTTTCCAGAGCCTGTTATTTCGGTTGCTGTTGAGCCTAGGACAACTGTTGATCAAGAGAAAATGGCTATGTCTTTGTCGCGATTAGCTCAAGAAGACCCCTCTTTCAGAGTTCATACAGATGAAGATACAGGTCAGACGATAATCTCAGGAATGGGTGAGTTGCATTTAGATATCATAGTTGACCGCATGAAGCGTGAATTTGATGTTGAGGCTAATGTGGGTAATCCACAGGTTTCTTATCGTGAGTGTATACGTAGCTCGGTAGAGGCTGAAGGGAAGTTTGTTCGTCAGTCTGGTGGTAAAGGTCATTATGGTCATGTAAAAATTAAACTGGAGCCTTTAGAGGAGGGTTCGGGTTATGAGTTTGAAGATATGATTACTGGTGGTGCTATACCTAAGGAATTTATTCCTGCTGCAATCAAGGGTATGGAAGAACAGTTAAGGAATGGTGTTCTTGCTGGTTGTCCCGTTGTAGATGTAAAAGCTGTTTTATATGATGGTTCTTTTCATGATGTGGACTCTAGTGAGATGTCCTTTAAGGTAGCGGGGTCATTGGCAATACGTAATGGTGTTCTTGATGCTAATCCTACTATGCTCGAGCCAGTGATGAAGGTTGAAGTCGTTACACCAGAAGAAAATATGGGTGATGTCATGGGTGATTTAACACGTCGCCGAGGTGTCGTTCAGGGTATGGATGAGGCTCCTTCGGGGAAAATCATTCGTGTAGAAGTTCCGTTGTCTGAAATGTTTGGTTATGCAACAGCTTTGCGTTCTGCAACACAAGGAAGGGCGAGTTATTCAATGGAATTTGCGAAATATGCTGAAGTGCCACAGATGGTTGCTGATGCGATGATAAATAGAGGTGAGTAATCATGTCCAAAGAAAAATTTGAACGTAATAAACCCCACGTCAACGTGGGTACAATTGGTCACGTAGACCATGGAAAAACAACGCTGACTGCTGCACTAACAAAAGTTATGGCAGAAAAGATGGGTGGTGAAGTTAAAGCATTTGATGAAATAGATAATGCGCCAGAAGAGAAAGCGCGTGGTATAACTATCGCTACATCTCATGTTGAGTATGAGTCAGATACTCGTCACTATGCGCATGTAGACTGTCCTGGTCATGCCGATTATGTGAAGAACATGATTACAGGTGCTGCGCAAATGGATGGTGCGATACTTGTAGTATCAGCAGCAGACGGTCCGATGCCGCAAACGCGTGAGCATATTTTGTTGTCACGCCAAGTAGGTGTTCCATACATTGTTGTATTCATGAACAAGGCTGACATGGTGGACGATGAAGAGCTACTAGAGCTTGTTGAGATGGAAATTCGTGAATTGCTGGATATGTATGAGTTCCCAGGTGACGATACACCAGTAATTACAGGTTCAGCACTAAAAGCACTAGACGGCGAAGAGAAGTACGTAGAAAAAATTGTAGAGCTAGTAGGTGCGTTGGATAGCTATATACCAGAGCCAGAGCGTGCGGTTGATGGTGATTACCTAATGCCAGTTGAGGATGTATTCTCAATCTCAGGTCGAGGAACCGTTGTAACAGGTCGTATCGAGCGCGGCATCGTGCATGTTGGTGATGATATAGAGATCGTAGGTATTAAAGACACTAAAACAACAACCTGTACAGGTGTTGAAATGTTCCGTAAATTGCTAGACGAGGGTCAAGCAGGAGATAATGTAGGTGTATTACTACGTGGAACAAAACGTGAAGAAGTAGAGCGTGGCCAAGTACTTTGTAAGCCTGGCTCAATCACACCACATACAAAATTTGAAGCAGAAGTATACGTATTGTCAAAAGATGAAGGTGGTCGCCATACTCCATTCTTTGATGGGTATCGTCCACAATTCTACTTTAGAACAACTGATGTAACCGGAGCCTGTGACCTTCCAGAAGGAACAGAAATGGTTATGCCAGGTGATAACGTAAAAATGGTAGTAACACTTATCAATCCTATTGCGATGGAAGACGGCTTACGTTTTGCGATTCGTGAAGGTGGTCGCACAGTTGGTGCGGGTGTTGTTTCCAAAATAATTGAATAAACTGAGTAATATATTATGTCAGGTCAGAAAATCCGTATCCGATTAAAGTCATTTGATCATAAATTGATAGATCGTTCTGCAAGAGAGATTGTGGAAACAGCAAAGCGTACTGGTGCTAGAGTGAAGGGTCCTATTCCTTTGCCTACTCGTAAAGAGCGTTTTACTATTTTGATCTCACCGCATGTGAATAAAGATGCGCGTGATCAATATGAAATACGTACGCATAAGCGTTTAATGGATATTGTTGATCCCACCGATAGGACGGTAGATGCACTGATGAAGTTAGATCTTGCTACAGGTGTAGATGTTCAGATTAAACTGACCTGATTAATTGTATATTAATGGCGTAACACTCTGATATTTATGCTTAGTTTCTTTGCGTGGAAATTAATGCATAAAATATTAATATTAGAGTTCCCTAGTGTTGGTTTATCTGGCATAATGCGCGCCTTTCTTCGGCTTAGTGACTGATAGTGTTATTGAATCATGTTGGTACCGGTCGATTTTTTTTGAAGAATTTTGTGTTTATGATTGTGCTTTTTATTGTTATTTAGCATCGTCTTTTATTAAATGAGGTAGCCAATATGGCAATCAGTCTGCTGGGTTCAAAAGTTGGAATGACTCGGATATACAATGAGGATGGTACTGCCACGCCAGTGACGGTATTGGAGGTTAGCCCTAATCGTATTTCTCAACTTAAGACTGTTGATACCGATGGGTATAATGCAGTGCAGCTTACGGTTGGTGTGAAAAAAGCATCTAAGGTGAGTAAGTCGGAGTCAGGTCATTATGCGAAGGCTTCGGTTGAGTCAGGTGTATATACTCGTGAGTCACGTGTAGATTCTGTTGCTGATTTTGAATTGGGTTCTGAGATAGCGCTCGATATATTTGGCGAGGGGCAGAAAGTTGATGTTACCGGTACAACGATAGGAAAAGGCTTTGCGGGTGTTTTGAAGCGTTATAACTTTGCAGGTAAAGATGCAACTCACGGTAACTCAATCAATCACAGAACACCAGGTTCTATTGGTCAAAACCAAACTCCGGGTCGTGTGTTTAAAGGTAAGAAAATGTCGGGTCATATGGGTGCTGTTCAACAGACAACTCAGAGTCTTACTGTGGTTAGAATTGATCTTGAAAAGAATTTAATGATGGTTAAGGGTGCTGTACCTGGTGCTCGTGGTGGTAATGTTCTTGTGAAGCCGGCCGTTAAGGGTTAATAGAATGAAGTTGAAAACTGTAGAGGGTAAAGAGCTGAGTCTAAGTGATGATGTTTTTTCCAAAGAATATAATGAGTCGTTGATTCATCAGGCTGTAGTTGCTTATATGGCTGCGGGTCGTTCGGGTAATAAGGCGCAAAAATCACGTTCAGATGTTAGTGGTGGTGGTGCTAAGCCGTGGAGACAAAAAGGTACAGGTCGTGCTCGTGCAGGTACTTCTCGTGGTCCTATTTGGCGTAAGGGTGGTGTTACTTTTGCTGCGCGTCCACGTGACTATTCGAAGAAGCTAAATAAGAAAATGTATAGAGCTGCAATGCGTTCAATATTTTCTGAGTTGGTACGATCTGAGTCACTTATAGTTGTAGATGCTTTTGAGGTTGAAGAGCCAAAGACTAAGTTAATGTTGACGATACTGGAGAAATTAGGTGCGCACAATGCTTTGCTTGTGGGCGATGAAAGCAATGAGAGTGTCGAATTATCAATTCGTAATATTCCACATTGTGATGTTCTTGAGGTTTCAGCATTGAATCCTGTTAGTCTAGTCGCTCATGATAAAGTGGTTATGACATCAGCAGCAGTAGTAAAAGTTCAGGAGTGGCTGTCATGAGTTCAGTATTGACTGAAGAAAGAGTGTATCACGTTGTTTATGGTCCGCATGTTACAGAAAAAGCAGTATCAGGTTCGGATGCAAATATTCATACTTTTAGGGTTGCGACTGATGCTTCAAAGCGTGAAATAAAAAGTGCAGTGCAGTTTTTGTTTGAGGTTAAAGTTGCTGATGTTCGTACAGTTAATGTGGTAGGCAAGCAAAAGAATTTTGGAAAAAGGGCTGGTAAGCGCAAGAATTGGAAGAAAGCCTATGTGAGACTGGCAGAAGGTCAATCTTTAGATGTGGCAGCTGAGGGTTAATAAATGGCTATCGTAAAAATGAAACCAACATCACCTGGTCGAAGACATCAGGTTCGTGTTGTAAATAAGGATTTGCATAAGGGGAAGCCGCACAAGGCTTTGCTTGAAAAGAAAAGCAAGTCTGGCGGTCGGAATAATAATGGTAGGATTACTACAAGGCATATTGGTGGTGGTCATAAAAAGCATTATCGGATAATCGATTTTAAACGCCTTAAGGATGGTGTTCCAGCTATTGTAGAAACAATTGAGTATGATCCTAATCGTACTGCAAATATAGCATTGCTTAAATATGCAGATGGAGAAAGACGGTATATTATTGCTCCAAAAGGTTTGCGTGCTGGAGATAATTTGTTGTCTGGGTCGGAATCCCCAATAGCTGCAGGTAATGCAATGTCGTTGCGCGATATGCCAGTAGGTACTGTTATTCACTGTATTGAGATGAAGCCTGGTAAGGGTGCTCAAATGGCACGAAGTGCAGGTACTTCAGCGCAGTTGATTGCTCGAGAAGGTCGCTATTCAACATTACGTTTACGTTCTGGTGAGATGAGAAAAGTACTTTCTGATTGTAGGGCTACAGTAGGCGAAGTAAGTAATTCTGAGCATGGGCTAGTTAAGTTGGGTAAGGCTGGTGCAAGTCGTCATCGTGGGATTCGTCCTACGGTTCGTGGTGTTGTTATGAATCCTGTTGATCATCCACATGGTGGTGGAGAGGGTAAGACTTCTGGTGGTCGCCACCCGGTTTCTCCTTGGGGTCTTTCAACTAAGGGTTATAAGACGCGTAAAAATAAACGTACTGATCATTTGATCGTTCGTCGAAGAGATAAGAGGTAATTAACGGTGCCACGTTCTTTAAAGAAAGGTCCATTTGTCGATCATCATTTAATGTCAAAAGTATTGAAGGCTGTAGAAGCTGGAGATCGTAAGCCAATAAAGACTTGGTCAAGACGTTCAATGATAGTTCCTGATATGGTTGGTTTGACAATTGCAGTTCATAATGGTCGCCAACATGTTCCTGTTTTGGTAAATGAGCATATGGTCGGTCATAAGCTGGGTGAATTTTCACCTACGCGTATGTATCGTGGTCATGTAGCTGATAAGAAGTCGAGATAAATAAGATGGAAGTTAACGCTAAGTTAAGATTTGCTCGAATATCGCCTCAAAAGGCGAGACTTGTTGCTGATCAAGTTCGTGGGATGGCTGTAGAAGAGGCTTTGGATGTTTTGGCTTTTAGTCAAAAGAAATCAGCCGCAATTATCAAAAAGATTTTAGATTCTGCAATCGCAAATGCAGAGCATAATGAAGGTGCCGATATTGATGAGTTGACAATAACGAAGGTTATGGTTGATCAAGCGCCGACAATGAAGCGTCTGCGTCCGAGGGCAAAAGGTCGTGCAAATCGTATTCTTAAACGGACGAGTCATATTACTCTAGCCGTTGGTGATGGTGAGGTTTAAAGTATGGGTCAAAAGATACATCCAGTTGGTTTTCGTTTGGGAATAGCTTCTGATTGGCGTTCAAAATGGTATGCGGAAGGTAAAGAGTATGCTGAATTTTTGCATAAAGATATGGCTGTTCGTTCCTTTATAGAGGCCAAGCTAAAGCATGCCTCTGTAAGTCGTGTTCAAATTGAGCGTCCAGCTAAGTCAGCTTTCGTTACAATACATACTGCACGCCCAGGTGTTGTTATCGGTAAGAAAGGCGAAGATATAGAAAGACTGCGTGCTGATACTGCAAAAATGATGGGTTTACATCCTAACAATGTTAAGGTAAATATTGAAGAAATTCGTAAGCCTGAATTAGATGCTAAATTAGTTGCGGAAAGTATTGCTAATCAGCTAGAAAGACGTATCATGTTCCGCCGCGCCATGAAGAGAGCAGTAGGAAATGCAATGCGTCTTGGTGCTTTGGGTATTAAGATTAGTTGTGGCGGGCGTTTAAATGGCGCTGAAATTGCTCGTACAGAGTGGTATCGTGAAGGACGAGTGCCTTTACATACACTTCGTGCTGATATTGATTATTCTACGGCAAAAGCTCATACCACCTATGGTGTTATTGGCATAAAGGTCTGGATCTATAAAGGTGATGTATTTGACCTTGAGCAGAAACAGGCTAAATCAGCTGGTCGCGACAGCAAGAAGAAGAGATAGAGAACACAAATGTTACAGCCTAAAAGAACAAAATTTCGTAAGCAGTTTAAAGGTAGAAACCGAGGTCTAGCTACAACGGGTAGTAAGGTGAGCTTCGGTGAATATGGTCTTAAAGCTGTGGGGCGTGGTCGCTTAACAGCTAGACAAATAGAAGCTGCTCGTCGTGCCATGACTAGGCATATTAAGCGTGGTGGAAAAATATGGATTCGTGTTTTTCCAGATAAGCCAATAACTAGTAAGCCTTTAGAAGTACGTATGGGTAAAGGTAAAGGTAATGTTGAATACTGGGTTTGTCTGATTCAGCCAGGTCGTGTTCTCTATGAAATGGAAGGTGTATCAGAAGAGTTAGCACGTGAAGCTTTTGCTTTAGCTGCTGCTAAATTACCAATTAAGACAGTGTTTGTCACAAGACAGGTGATGTGATGAAAGCAAGTGAACTACGTAATAAAACTGCAGAAGAGTTGTCAAAAGAGCTTTTAGATAGTCTTAAAGAGCAATTTATTTTACGAATGCAGCGCTCTACAGGGCAGCTAAACCGTCATTCTGAAATGAAAAAGGTGCGACGTAAAATTGCACGTATTAAAACGATTATGAATGAAATGCAGACAGTAAGTGCAGGTGAATAAGATGTCAGAGCTAAAAGCTAAAGTAGAACGTAGTATTACTGGTCAGGTGATTAGTAATAAAATGGATAAGACTATCGTTGTAATGGGTGAAAGAAAAGTTAAGCATCCATTGTATGGAAAGTTTATTCGTCGCTCAACTAAATATCATGCACATGATGCTGCTAACGAATGTAATATTGGTGATACTGTTATGATTAAAGAGTGTCGTCCATTATCTAAAACCAAGAGTTGGACTTTAATAAAGGTTCTAAGTAAAGGTGTTTCTTAGTCAGGCGACTTAAGAAGGATTAACAAGTTAAAGCCAAAAAAAGTGATGGTATAGAACATGATTCAAATGCAAACAAATTTAGGTGTGGCTGATAATAGTGGCGCTCGTCGAGTTCAGTGTATAAAAGTGTTAGGTGGGTCTCATAGACGTTATGCGGGTATTGGCGATATTATTAAAGTTAGTATCAAAGAAGCTATACCGCGTGGTAAGGTTAAAAAAGGTGATGTGTATACAGCAGTTGTTGTGAGAACAGCAAAGGGTGTGCGCCGTAAAGATGGCTCGGCAATTCGTTTTGATGCGAACTCAGCAGTTCTTCTTAATGCTAAACTTGAGCCAATCGGAACCCGTATCTTTGGCCCTGTAACACGTGAGCTTCGTGATAAAAATTTCATGAAGATTATTTCATTGGCTCCAGAAGTACTGTAAGTACTATTAGGTTAATTATCATGAATAAAATTGTAAAAAATGACCTTGTTGTTGTTATTGCTGGAAAAGATAAAGGTCGTCGCGGTACTGTTACTGAGCTAAAAGCAAACGGTAAGTTGCTTGTGCAAGGTATCAATATCGCAAAAAAGCATCAGAAGGGCAATCCAAATGCGGGAGTCGCTGGTGGTATAGTTGAAAAAGAGATGCCTATAGATGTATCAAATGTAATGCTTGTTAATCCTGCCAATGATAAGGGTGATCGTGTTGGATTTAGGCTTCTTGAAGATGGCGAAAAGGTTAGATACTTTAAATCTAATGGTGAAGTAATTAGCTAATAAATTACAATTAAATTATAAGAAGTTAAAGGTATAACAATGTCTAGATTACAAGATTTTTATAATGAAACAGTAGTGAAGGAATTAACTGAAAAGTTTGATTATAAAAATATTATGGAAGTTCCTAAAATTACAATGATCTCATTAAATATGGGGCTAGGTGATGCAGTAGGTGATAAAAAAGTTATTGAGCATGCTGTGTCAGATATGACAAAAATTGCTGGTCAAAAACCTGTTGTTACAATATCACGTAAATCAATCGCAGGATTTAAAATTCGTGATAATTGGCCTATAGGTTGTAAAGTTAATTTGCGCCGTGAGCAGATGTATGAGTTTTTAGATCGTTTAATTCATATTTCTATTCCTCGTGTACGTGATTTTCGTGGCTTAAATCCTCGTTCTTTTGATGGGAATGGTAATTACAGTATGGGGTTTAATGAACAGATTATCTTTCCTGAGATAGATTACGATAAAATTGACAAATTACGTGGTTTGGATATTGCTATTACTACAACCGCTAAAAATGATAAAGAAGGAAAGGCATTATTAGATGCTTTCCAGTTTCCTTTTAAGAAAAAATAGGATAAATTGAACAATGGCTAAAAAATCAATGATCGCTCGCGAAGCAAAACGCGCTAAGTTAGTGGCTAAGTATGCTAAGAAAAGAGCAGATTTGAAAGAAATCATCCGTTCGCCTAATAGTAGTTTTGAGCAGGTAATGGCTGCAACAGATTCTTTGCAAAAACTACCTCGTAATAGTTCAAGTGTTCGTCAACGTAATCGTTGTGCGATTACAGGAAGACCACATGGTGTTTATCGGAAATTCGGTCTTTGTAGAAATAAATTGAGAGAGTCTGCTATGGAAGGTGATCTTCCTGGTTTGACTAAGGCAAGTTGGTAAGGAGTACGTATAATGAGTATGAGTGATCCTATAGCTGATATGTTGACACGTATTCGAAATGGTCAGCGAGCTAATAAAAAGGAAGTGTCATTTTCTTCGTCAAAAAAGAAAACAGCAATATTAAAAGTACTAATGGAAGAAGGTTATATTGAAACTTTCACTACGAACGAGGAAGTTAAGCCTGTTACGAGTGTTACCTTAAAGTACTTTCAAGGTGAGCCTGTGATCAAGACTTTAAAAAGAATTAGTCGTCCTGGTTTGAGAATTTTCCGAGGTAAGAGTGAATTGCCGACAGTAATGCTAGGCTTAGGTGTTGCGATTGTTTCAACATCAAGAGGTGTAATGAGTGATCGCTCTGCTAGAGCCGCTGGACAGGGTGGTGAAGTACTCTGTATTGTAGAATAATTGGTATTTATATATGTCTAGAATAGCAAAAATGCCTATTGATTTGCCTGCTGGAGTAGAGGCAAAAATTAATGGACAGAATATTGTGATCAAAGGCTCTAAGGGGGCTTTTGATTATACTATCCACGAATCGGTTGAGATATTAGAAGAGAATAATACTCTTGTTGTTAAGCCTAAGAGTGAAAAAGATAAAAAAGGCTGGGCAATGGCAGGTACTATGCGAGCTGTTACTAATAATATGATCTCAGGAGTGAGTGTTGGCTTTGTAAAGAAACTTGAATTAGTTGGTGTAGGTTATCGTGCTCAAGCACAGGGTAATAAGCTGAATTTGACTCTAGGTTTTTCACATCCTGTCGTTCATGAGATACCTGAGGGTGTTACTTGTGAAACACCAAGTCAAACTGAAATTATACTTAGTGGAATTGATAAGCAAGTTATTGGTCAAACAGCTGCTGAAATTAGATCTTATAGACCACCTGAGCCATATAAGGGTAAGGGTGTGAAGTATGCTGATGAGCGTATAATCCGTAAAGAAGCTAAGAAAACATAAGTTAGAAGGTATATTTGAAATGAATAAGAGATTGGCCAGAATTCGACGTGGTAAACGCTCCCGTATGAAAATGCGAGAATTAGGCGTCGATCGTCTTTCCGTTTATCGAAGCTCTAGGCATATTTATGCTCAAATTATTTCTGGTGATGATAATACTGTGATTGCATCAGCCTCCACCGTTGAAAAATCTATGCGTGATAACTTGGATTACACTGGGAATGCGAAAGCTGCTGAAGCAGTTGGAAAATTAGTTGCTGAGCGCGCAAAAGAAAAGGGAATAGAATCTGTTGCATTCGATCGTTCCGGTTTTAAATATCATGGTCGTGTAAAGGCGTTGGCTGAAGCTGCGCGTGAAGCGGGTTTGCAGTTCTAAAGGTTTATAAAAGATGGCTAGAACAGATAATACAGATAAGGCGAATGACGGCCTGCAAGAGAAATTAGTCCACGTTAATCGTGTTGCAAAAGTTGTTAAAGGTGGTCGAGTTTTCGGTTTTACTGCCTTAGCAGTTGTTGGTGACGGTAATGGTCGGATAGGTTTTGGTTACGGAAAAGCTCGTGAAGTTCCAGTAGCAATTCAAAAAGCAATGGAAAAAGCACGTAAGAATATTGTAAATGTAGCTTTAGTTGATGATACTTTACAGTATGAGATTAATGCACGCCACGGTGCAGCACATGTCTTTATGAAACCAGCTTCTGATGGTACTGGTATTATTGCAGGTGGTGCAATGCGAGCTGTTTTTGAAGTTGTCGGTGTAAGAAATGTACTGGCGAAGTGTGTGGGATCTAGAAATCCTATTAATGTTGTTCGTGCTACTATTAAAGGGCTTGCAGAGATGAGTTCACCAGAATTAATTGCAGCTAAACGTGGCAAAACTGTAGAAGAAATTAGAGGTTAATTTATGTCTACTAGTAAACAAATAAAGCTAACAATCGTTCGGAGCATGAATGGACGTTTAAAAGCACATAAATCATGTGCGCGAGGGCTTGGCTTAAGAAAAATGCATAATTCAGTTATTGTTAATGATACGCCAGAAAATCGCGGTATGATTAATAAAATTTCATATATGCTTACAGTTGAGGAAGTATAATGAAACTTAATACGTTAAAACCAGCTACTGGAAGTAGAAAAAATAGAAAGCGTGTAGGTCGTGGAATTGGTTCTGGTTGGGGAAAGACCTGTGCGCGTGGTCATAAAGGGCAGAAATCACGTTCAGGTGGGTTTCATAAGGTGGGTTTTGAAGGTGGTCAAATGCCGTTGCAACGCCGTTTACCCAAAGTAGGATTTACCTCGCGTATCGGTCGTTTTAGTACTGAGCTACGCTTACATGAGTTAGCTCTAGTTGATGTGGATACTATAGATCTTGATGTTTTAAAATCAGCTAATTTGATTACTAAAAACATACTTAATGTTAAAGTTATGTTATCTGGCAGTATAGATAAAGCAGTAACGCTTAAAGGTATTAAAGTTAGTAAAGGTGCTAGAGAAGCTATCGAAGCTGCTGGCGGCAAGGTCGAAGACTAAGGAATATAATCGTGGCTACAAAGAACGCTACAGGCATGCTTTCGGGTATGAGCAATATTGCTGAAATTAAACAAAGGCTTGCCTTTGTTTTTTTCGCTTTGATTGTGTATAGAGTTGGAACATTTATTCCAATACCCGGCGTTAATCCTGCTGCTTTACAGCAATTTTTTGACCAAAATACTGGAACCATACTAGGTGTCTTTAATATGTTTTCAGGTGGTGCGCTTAAGCGATTGAGTGTATTTGCTCTTGGTATAATGCCTTATATCTCTGCTTCTATTATTGTCCAGTTAATGACACATGTTATCCCTTCTTTGCAACAGCTTAAGAAAGAGGGTGAGTCTGGAAAACGAAAAATTACTCAGTATACCCGATATGGAACAGTTGGCTTGGCATTGTTTCAAAGTTTGGGTATCGCAATTGCACTTGGAGGCCAAGACTTAGGTGGTGGGCAGACTATTGCTTTATATCCAGGTGTTGGTTTTATTATTACCACAGTTGTTTCGCTAGTGACAGGAACTTTATTTCTGATGTGGCTTGGTGAACAAATAACTGAGCGTGGCATAGGTAATGGTATTTCATTGATAATTTTTGCTGGTATTGTTGCAGGTTTGCCTGTTGCTATTGGAGGAACTTTAGAATTAGCTCGCAATGGTGAATTATCATCTGCATTTGTTATTATTCTACTTGCTTTGGCTGTCTTGGTTACTGCGTTTATTGTATTTGTTGAACGTGGTCAGAGACGTATAACAGTTAATTATGCCAATCGTCAGCAAGGTAGAAGAATGGCTATGGGGCAATCAAGCCATTTGCCACTGAAATTGAATATGGCTGGAGTTATACCTCCTATTTTTGCCTCAAGTATTATTTTGTTTCCTTCTAGTTTGGGTCGTTGGGTTTCTGATGCAAATGGAATGGAATGGTTGCAAGATTTTGTAACTATGCTTCAGCCTGGTCAGCCTTTGTATGTATTGTTCTATGCTTTGGCAATTATATTTTTTACTTTCTTTTATACAGCGCTTGTTTTTAATTCAAGAGAAACTGCTGATAATTTGAAGAAAGCTGGTGCGTTCATTCCGGGTATTAGGCCAGGGAAGGAAACGGCTAAATACATCGATGGTGTAATGACTCGCTTAACCGCTGTAGGTGCAATTTACATTACACTTGTTTGTCTGCTACCAGAGTTTTTAATTCTGGGGTGGAATGTACCATTCTATTTTGGTGGTACATCGCTATTAATTATTGTTGTGGTTGTTATGGACTTTATAGCTCAAGTTCAATCACACATGATGTCGCATCAGTATGAGGGTTTGATGAAAAAATCTAACTTCAAATCTGGTGGTAAAAAGCCAAAGAAGACACGTTAGTCTTTTGGTTTGGATATAATATAGAGGTTTAACTCATGAAGGTTCGTGCATCTGTTAAGAAAATGTGTCGTAATTGTCGCATAGTAAAACGTAAGGGTGTTGTACGTGTAATATGTACAGACCCACGTCATAAGCAACGTCAGGGTTAGTTTTTTTTGTTTTTTATTGATAAGCACTGTAGATTCGGGTATTGTGCCCGCCTTTCAAAGCAGTCTGGAGATTTTTGATGGCTCGTATCGCGGGTATTAACATCCCTGTTCACAAACATACTGTAATTGCATTAACTTCAATTTACGGTATAGGTAGGTCGCGTGCAGCAAATATTTGCGCTGATGCAAAAATTGCACCTGAGGCTAAAATTAATGCACTTTCTGAAGATGAGGTTGAACGTCTTAGAAAGGAAGTAGCTAAATTCATGGTAGAAGGCGATTTGCGTCGTGAAGTTTCCATGAATATTAAAAGTCTTATGGATTTAGGTTGCTATCGCGGTATTCGGCATCGTCGTGGTTTACCATTGCGTGGTCAGCGAACTAAGACTAATGCGCGTACTCGTAAAGGTCCACGCAAGCCAATTCGTAAATAAATTTTATCCCTTTGGATATTAGTTAAAGTATAAATAGATAGGTAATTTTGAGATGGCAACAGCCACTAAATCACGTAAGAAAGTAAAGAAGTCGGTCAGCGACGGTATCGCGCATATACATGCGTCTTTTAATAATACCATCATTACCATTACCGACAGGCAAGGAAATGCTTTAGCATGGGCTACAGCAGGTGGATCTGGTTTTCGCGGCTCGCGTAAAAGTACACCTTTTGCTGCACAGGTTGCAGCTGAGCGAGCAGGTGAAGCTGCAAGGCAATTTGGATTGAAGAATCTTGATGTTCATGTAAAAGGGCCTGGGCCTGGTCGTGAATCTGCTGTTCGTGCTCTTAATAATATTGGTTATAAGATTACTAATATAATTGATGTGACACCAATTCCACATAATGGTTGTCGCCCACCAAAGAAACGTCGGGTTTAGTCGGAGATAAATAATGGCCAGATATATTGGACCAAAGTGTAAGTTAATGCGTCGTGAAGGTACGGATCTTTATTTAAAAGGTCGCGGGCGTTCGCTTGAGAATAAATGTAATCTTGAGAAGATTCCAGGTGTTCATGGTGAGCGTCGTAGTCGTTTGTCAGATTATGGTCTTCAGCTTCGTGAGAAGCAGAAAGTGCGTCGCATTTATGGTGTTCTAGAAAAGCAGTTTAGAAATTATTTTAAGGAAGCTGTTCGTCTTAAGGGTTCAACTGGTGAAAACTTATTACAGTTGCTAGAGTGTCGTCTTGATAATGTTGTGTACCGTATGGGTTATGGTTCAACTAGAGCAGAAGCACGCCAGCTTGTAAGTCATAAGTCTATCATGGTTAACGGAGCTTCAGTAAACATACCTTCATATCAGGTTAAAACTGGAGATGTTATTTCCGTACGTGAGAAGGCTAAGAAACAAACTAGAATACAAGATTCAGTTTCAGTAGCTGATCAAGTTGGCTTCCCAGAGTGGGTTGAAGTTGATATGAAAAAACTTGAAGGCACTTTTAAGGCTGCTCCTGAACGTGATGAACTACCAGCAGAGATCAATGAGTCTCTTATTGTGGAACTCTACTCTAAGTAATAGTTTTCCTGTGTAATATTGAGGTATATTGTGTCTAAATCTATAGATTTATTAAAACCACGTAATATCCAGGTCACTGATCTAGGTAGCTACACGTCTAAAATTGTATTAGAACCCTTAGAGCGTGGTTTTGGTCACACTCTGGGAAATGCTTTGCGCAGAATTTTGCTTTCATCAATACCAGGGTGTGCAGTAACAGAAGTTAAAATTACTGGGGTAGAACATGAGTATACCGCCGTTGAAGGTATGCACGAAGATGTTGTTGATATTCTCCTTAATTTAAAAAATCTAGCTTTTCGTTTAAACGAAAAAGATGAAGTTACACTAGATATTAGAAAGCAAGGTCCTGGAGTTGTTACGGCTGGGGATATTAAACTTGACCATGATGTCGAGATTGTTGATCCAAATATTGTAATTGCTACTTTGACTTCTGATATTCAGCTCGAGATGTCAATAAAAGTTGAAAAAGGTCGTGGTTATCAACCTGCAAGTGTACGTCGTGGTCCTGATTCTCCTGAATTGCCGCTTGGAACATTACTTCTTGATTCCTCTTTCAGTCCTGTTGTACGAGTATCTTATGATGTAGATAATGCTCGTGTTGAAAATCGTACAGATATGGATAAGCTTATAATAGAGCTACAGACTGATGGTTCTATTGATGCTGAAGAAACTATTAGTGATGCAGCGACCATACTTCATGAGCAACTTGCTGTATTCTTCGATTTGACCATAATCGAGCCAGAGCCAGAGGTTGAGCCAGAGCCAGAAATTGATCCTGTGCTTTTACGCCCTGTTGATGATCTTGAATTGACCGTTCGATCAGCTAACTGTCTAAAAGCTGAGCAAGTTTACTATATTGGTGACTTGGTACAGAAAACTGAAGTGGAATTGCTTAAGACTCCGAATCTTGGTAAAAAATCTTTGACTGAAATTAAGGATATTCTAGCTTCACATGGTTTAACGCTTGGTGCTCGACTTGAAAATTGGCCGCCAGCTTCTATTGAAACAAAAGATGTGAGAGTAGTAGGTTAAGTATTATTTGGCCATAGTATTAATTTCACAGTTATTAAGTAAAGAATTTAAGGTTTAACAAATGCGTCATCATAAAATTGGTCGTCAACTTAGTCGTAACAGTAGCCATCGTAAAGCTACATTACAAAGCTTATCAATTGCATTAATTAAATATGGTGCAATTAAAACTACTGTTGCAAAAGCAAAGGAATTACGCCGAGTTGCAGAGCCTTTAATTACTCGTGCAAAAGTTGATTCTGTTCATAATCGCCGTACTGCTTTTTCTCGACTCAGGGATAAGGAGTGCGTAGGAATACTCTTTAATGATTTAGGGCCTCGTTACAGTGAAAGACCTGGTGGATATACACGTATAATTAAGTGTGGATATCGTGCTGGCGATAATGCTCCTATGGCTTATATCGAGTTACTAGATCGTCCTGAGATTACAGAATAATTTATTATTTTAAATAGTAATGAAGCCTGATTAAGTCGATTAGAATTTAGTTTGTAAGAATCTATGCTATTTTTATGAGGCAAGTCGTAATTGTCATTCTATGCGTTGAGCATCATGGAAAATAACGCAAGATTTGGTAAGCTGCAAATAATTGGACTTGATAAGGGTTTCCTTAACTAGCTACTACTTGAGTATTTGCTTTTAAAGGCCGAGATTTTTCTCGGCTTTTTTGATTTCACTATCTTTGATGGGGAGAATCTTTTTACCTGTTTCTATTATTTTCTTAATAATTAGGCTCTTTTTTTCTGGCTCGTTATAAACTTGAAACTCCATACCACACCATGTTTTAAGCTCTCTTTTATAATGATCTAAGTCTGTGTCGGCAATATCAGTAAATATATAAATGATGGTGTCTTCAGGAATTATTAGTAAATAACAGAACTGAGCATTGCATAATATACTAATACGTCTTACTGTTTCTATATTGGGAGTGGTTGGTACTTTTGCCATATTTAAAATTATCTCTAGCCGATATTCCTTGTTATATAAATAATCACATAGAACGACTATTCACTTTTTTTGTCCGGTCTACCTTATATTATTTCTGAGATTTTTGCTTCAGTCTGAGTTCTCAGGCAGGCTCTTAATATTGTAATTAGATACAGCATTTTTCTAATATGCCTATTTTGATAAGATGTTATTGACAGAAGCGCTAAAAA
>Ga0256840_1000599_pt1 | contig 36399 bp, 35 predicted proteins | sample 355202metaG_FD_185969 | JGI IMG/M metagenome (GOLD analysis project Ga0256840, IMG submission 185969) | Hydrothermal vent microbial communities from Mid Atlantic Ridge, Atlantic Ocean - 355-202 | ecosystem: Environmental > Aquatic > Marine > Hydrothermal vents | place: Atlantic Ocean: Mid...
AATAGGCTTAAAAATGTAAGCATTAAGGTCAAAATAGAACAAATTTAGCGATTGATCCGATATTTTTTAAAAATATGGCTCAATTATCAGAGTAACTTGGGAAATGAAACTTCATGCAAAGGTTTCCATACATTTAGCTGCCAAGGACATAGTGCTTCTTTACCAGTAGGTCTTTTGAAAATGGTTAAGCTTTCTTTAACTCCAAATATTGATATTACTCCAAAGCAAGGAGACCATTTTAATGTCTTATACCAGTATTACGATAGCGTAGCTCCTCCCCCTGAAAATTTTATTCGTAATTCAAGGTGGACAGTCAACAGGAGAGAATCATCAGTACCTAGTATCAGGAGAGAATCATTAGTACCTAGTATTAGGAGGGAATCATTAGTACCTAGTATTAGGAGGGAATCATTAGTACCTAGTATTAGGGAATCTGATAAAATTGTAGAAGTAAATAAAGATGTTAGTTCTCTGAGGGATGAAGAAGTACGAGCCTTAAACAGCAAACTAAAAACATATACTGGTTCTTATTTTGAGGTTAAATATCCAAGCAATTTTATTGCAAAGCCTACAGTTCCTATTGAGCGTTATAATATCAGTGAAGATGATGAATTAAATTTGCTGGACTCTCAAACAAAGTTATTATCAGATAGCAGTGATTTTATAAGAACTGATGAAGCTTATTTCAGTTCACCAGATGGCTTGGTTGAATTTTTTGTTTATTCTCCGCAATGGGATGGACGCCCCAAAAATTATCTGGATGTTTTGAAAGGTGAAAAGCTTTTAAGTAGTGAACATCAGAAGGATATAAAGGCGGGGGTTCATCATGATTATATTCAAACAAGATGGGTAACAATTCAGGCTAATAATGGATCATATACCCGCTCATATGTTCAGCAAAGAGCTTGTCATGGTAAATATTTTAATGATTGTATCTCCCATGTATTTGGAATTAAATATAAAGATAAGAAATGGTATAAAAATTACCGTAATTTTTACATCGCTTTTAAAGAATCATTAGTACAGTCTGTGGATTAACCTTAATATTCATAAACAGCGCTGTATACTAGTAAAATAGTTTAAACAAACGTATTATCACGCTCTAATATTCTTATGGGCTTGGCTCTAATGAAAGAGAAAGATAATAACGTGTCAGAAACTCTTGTAACAATCCATGATTTACATTTTTCTTGGGACGGTGGCCGAGAGATTTTTGCGGGTGTTAATCTTGAAATACCTAAAGGGAAAATAACAGCAATTATGGGGCCTAGTGGTACTGGTAAAACAACTTTACTGCGCATGATTGGTGGTCAGTTAAGACCTGTCAGCGGAAGTGTTAATGTTCAAGGTGTTGAAATACCAGAGTTAAACCGTAAAGAGTTGTATCAAGCTCGCCGACGTATGGGGATGTTATTTCAGTCTGGTGCATTATTGACCGATTTATCTGTATTTGAGAATATCGCATTTCCCATTCGTGAGCATTATGATTTCCCTGAATCTATGATTCGTGACATTGTGCTTCTTAAATTAGAATTAGTGGGTCTACGGGGCGCTCGGGATTTAATGCCCTCAGAGTTATCAGGTGGTATGGCTCGTCGTGTGGCTTTGGCGCGCGCTATTGTACTTGATCCTAATCTTATGATGTACGATGAGCCTTTTACAGGTTTAGATCCTGTAACTTTAGGTACTATCGTGTCATTAATTAAAAAAATTAACTCATCATTATCAATGACAAGTATTGTGGTTTCTCATGATATTCACGAGACCTTCTCTATAGCTGATTATGTTTGTATTTTGTCAGAAGGAAAAGTTGCAGCTACTGGGTCACCTGAAGAATTGCTAAATTCTGATTCTGAATTTGTACAGCAATTTGTAAATGGTAAGCCTGATGGTCCTATGCCATTTCATTTTCCTGCCCAATCTTTGGTTAGCGATATAATGAATGGAGATTCTGGATGCTAAGTAGTTTTATGAATTTTCTTCAGATGATTGGTGCCTATATTTTAGGTAGTTTAGCTGATCTAGGTAAATCTAGCCTTTTCTTAGGCCAAGTGTTATTGGGAATTAAGGATACTTTACTGAGGCCTAAACTCTTAATCAAAGAGCTTTATTCTGTAGGTGTTTTATCGCTATTAATTATCGTTTTTTCTGCCATCTTTGTGGGGATGGTTTTGAGTTTATTAGGCTATGTGACTTTGGTTGATTTTGGCGCAGAATCATCATTAGGTGTATTGGTGTCATTATCTTTAATCCGTGAACTTGGACCAGTATTGGCAGCTTTACTTTTCTCTGGTCGTGCAGGCTCTGCATTAACCGCTGAGATAGGTTTAATGAAAGCTACAGAACAACTAGCGAGCATGGAGATGATGGCGGTTGATCCTATAAGACGTATTGTTACTCCTCGTTTTATGGCTGGCTTTATCTCCTTACCTTTATTAACCATTATCTTTATGGCCTTGGGTATTTATGCAGGTTATTTAGTGGGTAGCGTTTGGTTGGGTGTTGACGAAGGTTCATACTGGTCTCAAATGCAAAATAAAGTTGAATTTCAACACGATATTGTGAACGGTATTATAAAGAGTGTTGTTTTTGGTTTTGTCGTGACGTGGATAGCAGTTTATCAAGGTTATAGCGCCATGCCGACATCCGAAGGTGTTAGCCGTGCTACAACTAACTCAGTCGTTTATTCTGCTTTAGCTGTTTTGGCTTTAGATTTTGTATTAACTGCGATGATGTTTATTAACTAGGAAAGATTATGGGTTCTTCAAGAAAAACAGAAATATTTGTAGGGGCTTTTGTACTTGCTTCTTTGATCGCTTTTTTTGTATTGGCAATGAATATTAGTAATTTGGGTAGTTTAGGTTCTGATAAGGGCTATGAGGTGACCGCCCAGTTCGATAATGTGGGTGGATTGCAACCTCGAGCAAAGGTAACCCTTTCAGGGGTCAGCGTTGGTAGAGTTACTAGTATTGGCTATGATAAAGAAAGTTACCGTGCAGTAGTAACAATGGTTATTAATGCAGATGTCGATTATTTACCCAGTGATTCACAAGCAAGTATTTACACATCAGGATTATTAGGCGAACAATACATATCATTAGAACCGGGTGCAGAGGACGATGTTTTAGCTAACGGTAGTCAGATTACATTGACTCAATCGGCAGTGGTACTGGAAGAAATAATAGGAAAATTCTTAGTTAGTTTTACCACTAAAAACTGAACTAATATGACAGAAAAAGAACTAAGTCTTGTAGAAAGAGCGAGCTAAGTTTAGTGGGTAAAAAAAGGAAATAGAAAAATGAATAATTTTATGAAAGCAGTATCTCTATGGGTGCTTAGTTTTAGCCTGTTTGTTGGTTTTCCTGTTATGGCCAAAGACAGTGATGTGGCTGATGCAGAGAAAAGAGTTCTTGAAGTAACGACTAAGGTTGTTAATGAATTAGCAGCACATAAAACTCGGTATCAGAATGATTCAAAATTTCTGGATGCGATGATTCGTAGAGATATGCTTCCTTTTATAGATTTTGAAGCGATGTCGAAACTTACATTAGGTAAGCACTGGAGACGCGCATCTAAAGCCCAAAGAGCCCGTTTTATCAATGCATACCGTGAAATGTTGATAAGAAGCTATGGAAAAATCATGCTTAAATATGCGGGTGCAACAATACGTCTAGGAAACTCAGTTAAAGGACATAAAAAGGGTTATGTTATAGTGAGAACAGTAGTTACCCCGCGAGGCGGTGCACCAATAGCGGCTAATTATGATGTACGTAATAACTCAGGTGATTGGAAGGCATATAATGTACAGGTAGGTGGTGTAAATTTAATTACAAACTTTCGTACAAGCTTTACACGTGAAGTGACTGAAAAAGGTTTAGATGCACTTATCGCACGTATTGAAAAGATCAAAAAATAGACCAATGAGTGAATTAAAAACACTACATGAAGCCACTGTTTTTCTATTAGAAGGCGGTATTAGCCTCAAAGGTGATCTTCTATTTTCGACAGTTTCCTCCGTATTTGCAGAAGGTTGTAAATTGATTAAAAATCATAAATCTAGTGCAGTAGATATTGATATGTCGAATATAGAAAAGATTGACAGTGCAGGTATCGCCTTATTACTTGATTGGAAGCGTTTATGTGATGCACATAATAAAAAATATCAATTGAAAAATTTATCACAACAAGCTTTATCATTGATTAGTACAAATAAGTTAGAGCCACTGTTAAATGTAAATTAGAAATATCTTATTAATACTTAATCAGTATTCCCTTAAATGACTCTAAACTTATAGAGTATTTCGACCGAAAGATATTATTACAAAATCGATAAAAACAGGGGGGGGGGGTGACAAATTTTCCTGTTGCTAGCTTCTAATGATCGGATCTTGATTAGTTTTTTGGTATTCAACATTAAATTATTCTTAAACAGTGTCAGTTAGATACCATCTATGCAGGTTTTTCGTTATCATTGCTTCTTTTTGTTTTAGAGTTGTTCTATTGCTCTGTTTTTAGAAACTATTTATTAGGGATAAAGTTCCAGTTATTAGGGATAATATTCGGGTTATTAGGGATAATTAATGAACGTTTTTCAAATTGAAGGTGGTACGCCACTTGAAGGTGATGTGGCAATTTCTGGAGCGAAGAATGCTGTGCTACCTTTGCAGGCAGCTGCATTATTGGCAGATGGTAAGATGACGATTAAGAACGTTCCCCGTCTTAAAGATGTCGCAACACTCGCCTTACTTTTAGAAGGCATGGGTGTCACCGTTAAAACAGATAAAAATAATAATATTACCACTGATACGTCAACCATTAAAAACCAAATAGCACCTTATGAATTGGTACGTACTATGCGCGCCTCAATTTTAGTGCTGGGTCCTTTGGTGGCTCGTTACGGCTATGCTGAGGTGTCATTGCCTGGTGGTTGTGCTATTGGTAGTCGCCCTGTCAATATTCATCTTACGGGTCTTGAAGCAATGGGTGTCGAGATCACAGTCGATGAAGGCTTTATTCGTGCAAAATGTGACAAACTTAAAGGTGCTAACATCATGATGGAAGCTGTAACCGTTACGGGTACAGAAAACTTATTGATGGCAGCGGTATTAGCTGAAGGCACAACAGTCTTAGAAAATGCTGCAAGGGAGCCAGAAGTCGTAGATCTTGCTGATTGTTTGAATGCGATGGGTGCAAAAATCACAGGCGAGGGTACAAACACCATCACAGTAGAAGGTGTTAAAAAGTTAAAAGGCATAGAGTATTCAGTTTTGCCTGATCGTATTGAAACTGGTACTTATCTCGCTGCAGCAGCTATAACGGGTGGGCGTGTTAAATGTGTAAATGCAGCGCCGCATACACTTGATGCTGTTTTACAAAAGTTTCGGGAATGTGGTGCAAGTATTGAAGTTGGAGAGGATTGGATTGAGCTAGATATGCGTGGTCGCAAGCTAAAAGCGGTCGATATTCGCACAGAACCACATCCTGCTTTTCCTACGGATATGCAAGCGCAATTTATGGCAATGAATTGTGTTTCTGAAGGTATAGGAGTTGTGGTCGAAACAATTTTTGAAAACCGCATGATGCATGTGGCAGAGTTAATGCGCATGGGCGCCAATATCCGTCTTGAGGGTAATACAGCAATTGTTGCAGGTATGCCATCATTGCGTGGTGCACCTGTTATGGCGACAGATTTACGCGCATCAGCCAGTCTAATCTTGGCTGGTCTTGCCGCTAAAGGCATTACCATTGTTGATCGTATTTATCATACTGATCGTGGCTATGAAAAAATTGAAGAAAAATTGACAGGAATTGGCGCTAAAATCACTCGCATTAGCTAGAAATGATAATAAATAATCGTCGACAATATCGGTAGTAAAACAGTATGAATAAGACACTCACAATCGCGCTATCAAAAGGGCGCATTTTCAAAGAAACTATGCCTTTGCTCGAAGCGGCAGGTATCAAAGCGTTAGACGACCCTGAAACTAGCCGTAAGCTGATACTTGATACTAATCATGACAATATAAAACTGGTTATTATTCGTGCAACTGATGTACCTGTTTATGTTCAATATGGCGCTGCTGATTTGGGTGTGACAGGTAAAGATGTATTAATGGAACATGGCGGTGAAGGCTTGTACGAAATGCTCGACTTACACATTGCCGAATGTAAATTAATGACGGCTGGCTTCGCGGATAAGCCTTTACCCGAAGGGCAATTAAAAGTAGCCACCAAGTTTGTAAACTGCACACGTGATTATTTTGCGAAGCAGGGTAGGCAAATTGAAATTATAAAGCTTTATGGTTCCATGGAATTAGCACCGATTGTTGGGCTTGCAGATATTATTGTTGATGTGGTTCAAACTGGCAGTACTCTAAAAGCTAATGGCTTGGTATCGTTAGAACATATGGCAGATATTAGCTCTAGAATGATAGTAAATACAGCCTCAATGAAGATGAAGTATGAGTTACTGGGTGATTTATTAGACAAGATAAAAATAGCGGTTGAAAAGCGTAGAAAATAGCCATTGATAGCCTTAGACAAGAAGTAATGTTATGACAAATACAATCAAATACAAGACAGATGATGTGAGAATTACAGGCGTAGAAGAAGTACATTCCCCAGCAACACTCTTTAAAGAATACCCATTAACCGAGAAAGCCGCAAAGACAGTTTTTGATGCCCGCGTAGCCAGTCATAAAATTTTGCATGGAGATGATGATCGCTTAATTGTAGTCGTTGGGCCTTGTTCAATACATGATACAGAAGCTGCTTTAGAATACGCCGACAAGTTAGCAGTATTACATGATCAATTAAGCGATCAGCTACACATCATTATGCGGGTATATTTCGAAAAACCACGTACAAGCATTGGTTGGAAAGGTCTGATAAATGACCCAGACTTAACAGGTAAGTTTAATATCAATAAAGGCTTGCAAGTTGCCCGAGACTTATTGCTCAAATTAGCCGAGCAGGGCATGCCTACAGCAACAGAATATCTTGATTTGATCTCACCCCAATATATTGCAGATCTAATATCTTGGGGTGCAATAGGAGCTCGTACTACTGAAAGCCAGGCACACCGTGAATTAGCATCTGGGATATCGTGTCCGATAGGTTTTAAAAATGGCACCTACGGTAATCTTGATATTGCTATTAATGCGATAAAATCATCATCCCATTCACATCATTTTTTGTCGGTCACAAAAGAAGGACATTCAGCTATTTTTACCACTAAAGGTAACGATGACTGCCATATCATTTTGCGTGGTGGCCGTGACCCAAATTATGATGAAGCTAGTGTAGCTGATGCGGTAAAACAGTTAGAAGCCGCAGGTTTACCGGCAACATTAATGGTTGACTTTAGCCATGCAAATAGCAATAAAGACTTCCGTAATCAACCTTTAGTTTCTAATAGTATTGCTCAACAAATAGCAAACGGGAACAAAGCAATAAGTGGCGTGATGATTGAAAGTCATTTAGTTGAAGGTAATCAAAACGGTGAAGGAAAAGAGAAGGATTCTTTAACATATGGCCAAAGTATCACTGATGCTTGTATTGGCTGGAGTGATACAGAAGTTGTATTAAAACAATTAGCAAACGCTGTTGAAAAGCGTCGTTCTGCCTAGACTTACTTTAGGAGAAACTGATCAAGTCCAATTATTTTCAGCTTGCCTAATCTGCCGATATTTCTCACAAAGATCGGCGCAATAGAATGACTATTACGCCTCTCTTCGTAAAAAATAGCGACAAATTTTTCTGCGCTAAATTATAATCGACTTAATCAGTCTCTCCTTTATATAAATAATCGTAGCTATGAATATACAAAAACTAAACACAAACGAGCCAGATTTCTGGCAAAAGTTAGATAAACGTCTCTCGTGGGATACCGAATCTGATCAAACAATTTTTGATACGGTTAATGGTATTTTACAAGATGTTAAATCACGAGGTGATGCAGCTGTTATTGAATATACCAACAAGTTTGATGGTATGGATGCTAAAACCATGGCGGAGCTTGAAATTTCTAAAGCGCGTTTAGAACAAGCCTTAGAGAGTATTTCAGTAGAGAAACGATCTGCTTTAGAACAAGCAGCAGCTCGTGTAAGAAGCTATGCCGAACATCAAAAAATGGAATCTTGGAGTTATACAGAAGCAGATGGCACTGTGCTAGGTCAGCAAGTAACTGCACTGGATCGTGCAGGTTTATATGTTCCTGGTGGCAAAGCGGCCTATCCATCTTCTGTCTTGATGAATGCAATTCCTGCAAAAGTTGCAGGTGTACCAGAATTAATCATGGTTGTACCGACCCCTGCAGGTGAAATAAACGAATTGGTTTTGGCAGCGGCAAAAATTTCAGGTGTTGATCGTGTATTCTCAATTGGTGGAGCGCAAGCGGTAGCAGCATTAGCCTACGGAACAGACACAATTCCTCAAGTAGATAAAATCGTAGGCCCAGGAAATATTTACGTAGCTACAGCAAAGCGACTCGTTTTTGGTACAGTCGGTATTGATATGATCGCTGGACCATCTGAGATTTTGGTCGTATGCGATGGTAAAACTGATCCAGACTGGATAGCGATGGATTTATTTTCACAGGCAGAACATGATGAAGATGCGCAATCAATTCTAGTTTCTCCTGATGCAGTCTTCATTGAAAAAGTGATGCAAAGCATTGATAAGTTGATAGAAGAAATGCCTCGTAAAAAAATAATTCGTGAATCTTTAGAGGGCAGAGGAGCTATCATCCAAGCTGTTGATATGGCTGATGCTGTAAAAATTGCTAATTATATTGCACCAGAACATTTAGAATTGTCTGTGGATAATGCTGAAGAAGTAGCTAAAGAGATTCGGCATGCAGGAGCAATTTTTATGGGGCGTTATACAGCTGAAGCTTTAGGCGATTATTGTGCAGGCCCTAATCACGTGTTACCAACATCACGAACAGCACGTTTTTCATCACCCTTAGGTGTTTATGACTTTCAAAAGCGTTCATCATTGATTGGCTGTTCATCAGATGGTGCATCAGATCTGGGTAAAGTTGCCTCCGTACTAGCACATGGCGAAGGATTAACAGCACATGCTCGTTCGGCAGAATATAGAATAAAATAAGTCATTTAGGAGAAACTGATCAAGTCCAATTATTTCAGCTTGCTAAATCACCTGCTATTTTCCACGAAGATCGGCGCAATAGAATGACTATTACGCCTCATTTCATGAAAAATAGCGGCAGATATATCGAAGCTGAATTCAAATGGACTTAATCAGTCTCTTCTTAATTTGTCACCCCCCTTATTTTTTGATGCTTTTGTATTTTATTACATAATACAAAAGCGATAAAAACAGGGGGGGGTGACAAATTAGTATATGCAACAGAGAGAACACACAAACCAGAGTATAAAAACTTGATGGGTATGAAACTTGATATTAAGTTGGGTTACACTTATATTGCACGAGCTAATATTGTACGAGCTAAAAAGTGCATTAAAATAAATTAAGTCACAAATAAAATAGGACTTAATGAAAACGTAAATTGGAGAGTAAACGTGGCAACAATAGATATAACAGCAGAAAACTTTGAAGAAACCATTGAAAAAAATGACATAGTTATTGTTGATTTTTGGGCTGAATGGTGTGGGCCTTGTAAATCATTTTCTCCAATCTATGAAGAAGTATCTGAAAAATATGAAGATATTGTATTTGGTAAAATAGATACAGAAGCAGAACAAGAGTTAGCGGGCCACTTTCAGATACGCTCAATACCAACATTAATGATCTTCCGTGAGCAAGTAGTGTTATTTTCACAGCCTGGAATGTTGAATGCGGCTCAACTAGAAGATGTTATCAATAAAGTAAAAGATATTGATATGGATAAAGTACATGAAGAAATTGCTAATCAAGAAGAAAAATAATCCCTGATTATCGCGTGGTAAAACTATGAATCCTAATTTTTTAGACTTTGAACAACCGATCGCAGAACTTGAAGCAAAAATTGATGAGCTTCGTTATGTGAGTAGCTCTGATATAAATTTGGGTGATGAAGTTGCTCGACTTGAAAGTAAAGTTGAATCACTGACTAAAAACATCTTTACAAAACTAACCTCAAAGCAGATCGGCCAATTAGCACGTCACCCTCAACGCCCATATAGTTTTGATATTATTGATAGAGTTTGTACTGATTTTCAGCAGCTACATGGTGATCGTGCATATGGGGACGATAAAGCCATAATCGGTGGTATAGCCCGCTTTGAAGGTCATCCTGTGATGGTTATTGGTCATCAAAAAGGTCGTGATACCAAAGAAAATATTAAACGTAATTTTGGAATGCCCCGCCCAGAAGGCTATCGTAAAGCTTTACGTTTAATGAAGTTGGCAGAAAAATTTCATATGCCAATCCTCACTTTTGTTGATACACCAGGTGCCTACCCAGGTATTGGTGCAGAAGAGCGTGGACAAAGTGAAGCAATCGCACGTAATTTATATGAAATGTCAAAATTACGCACACCGATCATAGCGACCATTACGGGTGAAGGAGGATCGGGTGGTGCCTTGGCAATTGCAGTGGCTGATCGTGTTCTGATGCTTGAATACAGCACTTACTCCGTAATTTCTCCAGAAGGCTGTGCATCTATTTTGTGGAAAGATGCGTCAAAAGCATCAGATGCTGCCGATGCTTTGGGAATTACTTCTGATAAGTTAAGTAAGTTAGGCTTAATTGATCGTGTTATTCCGGAACCGTTAGGTGGAGCACACCGTGATTTTGATGCTACGGCCTCTAATATTAAAGAAGCTTTGGAAAGCAGCTTGAGAGAATTACGTGCCCTTAATTCAGATCAGTTGCTGGAGAAACGTTATCAACGTTTAATGAGTTTTGGAAAGTTTAACTCATAATCAACATCGTAGTTCTTGTCTTAGTTACCGCGCTTTTATAAAACAGCTCCAAGCACTCACACGTTCTAAAAAAATCCTTATCGCCTATAGTGGCGGTTTGGATTCACATGCATTGCTACATCTAGCATCACAAGCTTCCCAAGCGAATAATTTTCAAGTTCGAGCTATACATATTCATCATGGTTTGCAAGAAGTGGCTAATGAATGGATACCTCATTGTCAGCACGTTTGTGATGAGTTAAATATTCCACTTATCATTCAGTATCTAAATTTAACTCTCAAAAAGGGTAAGAGTTTAGAAGAGATCGCCCGTAATGCAAGATATGCGGCTTTTGTTGAATCCTTAGAAAAAGATGAGATTTTGTTAACTGCACATCACCAAAACGATCAAGCAGAAACATTATTATTACAGCTTTTTAGAGGGGCGGGGGTGCAAGGTTTGGCAGCAATGCCAAGTATTGTAGACTTTGGATTGGGACAACATATTCGACCTTTGTTGGATTTTTCTCGTAAGAGCTTAGAAACTTATGCGAAAGAGAATAAGCTAGATTTTATCGAAGACCCTAGTAATCAAGACACAGTATTTGATCGTAATTTTCTACGTAATAAAATATTGCCAGAGCTTAGAAAGCGTTGGCCAAGTATTGATAAGACAATTAGTCGCTCTGCGAGTATTCAAGCTGAAACAAAACAACTCTTAGATGAGTATGCTGAACAAGATTTATTATCAATACAAAGTGACTCTAGTAGCTCTAAAAAACTAAATATTTCTAAACTCCAGATATTTTCAATGGCAAGACAAAAGCTAGTGGTGCGTTATTGGATTTTATCCAATGGTTTTAAGCCGCCATCAGAGAAAAAGTTAAAGCATATATTCACCGATGTTATAGACGCAGGTGAAGACACTCAACCACTTGTTGAATGGAGAGGGGTAGAAGTTAGGCGCTATAAAGATGAGTTATATATTATGAAACCTTTGCAAGATCATAATAATAATCAAGTTATTGAGTGGGGTGATCCGCAGTCAAGTTTGAATATAAAATCACTAGATTATCCTCTACCCGCTTTATCAGCATCCCAATATGATAAGAATATTCCTGTAACAGTTCGTTTTAGGCAAGGTGGTGAGAAGTTTTATCACCCTAAACGAGGCATAAAGCTAAGTCTCAAGAACTATTTAAACGAGTCTAATGTACCACCTTGGCTACGATCACGTATTCCTTTAGTCTATTCAGGTGAAACACTCATAAAGGTTGTAGGATTAGAGTAATCAGATACTTTATCTCTAATCGTTCCTGAAGATGTTGTATCAGTTGCAGAGCGCCATAGGGCAATGAGACAAGCAATAATAGCTAGTAAAATAAGAGTCATTAATGAAAATGTACTAATATTGCCAAAGAGAGTTACCCAACCACCTTTTGGGTGCTGAGAATAAAGAATATTTAATAAGAAGAACTGTGACACTAAAAAGCCTGTCAGTAAAAACAATATCTTTTGTGGTAATTTATTTGTGTTTATTTTATTTTGCGTGGATTTAAAAGTGTTCATAATAAGTCCCTTTGTTTTATTGTTGTATGTACTTTATCATAATAGAATACAAAAGGCGAACATAGTTCCTTAATTAGTTCCTGGGGTTAGTCTAATTACAAAAGTGATAAAAAGAAGGGGGGTGACAAAATATTAAGAAATGAAAATTAGTTAGGTATTAAGATGAATAATAATTTTATTTAAGGATAATATGCCACTGTCTGCTTCGACTTCGTTTTATAACCATGTTTTAATAGCATCTTTTAATTAATTTTTAAATCATGAATAATCAAGAACTTTTAAACTATCTTCCATCTGATGACCTCCTAAAAGATCGTGTGATTTTGGTAACGGGAGCAGGGTCTGGTGTTGGCCGAGCAATTTCTTTAGCCTATGCACGTTTTGGTGCAACGGTAGTTTTGTTGGGAAAGATGCTCAAAGAACTCGAATATGTTTATGATGAGATTGAAGCCGCAGGCTATCCTGAGCCAGCAATCTATCCTTTAAATATGGAAGGTGCGACTGCAAGAGATTATCAAGATATGGCAAATACCTTGGCTGATAAATTAAGTGGTCTAGATGGTATCGTGTTGAATGCTGCTTGGTTTCCTGCTTTTATGCCATTTAAGGAATATGATGTTGAAACATGGTCAAAAACCTTAAGTGTCAATTTACATGCTAATTTTTTGATTACTCAATCTTGTTTACCTTTGTTAGAGGCGGCTAAAGATCCTGCTATCATCTTTTCAGCACATGATTCTTTAAAAGCCTATAACGGTGCGTTTGGTATTGCAAAGGCAGGCACGCAAGCCATGATGGATATTTTAGCTGATGAATATGATTTAGAGAGTAACTTCATCCGTATTAATAGTATTGACACAGGGCCACTTCGTACTCAAATACGTAAAACTAATTACCCTGGTGAAGATATGGATACCTTAGCGTTACCAGAAGCTATAGTAGGGCCTTATTTATACTTCATGGGGCCAGATGCGGGGCGAGATGCTAAAACTAGTACGGCTAATAAAATAAAGTTTGAGACCTTATCGGCGGATACTAAATGGATAGGTGAGGCGAGCTAATTTTGTTATTAAAACAAAATTTATTAATATTATTAGTAGTAATCTTTTGTAGTGTACCTGTCATAGGGGGGGGAAAAACAGAAATTGAAAAATTGCCACTAGCAGGCGAAGGAATTGTTTTTCCGAATCACCTTTTAATGAAAGTGTCGGATAGAACTGATTTTTTTGAATATAATAATGAAAGCGAAGAATATGTATTAAATTTTAATCAGTTAATTACTAAAGGCTTAAAGAGTATTCCTAATATTTTTTACGATCGTATACCCTCAATCACTATTCTAAAAACAGAAACAGTGTATTTTAAAAGTCAGATTAAGAATGAGTATAATTTTAGCCGTAAATGGGCTGATAAGAATAATATTATATCAATTAAGGAATTTGAGAAAACAGGTTCAGAATCAGATTTAAGCTCTTATCTTGGTCCTTTATCAAATATTTCTACTGCATCCCACGGACTTGCTACTTTTGATTTGAAATTTGAAGGGAGTGTGGTGAGCTTTAAAAGTTATGCGAAAAAGAAGCTTTTTTCTTTAAGAAAACAATACTGGGCGTATTTAGATGTGTATTTGCCTCCCAAAAAAGTCGCCGATCAATTGAGAATTTTAATTCTTATAGTGAGCGAACCCAATAATTATTTAAAAGATAATGGTACTTATTTTTTGATACCAATCACAGAAGATGATAGAGAAAGATATTCTATTCAATAGCCCGCAGCAGATAGTCGATTTTGCGTTTGACGATGCCGTGGCGGATGTTTTCCCTGATATGATTCGTCGTTCTGTGCCGGGCTATGAAACGGTGATTTCATTACTCGGCGTTCTTGCAGAGCAGTATGCTCAACCAAAGACTAATATCTATGATCTGGGTTGTTCGCTGGGTGCGGCAACGCTTTCTATGCATCGCCAAACACGTACATTGGGTTTAAAGCATATTTGTGTGGATAATTCCGAAGCAATGGTAAAGCGTTGTACCTCACGCTTAAAACGTCATATGCCAGATGCTGACTTAAACGTGATTTGTGACAATATTGAAGACATCGAAATAAACAATGCTTCTTTAGTTGTGGTCAATTTTACCCTTCAATTTTTAGTGCCAGAAACACGATTGGCATTGCTTAAAAAAATATATAACGGTTTGCTAGTGGGTGGTGCACTAGTACTTTCTGAAAAATTAGTTTTTGACGATAAAAAAGAAGGTGAATTACAAATAAAATGGCATCATGCGTTTAAAAGTGCCAATGGTTACAGTGATTTAGAGATTAGCCAAAAGCGCATAGCCATCGAGAATGTGATGATTCCTGATAGTTTAGAAAGGCATCAAAGACGTCTCCAACAGGCAGGTTTTGATGAATCTTATCAATGGTTTCAAGCGTTTAATTTTGCATCGTTCATTGCAATAAAGAAGTAATAAAAAAATAGTATCAATAAACTAATTAAACGAAGAATAAGATGATTTTTGATTTTAAAGAACTCTATAAAGACCTGATTAATAACGACTTTGAAGAGTGGCAAGAGACCTTGCCTGAACAGCTAAAAGAAACATTGGATAAAAGACCGCATGGTAAAACAGCTGAATGGAAAGAGGTGTTAGCGACACTGCCTGAAATAGTACCTTCGCGGGTTGATATTACTGCTGATAAACTACAAATCGGTTTAGCAGATGATTGCCAAGATGACGTTAGAGAGCAATTACAAAGCACATTACAAAGACTACACCCGTGGCGCAAAGGCCCTTATGAATTGTTTGGCATTCATATCGATACCGAATGGCATTCTGATTGGAAGTGGCAACGTATTCAATCGCATATTAGCCCACTTAAAAACCGTTCTGTATTGGATGTGGGGTGTGGTAATGGTTATCATATGTGGCGAATGCTAGGTGAAGGTGCTCGGCTGGTTGTTGGGGCAGATCCAAGTCAATTCTTTTTAGTGCAATTTGCCGCAATTAAAAAATACGTAAGCGCTTTAAACGGCGAGCAACCCATCCATATTTTGCCATTCAAAGGCGAAGAATTACCTGCTTTCACGCAAGAATATAAAGGCAAGGGTTTTGATACGGTTTTTTCAATGGGCGTTTTATATCATCGCTTATCACCTATTGATCATCTAAAAGAACTCCGTAGCTTTATTCGAAAAGAGGGTGAGTTGGTTTTGGAGACACTGGTGATTGAAGGTGATGGTCTTAACTTAAATTCTAATGTGTTAATCCCTGAAGACCGCTATGCAAAAATGCGCAATGTTTGGTTTATCCCCACACCTGATTTATTAGTTCGAATGCTAAAACGTGCGGGCTTTAATAATATTCGCGTAGTAGATATTAATCAAACGAGTATTGAAGAGCAACGTAGTACACAATGGATGGCGTTTGAATCACTTAAAGACTTTCTTGACCCTCATGATCATAATAAAACGATTGAGGGTTATCCCGCACCAAAGCGGGTTATTGTGATTGCGACGGTTTAATCTATAAATTGCTCTGTTAAGGAAACACTGATCAAGTCCCATAAATTCTGGCAACGCCAAGTTTCCAACTTCTTCGTTATTGATTTGAACCATAGAATAACTATGCTTAAAATCTATGCCTCGAACTTGAAAACTTGGCGTTGCCAGAACTCAGCTAGGTTATTCAGAGCTTCCTTAAGGATCTGAAACTTTTAAACCTTCCCTATCAAATCCTCTCGTATTTTGTTAATGTTTGCAGTCCCAAAATCCATATTATATTGAGATTCCATGACCAAGATTATTGCCATTGCTAATCAAAAAGGTGGTGTAGGTAAAACTACCACCAGCGTTAATCTAGCGACTTCTTTGGCAGTTATTAAACGTAAGGTGTTAATCATTGATATGGATCCTCAAGGTAATGCAACGACAGGTGTTGGCCTTGATAAACACAATATGCCAGTTTATTTAAGTGATGTTCTATTGGGGGATGCTCAAATTGAAGCGGCACTGCAAAAAGTTCCTAATACAAATATCGAAGCTTTAGCAGGTGGTCCTGATCTAACCATTGCTGAGTTTCAAATGATGAAGATGGATGATCGCGAATATTGTCTCCATAATGCTCTTTCAGGTATTAAGGAGCGTTACGATTATATTATTATTGATTGTCCACCTTCATTGAATATGCTCACGGTTAATGCCTTAGTTGCAGCAAGTGGTGTTTTAATCCCTATGCAGTGTGAATATTATGCACTTGAAGGCTTGTCGGCACTGGTTGGTTCAATTGATACTATACGTAAAAATGCTAATCCGGGGTTAGAGATTACGGGGGTTCTACGCACCATGTATGACCCACGAAATAACTTGTCTCGTGACGTTTCAAAGCAGTTGGCAACCTATTATGAGGATAAACTTTACAATACGTCAATCCCTCGAAATATACGATTAGCTGAAGCACCAAGCCATGGATTACCTGCATTGATGTATGATAAAAGATCAAGTGGGGCTCTGGCATATTTAGCTCTGGCTGCTGAAATGATAAGAAAAGAAGCGCGTAAAGCTGCTTAAGACAGGAATTTATAATGGTAAAAAAACCAGGATTGGGTCGAGGTCTGGATATGTTGTTAAGTTCAACAACTCGAGACGCAAATAAAGATAGCGAATTAAAAAATCTACCTGTCGAAAAAATAAGCAAGGGTGAATATCAACCTCGTTTAAGTATTGACCCCGATGCATTACAAGAGTTGGCAGAATCTATTAAAGCACAAGGGCTCGTACAACCAGTGGTTGTTCGTCGCTTAGATGCAGGTAATTATGAATTAATTGCAGGTGAGCGTCGTTGGCGAGCATCACAAATTGCTGGTTTACATACCATCCCTGCGATAGTACGTAATATTCCTGACCAAGCAGCTGCAGCAATGTCATTGATTGAAAATATTCAACGTGAAGATTTAAATGCACTTGAAGAAGCCATAGCGATGAATCGACTCATTAGCGATTTTGGCTTAACTCATCAGCAGACAGCAGAATCAGTAGGTCGTTCGAGAACTGCAGTGAGTAACCTATTACGTCTATTAGATTTAGATGATGCGACTAAAGAGTTACTTGATAAACGCCAGTTAGATATGGGGCATGCTCGTGCTTTATTAGCATTGAATGGTTCTTTACAGGTTGAAACAGCTCATAAAGTTGCTAAAGTTCAAATGTCAGTGCGAGAGACAGAGAAGTTAGTGAAAAAAATATTAGCAGCTGATGATCCAATAGAGAAAAAAGCGCCTGCAAAAAAAGCTTTGGAGGTACAAAAATTAGAAGAGTCACTTTCTCAAACACTCGGGGCAAATGTAAATATTCAATACAATACAAAGGGTAAAGGGAAATTGATTGTTGAATATAATAATCTTGACGAACTCGATGGAATTCTAGAGCATATAAAGTAAGTTTGGGTGTTAAATAATGGATGCTGAAATACGATTTTTTATGACCCCAGGCGATGAGACAGAGTTTCTTGCCTTTGCCAGTAAACATATTGATAAAATAGAACAGGGTTGCTCTTTACAGCAGCGCTTTATTATTGATGAGTGTGAGCTTCTTTATACTCCTACTCAGTTAGAAGATACCGTTATGTATTCAGGTGTTCTTGAAATAAGAATAGCCGCAGAAAATAGTTGTAAAGGACAACTTCGTGCCACCAGTATCTATAAAAAACTCAGAAACTGGATAAAGAAAAAATACTGGAGTCGTTTGGCTTTCATTAACAAAAATAAAAAAGACAAACTCATGCCTTCACGCATCCATTGGCTTGGCCCAGAGGCAAAGATATGGAAAGAAGAAGATGCTAAAAACCATGTGTTAAAACTATCTAAAACAAGTTGGATGGTGTTTGATATTGGCTTTTAAACTTGATAAAGCCTATTTTCCGAGTTGGGCACGTTGGGTTGCACAAGATCAAAATGGCGTTTGGTGGGCATATGAAGTCGAGCCTTTACAATTTCATAAGGGTTGGTATGAGAATGAAGTTGGCCGTAACTTTCGCTTAGCTAATGATTTTAAGCCAGTAGTATCTCAAGGTGATTGGAAAAATTCTTTAATTCGTGTAAATCAATAATTACCCGAGAGAAATTTGTTATAGAGCAATAAATACAAAATGACCAAAAAGTGGGGGGGTGACAAATCATTATGATTTTAATGCCTATTTTTGCTAAGACTTAAGTCGTTAAAATTCTGGGATAATATCAGCCGCATTTAATGATAGGTGGGTGGCCTTACTGATTTTCACCGGTCTTGATAGTAGAAATCCTTGTACAGAATCTGCACCTAATTGCCTAATTAATGACAACTGTTCGAGGGTTTCAACCCCTTCAACAACGGTTGAAGCACCTAAACGCTTTGTTAGGGTGATAGCACTTTCTAAGATACTTTTATTTCCTGCAGAAGCGGCAAGTAGTAAGCTCCGATCAATTTTAACCACATCTACTGGTAAAGCAGATAAACGTGATAATGATGAATAACCTGTACCAAAGTCATCCATAGCAATCTTAAAACCATGAGATTTTAATAACTTAATTGCAGGGACTAAATGATCGGTTGGAATATCCCCATCCTCGGTAATCTCAATGCAAAAGTGTTGCATGGGTAAATTAGATCTTTGAAAACAAGCAATAAACTCCTTAAGGGCAATGGGGCTGTTCAACATATAGGGTGGAACATTGATATTAATAGTCACACTCGGTAATTGATCGTAGCATTTGGCAACTGTATTAACACAAACTTGTGTCAAAGATGTTAGTAATCCATAAGCTTGAGCTTGTTCTAAAAATTGGCCTGGTAAGAGTAAGCCATGTTCTTCTGATTCCACTCGGATAAGTAATTCTAAAGCTTTAAGAGTGCCAGTCTTTAAATCATAAATAGGTTGAAAGTGAATTGGTAGAAAATTATCATCTACTGCTTTTTGTAGAATTTCTCTCAATTCGTGCCGTGGTAATTCAATATTATTATGGCTATTCTGTTTATTTGTTGAATACAATGTAAAGTCGGTATGTGTATTTCTTGAAACCTTTAGAGCTTGCTCTGCTTGCCTTGCTAATACTTCGGGTTTATCTGGGTGTGACCCATAACTAGCACCAAAGGTGAGAGGTACAGCAACACGGCGATTGTTAACCGTGTCCCAAACACCTAGATGGTCTCTTATATTATCTATTAAATTGGGTATATTTTTAACCGAGGTCCTGAATACAGCCTGGAAATAGTCTGATCCAGTTCGTGCTACTAGAATAGCACCAGGTGTTTCGGATAATCGTTTTGCTAGGCTTTTAAGCACATCATCGCCATAAGCTCTGCCATATAGATCATTGATAGATTTAAAATCCTCCACATTAAGGCTGATAACAAATAGGTTATCAACAACTTTTCTAGATAACTTATCAAGATAACCATGATAGTTATATAAACCCGTTAGTGGATCTGTATAAGCAATTGCTTTTAAATCTTTACGTTGTTGGTTGATACTTTTTATTAGTTTCTGAAAACGCCAAATTACAATACTACTTAACAAAAAACTTGCGATACCAATGATAAGTGTTGAAATAGGAGGTGACCCCATTCTATCTCTTATGATAATACCAAGAGGAATTGCCACAATAGCAGTAATGCTAGCGCTCCACATAAACTGATTGCTTAGATATGTTGCAGAACGTTTATGATAATCAGTTGTGAGTTTTTCTAAGAATACAAATGCAATAGTTAAAGAACCTGTAAGTTGATAAAAACTCCAAGATATACGGGAATATAGGTTATTTCCTTCTACCATATTTAGGCCATTTATAAGCTCAATTCCAAAATGTGTTCCTAAAAATAAAACCATTAACACTCGAACAACATCTTTTAAAAAGAGTGTTTTGCAGAGAATTTGATTTAGCACTGTCATCGATAAAAATAACATACTAAAAAATAAGTTAAGAATATTAAACTGTTGAGTAATTGATAAATCCTTCAAAAAAGTGTGAACAGAAGAAGGTACTATAATAAGAAGAAATAATATAACGGATACAGTGAGCAAACTATAATTGACTGTAAAACCATGTTGATTGTATTCACTTTCAAAACGAAGAAGAAACGAAAAAGTGAATAGGCTGACAAGAATTATTCCAATCTCTTCAATGCTAGATATTAAGATGGGGTTTGTTTTTAGTCCGAAATATAACAATGAATGCATAATTACAGATAATGAAATTAGTAAAATACCACCTGATAACAGCCCCCACGGTTGTAGAGAATGTTTGTGGTGTTTTAGGCCTGCAATGACACCAAATGAAATCGTAACAGTTAGTATGATATTGCTGATGTTTAGTAAAAATTCATTAGTCATAAATATCAGGCTTAATGAAAACATCATGTGCAAGACAATATAGATCTGCCAATTTCTTGGTAGTCCTAGTTTTCTTAATTTCACTGATGTATTTGCAAAAATCATGATTTATAAGTATTTATTTTTATTATGTAATCAAATCATTCATTTGAATTGATTAGGTTTTCTAGTGATAAGTAAGATAGCTATATAAATATAGCTATCGGAATTACGCATAACCAGAATGAATTTTATAACATCTTCTTAATGAAAGTGTAATCTTCTGACGAACTGTTATTTAGATCAAAATATTCTTCGAAATTCTTCTTTAAGTTTTTCTTTTAAAATATCTTCAACATCACGTTGTTTTTGTCCAGATGGTGTTTTTGGAATGCTATTGTTTGGCGATATTGTGAAGGTTTGTACGGTTGTTTTACCTGCTGTTATATTGACTTTTTCACTGCCTAAAAGTCCTCGATAATTTACACTAATAATGTGAGGAACGGCAGGTAGATCAAACACCCCAAATGTAACATTATTTGCTCTTGCTACCACTTGTCCACGTAGATTTTTAACGGTGAGATTGCCTCGTAACGGACGGCCCTGATTATCAACTATCCGACTTCTTAAGCTGCCTTTTTTAATATTTTTATTATTTTCTGAATTTTGAAAATTATTTGCATTGAAGTTTATACGGCTGGTTTTCCCTTTATAGACTTGTATGGTTTTCTTACGTTGCTTTCCATTTAAAATAGCCGTTACGGTATATATTCCCGTATCTAGTTTAAAGTTACCTGAAGGCACACTAGTAAGTTCTACGATCTTTTTTCCTTTTCTATTAGCAATAATAAAGTGAGTCTTTCGGGCTGGTAGCATCATAACATTTAAGAAACCATTAGGGATTATAGTGATTGTGGGTTTCGATGTTATAGATGAAGATGGTTTAAAGGGTTGGTTGTTAGTACCAGTAGTAGGGATATTACTCTGCAATGAGAAGACTTCGGTAATTGCTTGATTCGCAGATATTTGAATATTTCTGATAATATTTTTTCTGTTTTTTGCACGAACTGTAATTTTGTATTTTCCTGGTTTTAAATTAAATTCTGCAGAATCAGCATAGATTTTTTTTGCAATATGTTTACCATTAGGTGTTTGTACATAAAAGTTAGACTTTATAGGTTTTTGATTAACTTCATTTCTTGCAAATAGTTTTAAAATACTTTTACTTGATTCATTTGTAGAATTAGTAGAAGTATTTTTATCCACACCAGAGGTTTTTACATTATCCGTAATTTGTACAGGATCTGTTGTATTTGGTGATACAGGGTTATCAATTTGAAATGTGTGATTTGACGACTTGCCAGCAATTACCGTTATATTTTTGGTCGAAACACCTTTAAAGCCTGTTACTTTAATTTGATAATTACCTGCAGCAAGCGCAATTTCTGTTTGTGATACGGCTCTTAAAGCATGAGCAACTTTACCGCTGGATGTGATGATCTCTATATCTGCTGAAACGGGTTGCTTGGTATTATTATCCAATATTTGTACTAACACTTTACCCTGTAAAAATGTTTCTTGTAAGTTGAATACTTCAATAACAGATTCTCCAGGCTCGACGACAATAGTGCGAAAATCACTGTTGTTTCCACTTTTTACGGTAACTTTATAGATGCCTGCTTTGAGCTTAAAAAGAGATTGGGTCACATTTTGGCGTGAGGCGATGGCTTCTCCATTTTCTTTTTGGATGAAAAAGTTTGCTTTCATCGCTTGTTTATTTTTAGCATTAATTGCTGATACTTGTAATACACCAATTGTGGGTGGCGGCTCAAGCTCGAAGACTTTATCTGTCAGTTTATGTGCGGCAATGGTTATTGTTTTTGTATTTTGTGTAGGCGTAGTTTGGCGTTTTCCAGTATTGTCTTTCCTTACTAAGGTACTGATAACTTGATAATTTCCAACTGGTAAACGAAAGGACGCGCCACTACTATTATTACTCTCTGCTACTTTTATATTGTTTTGATCAAACACAACATAATTTGTCATTAAGTTTTGTTTATTGTTGGGGTTGATAGTGTTGACTTTTAATATTCCATATTTAACAGGCTTTTCTTGTTTTTCAATATCTTTGTTTTCACTTTCTAGAGTAGGTTTAAAATTATCTGAAACGGTCTGCGAAGGGTTTGGTGTTTGATTTGTAGTATTGTTTGGTGTTTGAGAGGAAATATTGATTTCTGGTGGTTTGATTTCAGGACGTTTGTTAGTGTTAGTAGCAGTTATATTTGTATCTGTTATTTGACTTGAATTTGAAGAACTATTACCTTCTTTATTTTTATCAAGCATACTCATTGTTCCGATAATCGCGAGTATCAAAACAACACCCATGATCATGCCTTTTAGTAATTGACCAATACCACTTGAGCTACTCATATAAAGTCCTTGTTAAGTCATCTTTTTATAAGAGGATAATACAACAAAACAGTTCATTTTTTTACGTCAATCCTCATCAAAAATTACAAATAGTTAACTTGAAAAAAAACTCTACGCCCATACCTTTGCTCCATCGGAAATAATTAGTACAGGATTTATTATGACAAACACAAAAACTAAGAAGAAAGCTTCTTCAAAAAAAGAAAATATGGAGTTTCAAACTGAGGTTAATCAACTTTTACAGTTAATGATTCACTCACTCTATTCAAATAAAGAGATCTTTGTTCGTGAACTTATCTCTAATGCGTCAGATGCATGTGACAAGCTTCGTTTTGAAGCTATTTCAAACGATGCTTTATATGAAGGAGACCCTGAATTACGCATTGAAGTGGAGTTTGATGAAGAGGCAGGCACGGTAACATTCCGTGACAATGGTATAGGTATGAACCGCTCTGAAGTGGTCGAAAACATAGGCACTATTGCAAAATCAGGCACAAAAGAGTTCTTGTCAAAAATGACAGGTGATGCGGCTAAAGATTCAAATTTAATTGGACAGTTTGGTGTAGGTTTTTACTCATCTTTTATTGTAGCTGATAAGGTTACATTAACGACCCGCCGTGCCGGAGATAAAGAAGACCAAGGTGTAACTTGGGAATCTGATGGACAGAGTGGTTTTACATTAGAAGATACGAAGAAAAAAACGCATGGTACAGAAATTGTACTGCACCTAAAAGAAGAAGAAAAAGAGTTTGCAAATAGTTGGCGTCTACGCAGTGTGATTTCTACTTATTCTGATCACATTCCATTACCTGTAAAAATGCTTAAGTTAGATGAAGAAGGAAAGCCAACAGATGAGTGGGAAGTAGTCAATAAAGCTAATGCTTTATGGACAGAGCCTAAGAGTGACTTGAAAGATGAAGACTACCAAGAGTTTTATAAAACAACTTTCCATGATTATGAGAATCCCTTAGCTTGGAGCCATAATCATGTAGAAGGCAAGCTTGAATATAAGTCATTATTATACATCCCTGCAAAAGCACCATTTGATTTATGGGAGCCAGAGCAAAAAAATGGCATAAAACTATATGTTCAACGTGTTTTTATAATGGATGATACTAAAAACCTTATGCCTCATTATCTAAGGTTTGTACGTGGAATTATAGATTCGAATGATCTGCCATTAAACGTATCGCGCGAGATTTTACAAAGCAATAAAGTCGTTGACTCTATGCGTAAGGCGTCCGTTAAAAAGGTTTTAGGCCAGCTTGAAAAAATGGCAAAAAATGATAAAGAAAAGTATCAAAAATTCTGGAATGAATTTGGTAAAGTTTTAAAAGAAGGCCCTGCTGAGGACTTTTCTAATAAAGAACAAATTGCGAAATTATTACGCTTCTCTTCAACTGAAACTGATAGTGAAGAGCAAACAGTAACGTTAGAAGATTATGTTTCTCGTATGAAAGAAGGGCAAGAGGAGATCTATTATATCACCGCAGACTCATTTACATCTGCAAAGAATAGCCCGCATTTAGAAGTATTCCGCAAGAAGGGTATTGAAGTATTGCTATTAAGTGACCGCGTGGATGAATGGTTAACGAATGGACTACAGGAATTTGATGGCAAAAAATTACAATCTGTAGCTAAAGGTGAATTAGACCTTAGTAAGTTTGATAGTGATGAAGATAAAAAAGAGCAGGAGCAAGCAGAAGAAAAAGCAAGTAGCGTTATTAAACATCTTAAAGAAGTATTAGGTGATAAGGTTGAAGATGTACGTGTGTCACATCGTTTAACTAGCTCTCCTTCTTGTATCGTGCTTAATGAACAGGATATGGCGCTTTATATGCAAAATCTAATGAAGCAGGCAGGGCATGAAATGCCAGAGAGTAAGCCAGTTTTAGAGGTCAATCCTACTCATCCACTCATTGAACGAATGGAAGCTGAAACAGATGATGATCAATTCTCTGATTGGGCTGACATATTATTTGATCAAGCTTTATTGGCAGAAGGCGCACAGCTTGAAGATCCAGCGGGCTTTGTTAGTAAGCTAAATAAATTGATGCTTAAAATGTCGTAAAATTGATCCATAAGGGTTGGATACAATGTAGTTGTAGTAAAAATAAGGAGGGTATGCTTTTATAGAGCATATCCTCTTTTTTTTGAATAACTTATAAAAGATATCTAAATATCCTAATAAAATATTAAAATGCCACTAAAACTCATTAAATTTGTCACCCCCCCTGTTTTTGCCACTTTTGTATTTGATCAATACGAACAGTGTAAGCCTGTCAGCGTATGAACCTATATCAAGAGACGTATCAATGTTTGATGGAAGATAATATTGAGCAGAAAAGAGTTTGTGTTGATAGGCTTTATAAACATTGGCAGAATAAAAAACTAGATCGTAATAATTTTGAATGCATGAAAATAGTCATTCCTGGTCGCCCAGTAAAGCCAGATCTTATTTCTCCCAAACAATTAAAACAGCGCAAGCTTGGCTCTGATTTGGGTCGTGCGACGCTTATTCATGCAATCGCACATATTGAGTTTAATGCTATTAACCTTGCCTTAGACGCTGTTTACCGTTTTCGTGATATGCCAGATAAATATTATACGGATTGGCTAAAAGTTGCATCAGAGGAAGCCTATCATTTTTCACTTTTAAGCGATCGGCTAGAGAAGATGGGATATCACTATGGTGATTTCCCCGCACACAATGGTTTGTGGGAGATGGTTTTAAAAACTGATCATGATGTTTTGATTCGTATGGCATTAGTTCCCCGTGTACTTGAAGCTCGAGGCTTAGATGTAACACCAGGAATGATGGAACGATTGAGTAAGATAGGTGATAAGGAGACCGTCGAACTTCTAAAAATAATACTTCATGATGAAATAGGGCATGTGGCTATTGGCTCCCATTGGTTCAAATATTGTTGTCAGTTACGAGGTTTGATACCTGAGAAAACATTTAGAGAGCTATTAATTGAATATATGGGAGGGGGATTAAGAGGCCCTTTTTATATTGAAGGACGATTACAAGCTGGATTTACACAAGATGAAATGGATAATTTAGCAGCTATGCTAGATTAGTAATTATCATATTTTGAAAAAACAGATGCTTGCAAGTAATAGTTAAGGAAAAACCACTAAAAATCAGGTAGTATATAAAAAGTTTTTGGGGAACTTGATATAACTTTGATGTTATGTCATAGATTAAATATCAGAGAATAATAGTATGCGACCTGTAAGAGTCATTCTGAATGCAAAATCACCACTGATCAATACACCAGCATGGTTAGCTTTGCTGGATCACTATGAGCGTGTAAAGAAAATCCATATGGTTGATCTTTTTGAAGAAGATCCCGAGCGATTTGAGCGCTATTCTATCGAATTTAACGACATGCTTTTGGATTATTCCAAAAATCGCATTACCGACGAAACCCTCAAACTATTATTTGACCTTGCTAAACAAACAGGTGTAGAAGAGTGGCGTGACCGTATGTTTAGTGGTGATAAAATTAATAACACAGAAGGACGTGCAGTTCTACATACCGCTTTACGTAATCGCTTGGGTAAGCCTATTTTTGTTGATGATGAAAATATCATGCCATTGGTTGATGCGGAACTTGAGAAGATGCGTATTTTTGCTCGTAAAGTGCGTAGCGGTCAATGGATAGGGTATGCAGGTTTACCTATTACCAATGTTGTTAATATAGGTATTGGTGGCTCTGACCTTGGTCCAAACATGGTATGCCGAGCTTTAGCACCCTATGCGCATAATAATATTCGCGTGCATTTTGTTTCTAATGTAGATGGTGCGCATATTGATCACATGTTGAATTATCTGCGCCCTGAAACTACACTTTTTATTGTCGCCTCCAAAACATTTACTACCCAAGAGACACTAACAAATGCCAATACTGCAAAACAATGGTTTTTAGAAGGTGCAGGGCGTGTTACAGAAGATGATATTTCTAAGCATTTTGTAGCAGTATCTACAAATGAAGAAAAAGTAAAAGATTTTGGGATAGATCCCGATAATATGTTTCGTTTCTGGGACTGGGTTGGTGGTCGTTACTCACTCTGGTCTTCAGTAGGGTTGGCGAGTGCAATCTATGTAGGAATGGATAATTTTATTGATATGCTTGAAGGTGCGCATGAAATGGATAACCACTTTCAAACAGCGCCTTTAGAAGAAAATATACCTGCAATTCTGGCTATGCTAGGCATTTGGTATGGTAATTTCTTTGGGGCAGAGTCAAGTGCGATTTTACCTTATGATCATAGTTTACGTATGTTACCTGCATATCTAGAACAAGCTGACATGGAAAGTAATGGTAAATCAGTAGATCGAGAAGGTAGGCAGACAACCTATTCAACTGGAAAGATAATCTGGGGTGCAGAGGGCATCAACGGGCAACATGCCTTCTATCAACTTCTGCATCAAGGTACACGGTTAATTCCTACAGATTTCATTGCTTCTGTACAATCAAATTCTGAGCATCAAAATCATAGAGATATTCTTGCCTCTAACTTTTTGGCCCAAACCGAAGCATTAATGCGTGGTCGAACAATTGAAGAGACTCGTAAACAATTAAAAGATGCTGGTATTGAACTGTATAAAGCAGAAAATCGTTTGCCTCATATGATTTTTGAAGGTAATCAGCCCAGCAATTCAATTGTATTGAAGAAGTTGACACCGAGATCTTTAGGTTCATTGTTGGCAATGTATGAACATAAAATATTTGTACAGGGTATCGTATGGAATCTTAACTCTTATGATCAATGGGGTGTAGAGTTAGGTAAAAAGCTTACAAATAATATTTTAGAAGAGCTAGAGTCAGGTGGAGATCATCATGAACATGATAGCTCTACAAAGGGTTTATTAGATTGGTTTAGAAAAAATAGAAAATAATATATATTCTCCTTTAGGAAATACTGATCAAGTCCCATAAATTCTGGCAATGCCAAGTTTCCAAGTTCGAGGCAATTTTTTTTGCATAGTTATTCTATGGTAAAAATAAATAACGAAGAAATTGGGAACTTGGCTAAGCCAGCAGAATTTTATTGGACTTAATCAGTGTTTCCTTTAGGGAAAGACGTAGTTGATTAAGTTGGGATAGATATTTCTATAAGAGAAAGTTTGAAGTTTTCATCTAATGAGCAAAACCTTTACTAGTCTTACCAAGTAAGTTTGGTTAAAGTACCTCTTTTACCAATCGCATAAATACTTCTGCCATTTACTTCAGGCTCAACAGAATACCCCGCTGAATCTCCCTGATCTCGAGCAACAAATAACCCAGTGTTAGCGCTAATCCAATGTAGGTTTCCTTTTTTGTCTCCAACAACTAGATATGAGTTGCCAGCCAATGTTGGAAGAGTTGGTTCGTAGCGCATTAAATCATCCATTTTCCATAGTGGTTGACCTGTTTGAGGATCTATTTTCCAGATATTACCTTTGTCGTCACTTGAATAAAGTCCTTGGGTATTAACATTCACACCAGTAGATGTTGAAAAAGGTTTAGACCAGCCAGAACCTTTTTGTGCGAGATTTATGCCTTGAATACTTCCGTGTAGAGAAGCTCCAAATAATGCGTTGCCTAAAGACATAAGTTTTCCGTCAACATCAATAATACGATCTAGTTCAGTTGTACCACGGGCTTCTGCTAAGGTTACTTCCCAAGCTTTTAGTCCATCTTGTAATCGATATGCTACAACCTTACCATTATCAAACCCAGTTACCACTAATGGGCCAACTAAAATAGGTACGCTTGCACCATAAAGAGTTAAAGCTGGGGTAGTCTGTGATTCTTGCCAGATTAATTCGCCTGTGTTTGAAGATAAGCCATGGAGCTTTCCATCTATAGTACGAAAAGCCACTCGTCCATTCTTACTGGGAGAGATCGCCTGTATTTCACTACTTAGGCGTTCAATCCACTGTATTTTTCCTGTTTTAGCATCCAACGAAATGGCATTACCATTGCTTGTACCGATAAATATTTGTGAATTGTTAACGTTCGATGAACCATTAATACCCGCACTGATATTTTCACCAATATTAACTTTCCACTTAAGTTTGCCACTACTTTTATTCCATGCACTCGCTATTTGGCTTCCTGCTACAAAAACATTTTTGTTATCAATGTAAGGGTGAATTTTATTCTCTCCCATTGCACTGGCAGTTTTTACTTCCCATGCTTTTGTTGTTTTTAGGCTTGCAGTAATTGCTTTAAGTGGTTTTAAAGGAATAGGGCGGGAGGTTTTTGAGCCAAGTAGTTGGCCTGCAAGAGAACAACCACTTAGTAAAATGGTTACTGAAACTGCAGTGATAAAACTCTGTAATTTCACTTTAAGCTCCTGTGTTTATTTGGCTGCCAAGATCATCACGTTTCATTTTTAATATTTCAATATTTTGACCGCCTGAACTTAGTATTGATCGGTCATAAGCTTGACGGGCTTTACTAAATTCTTTTTTTGCAAAATGGATATCACCAGTAAGTTCACTGACTAGCGAGGTATAAGCAGATGGCATTTTAGTAGATAGTATCTTTTGTGCTTCATCAAGTTTACCTGCACTAATTAAGGTTCGAGCTAAACGAAGTTTTGCAATTGAAGCAATGTTGTCTTGCGAGCTTTTACTAGCAATTTTTAGTTGTGAAATACAGTCATCTATTTTTCCTGCTTCACAGCTTTTTTTCGCAGTAGCAAGTGCTGCAAGTGAAGCGTACGGGGTACTGCTATATTCACTGTTTAACTGTTCGAGTGCTTCTGTAGAATCAGTACTATTTTTAGTGATTTTTGCATAGAGTCTTGAAGCTCCTTCAGACTGATCAAGCTTATATTGTTGCCATTGCTGATATCCAAACATGCCACCAATGGTTAGGGCAACACCAGCGATTACTGAGGTGCCGTTGTCTTTCCACCAAGCTTTTAGTTCTTCTGCTTTTTCATCATCACTTTTTAGTTCGAAATCTGCCATGCTATTTTCCTAATTTTCAGTATATTGCTGTATATTTTAAAGCGTATTATAACAAATTATCACTAACAAATTTATCAAGATATTGTTGTGATACCGTTTGTTGCTGTAATTCTTTATTACGCAATGGTTTTAATGTAATTGTACCTTCTGCAACCTCATTGTCACCCAATATCAATGCATATTCTGCACCTGAATTATCAGCGCGTTTTAACTGTGATTTGAAGCTTCCTGCTCCACCATTGACTAATAAACGAAGTCTAGGATGAGCGTCTCGGAGTTTCTCAGCTATAGCTACCCCTGTAGCTTCGGCATCTTTACCTGCCAATACAAAATAGGCATGTGGTTGATAATTTGACTGATCTAGTTTTTGTTCTTCAACTAATAGTTGTAAACGATCAAGTCCAATACCGAAACCACAGGCTGATGTCGCTCTGCCTCCGAGTTGTTTCACTAGGCCATCATAACGTCCACCTGCACATATTGTGCCTTGTGCACCCAAATCATCAGTAATCCATTCGAACACGGTACGGTTGTAATAATCGATGCCACGTACTAAGCGAGAATTGACTTGATATTTAATTCCCATAGCCGTTAGACGTTGTTTTAGGCCTTCAAAATGTTCCTTTGATTCTTCATCGAGGTACTCTAGAAGATTAGGTGCATGATCGACCAAATCTTTCATTTTAGGGTTTTTCGTGTCAAGAATACGCAATGGGTTTTGATGTAGTCGACGTTTTGAATCGTCATCAAGTAACTCTTCATTATTACCAAAGTACTCAATTAATACTTCACGGTACGCTTGGCGTGCTTCATTGCTTCCAAGAGAGTTAATCTCTAATCGTACATTTTTAAAACCTATTTTTTTCCAAAAACGTGCTGCTACGGCAATGATCTCGGCATCAATGTCAGGCCCATCAATACCATAGGTTTCAATACCTGCTTGATAGAATCCACGGTAGCGTCCTTTTTGAGGGCGTTCATGCCTGAACATTGGTCCGATATACCAAATACGTTGTTGTTGGTTATGAAATAAACCATGTTGCATACCTGCGCGTACACAACCTGCAGTCCCTTCAGGGCGAAGAGTTAGGCTATCTCCATTGCGATCTTCAAAAGTGTACATTTCTTTTTCGACAATATCGGTAGCATCTCCAATAGAACGTTTAAATAATTCGGTTGATTCAATAACAGGTGTACGTAGTTCTTTATAGCCATAGCTATTAAAGAGTTCGCGAGCGGTGTTTTCAATAAACTGCCAAGAAGATGATTGATCAGGAAGTATGTCGCGCATACCTCTCACAGATTGGAGATTTTTTGCCATGATAGTATTTTAGTTTTAAGAGCTAATAGATAGGTATTTATTCTAACGTAAAATTGGCCACGCTTCCTTTAATATAACGACTAATATCAACTGCTTTATCATCAACAAATAATGAAAGTCCTTGAGCATTTCCTACTCTAAAAGTTAATGGTTTTTTGAGGTTTAGTTCTTTCTCTTGACCTGATGCATTTTGTCCTTCAAATACGGTTTTCTTTTTAGCATCTCTAATACGCATCCATACTTCTTTGTTGAAGATCAGTTTTATTCTGATTGAACCATCAGTTGCTGCAGGAATAAGAGCTTCGTTTGTATTTTCTTTACCTACTTTTATATTATCTACGACAGGTTTATTTACAACTTGTTCATTAGGTGTTTGCTTAGGAGCTTCGCTACTGGCTGGTTTCAGCTCGGTAGAAACATTAGTTGATACAACAGTGTTTGTAGTAGAAGGTATGCCAATACTTTCAGTTATATTTTTAGATGCGTCACCATTATTAATTGGAGAAACATCGGTAGGTAAAGGCGTTGGGATAGGCATTGTACCTGTTAACAAAGGATTATCGGTGCTATCGATAGAAGGGGGATTATCTTGTACAGAAAAACTCTCCCATGTTGTTTTTACCCACTGATTTACTGCTGGAATCATTGATAGACCGACTAAACCAGCCAGTAAGATTGCTAGAAACAAAAGTTGCATTACTACTGGTGAAGCAGTTTTTTTCTGTTTAGAATGTATTTTAGCAGATGTTTTAAAGTGGTAGTTTAAATCACTAGGGTCAGCACCTCGTAAAGACTCATAACAGGAAATCAATTCTTCTGGGTCGGCTTCCGCGAACTTTGCATAATTACGTAAATATCCACGGATATAAGGTGGTTCGGGTAATGAATCAAAATCTTCATTTTCAAGTTGTGCAAGTAACTCCTCTGATAAGCACATTGCTTCTGCTGTTTGAGAGAGTGAATAGCCAGCACTCTCTCTTAATTCTGTAAGTCGTCTACCTAGATCCCCCTCTTGTGCTAGATTAATATGTTCTTGATCACCTTTTTTCTTTGTCATTATGAGATTTTCTCGTTACTAATTACGTATGTTAATTTTTGGTATTGAATATACAGGGTTAAATTACTGGGTTACATTTTTATATCTCATCATAAATTCTTGAGATTTTGCACGTTTACCTTGGTCAGCATAAAGTTTTGAAAGTTCGAGGAGCGCAGAAGGGAAAGAAACTCTTTTTTCTAGCGCCAAAAGAAAATATTGTTCTGCTTGAGTATTGATGGCATCACTATTATCGCCAGACTCTCTTAAACAAATGCCTGCATTGGTGTAAGCTTTTTCTGGTGTGCTGTAAAGTGGATTCTTAATTGCTGCTAAAAATTGGGTAACAGAAGCTTTAGCTCTTCCTGTTCTGCACAAGAATGAACCATAATTATTTCTTAGTTCTGGATCATTTGGAGATATTCTTATCGCTTTTTTAAAATGAGTATCCGCGGTTTTATTTAAACCTAGACGTTGTTGTAATAATGCAAAGTAATGATTAGATTGCGCAGAGTTTGGGTTTTGAGCTAAGGATTTTCTAAGTTTTTCATCAGCAAGTTTAAGACGACCCTGTTGGAGATAACGTACTCCAAGCTCAGAGTTGAAATCTGCAGCATCGGTATCTTTTACACCAGTACAGGCGGAGAGTGAAAGTAATAAAAATAGACTACCCAAAAAAGATAGGTAGGCAGTGACGCTTATGTTTTTTTTCAATGTATTCATTGAATAACCCCTTTTTATTCAATTACGACTTACTCTCACCAACTACTTATTGATAAATACTACTGTGGTGATTCTATGCGCGCAAAGTGGATATCTCTGCGACTTTTATCATTTATGTCACCTGCTAATTGCCCGCAAGCGGCATCAATGTCTTCGCCCCGTGTTTTTCTTGTCATTACCACCATGCCAGCATCAATCAGTATATCAGCAAAACGATGTATGCGATTGTTAGAAGATCGAGTGTAACGTGTTTCAGGAAACGGGTTAAATGGTATCAAATTCACCTTCACAGGTACATCCTTTAATACACGAGCTAATTCACGTGCATTTTCATCTGAATCATTAACATCATGCAACATAACATATTCAATGGTGATGCGTTCTCGTGCGGCTTTGCCTTTCATAAATCTCATGCAAGATTCGAGCAGTTGCTCGATAGGGTATTTACGATTAACGGGAACGAGCTGATCTCTCAAAGCATTATTAGGTGCGTGTAAGGAGATAGCAAGGCTGACTTCTACCTCATCACGTAAACGATCTAGCGCGGGGACGACACCTGAAGTACTCAACGTAACGCGGCGCTTGCTTAAGCCATAAGCATTATCATCAAGCATTAATGTCATCGCATCGATAACATTATTATAATTTAGAAGGGGTTCACCCATGCCCATCATGACCACATTACTAATAACGCGATCAGATTCAGGGTCTGGCTGAAGAATATTCTTTGCTAACCAAACTTGACCAATGATTTCGCCAACCGTTAAATTACGATTAAATCCTTGGCGCGCGGTAGAGCAAAATGTGCAATCTAATGCACAACCTACTTGGGACGAAACACACAAAGTACCGCGACCATCCTCAGGGATGAAAACTGTCTCGATACAATTTCCGTCTTCAAGTCGCAGTAACCATTTGCGAGTACCATCTGTTGATTCATTATCAATAGCAATTTCGAGGGGTTTGATCTCTGATATATCTGCAAGTTCGGCACGTAATGCCTTGCTTACATTGGTCATATCATCAAAGTTACTCACGCCATGTTGGTGAATCCACTTAATAATCTGTGTGGCACGAAAAGGCTTTTCTCCCCGCTCGAGGAAAAAAGCCTTTAATTTATCTGAAGTAAAATCCAGAAGGTTTATTTTTTTATCTTGTGCCATAAAACGTAATGCTAAGTATTAACGTGTGCGAGGACAGATCTCATCATCGCTGAAAAAGTAATCCATCTCTATCTTAGCATTTTCTACGCTATCAGATCCATGAACTGCGTTTTCATCAATGCTCTGTGCAAAATCAGCACGGATAGTACCCGCATCAGCTTCAGCAGGATTGGTTGCTCCCATAAGATCACGGTGAGTTGCAACAGCATTTTCACCTTCTAAAAGTTGGATCATTACTGGACCAGAAGTCATAAACTCAACTAAATCACCAAAGAAAGGGCGCTCACTGTGTACTGCGTAAAAACCTTCAGCGTCAGCTTTAGATAAATGCTTCATTTTTGCAGCGATGATTTTTAATCCACCTTTTTCAAAACGAGAGTAAATCTCGCCGATTACGTTTTTGCCTACTGCGTCAGGTTTGATGATAGAGATTGTGCGTTCGATTGCCATGAGTGTTGCTTCCAAATTAATTATAAAATAAGCTAAAGTAAAATAGACCTGTAAAATACTTACTGGTCAAAAATGCGGAGTGCATTGTACTGCTGTAATCTATTTCAGTAAACAATGATATTCTTAATAATCGATATAAGTTTAACAAGAGAAAATAAATGAGCGAAGTAGATAAGAATAAACAATTTAGACAGTTTGCCGATACCTTTATAGATGTCGCTAACAATCACATAGAATCTGCAGACAGTAGTTTTGTTAGCTCTTCGATGCTTTACGGAACCGCACGTTTTTGTTCTTTTGCGGTAGCTTCAACCTGTAACAATGCCGAAGAGCTAGAAGCAAATCGCGACGGAGCCATAAAATTTTATGTAGCAGAATTTGAAAGAATGCTATCTGAAAATATAGACGAATATAAAAATGCGTTTAAAGAACCGCCTAGATACGAACATTTAATGAAGAAATAGGGGGTATTATCCCCGATTGCCTCAAATCCGCATATAGAAAAACAACAAATGCATGATCACTACAAAACCCCAAAAAAGTACGGGGGTGGCACTATGATCGAAATATCAATTAATTCACCTTATTTCGTGTATTATCTCAGAAGCTAGAATTCTAGAATTAATGTATCTAAAGGTGAATATATTTAATGATATTTAATGAAGACTCAAGGGTAAAAATCCCATCCATTCTTCACCTAACCCGCTTAGGTTATGACTACTTATCTTTAAAAGACCATCCAGCAAGGGATGAATCGACCAATATATTCACCGAACTATTTAAACAAAGCATTGCTAAAATAAACCCGCAAAGCGAAGAACACGAAATAAACCGTTTATTAGAAGATGCTATTTTATTACTAGATAATGATGACCTCGGCAAAGCCTTCTATGAAAAACTCATTGAAACATCAGGCATAAAACTGATTGATTTTGAGAATTTTGAAAATAACACCTTCAATGTCGTCACCGAGCTAACCTATAAAAATGGTGATGAAGAATTTAGACCCGATATTATTTTATTGATTAACGGGATGCCGTTAGTTTTTATCGAAGTAAAAATACCCAATAACCAAGGGGGAGTGCTAAAAGAAAGAGACCGAATCAACACCCGCTTTCAAAATAAAAAATTCAAAAAGTTTGTCAACATCACCCAGTTAATGGTGTTTTCCAATAATATGGAATACGACGATGAATCTTCCTCGCTCCTGCAAGGTGCTTTCTATGCCTCAGCTTCGTATCATAAACCCATTTTCAATTACTTTAGAGAAGAACAAAAACTGGATTTAAACCAATTATTAAAGCCAGAAGATAACGATACAGAAGACTTTATTCTAAAAGACAATAACCTCGTTATCATCAAGCACAACCCAGAATTTGCCACCAATAAAAATCCAGATACACCTACAAACCGATTGTCCACATCACTCTTTAGCAAAGACCGTTTAGCCTTTCTTTTAAAGTACGCCATCACCTACGTTAATGAAAATGACGGCTTGCAAAAACACATCATGCGTTACCCGC
>Ga0256840_1000600_pt1 | contig 36367 bp, 30 predicted proteins | sample 355202metaG_FD_185969 | JGI IMG/M metagenome (GOLD analysis project Ga0256840, IMG submission 185969) | Hydrothermal vent microbial communities from Mid Atlantic Ridge, Atlantic Ocean - 355-202 | ecosystem: Environmental > Aquatic > Marine > Hydrothermal vents | place: Atlantic Ocean: Mid...
TATTGCCGATATGGTAATGCGCCTAATGAGCCGCAAACGTATTCATATTGTCGATTCCAATATATTAGTCTTAGGTATAGCCTTTAAAGAAAACTGCCCCGATTTACGCAATACCCGGGTTGTTGATTTAATTAAAGGCTTGCAAAATCATAATGCCAATGTAGATATTTATGATCCTTGGGTAAATCCAGAGGAGGTTAAACAAGCGTATCAGCTAGATGTAATTGAAGCGTTAGAGCAGGGCAAGTACCACGCGATAATACTCGCCGTAGCGCATGAACAGTTTTTACAATTAGGCGCAAAAGGGATACATGCACTAGGGGCAGAAAAGCATGTGCTTTATGATATTAAATCGGTGTTGCCGATTGATCAAGTTGATGCGCGGTTGTGATAGTCTTGCGTATATGCTAGACTAGTTATATAACTGGTCACAAAGGAAAAAAGGTGAAAAATGCAAACATGGCATATACAAGACGCAAAAGCACGTTTCAGTGAGTTTTTAAACACCTGCGTAAATAACGGCCCGCAATTAGTGACCAAAAGAGGTGTTGAGGCCGCTGTTCTAGTGCCTATTGAAACATGGAATCGAATGCAGAAAATGGCAAAACCATCACTCAAAGAACTACTGCTATCTAACGAAGATCGAGGAGAACTAGTGCTCCCAAAACGAGGAGGCGCAAAAAGACGACCTATAAAAAAGCTACCGTAATATGTACTTATTAGATACCAATATAGTGTCAGAACTACGCCGTAAAAAACCTCATGGAGCAGTGATAGCCTGGCTTAAATCCGTTGAAGACGCTGACTTATACCTATCTGCAGTTACACTCGCGGAAATTCAAGCGGGAATTGAACTAACGCGCAATCAAGACAGAAAACGCGCCGAAGAATTAGAGCATTGGTTAGATAAAGTGACTGAAACTTACAATATTCTATCAATGGATAGCACCACCTTTCGGACTTGGGCAATACTCATGCACCGCAACTCTGATACGCTCTATGAAGATGCAATGATAGCAGCAACAGCTCAAGTTAATAAACTAGCCGTGATAACAAGAAATGTGACAGATTTTGAAAACTTTGATGTAGAGATAATCAATCCGTTTGAATATAAAGGAAACTTGTAATAGGTTTTTCGCAGAAGGCTAATTAATTCTCGGACAACTTGATGCAAAATAAGTAATAAAATAATGATAACAAAACTTAAAAAAATATTAAGCTTTTTAGCATCAACGGCATTACATCCTCAATGGTTGCTATTTAGACATGAAGAACAACGTTTCAAAAATATTGCTGAGCAAGCAAATGGTCTTGTTTTAGATATTGGTTGTTCAGAACAAAAGCTGCGAGATTATTTATCAAAAGACTGTGAGTATATTGGCTTAGATTATCCTGATACAGCTAATAAGATGTATAAAACAAAGCCAACAGTCTATGGTGATGCACAAAGTCTTACATTTGCTGATAATACCTTTGATACTATTTCTTTTTTGGAGGTATTAGAGCACCTTTCCAACCCACAAGCTGCTGTTCATGAATGTCAGAGAGTTTTAAAACCAAATGGAAAACTCTTTTTTTCTATGCCATTTCTTTATCCTGTTCATGATGCTCCTTTTGATTTTCAGCGGCTCACTATTCATGGCTTGCGTGAGTTATTTAATAAAAACAATCTTAAAATTGTAGATGAAAAGCCAATGGGCAAACCTTTAATGACAGCAATGCTATTGGCTAATATAGCACTCGTTAAAACAACATTAAAAGCTATCGAAAAAAAGCATCCTTTTTTCATTCTTATTTTAGTGTTACCTATTTTAATCCCCTTATTAAATATCATCGGGCTTATTGCCGAAGAGCTTGCTCCAGAAGATAATTTTATGGCTCATGGTTATACAATGGAACTAACTAAGGTATCAGAATGAAGGTACTACTAATATCAACTTCTTTCCCAACTAAAGAAGATGGGAGCGAGGCAGCAGGCTCTTTTGTTAAAGACTTTGTTGAAGAATTAAGTCATCAAGGGCATCAGGTTGCGGTAATGGCACCTGTTACAGAAGTACCCGCTGAAAACAAAAAAACAAAAATTAAATACTATTGGTTTTTTGTGCCTGCGTTGCCTCTGTCATTACTATCACCCAAAAATCCAAAAGATTGGATGCCTATCATTAACACCTTATTCAAAGGGAAAAAAATAGTCGATAAAGCTGTTAAAGAATTTAAACCTGATCATATATTTGCATTGTGGGCACTACCATCAGGCCATTGGGCGCGATATGCAAAAAAACGTTATGAAGTTCCTTATAGCATTTGGGCGTTAGGGAGTGATATTTGGTCGTTAGGCAAAGTACCCATTGTAAAAAGCTATCTGAAATTAGTACTTCAAGATGCTACCCATCTATTTGCTGATGGCTATCAACTCGCTGATGATGTAAAAACAATATCAGGTAAACATTGTGAATTTTTACCCAGTACCCGACAACTACCTGTTTGTGGTCTTCCATTAACAAAAACAGAAGCGCCTTATCGTTTTTGTTTTTTAGGACGCTGGCACCCAAATAAAGGCATTGATTTATTACTAGAAGCTTTGCATTTATTGGAAGATAAAGATTGGGAGAAAATAGAAGAAGTTCGAATAGCTGGTGGTGGTCCAATGGAAGACTATGTAAAAGAACAGGTTAACAAACTTCAAAGCCAGAATCGCCCCGTTACATTATTAGGTTTTCAAGATAAGTTTGGAGCAGCAGAGCTATTGACCTGGACAGATTATGTCATTATTCCTTCTCGTATTGAAAGTATTCCGGTGATATTTTCAGATGCTATGCAGGTCATACGGCCAGTGATAGCTATGCCTGTTGGGGATATGCCATATTTACTAGTTAATAATAATGGGGTGTTGATTGATAGTGTTAGTGTTGGAAGCTTGCTTAAAGGCTTAAGAAATACCTTGGAGAAAAGTTCTATGATATTTACCCATGGTATTAAAAAAAGTAAAACAAAGTTTTATCTGAATAAAATAGCAAGTAAGTTTATTAGCCTTATAGATCAGCTCGACAAGTCAAAATTATAATAATTTTACTGAGAATAATTTTCTATAATATTTTTATTGGGCTTTATTGGGCTAAAAGTTAAAAACAATATTAAGTCAATTAGTAACAACCATAATCTAACCACAATAGCTAATAATACCAGTTCGGAAGAAGTAGCAATTCCTTGAGCTAATAATAAAAAACTAGCCTCTCTTACACCAAGACCAGATGGCGTAATCATACTCATGTAACCAATAAACCAAGAAATAGAGTACGTTGAAGCAAGCATAAGCATTGTGGTTGGGGTTGTGTCTCCTCCATAGCCAGCTTCTCCTAGAGATAACCAGCCAAATAAATATATAACCCAACTTAAACAAAATAAACTAACTGTTGATAAACATACATTTAAACTTAAAGGCAAAAAAAATATCCTCTCCTCATTTCTCCTGAGTAAGTTATCAGCTAACTCTAGGATAATTGTTAACCAGCCTTTTAATAAAACAATAATAATAAAAAGAAAACCAAAAATAAAAAAGAGTATAGATATATACCATGAATCTAAGGAAAAAATAATAATAGAAAATGAAATTGTAAGAAGACCAGTGAATGCTACAAACATAAGCTCTATATTTGCTTGTAAGATGTTTTTTTTGGGGGTATTAGTGGAGGCATTCATAACTTGGTAGAAGATCCCCCATACTCTACCTGGCATATATCGAATAATTTGTCCTGTAAAAAATAATTTTGATACTTGAAAAAAATGGAAATTTTCTTTATCAATTCTCAGGAATTGTGAAAATATAATCACATTGATAAATTGACTAATAACACCAATTACTAAAGCAATAATAGCCCATAAATAATCCTTAGGTAAAATTTGTTTCCAGTCATTCCTAATGTCTGCTTGTATTATCCAAACAAGCCAGAATAAGCTTCCAAATACCAATAATATTGAGACTAATTTTTTAATGTTAACTCGTTTTGCAAGATTAACTAAAATATTTTCTTGCTTAGTTGCTTTGATCACAATGTTGCCATTCTTCATACCATTTTCTAATTTCAGGATTTAATAGGTATTTTTTATCCATTTCTTTTGTAGAACCAATAATTCTTGCAGGAGAGCCAGCAACACATTGATAGGCACTTACATCATTTTTGACGATTGATCCAGCAGCAATAAGAGCACCATCACCAATACTTACTCCTGATAAAATCGTAGTATTAGTTCCGATGTATACAAACTTTCCTATTATTACTGGCTCAACAAATAGCTCTGACATTTCTTTTTCATCAATATCAGAGTAATGGTATCCATACAATCTGATTGCAATATGTGAGCTATGAGTATAAATAGCTGTACGAGCTGAAATTTGAGTTCCTTCACCTATTACAATCCCTCCTATTCCATCTAGAATACAGTAGTGTCCGATATAAACTTGATTTGCGATAGAAATATTGTTTTTGGTATAAAATACAGTAGAACTGCTAATCCTTGTTTTTCCTTTCCATTTATTTTGTTGATCGGAATAACCCCATAACATTTTTGGCTGGTGAATAGCTGTAAATATTTTATTATGAAATTTTGCTAAAACCTCGCCTAGTATTGAATTATATAATTTTTTAAGTATTGAGTTCTTCATATACCAATTCAAACTGTTAGGCTTCTTCTAGAAGAGGAAGTGTAGTGATAGATTGAATCTTACCTGATATTTTTGATATTTCTTTTTTGCTTAAAGTAGCCGAAAGCGGAATACTAACCGTCTGCTCCCCAATTCGTTTAGAAACAGGGTAATCCTCTGTCTTAAAGCCAAAATTCTTTTTATAATAAGGATGCTCTGCAATACTGGTGTAATGTACGCCTACCCCAATACCTGCTTTAGTCATTGCAGTTAAAAACTCATCCCTTGATATTCCTGCCTTTTCTTTATCAATTAAAAGGGTATATAAGTGATGTGCATGGCGAATTGTGTTATCGCCATTATCAGGCAATGTAATTGGTAAATCTTTGAAGGCTTGCTGATAAGTATTCCAGACTTTGGCTCTTTTAACCAAGTTATCATCAATGCGTTTTAGCTGATGAATTCCAATAGCGGCTTGCAAGTCCATCATATTGTATTTAAAACCAGCCCCAATCACTTGATAGTGTTTATAGCCATCATCCCCAAAACGATGCCAAGCATCTTTACTCATACCGTGTAGCGCGAGCATTTTTACTCTGGCAATATCCTCATCGCGTTTGGCAATTAACATGCCGCCTTCACCAGTAGTTAAGTTTTTAGTCACATAAAAACTAAAGCATCCAAAGTCACCAAATGACCCTACTTTTTGACCTTTATATTCTGTTTCAATAGCATGGGCACAATCTTCAATTACTTTCAGATCATATTGACGGGCTATATCCATTAGTGCATCCATATCACAGGGACGACCTGCGAAATGCACTGGCAAAATAGCACGAGTACGCGGTGAAATATGACGTTCAACATCAGCAGGGTTAAGATTCATGGAAACAGGGTCAACATCGGCTAATACGGGTGTTGCTCCTGAATGAATGACCGCATTGATTGTTGCGCAAAAAGTCATTGCTGGTACGATAACTTCATCACCTTTACCAACACCAGAAGCAAGCAAGGCTAAGTGTAAAGCCGCTGTTCCTGAATTTAATGCGGCTGCTTTTGATGAATCAATCTGCCGATACGCTGCAAAATCTTTCTCAAATTGCGCAACTTTGGGTCCTGTGCCAAGCCAATGTGATTCCATAGTTGCTACTACTTCATCAATCTCAGATTGATTGATTTGTGGCTCACCAAAAACGATAAAATCTTTATTGCTCATGAGTGGCTTCCTTGCTTTTTTTGCTATAGTTTTCTTTATTATTCGTGCTACTACTATCTGGTGTTATAGGAGAAACATCCGTCTTATACATCAAAGCAGTAATCTGCTCCGAAACCAGCCCCATAAAAAACATCAACATCGCGGTAGTAAACATCAAAGCCGACATATTAGTAAATCGCCCAGCAGTGATAAAAGTATAGGCGTAATAACTCAAGCCCATTGCAAACGTCATAAAGCTAAAAGGTACAAATATCTTTAACGGCGAGTAAAGCGTGCCGACTTTAAAAATAATTAATAAAAAGCGCATTCCGTCTTTCATCATATTGATATGGCTTTTTCCAATACGCTTATGTGCTTTGATGGGAATATAGGTAACAGGGTAACCTGCTCTAAAAAATGCCATCGTGCTGGTGGTTGGGTAGGAGAAGCCATTGGGCAATAAGCTAATAAATTCTCTAAATTTTGTCGCGCGTGCTGCTCGAAAGCCTGAGGTTAAATCTTCAATTTTACTGTTCGTTACATAGCTGGCAAGTTTATTGTACAAACCATTCGCAAACTTACGTGCTAATGATGCTTGTGATGCGCTATCTCTAGCACCGACGACTAAGTCATAGCCTTCATCCAGCTTATGTAAAAAGCGGTGAATATCTTCTGGCCTGTGCTGCCCATCGGCATCCATAAATACTAAAATTTCACCCGTGGCGTTTCTTGCGCCTGTTTTAATCGCGCCACCGTTACCGATGGAGTAGGGATGAGTAATGACTTTAATGTTATTTTCTTCACAAATAAATAAAGTATCGTCAGTTGAGCCGTCATTCACCACAATAATCTCTGCATCGGGGTGATATTTGTTCAGCTCAGGCAACAGTGTTTTTAGGCTGGCAGCCTCGTTTCTGGCGGGTAGGATGATGGAGTAGCTTGTCATTGTTATTGTCTCGTCCTTTGAGATGTTTTTTTAATCAGTGTAAATAAGTGAGTTAAATTATATTCTTCACTAGCTGACTGTATCCTTAATAGCTGGCGGGTATGCTTTAATTTCTCATGCCCCTAACAGGGAGAGAGGGTAGAAGCCTTATAGTTGCTCTTTTACCTTATCTTTAGTATTTTTAGTTTCGTCTGGTTTAGATGCTTTTTTGCTGGCAACTTTAACCCAAGGGTTACTCATAATAATATCAATCGGTTTTGCGGTTTTAATATCTAATACCCAAATAGCATCCCTTGCGCCGCCTTCAACGGGTAGGTAAGCATAGTCAGTTGTTGATTTGCCATGTTTTTTGATAAATTTTTGTAATTTAGCTTGCGCTTCATCCGCTTTAAAAATAACTTTTGGGTCTAAACTTTTCGCTAAAATTTCACCGATATTGTCTTCAATAGGGTGGTAAAGCTCGGGTCGCATTTCGATATCAGGTGCGCCGCCCATCACATCAAATAATAATTTATTTTTAGCATCGTTATCTTCGGGAATTTTGGCAATAACCATTTTAGGCTTTGCTAATTTAGAGACTTGTAAATTTTTGATTATGGCTTTTTCTGGTTGTGCATCAACGGCTCTAATTAAAGTAAAACGATCTACATTAAACGTAATATATACAGGGTGCGCTTGATACATTGTAAACAAGCCATAGGCTAATGCACTTGTTTGAAAGGCTGCAATAGCGGCAAGGTCGAATTTTAAGCCTTTCTTATTAGGCTTAAAAACGACAAAGGTTAGCAAAGGGCCCAAAACTAAATCAATAGAAATAATTAACAAAGCGATCTCTTTGAAATTACCGACCTTAAATAGTGAATCAGGAAACCAAAAATAAAGTATTAGGCTAATCGCAAGGCTGATAACAACTAGGCTAAGTAATAAATGAATGCTAGAGGCTTTTAATTTTTTAAAGAACATAATCTGATTTTTTATTATTGATAATTAAAGAGTCTAAAATTATAAATGCCAATGAATGAATGACAGATGAATAGAGCAGGGATACCCCACGTTTAAACGTCTGTTTGTTAATCTTTAGTGTTCTTTCGTGCCTTCATAATGTTTATATTTCTTGTGATAATAGCTCTTAGTTTTTCAAGTTCTTTGTTTCTGATTTTCAAGGCCATTTTTTTTCTAAAGCTACTTTCTAGTTTGCTAGTATCGTTCAACACGGCTAAAGCCTCATCATAAAGCCCCGCAGAATTAAGATATACCGCCTGTAAAAGTAAATTATTTAAGCTGGGGTAAGCTTTGTAAGCTTGCTTTAGATAAAAAATAGTTTTGTCTAAGTTTTTCTTTCTGAAATAAACTCTAGATAACCCGTAATTGACCTCATGATTAAAGACATTGCTTTTTTGAGTATTGCTTGCTTTAGCGAGAACAGTTAAAAAATGTTTTAATTGTTCTAAGCTGATTTTAGTGCATCGATCGTTAAACCAACTGTTCATCAGGCTTGTCATGCTTGATGCCGTTGATACATGAATAATATTTCCTTGCATTATATTAAGAGTATTTTTAAGTGTTTCTTCTGAAGCTTCTCCTGACTCACATTTTGATGCCAGGTTTGACATGGCAATAGATGCCTTAAGCATGGGGCTGGTGTTATTAACCTCAGGTGCTGTTGTGTTGGTAAATAGCTCAGGTTTTAAGCCTGCTCTTTTTAACATGAAATTAAATTCTTGTTTGGTTCTGCCAGAATTTGGATGTGACTGTTGCCAGCTTATAACAAGCTCCAATGGTTTACCCCAAAGCGTGGTGTTTTGCCATAAAACAAAACTGTTAAAAGTCAACATAAGGGCGAAAAGCCCCCATTTTATAAAGGTATGGTTAATAAACGTGGTGGCATAGTAAACAACAGCTGCAAAAATACCTAACATGGGTAAATAATTACGATGCTCAAAATAAAGCTCAAGCGGTAAAACGGTGGATTCAACTAAATGTCCGGCAAAAAACCAAGCAATAGCAAAGGCTAAAACAGGTGTTTTTTTTCTAAAAACAAGCGAAACCCCCAGCAGCGACACAACACCTAAAATGGCGGGTAGCGTGGTAATGGGGTTAAATAAGCTTTTAGAAATCACATAATCATCATGATACAATGTTAGCTCATTCATATTTGGCAGGAGTATTTGACGAATATAATCAAATATAATGCGCGGTTCGGTTAGCAAGCGTTCTGTTAAACTAAAGTCACGTAACTCAAAGGCATTAGGGTTGGTTCGGTAAGCTAAGTACGCCATAATCGCAATAAACGGGGCAACCACCGCCGGCAATAACCAAGCATTAAAATACTTTGGAGTGGCTACGTTTAAAGGCCTTAATAAAAAGAATTCAACCACTAAAATATAGGCAACTAATAAAATACCGTTTTCTTTACTTAAAATGGCGAATAATAAACTAAACCCAACACCGATAAAAAGCAAAGCAAGCCCTTTTAGAGTGTGTTTGACTAAAGCCTCTCTGCCATAAAGATAAAAAATCAGCCCTGCCAACATAAAGGTGGCGCTCAGTTCTGTCATCCGCTGGATAATATACAGTACTGCGGTAATGTGCATCGGGTGCAATAGCCATAAGGCACTAATCAAGCTGGTAATAATAATCTGTTTTTTATTGACCGCTGTAAAATACGCAGACAGCTTATAAATAAACCAAAAAACCAACGCGCCATTAAGTAAATGAATAAGAATATTGGTGTAAATAAACCCGTTAGGAGTGCTCGGCCAATGCACATCGTTTAAATAAAAGCTCGCCAAACTAATCGGTCGGCCGGTAGGGCCTGATCGTCCTTCCAGTAAAAAGCTCCAAAAGTTACCCCATGAATCAAGGTTTGGGTATCCCCCAAGGGGTGATAAATTCTGAATATCATCAAAAATAAACGGGCCTGTTAAGCCAGGGGTATATAGCAAGTAGGTTGTTAATAGCAATGCTATAAAAAGGACGACTCCCCATAGTTGATGTTTAGAGATTTGCTTAAAAAAGGCTGGTTGTTGAATATCCATATTCTTTTATTGTTGTTGTGAATAGGACTTAACTTTAACAAAGTAAGGCTTAATCTATAATGAACATCCACAAAAAAGCCCTTCCGAAGAAGGGCTTTAATAAAGCTAAAGGTTAATTAACTATTAACGACAGTTAGCAGGTAAAAGCTTTGCAGGTAATGATCCACCACAATCCCATATAGTACCGTTAGGAGAACCGGTACCTGTTAACGTAACAGTTGCATCAGCAGCTAGAACAGTTAGTTTTGTTTTATCAACAGTTACAGTTACTACGCCGTGTGTAGCGTCTGTTCTTGAATAACCAATTGATTTAACGATACCCTGACCACCTGTGTTAATACCTGCGATAGTTGCAGTAGTAGGCATATCATTTTGAGTTTGGTAGTATTCAGATACAGAGTTCTTAGCAGATGAACCCGCAAGAATCGCTTCAGAAACTTTCGCACGGTTAATGTAATCCTGATAAGCAGGAAGCGCGATAGATGCTAAAATACCGATAATCGCTACAACGATCATAAGCTCGATAAGTGTAAAACCTTTTTGTACTTGTTTTTTCATTTTTTTAATCTCCAAAGATTATTATTTTTAAAAGTTATTTTGCTTTAAAGCTCGGCCATTATATTTGATAGGAAATGAACCAGAACTTAATGCGTTAAATAAACGCGAATTTTTACCACCTTTTAGTCTCTCAAGTATCTCACGACAAGTTGCGGGGTAATCCTTCGTGTTCGGTTGTAATAATGCAGGGCGCGTGCCAACTTTTTGTTTTTTTATTTAAGTTATTGTTATTATTGGCTTATTTGTTTTGGTTATAAAGTTGGTTAGTTGTGCCACTTATGACAGTTCTTTGTTTTGTCAGCTTTTTTGTCATTCTTTTGTCACTATGTGACGTTTATTGAGCGTTTTGTCAGTTAGGGAATTTAAATATTTGTTTGGTCACTGTTCAGCCTGTTGACAGATATAATCAATAATTGCATCAATTTCTTTCGACGAAACGGGCACTTTATCTGGTCTGTGCAAAACATCTTCATACTCAAAAGCCAAAGGCACTAAATTCTAATCGACTTAATCAGGCTCTCCTTAATGGTTGCCCCCCTCCCTAGTTTCACATCATGTAAAACTGGGGCTTTATATAGAGTATAAAGGTCTAATATTATAAAATAGAGAATGAGGGAAAATCATGCAGCAAGCAGTTCAACAATCAAAGAGCGCAAGGCTGTTGCTAACAAACTCTGCTGTTTTTTTGATATCTCCTTTTATTTCTACCTTCGTGCCCTTCGTGGTAAAACTTTGTTTATTTCTGCTATTATCTCTGCCTCATATTATCTATAGGAGGAGAGATATGGAAATTACAACAACGATTCTGGCGTGGGCATTCGGCCTTGCCGTAATTCTGGGCTTTTTTGCCAATAAAACAAATTTTTGTACCATGGGCGCGGTATCTGATGTGGTGAACATTGGTGATACGGGACGTATGCGCGCATGGGTGTTTGCTATGGGTTTGGCAATGCTGGGTGTGATGGGCTTGGGCTATTTGGGGCTTAATGATATGTCGTTGGTGGCAAGTAATGATACCGCCAACCCACCGTATCTTACATCTACCTTTGCGTGGCCACGTAATGTGCTGGGCGGTTTATTGTTTGGGATTGGCATGACGTTTGGTTCTGGCTGTGGCAATAAAACCTTGGTGCGTTTGGGTGGTGGTAATATCAAATCAATCTTTGTGTTATTGGCAATTGGTGTGATGTCGTATTTAATGATTTTCACTAACTTTTCATACACCGCATTTTTATCATGGATGGAGCCTGCCTTTATAGACCTGTCATTAAAAGATATGAATGACCAAGGCTTGGGCACGATGATCGCGCACGTTGCGGGTAGTGATCCACAATCAACCACGCCAATTGTTGCAGCGGTACTAGGTGGGTTACTGGTGCTATGGGCGTTTTTATCAAAAGATTTTAGAGAAAGTTTTGATAATATTTTAGGCGGCTTCATTGTCGCAGCGGTTGTTGTGGCAGCGTGGTGGGTAACTACGGGCGAGTTAGGGCAAAACCTACTGGAAGAAGCAGAAATGATGGATGAGCGGCCTTTTGCCATCGGCGCGCAATCATTCACATTTGTACAGCCAGCAGGGCACTTAATCCGCTGGATTGAAACGGGTTTTTCAAACCAAATGTTAACTTTTGCACTGTTAGCAGGGGCTGGCGTAATTGCGGGTTCATTTCTTTATTCGGTGTTATTTCGTAAGTTTAAAATTGAGTGGTTCTCAAGTTGGGGCGATTTCTTTACCCATATTATCGGTGGTTTATTGATGGGAGTAGGTGGTGTACTCTCAATGGGTTGTACCATAGGCCAAGCAGTAACTGGTGCATCAACTTTGGCGATGGGTTCATTTATCACTTTCTTTGCGATTGTACTGGGTAGTGCGTTAACCATGAAAATTCAATATTACAAAATGGTCTATGAAGAAGAGGCAACATTTGGAAAAGCTCTGGTTGCAGGTTTAGCCGATATGAAGCTACTGCCGAATAGCTTAAGAAAGCTGGATAAAGTTTAGTGATTTTAAAGCGAATATCCAGAAGTTTAAACTTTCCTTAATATTCGTGTTAAAACCGCTTGAAAGGGAGTTTCGGTAGTGTATACTACCGCCTCTCTTGATTAAGATCATCTTTACAGAAGTCTTAATAAGCAGCAAGGGCCGTTAGCTCAGCCGGTAGAGCAGTTGACTTTTAATCAATTGGTCGAGCGTTCGAATCGCTCACGGCCCACCATATTTTTCAAAGGCTTAGCTTAATGCTAAGCCTTTTTTGATTTTGAAATTTGAATATTTTTGATCCCTCCGTTTAAAACACATCATTGCAATGATGGAAGTGGGTGGGGGATTAATTTTATAGAGAGTTTTTATGATAAATCTTGCTTGTTAAATAATAAAGCTAATCGAATTTATAATGTGTTTTCACGGGTTCGTGAATCTCCCAGCAACATTGTAGTCCTTTTGGAAGGGTGACAAGATCACCTTTAACGATTGTGACTGGTTTGCCGTTTTTGGGTGTAACGGTTACCTTGCCTTCAAGTAAGTAACAGCTTTCTTCGCCTTCATAGCTCCAAGGGAATTTAGCCTCTGGGTGCGACCAGAGTGACCAATTGAAAACCCCTTTCGAGCCTAAGTCAGCCTTTGAGGCTTGATGTATTACTTTTATTTCTTGCATGTTTTTTATCCCCATTATTTTTGAGATTAGGAATCTCTTTTTTTAGAGGGGAATTATCTATCAAGGTTCAGCTGAAAGCAAAAATTAGATATGACCAAATCCACACTTAGAAAAGCGAAATAGAATGCAAGTATTTGGTTTTACAGTATATTCAAAAAATCTTAGCTTCACCCGTAGGTTAAGCGGGCATTTTTGGGATGTGCTGTGGAATCAAAGACTTGTGTTAAATTCGTGTTTCTAAGTGTGAATTTGGGTAGGAGAACCTGTGTAAATACTATGATGTTATCATAGCCGCATGAAAATACTTAGTTGGAATATCCTTCACGGTGGCGGACAACGTGCGCCAGATATACTTGATGCGATAGAAAAAGAGCAGCCTGATATTGTGACTTTACAAGAGTTTCGTCATGGTAAGAGTAAAGCGGTGTTACTTGATGGCTTGAAAAGCATGGGGCTGGATGAGCAGTATGTACCAGAAACTACCAGCGCACGCGATAATAGCGTAATCATAGCCTCACATACGCAGTTTCAGGCGCAAGTTTTTCCTAAAGATGAGCCGTTGCCAGCACGGGCTATTCGTGCTTTTTTTCCTGATTTTGCCGAACTTAATTTAATCGCTGCGCACCTACCCCAAAAGAAAAAACAGCCGCCTTTTTTACATGCTTTAATTGATTTGGATAAAGACTTTCTCAACGAGAATAGCTTGATAATAGGTGATTTGAACGCCGGTATTCCGTTTGAAGATTCTGAAACTAAGTCATTTGAGCATACGTTCTTGTTTCAGCAGTTATTACGTGATGGATGGGTAGATGCGTGGCGCGCGCGCAACCCTAAAAAACGTGAATTTACTTGGATAAGCACTAAGCAGAAGAATGGTTTTCGTTATGATCATGCGCTTGCATCATCATCACTTAACAAAAAAATAACACGGATTGAATATAACCATAATGTTCGTTTAACGGGTGTTTCAGATCATTCATACATTATCCTAGAATGTTGACTTGTAGTGCATAGTTTATAGTGCATTGAGCCTAGTTTTGTTTACGTTTGTCTGTCGTGTATTGCTTACTTTTTAAGCAGGCGTATAGTCTCGCACATTGCAATTAATTGATGTGGTCAAAAATGAAAATAGCTTTTGTAATAGCAAACTTAAATGGAGGTGGGTCTGAACGAGCGGTCTCTAATCTATCGCTTGCTATGGAGAAAGAGGGTCATAGTGTCTCTATTATTGTACTTGATGCCGATAATATCGTTTATCCATTTGGCGGTGAAATTATTGATTTAAATATTCCGCACAGTTCCTCTCTAGTCGGTCAGATCATAAATATTTTTAAAAGAAAGTTTGCCTTAAAATCACTTTTTAACACGCATCAATTTGATGGTATTTTTACCTTTATGGAAAGTGCTGGTTTCCCTAGTGCAATGGCATCTAAAGATGTTGTCGTTTCAGTGCATGAAAACCCTGATAAGATGAGTAAAGTTTATAAATTGCTTTACCCTTATTTGTACCCGAAAACTAAAAAAGTGATCGCTTGCTCAAAAGCGATGGAAGACAGGTTGATTGATTTATATGGCTTTAAGAATACGGGTACTATTTATAACTCAGTTGATATTGATTTGGTGCAGCAGAAATCCAAAGAGCCAATTGAAGTTACACGTCCCTATATTCTAACAGTAGGTCGCTTAGTTCATGTAAAAGGGTTTGATTTACTGATAGAAGCTTATGCAAATAGTAAGGCAAAAAATAAGCTTGATTTAATTATACTCGGTGAAGGCGAATTACGGGCAGAGCTGCAGGCCTTAATTGATAAAAAAGGTTTAAGCGATAAAGTGATTTTAAAAGGGAGTGTTGATAACCCTTTTGCCTATTATGCTAATGCCGACTTTTACGTGCTATCAAGCCGTAATGAAGGTTTCCCCAATATACTTATTGAAGCTTTAGCATGTAGCTGCCCCTGTATAGCCTTTGATTGTAAAACCGGCCCGAATGAAATTATTAATCATGGCGAGAATGGTTTGTTGGTGGAGGCTGAAAGTGTCTCTGGTTTGACGAATGCTATTGATAACTTGGAAGAAGATGAAGAGTTAAAAAAATATCTTATAAATAATGCGAAGCAGTCAGTACTACACTTAACGCCACAATCTATTGCAAAAGAATGGTTGAAATTAGTCTCATGAAAAAAATTAATATACTTAATTTAACAACATCATTTGTTATAGGTGGGGCAGAAAAGGTACTTCTAGATCTTATTTTGTGTCTTGATAAAGAAAGGTTTAACCCATCTATAATAGCCTTGTCTGAACATGCTGATATGCTAGAAGAATATAAAAGCCAAGGCGTTAAAGCGCAAAAGCTTGATATGAAAAAGAATCCTAGAGATTTTATTCGGGTGTATCAGTTTTTGAATCGATATATTATTGAAAATAAGATTGATGTATTGCACGCGCACTTAACACATACCTTGCCCCATTTAGTTCTTTTAAAATTGAGGCATCCCAAGCTTAAAGTTGTTTTTACTTCACATAATACAAATGTAGGAGGTAAACATCGTGAGTTAATGATTTGGCTATCAAAACCATTTAGAAATGCAGATATTGTTTTTTCAAAAGATATGATCAATAAGCTCTATAAAAAGAATACAGAAGTTATTATTAATGGTGTCAATATTGATAAGTTTAAAAAGAAGGCCGTAAAAAATACTCCTTTCACCTTTTTAAATATAGGGAGTATTCGTGAGAAAAAGAATCAAATATTTCTTATTGAATGTGCGAAATATCTTAAATCAAAAGGTTATAAATTTGTTATTGATATCGTTGGTGGTGGGGTAGAAAACCAACCCTTAATTGATAAAATTTCAAAGGCAATTGAAAAGGAAAAATTAGGTAACTATGTCCGTATGCTAGGCTTGAGAAGCGACATACCGAATTTGCTAAAAACAGCACATTGTATGGTTTTACCCTCGTATCATGAGGGTCTGCCAATCGTTTTATTAGAAGCTGGCGCAGCAAAATTACCGATAATCTCAACTCCAGTTGGGGCAATACCTGATTTGATTGATTCCACAAACGGCTATTTATCGACATTAGGTGATTTTTGTAAAACGATGGAGCTTGTTTACAATAATTATTCAGAGGCTGAAGAAAAGGCACGGAAGCTTTCACAAAAAATTGATCAACAATATTCTATTAGAAGCATGACTGAATCGCATCAGAAACTCTATACCACATTATTAAAATGATAGAGCTTAGTGCCTTCAGAAGTGTTATCAGTAAATCATAACCGCTTATACCTTAGGGGTGGTCATTTTTTGGCCGCGACGCTTAAAATATAAGCAATAAAGGCAAGAACTTTTGTTGACATTAAGGCACTAAGGGTATGTTAATATCCTAAACCAGCTCAATATTTAGCCATTGTTTATTTTTTAATGAGTAATTAATATACTTAAATTAATTACTCATATAATGTTTCACCTTTCAAGGATTATAAAAATGTTAAAACTAAAACCCTCTTTATTGGCTTTGTCCGTATCAATGTCACTGTTTGCAGTACAGTCTAGCTATGCCGCCCCCTTCGCGATTCTTCCTCTGGGTGATTCTATTACCAATGGTATTCATAACGATAGCGTTAATAAGCTTGCTTATCGTGATGATCTATTTGATAAATTATCTGTATTAAAATATGACTTTAAATTTGTTGGTCGTTGCCCAGATACAGGAGATGATGGCGGTAGCTGTCAAGCCCCTTCTACATATAAGGGCAGAACTCTTAACCATGAGGGGCGAGCCGGTTATCATGCTGATCAGATAAGGGATAACCTCTATAATGTCGATAGTGATGGTAATGCAAGTGGATGGCTAACATGGTACACGCCAAATGTAGTGTTATTGCATATTGGAACCAATGATATTTTTGACCAAGATAATGATGTCAATAAATCTAACAATACGGTTGAGGCTCTGACTTACTCAACAACACTTACAGAAATAGAAGGTATTATTTCTAAACTGAAGGAAAAGGAAACAGCGCAACAAGCCTCTTATCCTGGTTTTGAGATGAAAATCTATGTGGCAAAAATTCTTCCAATGGGAATGGTACGCAAGGCTAATGGAGACAAAGTTTTATACAATGATGGCGTCGGCGATGCAGCAAAAGGTTTAAATGATTTGATGACGCCTACTTGGGCTGAGGCAAAGGGCGTTACTGTTATTGATCAGAATTACCGTTTTAACTTTAACGATCACTTTGATAGTGGAAAAATTCATCCTAATCAAGCTGCTGAGTACATTATGTCATACCGTTGGTCAGCATTAGCGATTCAAAATGACGCTGATTTTTCTCCTGAAGCTGCAACTGGCGATAAGTCAACACTTGTAGTTTCATCAGATCCCGTATCGGCTGATAATACTGCGACAGCAACAGTTACCCTTGAGGCAAGGTTTCCGAGTGGTAATCAACTGGGTAGTGGTGCCGATCCTGTGGCATTTTCAATAAAAACTAACACATCGCCATCTGGTGCAACAATGACTACGGTTATTGATAATGAGGATGGTACTTATACAACGACAGTTAAAAGTAGCGAGCCAGGCCAAGTTGTTATCGGCGCTACTATAAACGGTCAAAATATAACAACCGGAGATGCAACTATTAGCTTTGTAGTGGGGCAGACTTTATCATTTAGTGCTCCTGCGGAGGGCGCTAATATAGTTTTTGGTGATGCTGCTTTTGATGTTACTGCTGAAAGTAGTTCAGGACTTGACGTAGTAGTAACGTCTTTGACTGATGAGGTGTGTAGCAATCCAGATGCCACAACGGGTAAAGTGACCATACTAAAGGCTGGTGAGTGTAAACTGGAGGCGTCACAACAAGGCGGAGAAATAAACGGTATTACTTATGCTGCAGCTGCACCCGTGGAAAGAGTCATTACCATTGCTAAAGCTAATCAAGCAATAACGTTTGCGACTAATACACCTACGACCTTGTATAAAAATGGGACATTCACTGCGTCAGCAACCAGTACATCGGGTGAGCCAGCGGTAATAACCTCAACAGATGCCAATACCTGTAGTATTAACGCGAGTAATTTAGTCACTATCAAGGTTGCTTCGGGTGTTTGTCGTCTTAAGGCGGTTGTAAGCGAAACTGATAACTATAATATGGCGATAAAAACTCATACTATCGGTATAAGTGAGACAATTACTCTTCCAACGATTCCTGATAAAGAGGTTGGTGATAAAGCCTTTACGGTCACAGCCAAGTCTAGTTCGGGTGCTGCAGTAACTTTAGAAGCAAGTCCCACAAATGTTTGTACGGTAAGTGGTTCTACGGTCTCGATTGGAAAGTCGGCAGGCACTTGTACGCTTACCGCTAAAACAGCTAATGGAGCTAGTGAAACTGTAACATTCAAAGTTAAGAAAAACGCCAGTCAATTAGCTATAGAAGCTGTAGGAAAAGTTATTGCTAGTGGCCAAGGTAGTATCACCTTTACTCAATTAAACCTTATCAAAGGATTGAAAAACCTAGAGAAAGGCGCTGATTACACAAAAGCACTTATAGCAGGAACATATGCGGATAAAAACAATCCAACAGTTGCTGAGCTTCAAACTGTGATCGATAAGGTAAATAAAGATAACAACAAGTCAGGTGGTTCGACATCAGCGCTTTGGCTGCTGATGCTTGGCTTTGTTTCGTTAATTCGTCGTAAGCTAAGTTTAGGCAAATAACTCAAAAAGAGGCCTTGGAACAAGTTGATTATTCTGAGGTCCTCTAAATTAAGGATTCTATTATGTTAAATTTAAAAAATGGCTTGTTGGTCTTATCACTTTCATTATTTACTAGCCAAGTAGTATTGGCAGAAACGGCCAAGACACCGCCTGTTAAGAATGGTATGGTTTTATTGTTGGATGCTTCTGACTTAGATGCAAATGGGGAGGTTGATAAAGATTTTGTGACAGGTGAAGCGGTTAATAACTGGCGGGATAAATCAAGTTATACCGATAACAATACAGCTAACGATAATAATGCTTATCCAAACAATGGTAGGCCTCCGAAAAGATTGCTTAAGCAGTTAAATGGTAAAGGTACAGTTGCATTTAAGGATGGTGGTTTGTCTGTATCAGCTCTGAAGGACGGAAATGCAGGAACGGTATTGATACCAACAGATAGTGCTTATACTAAAGTTGTTTTATTTAAAATTAACAATAAAGATGATGGCAAGCAAAATAATTTAATTTCATCGGATGATATTGCTTTATTTACAGGTCAAGCTCAAAACTCAACAGCGGCAAAAGGACCTCTTAAAGTTTGGCATCGTCCAGATGAGTTCTCTTTTTTATCTGGAAAAACAGTAATAAATGATACCGATTACCATATTGCAGTAGCTCGTTATGCTCAACCTGCAGGTTTAAAAAACCTCATTAAAGTTGATGGTACGGTTGTTGATTCAAATCGACTTGTAAAGCCTCATACGGGTTATACAACGTATATCGGAAGTATTTCTAATGGTAATTTTTTAGTAGGTGAAATTGCAGAGGCTATGGTTTATAACCGTGCTTTAACAGATGCTGAGATAGTAAATATTGAAAAATATTTAAAAGATAAGTGGGGGGGCTTAAAAGGTAATAAAATAAGCTTTAAAGTTGCTAAAAAGGAAATGAAAGTCGGCACTACTTTGAACTTGTCTGCTAATTCAACTGCAAAACTACCTGTACGTTTCGCTACAGACTCAAAAACGTGTACAGTGACAAAAAAAAGAACAGTCTTTACGGTAAAAGTTTTGTCAAAAGGTGATTGTATTGTTGATGCTGATCAATCAGGTAATGCTAATTATCAAATAGCTAAAACAGTAAGTCAAACTATTAAAGTAGTACCTGCTACAACATCGACACCAGCGCCAGCATCTAATGGCGGCGGTGGTGGCGGTTCAACGACACCGTTATGGTTAATGATGCTGGGCTTTATAGCTTTTCTCCGTCGTAAGTCCTGATGTGATCTATAAAACAAGCAATAAAAAAGCCCACATGTGTGGGCTTTTTTATTGCTAAATATATGCAGTTTATAGACTGTTAAATAGGTTTGTTTACCTCAATAAATGAAATACATGAAGGAGGACGCTGTTTTCTTTGGTTATTCATCACGCAAGATTTATGACATCAATATTTATGACATCAATATTTATAGTAGAAATCCGTAGAGTGGTCTAAGCTGGTGTAGACTTGTTTTTTATCATCTAATCACAAAGTAGACAAATTAGTCTAAGTACCCAAAAGCAATGGCATGTCTGAAGAAAGATCAGAACAATCCATGCTGGTATTTTATGACTTCCCTGCTGAAAACTGGCAACACATACGAACCACCAACCCTATTGAATCAGTCTTTGCTACGGTGAGATTAAGAATAACACGGACTAAAAAACTGTAGAAGTCGCAAGACGACACTTGCCATGGCATTTAAATTAGTGAAGTGACTCAAAAAAGATGGCAAAGATTACGAGGCTATAAACACCTTGCGGATGTGATAATAGGAACTAAATTTACTAATGGAATTAAACAAGATGTAGATCAAAAACAGAAAGCCGCTTAGGATGCCGTACACTATATTTGACTATAGCCCCAGAAGTTCAGTGTTAGTCTGTTTTTTTGCGCCTGAAAATCCTATTTTCTAAACTTTCAAGCAGTTGGTAATAAACTTTTTTCTTTCTCTCTGAAATAAATGAGAGCAAATAAACCGTTAGAATGATAAGGAATGTCAGTATAAAAAAGAGCGATCTATCTGATAGTTCAAAATAGCGTGTTAGCGTCGCTTTAAAAAAGAAAATCAGGGGGAAGTGAAAGACATACAGCGAAAATGCAATTCCTGAAAAGAAACGAATAACTGGGGTGACTAAGCTAAAGGAAAAATTTGTATATTTAAAGCTATAAAGGTTAATAAGAATTAAGCTAGCGAAAATAATATCATCCAGCAGTGTACGAAAGGATAGTTTTCCATACTCTCCTAAGTTTTCTGGTAATAGGTAATGATTCCAATAAGGATAAGAAAAAATTGCAGGTATCGATAGCAAGAAAATAAAGGATGCTAAAGCGGGGGTTATATTAGTCTCTTGTTGGTGAATCTTATAAAGATACGACCCTGCAAACCAAATTGTGCCGTAGATTAAAATGACTGGCCCCATGATTAAACAGCTTATTGCGATAAGTGCTAACTTGTACTTCCCTTTATAGAGAGTAATAAGCCCAAATAAAATGTAGTACCAAAACTCATAAGCCAAAGACCATAGAGGTTGGTTTGAGAAGAATTGAATACTGACAAGCCATGACTGTTGTAGGAAGAAAAAATGGGAAATAATACGTATTAAAATATTATCTGTTGGAATAGCTCCAGCATAAGTATTAGGATTGATTAATAAGCTACCTGAAAGGTCTAATACGATGGTTAAAATCCACGCTACAACCATGACGCTGTAGAGTCGTGCGAAACGATGCTTTAAATAGATGTTAAAGGTCTTTTCTCTTTGATCTGCAACGAAAGCGATAACATATCCCGACAGGATAAAAAAACCCATAACTGCTGGATGCCCGTAGTTAGAGAAGAAGGCATAGACATTATTGTTGTACATTGAAAGATGTTGAAATAACACGGCGAAAGATGCGGTGACACGTACAATATCAAGGTAGTTTGAGAGTTTTTTATCCATTTTTTATTGGGATTATTCGCTTTTTCTTATTTTGCGGAACTTTAGGGCTTCTAACAAGCTGAATACGCCATACGATGCATAAATAAGTATAATCGGAATGATGGGGACTCGCATTCGTGAGTCAGTTGCAATATGTCCGGTTGAAATAAGAATGAAATAGGTAACTACTCCTAGCATCAGCAAGTGTAACGTCATTTCTTGTTTTGTTGATTTATTTAGGGAGCGAATAAAACCGTAAATCGAAAAGAGATAACTAAGCAACATAAATGCTATGCCATAGCCAATTAATAACAAATACCAAAGCTTGTACCCAGTATTAGTCCGTCCTTCCTCTTTGTTGTCATAGAATTGAGCTTGGCTTGTTAAGCCAGGCCCAAAAATAATAGCTTTTAAACCAGTCATCGCAAGTTTGAAGTAGCTTTTAGGGTCATTTAAGATAATTTCCTTCGCAAGCTTGGACTCTTCTTCCACTTGTTCTTTTGTGGTGCTTATACCGCTAGATAGTCGTTGAAGAATTTCTTGGTGAGCTTCTTCTTGAGTTAACGACTTGCCAACCATCAATACGCCTTTTGCTTTGTAGTAGAGTAGGGTTTCATTCATTGCATCGTTTAACACATAAACGCCTGTTAGATTTTCATTGCGTACTTTCCAAGCAGTTGTCGTTAGTAGTAAAGGAATTAGAATAAGAAGTGTAATGCGCCCTAGCTCTAGCCATGATTTTGCGACGTATGGTTTAAACACAGCAAGCCCTAGTACAAAACAAAATACGAGATAATAGCTAATGGGGCGTGTCATTGTTGCTAAGGTGATCGTAATTCCAAGTATAAGAGCCCATCGCATTTTATCTTGTGTCAAAACTAATTTGCTCAGTGCAAAAAGTGAGCTTGCCAGAAAAAGGGTGAATAAAGTTTCACTTAATATGATTTGTGAATAAAGTGTTTGCAATGGCTCAAGAGCCATAAGGGTCATGGCGATAAATGCCACTTTCTTTGTCCATATCTGTTTAGTAGTAAGAAAAACGATAAGAAGCGTTAAGCTACTTAATAGTATTTGGATAATAATCATCGAATATCTGTTGTTTAGACCAAATATTTTATAGGATGCCGCGATCAAAAGAGAGTAAATGGGAGTGGTGCTGAGTGCAGTTGTGTGCGGGTCTGTAGGGTTAATGGCTAAGCTACCGTGAGTTAAAAGGTTTAATGCAGGTTCCTCATAGCGACTAGTATCTCCTCTTTCGACACTTAATGGTGTACTTGAGAAAACATGATTAAAGATAAGGATTCTTGAAAGGCTAGTGGCTAGTAATATGAAAATTATTAGTAAGATTGTTGTAAATACAGACTTTAATTGTTTTTTTTGAGGCATTAAATATTACTCTCTAAAGAAGCTGTACTTTTAAAAATGGCATGCTGGTGGCTAGTGCTGGTTCTGGATTTATAAGCCCAGCTTGCCATTACAGCAATAGCTAGCAGTGTGTGAAAGCCATCTAAAACATTATGTGATGTAAACCCAATGATAAAGAGGAAAGTCACAAAAGCGAGCCCAGTTTTTTTTGCTTCGCCTGTTGCCTTGGGGAGCAGTGATACTAGCATGAGAGGGTATAAAAATAGGCCAATGATTCCAAATTCTGCCATATGAAATAAATACATATTGTGAGTTGATATATCATGCGCCCAATGGTAGGTAAGGGCTAAGCCACCCCCTAAAAGTGGGTTGTTTGCAAAAGCTTCAAATCCAGCTTTTGCAATGGTAAGTCGAGATTGGGCACTGGAATCAGAAACTGAATGTTTGCTTGAAAAAAAGTCAAGTCGACCTAATACATTTGCGGCTTCCTCTCCTAAGAAAACATCAAGGAATGTTATGAAAATAGGTAAGGCAATAGCTACAAGAAAGAAAACAATACTTCCGATAGTAATTGCTTCTTTCTTTTTTATGGCCTGCGTTAAGACTAATATGAAGACGACGATAAACCAAGATGCAATTGCTGCTCTTGAAAAAGTTGGAATTACGCCCAGTAAAGCAAACAGTAAGAAAGGGACCTTTAAGGGTGAGGGAACTAATCCATACGATAAAATCATGCCGAGAATGATGGCCTCTCCTGCTCCCGTTGAGTTTCCATAAAAGCCTGAAGAACGACCTACAATTTTCTTGAGTGAATCAAGTGAGTAAAAAGCGTCGGGTACGAAAAGCTCATAGATATGATTAGAAATAGAAATAAGTGTTACGAGCAAAATCGCTTTTCGTGCAGTGCTTAGGTTTTCATCATCAAAATATAACAGCGAAGCTAAGGTAAATAGATACATGATACTAATGAATCTGCTTCCGACATCGGCAGGTGTAGCGTAGGAGTGTGGGAGTAAAATCCAAATGAGGTGTACAATTGTGTAAAAGAGTAACCACCGTGAAAGGGGGAGCTGAATGATATATGAGAACGATCTTTGGTAAACAAGTACCAGTGTAAATGTGACGACGGTATTAAGAATGAGAAATTCCATATTATGGAATGCATAGCTCAATATATAAGAGAAGTTTACAGCGATAAAAATAAAAATAACTATTTCGTGAAATGTATTTTTTTTAGAGGGCAAGGTCATTTTAAGTCAGTTGTAAGTTAATAGTTGTTTTTTATAATATATTGTAGATATTGAATTTTAGAATAATTTTATATTATGGCTGAATAATAACGGATCAGTGTATACATTTAAAATACCATTGGTCTTCTTTAGCTATACTTTTTAATTGTAACAGCTTACTCTTTGCATATTGATACTTACTTTTCTGATGAATGTATCAGTAAAAAATAAAAATAAATAAAAAAACAAAGTTGGCTTAAAAACAAACCTATTCAATTCGAAACTCTTATGAATTTATAGCATTGCTACCGTATGTGCTACTAAATAACAATTGAAAAATAATTAAAATAAAGGATAATAAAAATGTACCCCCTCAATAAACCCCAGAGGCTTTCTGTGTCTATTTCTGTATTTTGTATGTTTTTATCCGCTTGCGGTGGTCAAGGCGGTCAAGCTACTCCGCCTGAGCTTAGTAATAAGACCGAAGTTCCTACAGCTGCCAATAAAAAGTCTTCAGTCATCACTCTTGATACCTTAAAAGCCTTTCCTACAGCAGAAGGTGCAGGTGCCGGTGCAATAGGTGGACGTGGTGGTAAAGTGGTTTACGTCACCAATACTGATGAAAAAGGCCCAGGCTCACTTTTTGAGGCGCTTACAGGATATGGAAATGAAAAAAGAACTATTGTATTTGCCGTAGGTGGTCGTTTTAATGTTTCAACATGGGAGTGGACAGAAAACGTCGGGAACTTTACTTTAGCTGGTCAAACAGCGAATGACTTAGGAGGAGTGCATATTGTATCTATTCCTTATCATGCAAATTCGCAAGGGATTCAATACAAATATTACCAAGGAGCAATTTGGAGTTATTTAAATGAAGATTTTGATACATCAATCCCTGCCAATGGAAGCCTCTATCTGACTCATAGTGATAATATGGCAATTCGTTATATTTCTGCAAAAGGGGGCTGGGAATCAGGTATACATCATGAGGCTAGGTTTAATGCTTTTGGGACAAAATATAGTACAAATCTTATCTATGATCATTATTCTTCTGGTTTTAGTTCATACCTAGGCAAACTTGGAGGGACAAATTCAAATACGGGTAAAGAGGGTAATATTACCATGCAGTATTCTCTTGGGCATGAGGGAATTGCAAAACATCGAGTAGGATTTGTTTTAGGTAATTACTATAGAGATGTGACAGGAGGTACGGAAGAAGAGCGTATTGAAAAGTGGCGTAATGCTATAGGAGCAACAGATTTCCATCATAATGCGTTTATTTTAAATACCCACCGACATACGGGGAATATAGGGGCAGGGGATTCTGGACGATATAAAAGAATATCGAACTATATCTATGGGGTAGGTTCGCGTCTCGATAGTTTTATCGGTAATATGAGTGTTGACTATATCAATAATATTTATGAGTCGGATAGATCAGGAGATATTGGGTTAGATGATCTTTTTAAATTTGAAGTTAGTTATGAAGGAAAACAGCCTACTAGCCTAGCTATGGAGCCATCACTATACTTTAAGGGTAATGAAGTAATCAAACGAAATGGTACACCGCTGATTTCTAAAACTGATAATCAATGGCTTTTTATGTCTAATGCAATGGCTATTTATGGTGGTATGGGGAGTGAGTATGATGGCTCACCTCTCGAAGGTGCCAGTAGTGGGGATTCTCTACCTGACATCCCTTTATATCACCGTACAACTAAAATTCCCGATGGTAAATACCCCATTACCGTAACGCCAACAGAAAAAGTGAAAGATTATGTTCTGAAAAATTCTGGCGCAGGAGTCAGGTTTCATCCGGATGGAAGTACATATAATGATGATCAAATTGATTCGAAATATATTTCAATCGCAAAAACTAAGTCAGGACCGAGTAATGAGAATGATTTGGGAGCTAAGTCACGGTTAAAATTTCCTAACTATGCGACAATAAAAAGAAACCTCGATAAATTTGATAAAGATCGGGATGGCTTGCCGGATGCATGGGAGAAAAAACATAACGTTTCTGATGCTAATGGTGTTAACGAAAACTGGTCGATTCAAGGTTATACAATTAAAAACAAAGCGGGATACACTAATTTAGAGATGTATTTAGCTGAACTTGCTGGTGATTTCCATATGTTGGCTAGAAAGTGATTTAATCTGTAATCCCTTTCAAGTTGATTCTCTTGCCTAGTGCCTGCCCTTTCAATTCAATATGCTTATAGCTAAAGTGAGAAATAAAGACAACAATGCCGAGAATGGCTAAAATGGCCATATTGTTATAAAGAGGACCTCCTAGGTCGATAAAACGTACCTCATCTATCGTTTGGCTGACTTTTATTTTGAAAACCTTTTCTACGATCATATAGATTGATAGAGAGCCAAAAAGGATAATAGAGTGAGTTAAGTAAATGGAGTACGACAGCTTGCCTAAATATAAGAATACTTTATTGCATAAGAATTTAGAGATATAACCTTTCTGAAAAGCAAAAATAAACACTTGAATAATAAACAAAAATGTCGCTACTATTGATTTATTGGGTACTGATGATGAAACAGTAATGATGACGAGGACTAATACTGAAAGTTCAAGGAGGGTGAATAATTCTTTTTTCAGTGTGACTTTTGTGTGAACTTTTCTAAATATAAAGTAGATTAGTGAGCCGGCAAAAAAGCTAGAGAGCCCTCGTGCTATTGCTAAGTCACCCAGTGGTATGTTCGTATTTGTAAAAAGAATGCTGAATGAAAGAATTGAAATAGTAAACCAGGCTATATAAAAATAAGGCTTATTGATATAAAGTGATATAAAAAATAGCATATACATATAAAACTCTATACTAATGCTCCAAGAAGGGGCGTTCCAACTAAAAGTTTCAACTCCTGGTAACCATGCTTGTAATAACAGAGCAGAGGGTAATATATCGTGAGGGTTTTGACTGCCAGTAAAAGGAACGGCATTAAAGTTGAAGCCTTTGTTATAGGCATACAGCTTTCCAAACTCTAATAAAACAATAATTGTAAGAGTGAATAGGTGTAAAGGGAAAAGTCTAAAAGACCTGGAGATGATAAATTTTTTGAAATTTAAGTTTGTTTTTAATGCATAGCCATGAGCCAAAACGAAGCCGCTTAATACAAAAAAGAATTCAACAAATAAAAAACTTTCCCTAAAAAAATCTGGCTCAATAAAGCTCCCGACATAATGCATATGTACAAAAACGACTAGAATTGCTGCTAGCCCTCTAAAACTGTCGAGTACATCAAATCTATGTGGCATAAATATCCATTCTTAGACGCAGAGTGATTGACTCTACCATAGTGACTTGAGACTTTTAATCATTATCTATTATTATTCAACCATCCGGCCTTTTGCCTAGTCTATCTTGTAAATGCTGAAAAATTAACCACAATCAGCTAAGCTCTCTGTCTTAGTATTACCTTCTTGTTATAATTCATTATACCGAGTAAGAAAATCTTGAATTTTAAAGGTCATTTTATGAAAATTGCTATTGCTGGAACGGGCTATGTTGGTCTCTCAAATGCTATGTTACTTGCACAAAATCACGAAGTTACAGCACTTGATGTTATTTCTGAAAAAGTGGAGATGCTTAATAATAAGCAATCCCCGATTGCAGATGATGAGATTGAAGATTTTCTTGCGAATAAGTCGTTAAACTTTAAAGCAACATTGGATAAGCATGAGGCTTATGCGGGGGCTGAGTTTATAGTTATAGCGACGCCAACAGATTACGACACAGTGCATAATCATTTTAATACCAGCACGGTTGAGGCTGTCATCAAAGATGTTATGGAGATTAATCCTGATGCGGTTATGATAATTAAATCAACCGTTCCTGTGGGGTATACCGCAGAAATCAAGGCTAAATTTGGCACTGAAAACATTATTTTCTCTCCTGAATTTTTGCGCGAAGGTCATGCGCTTTATGATAATTTGTACCCTTCACGAATAATTGTTGGTGAGCGCTCTGAACGTGCAGAAAGGTTTGCAGGTTTGCTTGTTGAAGGTGCTATAAAAGAAGATATTGCGGTGCTTTTTGTTGATTCTACCGAAGCAGAAGCGGTTAAACTTTTTTCAAATACCTATCTTGCGATGCGTGTCGCTTACTTTAATGAGCTAGATACTTATGCGCAGGTTCATGGGCTTAACACCAAGCAGATTATTGAAGGTGTTGGTTTAGATCCGCGAATCGGTGATCATTATAATAATCCTTCGTTTGGTTATGGCGGGTATTGTTTACCAAAAGATACTAAACAACTTCGCGCTAATTATAAAAATGTACCCAGTAATTTAATTAATGCCATTGTTGAGTCAAACACAACGCGTAAAGATTTTATTGCAGATACAATTATTCAAAAACAGCCCAAAATAGTGGGTGTTTACCGTTTAATTATGAAGAGTGGTTCTGATAACTTTCGAGCATCTTCAATTCAAGGGATTATGAAACGCGTGAAGGCAAAAGGTATTGAAGTTGTCGTGTTTGAACCTGAATTAAAAGAAGATGATTTTTTCAAGTCACGTGTTATTCGTGATCTTAAAGAATTTAAAGCAATGTCAGACATCATTGTCGCTAATCGTTTATCCGATGATATTTCTGATGTAAAAGATAAAGTCGTTACCAGTGATTTGTTTGGCCGAGATAGCTAGGGCGAGCTCAATAATAAAAATTTAGAGGTTTAGAATGAAAGTGTTAGTAACAGGTGCAGCAGGTTTTATTGGTTCGGCATTATCGATTCGATTACTGGAACGCGGTGATGAGGTTGTAGGGATAGATAATCACAATGATTATTATGATCAAGATTTAAAAGAAGCGCGTCTTGCGCGCCATGCTGATCACCCTAATTATACGCATATTCGGATGAATCTCGAAGACCGTGAAGGCATGGCTGAATTGTTTAAAACGCAGCAGTTCGAAGGCGTTGTTAATCTTGCGGCACAAGCAGGTGTTCGTTATTCGCTGGAAAATCCATTGGCTTATATTGATACTAATTTGGTTGGTTTCGGGCATATCTTAGAAGGTTGCCGTCATAATAAAGTCGGCCATTTAGTTTACGCCTCTTCAAGCTCGGTTTATGGCTCGAACACTAAAATGCCCTTTTCAACTCATGATAACGTCAATCACCCCGTTAGTTTGTATGCAGCAACAAAAAAAGCCAATGAGCTAATGTCGCATACATATAGTCATTTGTATGATTTACCCACAACGGGCTTGCGCTTCTTTACCGTTTACGGCCCGTGGGATCGCCCTGATATGGCGCTACAAAAGTTTACTCGCAGGATACTTCGTGGTGATGAAATCCAAATTTATAACTACGGTAAGCATCGTCGTGATTTTACCTATATCGATGATATTGTGGAGGGCGTAATTCGCATTCTTGATCGACCAGCAATGGGTAATCCTGATTGGAGTGGTGATGCACCGAACTCAGCAACCAGTAAAGCGCCATGGCGTGTTTACAATATTGGTAATAACAATCCTGTTGAGCTATTAGATTATATTGATGCCTTGGAAGAATCATTAGGTGTCGAAGTAAAAAAAGAACTATTACCACTACAGCCGGGCGATGTGCCAGATACCTATGCCGATGTTGATGATCTAGTCAGTGAATTTGGCTACAAGCCATCTATGTCGGTGAAGGAGGGGGTTAAAAACTTTGCTGATTGGTACAAGGAATACCATCAGGTCTAGGAACAAAATAAACAATAAAACAGCCAGCTGAAAGCTGGCTGTTTTATTGTGGGCTTTGAATTGGTTATATGTTCTGATCCAAAAAAGCAGTTAATTGTGATTTATTTAAGGCACCCACTTTAGTCGCTTCAACTTCGCCATTCTTAAACAGCATTAAGGTCGGAATGCCACGAATACCATACTTGGGTGGAGTATCACCGTTATCATCAATATTTAATTTCCCGACAATTACCTTGCCTTCATATTCTGTAGCGATTTCTTCTAAAATTGGGGCGATTGATTTACAAGGCCCACACCATTCTGCCCAGTAATCTACTAGTACAGGTGTGTCGTTTTTGATTACATCCTCTTCAAAGGTTGCGTCGGTTAGTGTCACTATGCTCACGATATGCTTCTCCAGCTTGGTTGATGGCTTATGGTTAGCCTTATTATCAGGCTGAAATGAAATATATCAAGCAAATAATGCGCTTATTTCTAAGCGCTCAACAAACCAATACAGCGCAATGATAGAAATCATCAGTGATAGGGGGAAGGTTATACGCGTTTTATACCAAGTTTTTTTACCAAACCCCAAGCCGACTAATAAAAAGGCGCTAAGAATAATGGTTAATTGCCCTAACTCCACGCCAATATTAAAGCTAATTAAGGCAGTGCCGAAAGCATAGTCTGGCATTCCGAAATCAGATAAAACACTCGCAAAACCTAGTCCATGCAATAAACCAAAACCAAACACTAATGCAAGTCGGCTATTGTTCAGTCGTTTGGCAAAAATATTCTCAATTCCAATATAGGCAATGGATAAGGCAATAAGGGGTTCAACAATAAAAGCGGGCAAATTTATAATGCCATTCATCGCCAGACCTAGAGTTATTGTGTGGGCCACGGTAAACATGGTGATTTGCCACAATAAGGGCTTGAGTGCGGTTGAAAATAAAAACAGCCCTAAAATAAATAAAATATGATCAACTCCCTTTGGCAAGATATGTTCAAAGCCAAGTACAATGTAGTTTAGTACAGTTTTGTATAGGGGCTTACGAGCGACTATTTCAGTCAAAGAAAGAGGCTCGCTTGATTGATTGTTTTTTAACCACTGCCATTCAGACCAATGGTATTTTTGTTTAACTTTATCCACTTGGCGTAAGCGAACCGCATTATCGCCAAAACTCATTGGGTAAAACCACGTTAGTGAATTCGCATATAAATCTACTTTGCCACTAAGGTTGATGACACTAATTCGAGGAACCTTGGTATAACCTGCCTCAGGAATCTTCACCTGCGTAATTGTTAGTGGGATAGTTTGCTGCTTATTATCACTCAGCTTAATGGATTTGAGAAACTTGGTTTTAAACAAAGTGAATGCTTTGGATAAATCTTCAGGCTGCATTTTTCTAAAATGATCATATTTATCAGCGTTGGGTGAGTCTTTAGTGTTTTTATAGCGGCCATCAATTTCTGTTAATAGCGCTTCAATACTGGCACGAATTTCAACCTTCACCTGCCCTTTCTGGTCTACTGTAAACTCAACTAAAGCGGGCTTAACGACATCAGCAAATGCATAGTTTGAAAAAAATAATAATAAAATGAGTGTGATGCTTTTTAGGGCTGAAAATAAACGCATGAGAAGGGAAAATAAATACCACAAAAAAGGTGTAGTATACTAAACTTGCTCCGTGATCTTTGCAATTGCTAAGGTACAAAAGAGATTTAAACGTAAATTGAAATGAATTTAGTAAGACTAGGAGAGTTGTAACATGGCCAAAAAGCCAAACCGAACAGAAATGGATAAGCGCACTTTTTTAAAAATTATGGCAGCTGGGTCAGCGGGTGCAGGTAGTTTGCCGTGGATGATTGAAAATGCACTGGCGGAAGATAAAAAGTCAGCGTCTGCCGCAATGTCAGCCACAATGCCAAAAGATTTTTACAGCGTACCTAAAAAAGGTCAGGCAAGAATTTTGCACACGACAGATGTACATGGTCAGTTATTACCCGTTTATTTTCGTGAGCCGAATGTAAACTTAGGTGTTGGGCCTGCATTAGGTCGCCCGCCACATATTGTTGGTAAAAAACTCCTAGAAAAGATGGACTTACCTTTGGATGGCCCAGAAGCTTATGCCTACACTTACTTAGACTTTTTCAATGCAGCGAAAAAATACGGTAAAACGGGTGGCTATTCGCACATGAAGACACTGCTCGATATGCTACGAAAAGATGCCGGCGGTATTGAAAATACTATCACATTAGATGGTGGAGACTTGTGGCAAGGCTCGGGAACATCTCTTTGGACGCGTGGCGTAGATATGGTTGAAGCTTCTAATATCTTAGGCGTCAACGTGATGATTGGTCACTGGGAGTTTACTTATAACGAGGCGGAAGTACTCAGCAATGTTGCTTTATTTAAAGGTGATTTCATTGGTCAAAACGTGCGTGTAAAAGAAGACTCTTTAATGGATGATAATTACGCAGAGCTGGTAGAGAAGAACGATGGCCGTGGTTTATTTGACGAAGATGCTGGCTACGCTTTCCAACCCTATGTGATGAAGAAGATCGGTGGAAAACGTATTGCAGTTGTTGGTCAAGCTTTCCCGCGTACCGCTAATGCGAACCCGCCAGAATTTTTCCCAGACTGGTCATTTGGTCTGCGTGAAGAAGATATGGCAAACCTAGTTAAAAAAATACGTGCTGAAGAAAAGCCAGATGCGGTTGTGATGTTATCGCATAACGGTATGGATGTTGACGTTAAAATGGGCGAAAACGTACCCGGTATTGACGCTATCTTTGGAGGTCACACGCATGATGGTATGCCAAAACCGATTGAAGTTAAAAGCAAAGGTGGTAACCGTTGTTTAGTGACAAATGCAGGTTCAAACGGAAAATTTGTCGGTATTATGGACTTTGACTTTAGCGATAATAAAGTCAATATGCATTATTCAATGAAGCCTGTTATTACTAACTGGCTGCCTGCGGATAAAGAGATGGAAGCTTACTTATCTCAAATGCGCAGCAAAAAATATGATGAAAAAATAAACGAAGCGCGCGCTGAAAAGTACAAATTTAACAAAACGCGTGTCGGTAAAACGTATGATGAAATCCTCACGGAAAAGCTAGCGATTGCTGATCGTACACTTTATCGACGTGGTAATTTTATGGGAACTTGGGATCAAGTCTTGTGTAATGCCTTACGCCATGAATACAAAGCCGACATTTCATTCTCTGCAGGAGTTCGTTGGGGGACAACCACGTTAAAAGGTGACTGGATAACGATGGAAGATGTAATGACTCAATGTTCCATGACCTATGCAGAAACTTACACAAGCGAGATTACGGGTAAGGATCTATTGGAAACGTTAGAGCAAATTGCAGATAATTTATTTGACCCAGACCCCTACCTGCAATCAGGCGGTGATATGGTACGTGTGGGTGGTATGGATTACACCATCGACCCGAGCAAGAAGTTATACAGCCGTATTACGGATGCTCGTCTCGATAATGGTGATAAAATTGATCCAAAGAAAACCTACAAGTTAGCAGGCTGGGCAACGGTAAATCGTACGCCAGAGGGGCGTTTAATGTGGGATGTAGTACGTGATTACATTGTTGCCAGCAAAGGCAAAGATGATGTACTTAAATTGCCTAAAATGAATCGCCCTAAGTTAGTCGGTGTTGGTGATAACCCTGGTATTGCAGATTATGCCGGTGAGACTGGCTAGGATGCCAAGAGCTAAAAATAATTGGACTTGATCAGGGTTTCCTTGGTAAGACTATGGCATTATAAGCCCTCTTCGTGAGGGCTTTTTGTTGCCTGAACTTATCTGAATGAGTTGTGTCTTATAACTATCGTATTTGAGATCATAATAATGATTAGTTTACATTTTAAAAAGCAGTTGTTCGCACTTTTAAGTATTGTAACTTTATTGTTGCTAGCCCAATCTGCAATGGCTTTACCTAAAGCATTTCAAGCAAACTATAAAGTGTCAAAAGGAAGTTTGACTTTAGGTAATTTACACACCTCTTTAAAATACTCTGGTAATAGTTATTCTTATCATAAATATACCAAGGCTACCGGATTTGCTGCCTTATTAACGGGGATTAAGATCACCGAAAATACCGATGGTCAGGTATCTGGCAATATAATTATGCCGAGAAAATATTATTTTAATCAATCTCGAAGGGGTGGTGGAAAGGTTGATAGTATTAACTTCTCACGAAATACTGCAAAAGGTAACTATAAGAAAAAAGCATTTTCAGTAAAGACCTCGGCTGGCATACAAGACAAAGCATCTATGGAGCTATTATTAGCGCAAGACTTAAGTCAAAATAAGCCACGCTTGATTTACAATATTGTCAACCAAGGAGAAAAAAGCCAGTATCGTTTTCAAAAGCTAGGTAATGAGGTGGTAAAAACTCCGGCAGGAACATTTAATACAGTAAAAGTCAAAGTCGTTCGTTCAACAAATGCGCGTGAAACAGTTTTTTGGATGGCGAAGGAGCTTGATTACATGCCTGTAAAAATACGCCATCGTGAAAAAAAAGATGTCATAACTACTGTTATAAAAAACTATAAGAAGTTATAACGGAGCTTTAGCAAAATAATTAAAACCCGAAATCACATCGAAGGATTTCTTTTTAGCCCCTAGAGAGGGGCTTTTTTGTGTGTTTTAAATATTGGCTGTTAATAATTAAGTTGTTCATATTTAAGTTCCACAAAAGGTCTGATGAACCACTTCATCTGATTTAGGTGGAAGCATGTAGTTTTCCTTCCCTGGCTGATAGCTAAATGGATTCTGCAATACTGAATTCAGCGAGTGAAAGGCGCTGAAGTCATTTTGATCTTCAGCGAGACGTATGGCCTTTTCTATTTGATGGTTGCGTGGGATGTAGATGGGATTCACGGATTGCATTGAAGTTTGACGTTTCTTATCTATTGATGACTCATCTGCTAATCGTTTTCGCCAAGTCGTTAACCAAGTATTAATTTCATTAGGTTGCGTAAATAGCTTCTGCAGTGGTTCATCTTTAGCGCTTCCTTCCTCGCTTAATTGAGATAGGTAATAAAATGTTAGCGTGAAGTCTGCGTTATTCTGTTCCATTATGTTTAATAAATTATCGACTAAAGTTAAGTCTTGCTCTTGTGCAGTGCGTAAGCCTAGCTTGCGACGTAGGCCAGATAACCAATAGGCTTGGTACTTTTCTTGATAGTCATTGAGCAATTCTTCAGCAATGCCTACAGCTACTTTCCCTTCAGGATCTTTATCTCTATTGGCAAATAAAGGCAATAGGGTTTCAGCAAGGCGCACTAAATTCCATTGGCCTATTTGGGGTTGATTGCTATACGCGTAGCGCCCATTTCTATCAATCGAACTGTAAACGCGCTTATGCGAGAATTCATCCATAAACGCGCAAGGGCCGTAGTCGATTGTCTCTCCTGAAATTGCCATATTATCGGTATTCATCACGCCATGAATAAAGCCAATATTCATCCATTGGGCAATCAGTTTTGCTTGTTTATCAATAACAGCCGCGAGGAACGCGACATAAGGGTTATCGGTATTTTTCGCTTGCGGGTAGTGTCTGGCAATTTCATAGTCGGCAAGTTGTTTGACGGCTTGTTGATTGCCTTGTGATGAGAAATACTCAAAGCTACCAACCCTTACAAATCCTTTAGCGACGCGAGTGATTACGCCGCCTGCGACTAAGCGCTCACGAGCCACTTCTTCACCGGTGGTAACGGCTGCGAGCGCACGGGTGGTCTCAACGCCAAGTTTGTGCATGGCTTCACTGACCAAATACTCACGCAAAACAGGGCCAAGTGCTGAGCGCCCATCGCCATTGCGGGAGTAGGGAGTTGGGCCAGCGCCTTTAAGCTGAATGTCAAAACGCTCCCCTTTAGCTGTGACGGTTTCCCCTAATAATAAGGCGCGTCCATCGCCAAGTTGTGGAGAAAATCCTCCAAATTGATGCCCCGCATAAACGGTTGCAAGTGGCTCAGCACCTGTTGGACAGAGGTTACCAGAAAAGATCTGAGCAAGGTTGTTATCATTCGTTAAATCACCCGATACACCTAGTTGCTCTGCCAGAGTTTGATTGAAAATAATGAGTTTTGGATCTTTTACCGCTGTCGCTTGTGTGCGGCTATAAAAATAACTAGGCAATTGGGCGAATGAGTTTTCAAATTTTAAATCCATTAGCGTATCTCCCGCGCCTTAACATGACGGCCTTTGATTTTACCTTTACCTTGTCGAAAATAGTTAAGTGCTTTGGGTAGCGCGTCTTGCTCAATGGCAATATAACTAAGTTGATCAAAAATGTTAATTTTACCAATTTGACTGCCTGCTAGCCCAGCATCTTTCGTCAGCGCGCCCAATAAAT
>Ga0256840_1000601_pt1 | contig 36258 bp, 41 predicted proteins | sample 355202metaG_FD_185969 | JGI IMG/M metagenome (GOLD analysis project Ga0256840, IMG submission 185969) | Hydrothermal vent microbial communities from Mid Atlantic Ridge, Atlantic Ocean - 355-202 | ecosystem: Environmental > Aquatic > Marine > Hydrothermal vents | place: Atlantic Ocean: Mid...
TAAGCGATAAAACCCTAAAAACCATAGACAGCATACTTCAAAGAGCACAAAACCAAAATCAAAAGATGCTAGAACATGCTCAAAAGCTATTTGATTCACTTTTAAATCAAATGGATAGGTTTGAGCTTTACATGTAGCAGTAAAAGTTGTATAATTTCACCTATGAAAAAAATACTATTTATACTACTTACACTTTCTTCATTTGTATTTGCAAATGTCAATGTTATAGTGAGCATAGCTCCTCAAGAAACTTTCGTACAAGCCATTGGTGGCGATAAAGTCAATATAACACTTATGGTAAAACCAGGCAACTCTCCTCATACTTATGAGCCAAAACCATCGCAGATGAAAGCTATATCAAAAGCAGAACTATACTTTTCGATAGGTGTTGAGTTTGAAGATGTTTGGCTAAAAAGATTTCAAAATCAAAATCAAAATATGATTATCATAGATAGTTCTAAAAATATAAAAAAAATTAACATGTTAGAACATTCACATAGAGCCGAAGAACATGAAATAGAAGCAAAAGATCCACATATATGGACAAATCCTAAAAATGTAAAAATTATAGCTCAAAATATCTATGAGGCATTGGCTGACTTTGATCCTGAAAATCAAAAGTATTATAAAGAAAATTTAAAAAGATATTTAGAATATATAACAAGTATTGATAAAAAAATAAAAAATATAATTAAGCCCAATAGTAAATTTATGATATTTCATCCATCTTGGGGATATTTTTCAAAAGAGTATAATATCACTCAAATCCCAATAGAAGTAGCTGGTAAAAGTCCAAAACCAAAAGAGTTAAAGCAACTAATAGAAAAAGCAAAAAAAGAGAAAGTAAATGCCATATTTACCTCACCTGAATTCTCAGACGCAATTGCAAAACAGATATCAAATGAGCTAAAAATACCTGTAATAAAAATCAGTCCACTTGCTAAAAACTGGGGTGAAAACCTTATCTATTTTGCTAAAAATATCTCTAATGAAAACTAGCCACTAGATTTCCAACAAGCAAATTCCAACCATCTACGAGAACAAATATAAGTAGTTTAAATGGTAAGGAAATCATAACAGGTGGAAGCATCATCATACCCATACTCATGAGAACTGAAGCCACAACCATATCTATAACCAAAAATGGAAGAAATAGCAAAAAACCTATTTGAAAGGCTGTTTTTAATTCACTTATTATAAATGCTGGCATAGCAACAGTCAGAGGTACATCTTCAATATTTTTTGGGTTATCTAAGTTTCTTATACGAAAAAATAGTGCAAGGTCCTTTTCTCTTGTATTTCTTACCATAAAAGCCTTAAATGGCTGAACACCCTTCTCAAATGCCTCTTGATAACCAATCTCTTGTGCTAAATATGGCTTTACAGCTATATTGTAAGATTTTGTAGCAATAGGCTCCATAATAAAAAATGTCAAAATCAGAGCAAGTGAAACTAAAACCTGATTTGGTGGCATCTGCTGTGTTCCAAGTGCTTGTCTTAAAAATGAAAAGACAACAATTAGTCTCAAAAAACTAGTGCCTATAAATATAATAGAAGGAGCCAAAACTAAAATAGTAAGTACAACAAGAAGGTTTAAGCTAGTAACTAACTGCTGTGGAGAATCAGGTGCCGTTAGACTTAAATTTACTGTTGGAATTGCATCTGCACCTACAAGCAGGTTTGTTCCTAAAAGTAAAAAAGAAATCAATATTCTATTCAATTATTTTGCCTTAGCTGCTGTATCAAGTACACTTTTTTGAGCCCTATCTTTCATACCATTATCTAATGAAAAGAATTGCAAATCTACTCTTCTATTTTTAGCTCTTCCTTCTTCAGTTGCATTTGAAGCGATAGGGTCGAACTCAGCTTTTCCTGCCGCAGATATTTTTTTAGGATCAACACTGTTTTTTATAAGTTCTTTGACAACACTAACAGCTCTAGCAGTTGAGAGTTCCCAATTGTCTTTATATGGACTAGTACTATCTGGTGGATTTATATCTGTATGCCCTCTTGCCCGTACATGAAGTTTTTCCGGAAGTTTTTTAACTATAAGTGCAATTCGTTTTAAAAATAGAAGTGCATCTTCGTTTTGTATCACTGCAGAGCCTGGTTTAAAAAGAAGCCCATCTGGAAGTCTTATTATAAAGCCATCTTCTGCCTCTTCTAGTTGAATTTCTGGTCCACCTGAAGTCTTTAGCATCTCGTTTATTTCGGTAATTGCTTTTTTGAGTTGAGTAGTTACAACTCTATTTGATGTCTCCTCACTTGTCTCAATCGGAGTAGCCTGTTGTTGTCTTTCTCGACTTATCTCTGTTTTAGTTCCACCCTCAAGAACACTAAGAGCACCTGCAAGTGAGCCAATAGCCTCTTGAATTTTTTTTGCATCCATAGTTGACATGGAAAGAAGAAGAACAAAAAAGCACAGAAGTAGTGACATCAAATCACCAAATGCAGCAAGCCATCCTGGCATACATTTAGGACAATCAGGACATTTTTGTTTACCCATTTTTTTGCCTAATCAAACTGTGAAGTTCTCTCTTTAGGTGGCAAAAATGATAAAAGTTTACCCTCTAAAGTTCTTGGATTATCTCCTGCTTGGATAGCCATAATACCCTCTAGTATGAGTGTTTTTGCCAGCGTTTCATCGGCATCTCTAATACCAAGTATATTAGCAACCGGACCACCAACAATGTTACCAATCATAGCACCATACATGGTTGTAAGTAACGCAACTGCCATAGCAGGACCAATTGCTGAAGGATCTGCCATATTTAAGAGCATCGCAACAAGACCTATAAGAGTACCAATCATACCCATAGCACCTGAAAAACCACCCATCTGTTCAAAAATTTGTGCATTTGATTGATGACGAGAACTTGTTTGTTCCATATCTATCTCAAGAAGATCTCTAATCGTATCTGGCTCATTTCCATCTACTGCCATACTAAGACCTTTTTTTAAAAACTCATTTTCTTCGCTATTTGCATCAGCTTCGAGAGCTAGTATGCCATCTCTTCTAGCTTTTGTTGAGTATTCAACCATTTTTTTTATAAGTGCTGGAACATCTTCTTGTGGAGGCTTAATTGCAATCATAAAAACTTTGGAAAGACTCTTCATCTGCTCCATTTTAAAGCCGACTAAAAGAACACCTGTCGTACCACCAAAAACAATCAATATAGATGGAATATCGATATAAGGGCCGATACCAACACCCATAGCCATAGCACCAAAAAGTAGTGCCAATGTAAGTACTAAACCAACGACCGTTCCTAAATCCATGTGCGTCCTTGCATAATTCTATATTTTTACATAGTTTATTTGTTTTTATGTTAAAAAGTGGTTAAAAGAACCATTTTATAACGATTAAAACATTATTTAGTTAAAATATCGTCTATTCAAATAAAAAATTTACTCTAAGGGGTTTAGGTGAATACATCTATTGCTATTATGGCTGCTGGATTTGGTACAAGAATGAAATCAAAAAAACCAAAAGTTTTACATGAAATTAGTGGATTTTCTATGCTGTATCACATCATAAAAGAGGCTCAAAAAATCTCTGATGATATACATGTAATCCTACATCACCAAGCAGAACTAATCCAAAAAAAAATGAATACAGATTTTCAGAACCTAAACTATGTACTACAAGACCACAAAAACTACCCTGGTACTGGTGGTGCAATCATGGGTGTTAAGCCAAAGTATGAAAGAGTTTTAGTACTAAATGGCGACATGCCTCTTTTGGAAGCTGATGATATGAAAGCTTTTTTTACAGAAAATACAAAAGTTGTTATGAGTAGTTTTACATGTAGTGACCCAACAGGATACGGAAGAGTTGTTATGGATAGCTCAAATAGAGTATCTAAAATAGTAGAGCATAAAGATGCAAATGAAGATGAACTAAAAATCAAAAATGTAAATGCAGGTGTCTACCTTTTTGAAACAAACTTTTTAAGTCAAAACTTACAAAAACTTTCAAACGACAATAGCCAAAAAGAGTATTATATAACCGATCTAGTTAGTATCGCAAATGAGCAAAATATAACAGTAAAAGCAGTACAAGTTAATGAACAAACATTTATGGGTGTAAATTCTAAATATCATCTTAGTATCGCTGAAGAGATTATGCAAAGAAGAATTAAAAGACGATTTATGGAGGCAGGTGTTAGTATGAGACTACCTGAAACTATATATATTGAGAGTGATGTTATCATTGAGGGTGAATCTGTTTTAGAGAGTGGTGTTTCACTTTTAAATGGTAGTAAAATTATAAACTCTATTGTAAAAACAAATTCTGTTGTAGATGATAGTATGATAAAAAATTCCGAAGTTGGTCCAATGGCAAGGATAAGACCAAAATCTGTTCTAATTGATAGTAAAATAGGAAACTTTGTAGAGATAAAAAAATCAACTCTAAACGGTGTAAAAGCAGGACATCTAAGTTACTTAGGCGATAGTGAAATAGACAGTGGTACAAACATAGGTTGTGGGACTATTACTTGTAACTATGATGGTAAAGCAAAATACAAAACGATTATAGGTAAAAATGTGTTTGTTGGAAGTGACTCACAACTTGTTGCTCCAGTTACGATTGAAGATGATGTCATCATTGCAAGTGGAACAACCGTTACACAAAATGTAAAAAAAGGATCACTAGCAATTGCAAGAGTAAAGATGAAAATACTAGATGACTTCTTTTATAAATTCTTCGGAAAAAACAATGCTTAAAAACAAAAATATTTTAGTTGGTGTTACAGGAAGCATCGCTATATACAAAACTCTTGAGATTATTCGTCTGTTTATAAAAGCACGAGCAAATGTAAGAGTTATCATGAGCGAGGAAGCAAAAAGATTTATTACCCCTCTTACCTTTGAGGCTATTAGCCAAAATTGTGTCCTACATTCACAAAGTGAAAGCTGGGCAGATGAGCTAAACCACATACACATTGGTAAATGGGCAGATATCTTTCTTATAGCTCCTATAACTGCAAACAGTATAAACAAACTAGCAAATGGTATTGCTGATAATCTTCTTACTCAAACCATACTTGCCTTCAATAAACAGGTCATTATAGCCCCTTCTGCGAATACAAATATGATTTTAAACCCTATAACTAAAGATAGTTTAGAAAAACTTAGAAAACAAAACTTCATAATCTGTGAACCACAAAATAAACTTTTAGCTTGCTTAGATGAAGGAACTGGTGCCCTTGCAGAACCTCAAAAAATCTTTGATATAACTGCTCGTGAACTCTTAAAAGATGATTTTTGGATTGATAAAAAAGTAGTAGTGACAGGTGGTGGGAGTGTAGAAAAAATCGATGATGTAAGATGTATTACAAACTTTTCAAGTGGCAAACAAGCAGATGCTCTAGCATATGCTTACTTTCTTGCAGGTGCAGATGTAACACTCATCAGCTCAAAAGAGCCTCTACATGTAGAGCCGATTCTAGTACAAAGCTCATCTGAATTTAAAAGTGCTATTGAGAGCTCTACATGTAGAGGATGCTACCTTGTAATGTGTGCTGCGATTAGTGATTTTGTCCCAAAACATATAACAAATGGAAAACTAAAAAAAGAGAATCTTGGTCAAGAATGGAGTCTAGAGCTTGTTAAAAATGAAGATATTCTTTTAAATCTAGATAAAAAAGGTATGAAAACTATAGGTTTTAAGGCTGAGATAGATAAAAATAGTGCTTTAAAAAGTGCAAAAGATATGCTTGTGAAAAAATCTCTTGATGCTGTTTGCCTAAATGTATTAGAATCTAAAAACAGTTTTGGAAGTAATCAGAATGAAGTTACTTTTATTACAAAAGATAGTGATGTTGCACTTAAATTTGCATCAAAACATGAAATTGCAAAACAGATAGTTGAGCTTTCAAAAAACATATGATGAACACTATTTCAAAGTTAGCTAAACTCGACTCTTCTATCAGCAGCAAAGGAGCTCATAGATTTAATGGCTCACTTCCAATAACCATAAAAGTTCTAAAAGTACTTAGCTTGGATAGATACAAACTTCTTTTAGGAACAAAAGAGTTTACAACTAAATCAAAAAAAGAGCTGGAGCATGGTGCAAGCTACTGGGGTAGTTTTGGTGAGGGGAAGAACGGTATTATTACTATATCAAATCTTGTAAAAAAACCAGATTTTTTACAAAACAAAAAAAACTTTTTAGATATAGAAGTTACAGAATTTTTAAAACAAATCTCGCAAGTTCCTTCACCAATAAGCACTTTTAAAGAGTGGATAATAGAAAATCTTGAAAAAGATAGTACAAAAAAAGATGATTTTATGCTCTTCAGTGATATGCTTTTAGCACTAAAAGAGAACATCATTCATCTTCCTCTTAAACACAACTCTATACCTAACTTACTACAAATAAAACTAGGCAATGAATATATGGAGTTTTACTCTGCTTTTGAAAACTTAGGTCCTCTTAGGGGGATTGTAGAAGGTGAAACTTTTCGTTTAGATGTTCTTTTTGATAAAACTTATTACTTTTTACAAAGAAGTGGAATCACTTCTTATATACAAATAGTAAAACCAATTGAGCCCCTTTTTAGCTCAGATAGATTGATACTAGATTTGAAAGGTTAAATTTGATAAATAATTTAGATCACTTAGCAATCATAATGGACGGCAATGGAAGATGGGCAGAGCGTCAAAATAAAAGTCGATCTTCTGGACATGAGATGGGTGCAGAAAATGTACGAATCATTACTGAGTATTGTGCAAAGATTGGTGTTAAGTATCTAACTCTTTATGCATTTAGTACAGAAAATTGGAAACGACCAAAAGCAGAAGTGGAATTTTTAATGAAACTTCTTAGTAGATTTTTAAAAAAAGAGATAAAAACACTACTTAAAAACAACATCAAGTTTGATGTTATTGGAGATATTAGTAAATTCTCAAAATCTTTACAAAAAACAATTCTTCGTGCGAAAGAAGAAACTATAAAATGTACTGGATTAACACAAATACTTGCTATAAACTATGGCTCAAGAGATGAGATAACAAGATGTGTAAACAAACTGATTCAAAAAGGACAATTGGTAAAAGAGGAGGACATATCTAATATGCTAGATACTTCAAGTTTTCCAGATGTCGATCTTCTTGTAAGAACGGGCGGCGACCAAAGACTTTCAAACTTTTTACTTTGGCAAAGTGCATATGCTGAACTATTTTTTACAAACACTTTATGGCCAGATTTTAGTACAGGAGAGCTTGAAACTGTTCTTGCAAAATACAGAACAACATCTAGGAGGTATGGAGCATTATGATTACATCTACTTTAGCATTGGTTATATTTTTTGGCTTTATTGGTCTAGCTGTTGGATCATTTTTAAATGTTGTTATCATACGAGTTCCAAAAGGTAAAAGTATCTCTTTGCCTGCTTCACACTGTGTTATATGCAAACATCCGCTAAAATGGTACCACAATATACCTATCTTTTCTTGGGTTTTTCTTGGAGGTAAGTGTGCTTTTTGTAAAGAAAAAATCTCTATACAATATCCTATCATTGAAGTATTGACTACATTTATATTTGTCTCTACTGCCTACCAAATTGACTCCGTATCTAATGCACTTATTGTCTCTACACTTTTTACTATGCTCTTAGCACTTAGTGTGATTGATTTAAAATACAAGGCTGTACCAGACAGTATAAGTATACCAGCTCTTTTTGTGTCACTTTTTGTAGATGATTTTATGATCTCACTTAACGATGCCCTTCTTCTTGCAGGTGGATTTGCACTCCTTCGTATCGTTGTTTCTTGGGTTATAAAAAGAGAGGCAATGGGTGAAGCTGATATTATCATTGCAGGTGTTATTGGTGCTACTGTAGGGCTTGAGCTTGGACTTGCTGCAATTTATATATCTGCACTCATTGCACTTCCTGTTTTTATGATAGTTAAGAAAAAGGGATATGAGTTGCCTTTTATACCATTTTTGGCACTTGGACTATATATTACATGGGTGTTTAAAGCAGAAGTTATGTCTATTTTAAGGATGATTTATGGGTAGAGTAAGCCACTATCTTTTGGGACACTTTAGTTCACTATTTGCATCACTGTTTTTTACACTTTTCTTTATAACATCTATTGTTTTCTTTATTAAAATAGCAAGTATTACAGCTGTAATACATATAAACTTTTATGAACTTGGCTTAATGTATCTATATCTGTTACCAAATATACTTTTATATACTCTTCCAATAACATTTTTTGTTGCTCTTTGTATCTCTTTGTTTAACCTCTCAAAAGAGAATGAAACAATAGTTCTTTTTACACTTGGCTATCAACCAAAAAAGATTGTAAGGCTTTTTGTTATCGCAGCAGTTATACTTTCAACTTTACTAATAGTAAATATTTTAGTTTTAATTCCAATTGCTAAGCAATTAAATGCGAACTTTTTAGACTATAAAAGAGCGGAAGCTAAATTCAACATCAAAGCAACAGAGTTTGGACAAAAATTTTCTGATTGGTTAGTTTATATTGATAAAAGTAACAAAAAAGACAGTTATAGCGGTATTGTACTATATCAAGAAGAGAGTAAAAACAGTAGTGAAAAAATTATTACTTCAAAAAGTGCGAATCTAAACAACAATAAAGGTACACTTAAACTAAAACTTGATAATGGTAAAGCATTTGAAATAACAAAAAACAAAATTGAGCAAGTTGATTTTAAAGAAATGTACCTAAATAGTGAACCAAAAGATAGAGTAAGCAGCGTAGTAGGTATTGTAGATTATTGGAAAAAAGCACTCAATAACAAAAAAAGGGCATATGATTTGTCATTTTTTATGCTAATTGCCTTATTTCCTCTAGCAACAGTACTATTTGCAGTTGCAATAGGGATTGTAACATATAGGTATGAAAAGAGTGGTATATATTTATCTATGACTACTGTTATTTTTGCTTATCTAGTACCTGGAGTTTTGCTAGTTAGGTATGCTCATCTCTATGCAGTTTTAATAATATTTTTATCATCAATGTTAATTTCATATATATTTTATAGAAAAAAAATAGCCCTTAGATACTAATGCATATAAAGATACAGCTAAGCTATGATGGTAGCAAGTTCAATGGCTTTCAAATACAAAACAATCTTCAAAAAGTTAAAACCGTAGCTGGTGAGCTAACAAAAGCCTTCAAACAAGTTAATATAGACACAAATCTAGTTGGAAGTGGAAGAACAGATAGAGGAGTTCATGCTATTTCTCAAGTAATCAGCTGCGATATACCAGACTTTTGGTATGATTTAAAAAGACTCAAAAAAGAGTTGAATCGCATAATAAAACCAAATATATACATCAAAAATATAGAAGCTGTTGAAAATAAATTTCATGCAAGATTTAGTGCAAAGAAAAGATTATATAGGTATGTTTTGTATAGTGGAAGTTATCAGCCTTTTTTGAGCGATTATGCTCTACATGTAGAGTATATAGATACACAAAAACTAGATAATATTGTAAAACAATTTGTTGGAATTCACAATTTTAAAAATTTTAAAAAACAGGGTAGTCAGACTTCATCTGATGTTAGAGAGATTTTTAAGGCAGGTGCTTATAACTACGGTAAATTTACAGTTATATACTTTTTAGGAAACTCATTTTTAAGAAGTCAAGTAAGAATGATGTCTAATTTCGCACTTGAAACTATGAAAGATAATTTAACTTCTCAGCATTTAAATGAGCAATTAAGTTGTATTATCAAGCACTCGACAGGGGTAATACCTTCTAGTGGTCTTTACTTAGCCAAAATTTTTTACTAAGATAATTCCCCAAGTAATAACACTAAGACAAATACTTAAAAATACAATTGCACTACCAACATCCTTTGCTCGCCCTGCCATTACATTGTGATCTAAAGTAACAAGATCTACAACACGCTCAATCGCACTATTAATTGTTTCAGCTATTATTACTCCTACCATAGTAGTAATAAGGAAAAGTTTTTCAACAAGTGGTATATCTATAAAAAATATTAATGGAATTAAAAAAATACAAATTATAAGTTCTATTTTAAATGAACTCTCATATTTTATAATATCTTTTAGACCATTTAGTGCATAGGTTGTATTTTTAAAGAAGTTGTATTTTGGTTGATTTCTCATTTAAACATATCCTTTTTATTGTTATATACCTCTGTATCTATATCAAATAGACCTAATAAAGTGTGAAAAAGATTATCTTGTGAAAATTTCATATTTTCAATACGAGAAAATTTATCTGTTTTGTTACTATCCCCAAACCAAATCATAGATCCTATATGTTTTTGTGCATCAGGAGCCATAAAATATGGAAGTCCATGTAGATACACCCCACCTTCTCCCAAACTCTCTCCATGATCACTCATATAAAGCATTGCAACTTCATTGCCCTTACTATATGGTTTTAAAAACTCAATAACTTTAGTTAAAAAATAGTCGGTATAGAGAATTGCATTATCATAGGCATTGCTAACCTCTTCTTGAGTACATTTTTCAATTTGATTTGTTTTACATACTGGTTTAAATTTTTCAAACTCTTTTGGATACCGCTTATAATACGCTGGTCCATGGTTGCCCATCTGATGAAGAACAATTAATACATCTTTACTACCTGCATTTTTAATTCTTTCATCAAGTCCAACAAGCATTCCTTCATCTCTACACTCACCTTCACATCTAACAAACTTATTTGAACTTTTAAACCCTTCATAATCAACCCTTAAAGCAACACCTTTTGAATCAGAGTTATTATCTCTCCATAAAATATCTACTTTTTTCGTTCTATTAATAACATCGAGCACATTTTCAGTACTTATTCCTTTTTTATAGTTATAATCTTCTCTATCATACATAGAAAACATGCAAGGTACACTATGAGCCGTACTTGTACCACATGAGTACATATTTGAAAAATTTATTAATTTTTCATGTTTAAGTAGTGGATTTGTATCTCTATTATATCCATTTAGTGAAAATCTATCTGCTCTTGCAGCTTCTCCAACAACCATAATAACTATTTTTCTTTTTGATGAATTAGAATCTATTTTTGCATCTAACCCAATCTCTTTTAAAACTAATGGTTGAGTATTGTATGTTCTATCTATATACTTACCTATACTATATATCCAATATGTAGGGTTAGTGTAGTATCTAAGCGGTTTATTTTCTCTAAAAAACGATGTGTAAAACTTACTAAAACTAAATAAAATAATAACTATTAATAAAATACTAAGAACAATAGTTTTAAGCTTTAAAAACAACTCTTTTCCAAAACTTTTATACTCTATTTTGCTCTTATAAACTAAATATGAAGGTAAAATTCCTAGAAATAAAACATATAAAACTAATTTAAAAGTAAAAAGATCCATCGACTCTGCCATATCTGTCTGTAAAGAGTTTCTTATCATACTATCATCAATTATAATATGATATGTATTCATAAAATAACTAGTAAAAGCTGATACAACCAATGTTAAAATTAAAAGTGGTTTTGTAGTAAACTTTGAACTTAAAAGAGTAAAAAACAGCACTAAAAACAGAAGTAAAAATAGTCCTGTAGAAACCACATAATAACTGTTTTGCTCAAATGGATATACCTTTAATACATTTTCAAAAAATGAATAGTTATCAAATAAAACAAAAAATAACGATACTAAAAAGATAAGTCTATACTGTGTAATTTTCAATTTGATCCTTTAAAATTGTTATTTTATCATTTTATTATAAATCAATTATAACAATAGTACCTTTTTTTTCTTTAGACTCTATATGCATAGTACCATCATGAAGCTCAACTGAATTTTTTACTATGCTTAATCCTAATCCAAAACCTTTTATTTTTCTGTTTCTTGATTCATCAACCCTATAAAATCTATGTGTAAGTTTTTGTATCTTATCTTTTGGTATACCTATGCCTTCATCTTCGATTATAAAGCGTATTTTCTCCTTTTGAAAAAGTGATATATAGATATTTTTATCTTTATTACTATATTTTATGGCATTATCTATTAAATTTGAAAAAATAGACTCTATTAAGACAGGATTGACTTTTTTCTTAATTTTTTCTATATTTTTTAGGTGAATATTTATATTTTTGTTTTTAAGTTGAATTTTATATCTATCCAAAACTTTAAAAAGTATATAATCTAATTCACAAAATTCAAATGAATGCTTAATATTTGATTTAGAGTATTTAGATAAAAAAAGAAGAGACTTAATCATATTTTCTATTTGTGATGCTTCTTCACCTATAATTTGTAAACTTTTTATATATTCCGCTGATTTTCTTGGTCTATCTAATGTTATCTCAACTTCTCCCTTTATAACTGTCAAAGGTGTTTTTAATTCATGTGATACATCGTGATTAAACCTATCCATTCTTTCTACACCATCTTTTAGTCGATATATCATACCATTAAAAGACCTTACAAACTCTCTTACCTCATCATTATCAGTGGGTTCTTCTATGCTACTTGAAAAATCGCTAATACTTATTTCATTTGCTGTTTTAGTTATCTCTTTTATAGGATTTAAAACTTTATCTATGACCCTACTGACTAAAAATATCAAAATAATAAGTAAAATAGGTACTAAAATCCAAAGAGTATACTCTATATATTCGGCCATTTCATACATACTATTTATCGATTTGTTATTTATAGAATGTTCTAGTGTATTGTATAAGATAAAACTAATTAAAAAAAATGCTATACTGCTAACAAAACCAAACCATAAAAGTACTCTAAGTTTTAAATGCCTAATCTTCAACTTTATAACCTAGCCCGCGATAACTTTTTATGTACTCTTTGCCTATTTTTTTTCTTAGATTATAAATAGTTACTTGAATAACATTACTATTTATAAAGTCATTATTCGACCACAATTGCTCTTGAATCATAGAATTTGATACCATTGCATTTTTATGTTTAAATAAAAAAGTGAGTAACTCATACTCCTTAAGATTTAAAGATATCTCTTCACTGTTTTTTATAACTCTTTTCAAAGAGATATTTAACTCAATATCTTTTATCTTCATAATATTTGATCCATCTGATATAGCTCTTCTATATAGAGACTCCACTCTTGCTCTTAACTCTTTAAAACTAAATGGTTTAGATAGGTAATCATCAGCACCATGTTTTAAACCTAAAATCTTATCATCAATATCAGATTTTGCACTCAACATGATAATTGGTGTTTTAATACTATTGCTTCTTAAGTTTTTTAAAATATCTATACCATTTTTCTGTGGTAACATCCAATCTAAAACAATAACATCATATTGATTTATAGTAGCCATATACTCACCATCTTCACCATCTTCTGCCAATTCGACATTAAATCCATACTCAATAAAACCCCTATGTAATAATGAACGAATATTTTCATCATCTTCTATTATCAAAATTTTCATATTTTATACCAACACATACAATTTTAATGTTTTTTCCATCTGTTTAATCCATTTTTATACATGTAACTAGCACTCTGGTAGTAAGTAATAGCATCCTCTTCATCTTTAGGTATAACATTTATATCTCTATACTTATTATTATAAAGTGTTTGATCAATTATATCATACTCCTTTGTACTTTTATTGGGTTCTAAAATAGTTAATCTATTTTTTTTCAATAAACCAAGTTTTTGATAATTACCTATAAATGCTCTTTGTTTAAAATTATCATCTAAAATATCATTCCCATAAAATTTACTATCATAACTCCAATTCACAAGAGAAAAAAGCGTTGGCATTAAATCAACTTGTGAAGACAGCTTTGATACGACTTCTGGTTTAACAATTTTAGGAGCATAAAGAATAAATGGTATTTTATATCTCCACACTGGCAAAGAAGTTTTTCCAGCACTTCCTCCATTATGATCAGCTACAATTATAAAAATTGTATTATCAAACCAAGGCTTCTTTTTTGCTTCATTTATAAACTTATTGATAGAAAAATCTGTATACATTACAGCTCCACTTCTTCCTGTATGAGATGGTATATCAATTCTTCCTTCAGGATATGTATATGGTCTATGATTTGATGTTGTCATTACATAATTAAAAAATGGTTTTTTATTTTTAAATGCCTTATCAGACTCTTCAAGAACTACTCTAAAAAGATCTTCATCACTAACACCCCATACATTTGAAAAAATTATCTTCTTATCATCCATATCTGTTCTATCTATAATACCAAAACCATTATGTGAGAAAAAACTATTCATATTGTCAAAATAACCATGCCCTGCATATATAAATTTATTTTCATATCCTTTATCTTTAAAAATAAATCCTGATGAAAACATATCAAAGTTATCTGGTCTTTTAACAACGCTTCTTCCTGGTGTAGGTGGCAGTGAAAGTGTTACAGCTTCCATACCTCTTACAGTTCTTGTTCCTGTTGCATAAAAATTATTAAAAAATATAGATTTTTTTGCTAATTTATCTAAATTTGGTGTCAGTCCTCTTTTATCGCCAAAGATGCCCATGTATTCAGCGCTTAAACTCTCTACCATAATCAAAACAACATTTGGCTTTTTCTCTTTACCAATTTTTCTTACTTTCTTAACCTTTGATCCGTTAAACCCTTCTAATTCTAATAGTCTATCCATAACTTTATCAATATTATCTTTTTTATAGAATTCATTATAATCTAATGAGTTATTTCTAAATGCAGAAAAAAGAGAGTAAAACCCATTTTTAGCAAGTTCATTATTATAAGAATTAGATGAAATATTAGATATATTTTGTTTATCAAAAACAGTAAAAATAAAAAATGGCGAAATTAAAAAAACTACACCAATTTTTAATCTTTGCAAGAAATTATCTGTAGATGTAAATGCATTTTTTAATATAACACACTTCTTATATAAAAAGAAAAAGCTAATAAGTGACAATAACAATACAATGCTCACCAAAAGAGGTATAGGATAAGACTCTAATATATTTCTTATAACTTCATGAGTATATACAAGATAATCAACTGCAATAAAATTAAATCTTTTACCAAATTCATCCCAAAAAAACCATTCAGAAAAACTATTGAATATAAAAGCAAAAATTTGTGTTATTATAAAAAAATAAAATATATTTTTATGTAATTTAGAATTAAATATACGATTTGGAACGATTATTAAATAAATACTAATAATTGAAATATAATACAACGATGCCAACAAATCATATAAAAAACCTGATAAAAATATTTTTAAGATATCAATTATACTAATATCTATGTATGATATATTTGCAACTACAAATACAAATCTTGTTAAAAAACTAATCCCAACAAAAAGCATTATTAACAATAATGCCAGAGACAGTCTATCTTTACTTATCTTCTCCATCTTAACTCCATAACTATGTTTAAAACAAAATAATAGAGTATAAAAATGAATTGAAAATGAAAACTATAGTTTTATTGGCTCACCATCTTTAAAAACTTTTACTACTTTGCCAAAAAGTTCATCTCCATCATAAAGTGAAGTCTTATCGGATACTGTTTTAGTTATCTTTTCATCAAATATAACCATGTCTGCCTTGTAACCTACTTCAATTTTACCTATATTTTCCTGCTCAATTATCAATGCTGGATTTAATGAACACAACTCTGTAAGCCTTTGCATATCTATAATCTCACTTTTAACTAGGTGTGTATAACATAATGACAAATACTCTTCAATAGAACCAATTCCAAACTCAGCATTTTCAAAAGCCACATCTTTATAGCTAACCGATTTTGGAGAGTGAGCACTTGTAAGTATATCTACATTTCCAAGAGCTAATTCACTCAGCATTTTAGACCTCTCTATTTCATCTCTTAATGGTGGCATAATTTTTGCATATGTATTAAAACCGTCACATGCCTCCTCAGTTTTACATAGATGGTGGATTGAGAGTTCACTAAAAATATTTTTATTTATTTTTTTAATCTCTCTAACTATATTAATAGAGCGTTTTGTTGAAAGAGATTGAAAGATAATCTTTGTATTATTTATTAAAGAAAGCTCTGCAATTTTTGCTACTTCTGAGTTTTCTGATACTTTTGATATGCCAGATAGCCCAAGTCTAAACGAGAGTTCACCTTCATTCATAACCCCACTATCATCAAGATTTTCATCATAACATCTACAAAAAATAGGTGCTTGTTTCATTCTCGCATACTGAAAGCCTCGCTTAAGGACATTTGGATTACATGATGATGTTGTCCAAATTGCAGTAGCACCATGCTTTAAAAGAGTAGCAATATTATTTAATTTATCCTCTTCATTTGAAAGTGGTGCTGCTACATGAAAATCGCACTCTTCGTTTTGAGCTTTAATTTTAAAATGTTCTAAAAGAGTTGAATTATCTAGTCTTGGAGTAAAATCTGGCATAATTAGGCTTGTAGTTACTCCCCCTCTCAAGGCAGTTCTTGTAAGTTTTTTTAGTGAATCTCTATTTAAAAATGAGTTTGCTAACCTTACATTTAGGTCTACTAAGCCTGGCAATAAAAAAGACTTTTTTGCATCAATAACTCTCATATTATCAACAGTTTTTATCTTATTTTCAATCTTTGCAATTTTTCCATTTGTAATCAAAATATCTTTAATATCAAGGTTTGCTAACTTCGCATTTTTAATTAATACCATTTTTTAGTCCTACTATTCTTTTATAAGAGTTTATTATCTTTTCTTCTCGAATTTCACCGTTTTTTACTGCTGATTTTATAATTTTAGTAACATCATTAATCACACTTGTATTTTTTGTAAAATAGCTTGAGTAAACCAAAACATCAACACCTGCATTTATAGCTAAGATTATACTATTTTTAAAACCATATATATCACTTATTGCTTTCATATTCATATCATCACTAAAAACCACACCTTTAAATCCTAGCTTGCCTCTAAGAAGTCCCTCTATTATTCTTTTAGATAGAGATGCTGGATACTTACTATCAAAAATATCAAGATTAATATGTCCAACCATGATAGCATCTACTTTTTCATACTTTATAAAATTATAATATGGTTTTAACTCTCTATATTCCCAAGTTTTACTGACATCAGTTAGTCTTTTGTGCGAATCATTTAAAGCACTTCCATGACCTGGAAAGTGTTTCAAAACACTAATTATACCAGCATCACTGCTAGCATTTAAAAATTCACTACTATAAGCTATGACAATCTCCTCATATGCTGAGTAACTTCTCTTTTTTGCACCAATTGCTGGCGATTTTTGATTTATATTTAGATCAACAACAGGAGCAAAGTTTAGATTAAACCCATACTCTTTTAGCTCATCTGACATCTTTTTATAAATTTCATAACTCTGTGCAAGTGTTCTATTTTTTGCTATATCTTCGGCCGATGGGTATGAGCTAAATCCATTTTTTTTATTTAGTCTTTGAACCTCTCCTCCCTCTTGATCAACAGCAATAAAAGGTGGGTATTTACTATCTTTGGGGCTTAAAAATGTAGTTAACTCTTTTAGCTGCTTAGGGCTTTGAATATTATTTGCAAAAAACAGAACTCCGCCAACTTTTCCTTGTTCAATATCCACTTTAAGTTTTTTAACCCATTTTTCATCTGTTCTACTTCCACTTACTCCTACCATAATCATCTGTCCTATCATCTCATCTAGTGATGGTGACTTTGCAAAAAGTGTTGAAAATAGGAAGAAAAAGATAAATATATATTTCATTATGCCAACAAGTCTTTCAAGCTTTGCTTAGGAGATTTACCGCCTAAAACAAGTGAAACTTCGCTTGCTATTGGTGTATATATTTCATGTTTTTTGGAAAGTTCTAATATAGCTTGAGTTGTAAATACGCCCTCTGCTACTTCTCCAAGCTCCTCTAAAATCTCATCTAAACTCTTCAATTTAGCTAAAGAAAAACCAACTCTATAGTTTCTTGAAAGCTCACTTGAAGCTGTTAAAAACAGATCTCCTGCCCCACTAAGACCCAAAAATGTTTCATCATCTGCCCCAAAGAATTTACCAAACCTTCTCATCTCAATTAGACCACGAGATATCAAACTTGCCCTTGCATTATTGCCAAGATTTAACCCATCACAAATACCACTTGCAATTGCTAAAACATTTTTATATGCCCCACAAATTTCAGCTCCTATTACATCACAAGATGTATATGTTTTCATAAAAGTAGGGAAAAAAGACGCAAACTCATCTGCTAAATCTTGATTTTTTGAGTTAATTACCACACAAGTTGGAAGGGACTTCATAACCTCTGCTGCAAAAGATGGACCTGAAAGAAAAGAGAGATTTTTTTCAGGTATAAACTCTTTATAAATATCGTTTAAAAAAGCACCTGAACCTTTTTCTATGCCTTTTGCTGCAACTAAAATTTTTTGATTTGTGTACTTAAAATATTTTTTTAGCCACTGTCTTACTACTTGAGCAGGTAGTGCAACAACAAGATATTCGCACTCTAGTGCTTCTTTAAGTGAAACAAAATTTTCTATATTTTTTTTTGTTCTAGAGCTTATTTTACATCTATTATTTTGTGAAATAGCAAAATGAAGAGCTTGACCCCACTTTCCTGCACCTATAACTGCTATACTCATGCTATTGCCTTTTTAAATTTTTTTATATTACTTTTACTGCCAAGTATAATTAGAACATCATTTTCATCTATTTTATGATTAATTCCCTCAGCATAAAAGATAAATTTATCTCCTAATTCTCTATCTAATATACCTAAAAAAATAAGATTGTACTCTCTAAATATAGTTAAATCATTAAAATATGCTCCATCCAAGATTGAGCCCTTTGGGATTTCAATTTCATTCATTGAGAGTTTATTACTTTGAAGTGTAAAAAGATTTAAAACTTCTGAAACTTTTGGCTTATCTATAATTCTAAAGGCTTTTAATGCCCCTACATTATATGGACTAATTGTACGATTAGCCCCTGCTAAAAGCATCTTTTTTTCATCCTCTTTTTTATATATTAAAGTTAAAATTTTTAGTTTTTTATCCATGCTTCTAGCAGAAAGAGTTATAAAAAGATTTAAGCTGTCATTTGTTGATGTACAAAAAAGGACTTCCACATCACGCCCAATACCAACATCTTCGAGCATACTATCATCTCTAAATTCCGAGTGTCTAGCAAAAAAACCATCTTCATTTGCCTTTGCAACCTGAAGTGGATTTTCATCTATAATTTGTAAGTCATATTCAGCACCTACCAATAACTTTGCTATCTCTCTACCAGTTTTTGAGTAGCCAAATAGTACGATTCTCATCATGTAAACTGCCTTGTTATACTTTTCTTCACAGTATTAATGTTTTCTTTATTTCCAATAACAACGACATCATCATTTACCTCAAACTTATACTCGTTACAATCTGGATTAAAAATAAAATTTCTGCTACTACCATTTTTTAAAATAGCAAGTGTTGTAATACTCATTTTATTTAATCCTATTTCTGAAATACTCTTCCCAACCATGCTACTACCATCAAATATATGTATTTCATCTAATGTTATATCACTTTTTCTCAGAATTATGTTCTCAATTGCATCAAACTTAACTGCATTACCAATATATTCAACGGCAACTTCTGCTACGGTTTCATATGGAAAAATTATAAAATCTGCCTTTGCAATTTTGAACTTTTTTCTATTTTCATCATTGTTTGCTCTTACTATTACTTCTATATCACTTTTTTCAGCTTTTATTGTTAACAAAATAGAAAGATTTAAAGCATCATTTTCAGTGGTAATTACAACTTTTTTGACATCATTTCTAAATACAATGTTATTAATTGCCACATAGTCAGCGGCATCTGCCTTCATATATAAATACCCTAGTTCTTTTGCTTTTTCAATGCTTTCATCACTATTATCCACAACGATAAAATTTTTCTTATCTAAATGTAATTCACTACAAAGAGCCATGCCCATTCTTCCAAAACCAAAAACAACTATAAGCTCTGATAATTTACTAGCTTTTGAAAGTAGTTGATTTTCCCTGACTACCTCAATCTTATCTGAAAGCGCATTTGTAACAATAGATGTAGCAAGGACTAAAATCCCAAAACCTCCTGCAACAAGAAAAAAAGTAAGGATTTTTCCAGTAAGTGTTACGGGAGTTATATCTCCATAACCAACTGTTGAGATTGTGATAATTGACCAATAAATAGCATCTATATATGATTTTATATTTGGATTGTTTCCAATACCTTCAAAAACATACATAATAGTAGCTGACATAAATACCGCAAAAATACCAATAACAAAAAGAAAGTTAAACTCAAACTTTTTCTCACTTAAAATTTTAAAAAATATATTAATATTTTTTGTATATCTAAAAATCTTAAGCAATCTAAATATTAGAAAAACTCTAAGAATTCTAAGTGGTCTATAAGTAGGTAAGATTGCAAGAAGATCTATGATTGACATAGGTGAAAATATATATTTCATCTTTTGTCTAAATATGATTTTTATAATATCTATAAACTTTGGTCTCTTTTTAAGTTCTAATTGTTCTTCATGGTATTTTATAATTAGATATCTTAAATCATCGTGTATCCAAAACCTACCCAGCCACTCCAAAATAAATATCGATACTGCAACATTCTCAATGATTTCAAAATGATAACTAAGATGATGTGCAATATCATATATAAGAATTGAAACAGTTAGAATAACTAAAAATATGATAAAAGCATCAAAATATGGCTTTATCTTGGACTTTTCATTCTCAAGCAGATCATAAGCAAAACTCTTCACTCTTTTATAACTCTTTGATGAATCTAAAAGATATGCAAAAGAGACAATGAGTTTTGCAAGCACTTTTCTAACCTAATCTATGTTTTAAAAGTTCATTAACTTTAGCTGGATTAGCTGTACCCTTACTAGCCTTCATAGTCTGCCCAACAAAAAAGCCAAATAATTTATCTTTTCCAGCCTTGTACTGCTCAACTTTATCTCTATTTGCTTCAATAATAGTATCAATTAACTCCAATATTGCCCCATCATCGCTAACTTGTTTTAATCCAAGTTTTTCTATGGCCTCATCTACCTCTATACTATTTTTCATTAAAAAGTCTAGAACCTCTTTAGCCGCTTTTCCACTAATAGTTCCATCTTCTATGCGTTTTACTAAAGTTCCAAGCTTAATAGCATTTACAGGGGAATTTAAAATTGTGACATCACCACTCAGGCGAGCAAGAAGCTCAACTGTAAGCCAAGTAACACTCATCTTAGCTCCCGCACCCTCTTTTATCATTGTTTCAAAAAAGTTAGCCATCTCAATAGCACTAGTAATAACAGCGGCATCGTACTCTTTTATACCATATTCAGTAACAAATCTTTTTTTCTTTGCATCTGGCAGTTCAGGAATTTTACTATATTTTTCCATCATCTCATCTGGAATAATTACAGGAAGTAAATCAGGATCAGGAAAATAGCGATACTCTGCACTATCTTCTTTTCCTCTCATGCTTACTGTTATTCCTCTTTCAACATTGTAAAGACGAGTCTCTTGAACCACTTCTGTTTCATAGACACCATCTTCCCAAGCTTCAGTCTGTCTAGTAATTTCAAATTCAATAGCTTTTTGTATAAATTTAAATGAGTTTAAATTTTTAATCTCAGCTCTTGTATAGAGTTTGGTATCTCCTTCTGGGCGAATAGAGATATTTACATCGCATCTAAAACTGCCCTCCTGCATATTTGCATCACTAATATCAAGATATTTCAAAATAGCATGAACTTTTTTTAGGTATTTTAACACTTCATCTGCGCTTCTCATATCTGGTTCACTTACAATCTCAAGCAGAGGTGTTCCAGCACGATTTAAGTCAACATGACTATATGCACCATAGTGAGTATTTTTACCAGCATCCTCTTCAAGATGAGCTCTTGTAATACCAATTGTTTTTTGAGACCCGTCTTCAAAATCTATAACAATCTCACCACCCTCAACAATAGGAATTTCAAACTGACTTATCTGATATCCCTTTGGAAGATCCGGATAAAAGTAATTTTTTCTATTAAAAATTGATTTTTTATGTACAGTTGCACCAATTGCCGTTCCAAATGCAATAGACTTTTTAACTGCCTCTACATTTAAAACAGGCAATGCACCAGGAAGTGCTAAACAAACCGGACATACATTTGTGTTTGGTTCATCTCCAAAACTAGTTGGACATGAACAAAATATCTTTGTTTTGGTATTAAGTTGAGTATGGACTTCAAGTCCAATTACTACTTCAAATTTCATCTAAATTACCTTACTTTATAAAATATCGAATAGAGACAAATCCAAGATTGTCTTTCATCTATGATTCCGCCAAGAGCGAAACAATCTATAGGGCACCTCTAAAAACCCTTATATCCTCAGAGTTAAAGAGAGAGGTAAGATTGTGCAGAACTTTTTTTGAGTCATAGCCTTAGCTATGGCGATGAAAAATTCTGTGCAAGATTGCTTCTCTCTTTGGCTCCCTGCGGGCATTATAGCAAATATGCTACTGCTTCGTTGAAATCATTTGAAGCTACTAGTAGCTCCTGCATAATTTCGCCTTGCATTAGCAAATTTTCTATAAAGCTGAGGATATAAGGGTTTTTAGAGGTGCCCTATACTTATTTTACCATTTATTTCTTTTAACTTCTCTAAACCTTTTAGATTCTCACCTGTTTGGTATGTTTAAATAGAATTAAAAGTTGTAGCACTTACACCAAGAAGCTCTACATGTAGAGCTTCTTCTAAAGTATTTAATTGTGTTTAACCACTTTTCTAGCATGACTTTTAAGAATTTTTTGAAAATATTTTAGGGTTTAAATATAAAAAAATGGGTTAGTTACTAGATAGCTTTTCATCTATCTTTTCTAAAAGTTTTGTCTGTTTTTTTAGCTCTTCAAGCTTGTCACTCTGCTGATGTGCTACTTCAAAAACCACAACAAAAAATAGCCCGCAAAGAGAGCCAATAAAAGCACCAATAAGAGCAGTAAAAAGACCAAAAGGGTACAGAAAAGAGAAGAAAGATGTAGCACCTACAACTACAAGTGCCCAAGAGGCGCCTTGAAGTAGACTAATAAGTCTATCGTAGATACTACGGTTTTTTAACATACTATATGCTTAGTGGTCACTTATCTGAACTGCACTTGCAAGATAAACATATGTAAGAATCATAAATATAAATGCTTGCAAAAATGCCATAAAAGTTAGAAGTCCAAAAGGTACCATTGGTGCTACCCAAGGAGCAAGCATCAAGATAACCATAAGGAACATATCATCACCTTTTATGTTTCCAAAAAGACGAAAAGATAGAGATACAATTCTAGAAAGATGAGAAACTATCTCAATAGGAAACATCAACGGAGCAAGAATTTTCATAGGTCCCATAAAATGACCAAAGTATTTAATAAAACCATTAACTCTAATTCCTTCATAGTTATAATATATAAAAACAACTATTGCTAAAACAAGCGTCATGTTTACATTGCTTGTTGGTGATTCAAAACCTGGAATAATACCAATAAGATTACCAACTAAAACAAGAAGTCCAATAGTTGCTATTAGAGGTAGATATTTTCTAGCAAGTTCAACACCTATAACATCCTTACCCATAGCAATAACGCCTTCAAGATAAGCTTCCATAATATTTTGTGCACCACTTGGTACAAGCTGCATTGCTTTTGTAGCTGCTTTTGCTATAGCTAAAACTATAATACCTACTAGTACAATATGAGCTCCGATTAGAAAATCATGATTGTGGCTAATAAGCCCTATAAATGTAAATACTTCACCCATTACATTTGTCCTTCAAGTAAAATTTACGAGATTATATCTTTATTGGCATTAATCTTTGGTTAATCAATTATTTTTTCTTGCCCTAATCTATAAAGTGCAAAATCAAACCTTATAGGATCGGATAAATCTATCTTTTTAAATGCTTCTGTTAACTCTAAGACTGCTTTAAAGTCATACCCTTTTCTTGTGATCAAACCGAGCTTTTGTCCAACTTTAAATGTATGAGTATCAAGAGGTACTAAAAGATCTTTTGTTTCAACACTTTTCCAAAGTCCCATATCTAGATTGTCCTCTCTTACCATCCATCTTAGATACATATGCCATCTTTTATATGGTGATGTGATTTTAGTTCCAGGAATTTTACCTATTAAAAACTCATAACCACGAGATCTGTAGGGATTTATATCATACATATAAGATATGACTTCATGTAAACCATCCATGACATTGTGTTTTGTTTTGTAACCTTCATAGAACTTTTCTTCTATTGATATAGATTTTTTAACTAGTCTCATTGTTTTAAAAAACTCTGCAATATCTCTTTTGCTTTGAAACCTATAGTATGAATTTTCCAATATATTTTTATCATTTTCCAATAAACCAAAATCTAAACTATTTAAAAACTTAACTATAAGACCAGCATTACCATAGGCAAAAAGAGCACATATGAGTGATATATACTCATCATTGTACCTTTTAGCTACTAAGAGAGGATCTGGTTTTTCATCTGTAAGTTCTTTAGTGCTATTTCTATTTTTGGCCTCTTTTATGAGCAAATTTTTGATTTTACTATTCATGTTGCTCTTTAGAATCTGTTTTTGTCTGTAGATAATCAGAGATATTAATCAGCGAATAAGTAACAATAAATATCATAAGACCTGGGAAGAAACTAAGCCACCAAGCTATGTCGATAACCTCTTTTCCTTCACTTAAAATTGTTCCCCAGCTTATCTGTGGTGGATTTATACCAATACCTAAAAAACTAAGTCCACTCTCCGCTAAAATAGCCCCACTTATACCAAAAGTAAAACTGATAAAAAATATGGGTGCAAGAATTGGTGTAAAATATTTTAGTATAATTTTTAAAGAGTTTACATCTGCTATTTTTAAAATTTTTATGTATGGTGCATTTGAAATGGCAAAACTTTCACTCCTAATCATACGGGCCATACCCATCCAACCTGTCACAGAAATAACAACTATAATAACCCATACAGACGCATTTACATAGCTCACTAATGCTAATAATAGAAAAAAAGTAGGAAATGTCAAAAATAAATCAATTAAAATTATAATAACTTTATCTGTTTTACCTTGAAAAAATCCTGCACTAACTCCTATAATAAGTCCTGCTAAACTAGTTACAACTGCACTTACTAAGCCAATGATGAGAGAAATCTGTCCACCTTCCATAATTCTTGCAAGCAAATCCCTACCAAGCCTATCTGTACCTAATAGATTATCCCATGAAGGTGGTAAAAGTATACTTTGTGGGTCTAATATATATGCAGAACCACTATATACTAAAGGTCCCAAGAAACATAAAAGAAAAACACCAATAATAGATACAAAACTAAATAGCGGAAATTTCACTACTGTTTTATACCTAAAAGTGTTTGTAGCATTTGGTCAATTGTTGTAATAATTTTGGCATTAGCACCATAAGATGCTTGGTACTTCATTAAATTTGTCAGTTCCTCATCAGTATTTACACCACTAATAGATTGAAATTCACTATTGACAGTATTGAATAGAGCTGTGCTTGTCTCATAATTTCTTCCCGCACTCTCACCATCTGTTGCTATTTGAGTTGTAACGGATCTGTAAAAACCTTCGATACTCTCGTTTATAACACTGCCATTTGCTTTATGAAAGTCAAAATTATCATACTGCATCTGAACCATATCATTTGCAACATCATTATTACCATCAATTGGAGCTCCATATGCATTCATCAACGATGGATCATTCTTATACTTCAAAACTACATCCATACTACTTGCATCTTTGCCTTGCAAAAATGGACTCATTCCAATTGTACCTGCAAAATTTGTTCCATTATCTTCAATCGAAATTGTGTATCCTGCAAGTTCATCTTTTGCATCGAATGATAAAATACCACTTTTAGAGTCACTATCATAACTATACACTGCATTAAAATAGTCATCTATATCATTTGTTGAATTATTATCTGCATTATCATCACTACTTGCATTAAACTGTGACACTATGCTACCAACTGAGCCATCATCCATGGTCGTTTGAGAGTGTATGTCTATAGTTTTTCTTCCTACTTCATTCCCCTGCTTATCATACATAACTACATCAAAATTACCTGTTTTTAGGCTATTTGTATAGTTTATGAGTGAACTATCTGGTTTTAAATCTTCATTAGCAAAAGAGCTCATTCTTGGCTGAGCACTTCTTGCATATATGTTATTTGTTTGTTCTATAAATGTTTTTGCAAAAGCATCTAAATCATCAACATAAGCCTGCAGAGTTCCATCGATTGGAAATCCACCATTTTTTTCACTATTGATTTGTCTTCCTCTCAAATCAAGCATTGAGCCTACTTTGCCTCCACTAATGCTATCTGTTATTTCAACTTTAGAGCCATCTTGTGAAACAGAATATATAGAATAGTAACTACTAGCATTACCATCATTCGATATTTCAAGAGGGTGAAATGTGAAGCCATCTACAAATGAGTGACCCTCTATATTCATATGATACGAACTACCCTGATCAGTCAAGTTAGGATCTATTATATTTTCTGTCCTCATATCACCTTTAAAAACAGATATATCTAGTAAATCAGATAGAGTAAGCTCTAATTTATCTCTTTGATCTCTTAAATCATTTGCTCTGTTTGGCTCAATCACCTCTGTTCTACTTATTGATTTATTTAAATTAGCAATTTGCTCCCCTATTCTATTGATTTCATCTACATTTGTTTTTAATTGATCATTTATAGAATCTTGCAAATTTCTTACATTGTCTCTTGATTGTTTTAGATTTGTTGATAGTGTGATAGAATTTTGCACTAATGCAATCTTCTGTGCTGCATCATCTGGATTTGATGCCAAATCGTTCCAAGAGGAAAAATAGTTTTCTATATCACTACCAAGTCCAACTCCATCTAAATCTGGAAAATACTTCGCTACTTCCTCTAAGTTTCTCTTGGTGTACGCATCATAAGAGAGAGAGTTTGAGCTATCTTTTAGTCTTGTGTATGTAAACTCATCATGAATTCTTGCAATAGTTGTAACACTAACACCGGTTCCAATATCTCCAGGAATAGTGTTAAGAGGTGTACTCGCTTGTGTTACTACTCTTTGTCTTGTATAGTAATCATTGTCAGCATTAGCTATATTGTGGCCAGTTACTGATGTAGCAAGTTCTGCTGCTTTTAGACCAGATACTCCTGTATTTAATGTACTAAATAGACTCATAGCTATGCCCTAATCTTCAGTAGTGATGCTGGCTTATGATTTATTTTTTGATAGCCATCTAGGTCTCTAGGAAAAACACTATCAAGAAGAGAGTTATAAAACTCACTTACTGTTACAACAAATCTTGCATACTCTTTATTTTTTTGTTTAAGTTGAGAGAGCCTCTCTTTCATACACTCAAGCATCTCTTTTTGAGATTTATCAAGTATATCCTCAAGAGGCTTATTATTACTTTTCTTTACTAATTTTATAAGTTCATTATCTAGCATAGACTTCTTGTTTTCAAAAGATTTAACTAAATCACTTTTGATTTTTGTTCTTTTAAAAACTGCCTCATGTTTCGCTTCTTTTATATCAAGTATATCTTTTTGTGTTAATTCTATTAAATTTTCTATATCTTCTATTGAAGTCTTAAGATAGTGTGATAACATTGTTTGTCCCTTTATAGGACTAAATCAAATCTTTGGCTACCGCCTCTGCAGTCTTTTGGATATCTACTTTATAGCTACCATTTTGAATCTGCTCTTTTAAAGACTCGACTTTGTCCATCTCTTTTGATTCACGAACGGCTGTACCCTCTTTTTTTTGAGAGTTCAACTGCTGCAAATAGGCTGCTGAGCTAGCCTTTACATTTGAAATCATCTTTAACCTTCCTTATATTGCTTATACAACTACATCGGTCAAAAGATAAAAAACTTAACGCCCCTCTTTTAAAAAATTGAATAACATCTCACTAAAACCAAACTTACCAGTTAAGGAGTTACTCATAGCATCATTATACATTGAGTTGTATATCTTATCTCCAGCATCTTTTTCAAAAAGTGTATTATCATTTTTTAGTGAAATGTCAAGAACTTTTTTTATAAAAAAAGCTTCAAACTTATCTGTTTGCTCTTTTAGTCTTACATCTGTGCTATTATCTAAACTTATATTTTTTGGTGTATAGTTTGCACTCATAAGTGCCAATGAATTATCTATCATTAGATTACCTCCAATTTAGCTGTAATTGCACCTGCTCTTTTAATAGTCTCCAAAATTGAGATAATATCTTTTGGTTTTGCACCCAATTTATGAAGTGCTCTTGTCAAGTTAGAAACTGTAATTTTGTCATCTTCTATATTTAAAAGATTTTCATTTGCACTTATCTTTACTCCATCTTTCATGTCTATACTGTTTTCTATATCATTTGGAGCCAAAATATTTTGTGGGGAAATTTTAATAGTAATATCACCATGAGTAATAACAACTGGATCAACTTTTATGTTTATTCCAGATACAATAGTTCCAGTTCCTTCATCTATAATTATCTTCTCTTCTCTTTGATATTTTACATCCACTTCTAAAACTGATGCCAAAAACTCAATCATAGATGCATTTGTGGGTTTTTTTAACCTAATAGTTCTAGGATCTATTGCAACTGCAATATTTTCATCAAAAAACTTATTTATACCATCTTGAATAGAGATTGCTGTTTTAAAGTTTGAAGTTTTTAAGCTCAAGTTTGCAAAATTTTGATTATAAATATCGTATGTAACTTCTCGTTCAACTACACCGCCACCAAAAATTTTACCAGCTGTGGTATGATTTTTAGCACCACCACCTTTTCCATTTCTTCCACCAATTGTAACTGATCCTTGTGATAATGCATATATGTTTCCATCTACACCTTTAAGTGCAGTCATAAGCAGAGTTCCACCTTCAAGTGACTTTGCATCGCCTAATGAAGAAATTTTAACATCTAGTTTATCTCCTTGTCTTGCAAACGAAGGAAGAGATGCTGTAACCATAACAGCTGCAACATTTTTTGATTTTATATTTTTTGGATCAATCCTAACTCCAACGGTTTGAAGCATATTAGAAAGTGATTGTATTGTAAATTCTGAAGATGAGCCATCTCCTGTGCCATTAAGACCCACTACAAGACCATAACCTATGACTTGGTTTTCTCTTACTCCGATTATATTTGCAATTTCACGAATCTTTTGAGCATTTAAAGATGTAAAACTTAACAGTAGTAAGAAAAAAATAACTACAAATCTCATGATCTTCCTTTAACTTAATTAAGGGCACCTCTAAAAACCCTTAATAGAGTTAAAGCAAATGGTGTTCCATGTTTATGTATAATAAGTTAGAGTACTCTTTCCGAATTTTTTAGTTTTTTTAAGGGTATAGCTGCCTATAACTTCTGGCATCTTTTGCTTGCTCATATGTTCAACTATGATAAGATGAGCAAGCTCTTTTGGTATCATCTCTATGAGTTTTAAAGTATTTTCATATATATCTTCCATACCATCTCTAATAGAAAAAGGAGGATCAAAATAAAAAAATGACTTATGTTTTAATTTTTTAATAAACTTAGGAAACTCTACAAAGCTGTCCCCACCAATACAAGTAGTATCATTTTTTGCAATTCTATTGCAGTTATCTTTTAAAACTAAAAAAGCTTTTTTGTCTTTTTCAAAAAAATAGGCATGGCTTCCACCACGGCTCAAAGCTTCTAAACCCATAGAACCGCTACCACCAAAAACCTCCACAAAAGGCTCATTTACAATGTCAAATTGAAGAGTATCGAAAAGAGACTCTTTCATGATAGATTTTGTACTTCTTGTACTATCTAATGAAGGTAAGTTTATCAACATATTTTTATATTTACCAGCTACTATTTTTTTAGTTATCATAATAATCTTTTATAGTTTTTACCAAATCATCTCTAAAACTGTTAGTTAGTTTTAAAATTTTCTCTTCTAGCTCTTTCATATCTACTTTTTTAACAGTATTGTCTACTTTTTCTTTAGTTTCTTTGGAAAATGAATCATAAAACTTTTCTATTTTTAGCATTAAGGCACTCTTTGAAAATGGTAAATCAAGATCAGAATTCTCTGTAGCAATATAAAAAAGAGGTTTATCAATCTCTATTTGTTTGTCACTAATTACAATTTCACACTGCTTATACGGTACGATATAACTCTTTAAAAATATTTCTAAAGACTTTTCAAGTAAAATTGACTGACATGCTAAAGCTATTTTCAATGACCTACTCCGAGTTTATTTGCAATAATTTTATAGTAATTCAAATAATAACCATATAAAAGTATAAAAAAAAATCTTTTATAACCGATATATGTTTAAGAAATATTTGTCAAGGAGGACACAATGGATATCTTCAGCTCAACTAGCAAACAAGTAGAAAGCATAGTTAGCACACCAAAAACTCAGGCATCAGCACCCACAAGAGAAGTAGAAAACTCTCATCAAGTTGCAAAAAGTGCAAGAGAAAATAATCAAAATCAACAAAGTGATATAGAAAAATTAACTCAAACAGTTGATAAGCTAAACAAGCAAATGGACTCATTAGGAACAAATGTTCAATTTGGTTTTAATGACAAGATAAATGTACTATTTGTAGATGTAGTAGAAAGAAGTACAGGAAAGCCAATTAGAAAAATACCGACCGAAGAAGCAATGGCACTTTCTGAAAAAATGAGAGAAATCATAGGCACAATCTTTGATAAAAAAGGATAGATTATGGCATCTTCATTAAGCACATTAGGACTTGGTAGTCAAGGTGTATTAAACTATGATATTATTGAACAACTAAGAGAGGTTGATAATGCAAATCAAGTAGCACCAATAGATAGAAGACTTGATGACAATAGCACTAAAACACAAGATTTATCTATATTAACTACCTTAACTGCTTCACTAAAAGGCTCAACAAGTACTCTCAGTGATGATGCAACCTACTTAAAAAGAGATACTTCTGTTAGTGGAAGTGCAGCTAGTGTAAATGCTAGCTCAGGTACAGCATTACAAGACTTTAGTCTAAATGTAACTCAATTAGCAAAACAAGATATACATCAATCAAACTCATTTAACAGTGATACAAGTACATTCACCTCCACTAATGATACTATAAATATAAATATAGATGGAAAAGATTATAGCTTTGATGTGAATAGTACAACAACTCTGACAGATTTAAAAAATATGATAAATGACAGTACAGACGGAAAAGTTATAGCATCCACACTAAATGTAGGAGGTACAAACCCATATAAACTTGTACTAAAATCAGCCCAAACCGGAGAGAGTCAAAATATGACTATCACATCAACTGGTGGTGGTACTGCAGTTAGTGACTTAGGTCTTGATTTGGTAAGCAACAATATACAAAGTGCTCAAGATGCTATAGTACAATACAATGGTATAGACATACAAAGATCTTCAAATAATATTAATGATTTAATAGTTGGAGTTGAAATTACCCTTAATGAGTTAGGTGAAAGCAATGTAAGTATAGTTCAAGATACTACTGATATCAGCTCTGGTTTAGCAGACTTTACCTCAAAGTATAATGAACTTATGAATAACTTGAACGAGAGTACAAAGTACGATGTTGATACTAAAGCTAGTGGCAGTTTTCAAGGCGTAAATGAGATAACTTCTATGAAGTCTTCACTAAATAGAATGCTTATATCAGTTGATGCAAATGGCACAAGTCTAAGTGAATTTGGTCTCTCTTTAAATGATGCTGGTATGTTAGAATTTGATGAAAATATTTTTAATTCAAAAATGACAGAAAATCCAGATGGAGTAAAAAACTATTTTGTAGGTAGTTACGATGTAAATACAGAAACAACAACTAGTGGTATTTTTACAAAATTCAATAACCTATTAGCAGATTTAGCTACAAATGATAACTCTGTATTAGGACTTTACGAGGGTAGTCTAACAAATCAAAAAACATCACTAGAAACAGAAAAAGCAAAAACTATTGCGTCTTTGGATGCAAAATATGAAACAATGACTCAAAGGTTCATGGCATATGATGCCATGATAGGAAAGCTAGATATGCAAGCACAATCTGTTCAATCTATGATAGATGCTGCAAATAACAATAATTCAAATTAAAAAAAGAGGGAAAAATGAGATCAAATTTAGCTTACACAGCATACTCACAGAACAACATATCTATTGAATCTTCAGAAAAACTAATAAAAATGCTTTATGAGGGCATATTAAAATTTACTTCTCAAGCTAAACGATATATAGAGACAAATAATATAGAAAAAAGAGTCTACTGGATAAATAGAACTACAGCAATATTTTCTGAGTTACTGAATTCACTCAATTATGACGGTGGAGATATAGCACACTATTTAAGTGGCTTATATACTCATCAAATTAAACTATTAACAGAAGCTAATATGCACAACGACACTAAAAAGCTTGATGAAGTTATAAATGTCACCAAAATACTTCTTTCCTCTTGGAACGAGGAGACAGCTTATGACTTGGAACGATGAGCTTAAAATTGCTATTGTTGAGGGAGATACAACAAAGATAGGCACTCTTACACAAACTCTACCTAAGTATAAAACCAAAGAGAGTGCCGAGGAAGCTTTAGCTCTTATTACAGAAGCAATTAAACTTATTGATGAGAGAAAACAAGAAACATTAAAGTCCATGAACAAGCTAAAACAAGCAAAATCATATTTTTCTTAAAATATCACTTACACTATTTAACTTTTTTTGGTAAAATAAAGGGTACCTCTTATACTAGGTACCCTTAAAAATAAATAGGATATTATAATGAAATATAGATATATAGGAAAAAGTGGACTAAGAGTTACACCAATCTGCTTAGGCACTATGACATTTGGTACTCAAGCTGATAAAAAGATGGCTTTTAGAATTATGGATAAAGCATATGATAGAGGTATTAATTTTTTTGATACTGCAGAGCTATACCCTGTTCCTCCTAGTGCAGATAAAGCAGGAATTACCGAAGAAATTATAGGTGAATGGCTACAAACAAAGCCTAGGGACTCTCTTATTATAGCATCAAAAGTTGCTGGTGCTGCTAATGGCTGGTTTGTTCCTCCTATTAGGCATGGATTAACCGCGATCGATAGATTTCACATAACAAAAGCACTTGATAAAAGTCTAAAAAAACTAAAAACTGATTACATAGACCTGTATCAAGTTCATTGGCCAGATATGACAGTACCTATTGAAGAGAGTCTATATGTACTAGATGAGTTCATAAAAGCTGGTAAAATTAGATATATAGGTACTTCAAATGACTCAGCATATGGACTAACTAAAGCAAATGAGATTTCTAAGTTTAAAAATCTTTCTAGGTTTCAATCTATTCAAAACAATTTTTCTATGCTAAATCAAAGATTTATGGACGAGTTAGCAACAGTATGTAAAAAAGAGGACATATCACTTCTACCCTATTCTCCTTTAGCAGGTGGTGTACTGACAGGTAAATACAATCAAAAAATTCTACCAGATAACGCAAGATTTTCCAAGTATGTAAATAGTAAAAATCCTAGATTACAAGCACAAGCAGCTAGATTTTTAAATGATAGAACCATATCTTCAGTTGAAAAATATTTGGAGATTGCAAAAGAGCATAATGTTAGCTTAACAACACTTGCAACTGCTTGGAGTATGCATTTTGACTTTATAGCTTCAACTATTATTGGTGCAACTACTGATGAGCAACTAGACGATACATTTGCTGCTCTTGATTTTAAAATTAGTAGTGACCTTATGAAAGAGTTAGATGCTGTTCATCAAGATATTTTATACCCTATGGGTTGATTTTGAGTGTAAATAGTAAATGCCCTTGTGGAAGTGGAATCAAGTACAAAAAATGTTGCAAGCCATACCACGATGGTAAAACAGCAAACAATGCCCTCATACTAATGAAATCAAGATATAGCGCGTATGCAAAGCAGCAGTATAAATATATAAATAATACATCAAATAAAGAAGAAGATATTGAAAGCATAAAAAACTTTTCAAATAATTCTAAATTTGAAAACTTAAAAATTATAGAGTTTATAGATGGGGAAAATAAAGCTTTTGTAACATTTAAAGCGACTATTTTTTCTAACGGCATAGATAGCTCATTTTGTGAAAAAAGTAGATTTATAAAAGCTAATAACAAGTGGCTATATCTTGATGGCGAGATTATATAAGTACCTAACCCTAAATAACCCCAACTTAAGAATTTAAAAGAAGGGGCTAATGCGAGGCAAAAACTTAAAGTTGCACTTATTGTGCTTCAAAAGTTTTTAACGAAACAGTAGCCCCTTCTTTTAAATTTCCTTCGGACGATAAGAGAAAAGCTCTATTGCGTCGTTAGATTAGTTCACCTTAGCTAAGGCTAGGCTTTCACTAATCTGCCTAGCACTAAAACTTTTCTCTTATCGCTTAAATTGGGGTTATTTAGGGTTAGGTACTTAAATGCCAGTGTATATCTTACTTATTTTATGTGTTTTATTTTGGTCTGCAAACTTTATAATAGGAAGAGGAATCCATGATGATGTTGATCCAATACAGTTAGCGATGTTTAGATGGAGTGGTGCGGCAATCATTGTTTTACCAGTATTAATCAAAAGTTTTTCAAAAATTAGCTCTACATGTAGAGCTAATTTTCTAATACTCAATATACTAGCAATTCTAGGAATAGCTGGATTCAATACAATTCTTTATGTAGGTTTACAAAGTACAACTGCAACAAATGCTCTGCTCATTAACTCTTTTGTACCGATTTTGATTTTGATTTTTTCATATTTTATACTAAAAATTTCGATAAAATCAATACAACTTACCGGAATTATTCTCTCAACAATTGGAGTGATGTTTTTAATAGCTAGAGGCGAGATATATAATATAACTCAAATCACTCTAAACTATGGAGATATATGGGTTTTAGTATCATCATTTACATGGGCATTATACTCTGTTTTAGTTAAATTTAAACCAAAAAATTTAACTGATTTTGAGTTCTTCACTACAATTGTTTATATTGGATTATTTTGGATTTTTACTGTATATTTTACAATGGGATATAACCTAATCGAAGATATTACTCTAATAAAAACCCACTATATGGAATTTGCTTATGTTGCAATATTCCCTTCTGTACTATCATACTACTTTTGGCACAAAGGTATCCACAAAATTGGTGCAAATAAAACAGGACAATTTACTCACCTAATGCCATTTTTTGGATCACTTCTAGCATATATATTTTTAAATGAAACACTACATTCATATCATGCACTAGGAGCTATACTCATAGGATTTGGAATCTATCTTTCACTATTTACAAAAAAGGAGCTATCATGACAAAATGGGATCAAAAAGCAAAAAATTATTCAAGATACAATGAAGATAAAGAGAGTTTTGAGCAAGGTATCTTTAAAGCACTTAAAAATTTTAACATTAACTTTAAAGATAAAACACTACTAGATATTGGGTGTGGAACTGGTGTATATACAATTCACCTTGCTAAACAATGTAAAAAGGTTGATGGTATTGACTCTTCTATGGAAATGCTAAAAGTCTTAGAAGAAGATGCAAAAAATGTTAATATATCAAATATTAAAACAACTCATACCAATTGGGACAACTTTATATGCGAAGATATATATGACTATGCACTTTGCACCATGTCTCCCGCTATAAGAAGTGACGAAGATTTAGAAAAGATGAATAACTGTGCTAAAACAAAAATCTATCTTGGGTGGGCAGGTAAACGAGAAACACAAATCATAGAAGCTCTTTTTGAAGCACACAATGCAACTTATACGCCACCAAATGGAGCCAAAAAAGTAAAAAACTGGCTAAATAATAAAAACAAATTTTATCAAGTTTTAAAACTAGATGAAGAAAAAATCAGAAAAAGAGAGTTTAACAAAAGCGTAGAGAACTTTAAATGGCACTTAGAAGTCAGAGGTCTGGCTCCAGATACCAAAAAAATAACTGAAGTATTAGAAAAATTCCGTGACAAAGATAATTTTATCACGGAAAAAACGATAAATCATTTCAATCTGATAGTCTGGAATTAGTCATCATTATAACGATAAAAATAAATTAAATTTTCTATAAATTATAATATACAAAGGCACAGCATAAGCCGAGTTATGTCAAAGGATGACAATTTATCTACTTACTATCTTGCAATAGTACTCTAGCGAATGGTAAAATTATGAGACTGACCAATCCATTCTTGCTGCAGGTTGGGTTT
>Ga0256840_1000602_pt1 | contig 36253 bp, 44 predicted proteins | sample 355202metaG_FD_185969 | JGI IMG/M metagenome (GOLD analysis project Ga0256840, IMG submission 185969) | Hydrothermal vent microbial communities from Mid Atlantic Ridge, Atlantic Ocean - 355-202 | ecosystem: Environmental > Aquatic > Marine > Hydrothermal vents | place: Atlantic Ocean: Mid...
TGTGATTATTTCCAGATTGTAAATTTATAGAATTTGGTAAGGAATTTGAAATATCATTTCGACTATATATATTAGATGAATTAGCAGTTGTAATTGAACTCCAGTATTGAGGTAGATTAGGAACGGTTACCGTATCAAAACCTTCCGAATAAGGAGCTGTAAATGTTTGTGCGTGGTTTATAATAAAAGATAATAATAATACGCTTAAAAGTGTTTGTTTTTTCATTTTTGTATATTTTATTTGTTATTTGTTTTCTTCTGTAATATTCAACATTTTATCACATTTATCTAATTCTTTTTTTAATTGATTTATTTCTACTTTAAGCGTGTCTATTTTATTTTCAAACAATAATATAGTTTTGTTAGATAAAACTTTTTTAGGTTCATTACAAGCCCCTAAACACAAAAAAACTAATACTATAAATCTATCAAAATTGAACTTCATAATGTATAATTATTATATAGTAAAATTAAACATAAAAGAAGTATTATAGCAATAATAAACAAATAAATACAATATCAAACTTCTTTTTCCTTTTTCTAAATTTTTAATCCTTTTTTTAAATCCTTATTATAATTTTTAAAATCCTTTTGAATTGAATCAATAACATTCATTGGTATGTTAAGTTTAATAGCTAAAGATTTCCATTTTAAAGAAACTTTGTAAATTTCACGTATTATTTTTTTAGGTTTTTTAATATTATATTCTGTTGCTAATCTAAGAATATCACTTGTTTTAATATCATTTCTTTTTCCATATAAAGATAAATTATGGGGGGCATTGTGCCATTTAGCTAAAGCATCTAAAGAATAATTAATATCATAAGCTGGTGTTATAGTCCATCTATCATTATTTTCGTTATACATAAAAGAATGGTTTTTAAAGTGATCATCTATGTTATGAAATGTATAATTAAATACCATCCGAGCAAATAATTGTTGCATATCCTTTGGTGAAATATTAATTTCATTAGCAATTTTAAATAAATTATTATAACTTAATTTGTCATTATTTTTATTATTAAAAGCTAATCCACTTATTCCTGAAGCTGTAAGGACATGAATTTTTTTACCATGTTGTCTATCATAACGTTTCGTAGTAAAATATTTATTTTCTATTAATTTTGTAGGCATCATATCAATATTAGAATCAATTGCAGATTTGTAATATGAATATTCTACTAATTCTCTATTGTATTTATCATTAATTTTTGGGAATTTAACTAAAAAATGATTATAATTATCACTAATATTAATGTCACCTGGTATTAATTCTTTTGTTATTTTATGTTCCGAAACAATTACTTTTGCTCTTGCTCCACCAGCCGAAAAACCCATTTTTATAATATTTAATAAACCCAATTCATCTAATTTCAAATTAGATACATTTTCTTTACTTTGTAAAACTTTATTTAAAATATTATTAATATCATTTAAATTTATATTGTTTACATCTTTAAATAAAACTTTAGCAGGATAAAATTCTAATGCACCCATAGCTCTATTTCCTAAATAACCTAATTGGTGTATTGGTGTTAATTTGGATGGATCTATTTTGTTTAAATCTGCCCAAATATTAAAAAGTTGATTTCCAAAACTATCAGGTAATGAATCGGCAAAAACAGATGGTAAATTACGAAAAACATCATCGGTGTTTTTAAAAACTTGAATTTGAGGAATTCTTTTAATTATAAAAGGAAAAATATTTTTGTATTTATTTGAATTTAAAAAAGATTGTGAATATTGAAAATAACTTACAGCTTTAACTGTATCATAAGCAATGATTCCAATTTCAATATTAAATAATTTAATTTGTATTTGTTCTATATTTTTATTCATATAAACTAAAATTAGATAGTTTTACAATTTCTATTTTATCAAATATTAGTGTATTAAAATCATCTAATAAATTAAAATATTTTAAAATATTTAAAATAGTTTCTAAATTAACACTTTTACCTTTTTCAATTTTTGAAATTGTTAATCTAGATACATTAATTAAATTAGATAATTCCGTTTGATTTAAATTTTCATTTTTTCTCAAATGATAAATTAATTTACCTAAATTAATAAGGGTTGTATTGACATTAATCATAATGTTTTTTACTTTTCTACTTTTAATTATTAAATGTAAATTTAAAAATACATTTAATGTGTTTTATCTTACAAATGTATAAAAAAACATACAATAATACAAATTAAATTATAATAATAATTTGTATTATAATTAATGTTATGTTAAATAGACTTCAATTTTATCCTTGTTTAAGCCTTTACTTGTTATTTTTAAGATGTTTTATTTATTTGTTAATTAATTTTAATTTTTTAAATCAACCATTTACTATAAAATATAATTATTAAAATATTAAAGAAAAACCTTTTTTATTTTTCTTTATTTTTGGTTGTTTCTTTAAATGTTTAATTTCTGCTTTTAATTGCTTGTTTAATTGATTAAACATAAACTTATAAAAAATTTCTAAATTCTCATTTTCTCTAGTAATATTTAAAGCTTTATAATAATCTAATTTATCATTAGCATAAATATAACTTAAAGGGATGTTATGGTATTGTTGAACATAATTCATTACTAATCTTGACAGCCTTCCATTTCCATCTAAAAAAGGATGAATAGTTACCATTTGATAATGAAATAAAAATGCAAGTTTATTAATTTCAATAAAATTTTTTGAATTTAAGTTTACTGAAATATAATCTAATAATTGCAATACTTTACTTTCTACTTTATCATAATTCATAAATACAGTTTTACCAGCTCTTAAATTAGATAATCGTAAATCTCCTTTTGAAGCATAAGTAATTCCTAAAACATTACTAACCATTTTTTCTGAATTTTTCATCAGCAATGAAGAAATGTTTTTTAATTCATTTAAATCAAATTTACTTTTATTTTTTGCTAATTCAATAACATATAATAAAGCACTATAATGATCATTTACCATTAATAAATCTTCTAATGGTTTAGATTTAGGAGTAAGATTTTTATCTAATAAAAACTCTGTTTCTTCTAAAGTAAGTGTATTTCCCTCAATTTTAGAAGAATGATGAACAATAGCATAATAATTAAATTTAAATAAATTTAATATTTGATTTCTTGTAAGAGATTTATACTCTTCAAAAGTGTTTAATACTATTTTATATTGATTATCCATACTACCGTTTAACATGTTTTGTTTACTATTAAAATATAATTTTATTTACCTTTTTTAATGCTACTTCAATATCTTCTTTTGACATTTCATCAATTACGTAGATTCTGAAATTTAATTTTATTACATCATCAACCCTTAAATGAGTAATTGATATTTTATTAAAATAATAGCATGATAATATACTTCTTGATAAAACATCAAAATAATTATCTATATCAATTAATTTAGCACTTCTATCTACACACTCTCTATAAAAAGAACTATTGTAATCTTTATACGGAGTTAAAAAATAACGTACATTAATACCTAAATTATCAGCATATTTATTGAGGGTTGAGAATTTAGGATCGCCATTTAAAACATTCGTTACTGTAACTCTATTATTTCCTAAACTATTAGCAAATTTATCAATAGAACCGTATTTTGCTTTAATATGAGTTTTCATATTTAATAAAAGCTTATCTACATTTTTATTATAATTTCCTTTTCCTTCACCAATTGGTGCAATTACTATTTTAGCTTTCATATTACCGTTTGTTTACTCGTTAATTGATTTATATAAGTTAGCAAACCAGTCTATTGATTTATTCAAAGCTTTAAAACTCTCATCATAAATTAAAATTCCTTTTTTTTGATATTTACCTCTTGATAAAAAATAATTATTAATTTGTTTTTTTAATTTTCTAGGTAATTTTTGCTTATTCAAATAACATTGAATTTGATTATCAGAAAAAGGAGTGTTATTTAATGTTATATCTTGTTGTTGCATACTACCGTTTATTTACTGTTAATTTTTAAATTTTATTCTAATATTAATAATGAGTTAAATTCCTCTAAATAAATGTCAATTTCTTCTTCTTTACCTATTATAGTTAATCTAAATTACTATTTTTATCTTTAAAATATTCTTCTATTTTAGAAGTTCCTTTACCACTCGGTGCAATCAAACTACTTTTAACACTTTCTATATCAATTGTTGGATATTCATCAATTATTAAACCTTTAGGTTCTATCCCTACAAACTGACCTTGCAATGTTTTATGTATTTTATTAACCTTTTTTTCTCCATACATTTCAATAAGTTGAGATATTTTAGATAAGCCCAATTTTTTATCAAACATTTCACGAGGAAAACTAAAATCAAAACAATCGCTTTTTTTTGGTAAAGAATGGTTTATAGATTTTAAATATTTTTCTATAAAATTCAAAGATATTTTATCCTTTACCGAATGTTCTTTATTTAGATAAACTGAATCAGATGTTAAATATTCATATTTATCACTTTTGAATAATGACTGCATGTCTTTTCTTGTAAAACCTATTTTTATTATTTCAGACAATAAAAGAATATCTTCAATTAAATATTCTTTTATAGGTTCTAAAATACCTCTATTTTCGTAAAACACTATTAAACAATGTCTTTCTTTTGGTGTTGTTTGCATAATTTACCGTTTATTTACTATTAATATTTATTGCAAAATAATATCACTATCAATATTTAATTTTTTATAAAGCCCTTTAGCTATACTTAATGTAATATCTCTTTTCCCTTTAAATATTTCACTTATTCTAGAAGCACTTGTATCTAATAATAATGCTAAATCTTTTTGTTTAAGTTTCATTTCAAACATACGCAACTCAATAACATCTTTTAAACTTGGTAAACCAATAGGAAAATGGATTTCTTCATATTTTTCAATAATATCACTAACTATTATAAGTTCTTCATCTAAAGAAAAATCATCATCATTGATTAATTTAAGTAACTCTTCAAGCCTTATATTTGCTTTAATGTACTCTTTATTTGTTATCATAATTTATTTATATTTTTAATTTTATTGTATTCTGAATGATTACCAATCCATCTAATAAACACTCTTTTTATTTCAAAACGCACTATAGCGACTATTCTGTAATGATTTCCTTTTACATTAAAGACTTCTATCTTTACCTGTTCCTTTTTTAATATTTGTTTTAAACCAACCCATAACTACCTTTTATTTACTGTTAAAATATAATTTTATTTCCCTTTTTTAATGCTACTTCAATATCTTCTTTTATTTTCCATACCACTATTTCCATATAAAAAACATTTATTTTAATTAGATACTCTTTTGAAAATTTTATTTTTCTTACATACTTGCTAAAACTATTAAAATAAATATTATTAAACCAATGGTTAAACCATGCAATAATGCCTTTAAATACTTTTGGTTTTTTGATCTTTTATTCAATCTTCTATTCATTTTCAAGTTCCATATTAATTTTTCTATAATGAATTACTATTTTTAATACTAGCATTAATAGACCAATTATCATTAAAATCACGAAAGAGTGAAAAAGAGTATCTGATAATGAATCAATTTCATTATTTGCGACTACATAAGCAGCACCAAAAAGAACTCCAATAACAAAACCCATGTAAATTAAGATTAAGGATTTATACCAACTTATAATTTTATCTATTAATTTATTCATATTTTCTTTATTCTATTAACATTTCAGTTAAAACAATTTTAACTTCTTCTTGATTAGATTTCTTTAAGACTGTTTCCTTATTACTTAGCCTAATCTTATCAATTGCTCTTATTTGGTCAAGCATTATAAAAGATTTTTTCTTTTTTAAAGTTATTTTAACCATAGTAGGATAGTCTTTGTTACTTGTAGTTATAGGAGCAATAATAACTGTATTTAAAGCATTATTCATTTCGTTTGGAGATATTATAAGACAGGGTCTATTTTTATTCACCTCACTACCTTTTGTTGGATTTAAATTTATCCAATAAATTTCATATTGTTTTACCATGTCCAATCTTCAATATTTTCTCGATCTAAAACATCTGGAATTAACCTTTCTTCATCTAATTTTGAACCTGCTTTAATAAAAAGTTTTTCCCAATTTGAGCGAGGATTTTCGTTTGGTTTGATAACTAAACTATTTCCTTCTATTGCTAAATTCACTTTATTTGTTAAGCCTATCAGTTTTAAAAACTTAGAAGGTATTATGATTCCTTTAGAATTTCCTACATTAATTATATTTGTTTCCATATTGCATCTCTTTAAGAAAACAAAGTTACAACAAAGTTATAACGTATGCAAATTTTTCTTGCAGCTTCTAATCCTGCGTTTATTTACTATTTAAAATATTTTTTTAATAAAATAATGTCATTAGTATAGATAAAATCTATAGTTTAAAAAAGTGTATTTTGAAAAATCACTTTTTCCCTTTTTCTAAAAATTATGAGCGATAGCGATTAAAAAAACGATGAAGATTGATTTTTATAAAAAAATCAACTGAAACCTTATTTTTATTTTAATTTAGGATGTAGATTAACTAATTATAGAAGTTATGTTTTTCTATTATGTTATAGATGGTAACTTTTCCACAGCGTTAATTGTAATGCATTGATATAGAGTTATTTATTTTTGACTTAAAATTAAGCAGGGTAACTTTTCCACAGCGTTAATTAAAAAAGGGTAACTTTTCCACAGCGTTAATTAAAAAAGGGTAACTTTTCCACAGCGTTAATTAAAAAAGGGTAACTTTTCCACAGCGTTAATCTTGAAAAGGGTAACTTTTCCACAGCGTTAATTAAAAAAGGGTAACTTTTCCACAGCGTTAATCTTGAAAAGGGTAACTTTTCCACAGCGTTAATTAATTTTATTTAAAATAAAGGCTTTTGTATTGCTTTTCGAAAAAAGAAATATTCTCTGTTAAATCAAAAATTAAATCTTTTAAATATAAATATTCAAAAGTTGTATTTTTGTTTTCATTTAAAAATGTAAATTTTTCTGTTTTTTTATTAAAATTAACAATGTTTTTTTCAATATTAATATTACCAATTTTAATAAGAGCATTAAAAAAATCAATGCTTTTCCTTTTAGATATATTTTTATTTCCTCTGATATCTGAATATATTGATATGTATTTACTGATTTTGATATCATAATCCATATCACTAATAAGCCAATTTAAAAATGAAACTTTTAATTCTTTTTTATCGATTTGAAATTTTTGATAATTTATCACATAATTTTCAGATAGTTTTTGAATAAGTTTTGTAAAAAAAATATCATTGTAAATGGTGTTTTTTAATTTAACATTTTCGTTATTAGTTTTCATTTTCCAACTAAACACAGCAAGGTTTTTATATTTTGAATATTTTTTGTTACTATATGTTCTTTTCCATTCAAATTTAAGATTGGGAAATTCCTTATTGAAAATTGATTTATCATGACCATGTATATTTTCAAAAAAATATTTTTTAATTTTTCTATTAATATTTTTTTTAACATTGCTGAATCCTGCTTTTTCTTTATTATCAATATTTGTAATAGATACATTCATTAATAAAGCTAACTCTTTAATATTATAATATAACTCGTTATTTTTTTTAGCGTTTTCATTTCTAATTCGGTATATCAATTTAAGATATAAATCTTCTAATGAAGCTCTACGAAGTTTAATGTAATTACTTAAATTAATATTAGTAAAAAGTTTATATAAATTTCTTTCAAATTCTGGAGTAGGAATATATTGGTAAATAATTTTATTTGTTTTACCTTTTTTAACAAACTTAAATTTTAATGATTTTATATAAGTAAAATTTAGCAATTCAACAATAGTCGTATTATCTTGCTTTTTTTCATCTGAAAAATAAAACTTCTCATATTGTAAAATAAGTAAAGCATTTTCAAAAGAGTTATCCCAAATTCTATATTTAGAAATATTACCATATTCTTCTTCTAAGGCTATATATTCTTTTTTTGATTTTTGATTAAATATTTTAAAAAAAATAGGATTTTTGTGTTTTCTAAAAACATCTGCTCTATCTACATTCATTTTATTACAAAAATCAATTGGATCAATATCTATTTCCCCAAATAGATTTTTTTGAGAATTTAAAGAAAGATAAATAATGATTTCTTTTATTAATTTTTCATCTTTCTTTCCATATTTTTTAAAATTTGTTATTTGATGAACAAAATTATTATCAACTCGTAAATTAGTATAAGGATTTAATAAAGCCATTTTAAAAGTTATAGTTTGTTATTATTATTCTCACAATTTTATTTTTTTATATTTTCGTGTCAAATTTTTGTTTTTTGTAAAAAACAGTTTAGCTTCATTCATTTCTGTTAAAAACTGTTTTTCTTTAATAGACCCTTTTCCGTTTCTGATTTTTAAAAACTTTAATGTTTTTTTAAAAAACTCATTTAAGTTTAATTTTTCGTTGGGCATTAACTTTCTATACCTTTCAGTATTAAAATCTTTTATAAAAAAATTTCCAAATAATTTATTATAAGATTTAACTTGTATTGCTCCAAATTTTAAATTATTTCTTCTATACAAATAAAATTTATCAAATAATTTATTTTTAACAGCATCATTAATATTTTTAGGAATTAAATCAAATATTTGATTATGAACATTAAACGGAACTGGTCTGTAATTTTTTGACACATCAATAGAAGATAAATAAGCTGGTCTATAATTAATACCTATTGTACTAATTATAGAATTTGCTGAAAGTGCAGCTAATTCAATTTTATACTTATTGTTTTTTAACGTTTTTATATAATTGTTTTTTTGCCATTCATAGCCACTTCCAAAAGTACCATCAAAAATAATTTGTTTTTTTTCTTCAATTGCTTTTTTATAAATTTTATCTGCCAATATATTAGCGAAAGGATTTAATTTAGGATAAACATCTTCAGGGTTTTCACTCATTATTTTATCATATAACGGATGATATTTTCTTAAATCATCTGTATTAATAATAACGAAATTTCCCTTTTCTCGTTTCATAAGATCATCGACTACTCCACCTTTACCTGCACCAGGTTGCCCTGCAATAAAAATTGCTCTTGGTATATTAACAGAGTTAGCATTTTCAAAAACATCATTAAAAACGTTTTCAAGTATTTTTATTGTTGGTGTTTTAATCATGTTTTATAAATTCAAGTAGTAACTTCAGTTGTAAGGTTAGCTATTTATTTTATAATTTTTAAAAAAATCATAATAACCTTTCAATTTTAAAGTGTAATTTTCTGCGTCTTCTATAGATTTTAAAATTTCAACATCATAAAAGTAATCATTGTATTCTTTTTTTATATTAGCGTATTTAGCTTTTAGTTCATTAATGTTTTTTTCATTATTCACCATTTCTAAAGTTGGATAATATGAAGTTTTTATTCTTTTATAAAGTTCATTAATAACACTTCTCAGTTCGCCAAAAAAATAATTTTCCATAAATGTTTCATCTTTTAAAACACAAATTCCAATTTCATTAACAAATGAATTTGATAAATTTGAAATTTGTTTCAAAACAAAGATACTCTTTTTAGTCGTTCTTTTATTTATTTTATTTTTCATAATATTAATAATTTAATAATTACCATTCATATTTTAGTCTTTTTTGATTTTCTAAAAGCCTACCGCTTTCAAAAACTTCTAAAGCTCTATGTTTAGATATTTTTTCTCCTGTTTCTGCAACTTCATTAATGCTTTTCTCTGAAATTTGACTTACTTGCTTAAAATACGCTTTCCAATATCCTGGTGCCGATTCAATAGCAACAGAAATAACATAATCATTATGGGGGTGGTTGTAAAGAATCTTAACTTCTAAAATTTTATATTTCATAATCCTATATATAAAAAATAGCTGCAAATGAAATTATGAAAATTGCTACTAAAAATAAAACAATTACAGCTATTAAAATGATTTTAATTATTCTTCTTTTTTTCCGAACATTACAATTTCAGAAACAACTATTTCGGTTTTTGAGCGTTTATTACCATTTTTATCTTCGAATTTATTATATGTTAACTTTCCTTGAATTGCAATTTCACTTCCTTTTTTAACATACTTTTCTATAATTTCTCCTACATTTCCCCAAGCAATAAGATTATGCCATTCTGTTTTAGTTTGCTTAATTCCTTCAGCATCTTTATAAGTTTCATTAGTAGCTAAACTAAATTTAGCTAATTTTTTACCACTTTCAAAAGTTACTATTTCAACATCTTGCCCTACATTTCCAATTAATTGTATTTGATTTCTTAAATTACTCATATTTTTTTATATTAAAATTAAACAGTCTTATGGTGCTATTTATAACCTTTTATTTTTCAAATATATGAAATAAGTATATATTAAAGCTCTTTTTATATTAAAATTTTACAACTCAAAATATTTTTAAATTTCTATATTTTTCGCTCCTTGATTATCAAAGGTCATAACTCCTATTTTTCCATTTTCATCCGAAATACTAATCATTACATTAATATTTGTTTTATCAATATCTGATAATATGACACTAACTAAATCATTATTTTGTGCATCTACATTAAAATAAGCTGAAGATGAACCATAAGAACCACTTCTTGATTTACTTAAAATAATTTTTCCTTCTTTTGGAATATATTTTCCAAATCTTTTATTGCTCTGAATCGTCAATTCTGCATTCTCAACTCCTTTTCCTATTGGATAAAAGATAAAATTTTGGAATCCTCGATGTCCTTTCGCTTTTAACTCAAAATTAATCGTTCCTAAAAACCCCTTTTTAATATTTTTAATTTCGTACATATATTATCGTTTTAATTACATAGTAAAGATACGCACAAAGGCAGTATTTATATAAGTTTAACTAACAAAAACCCACATTTCACTTTATTTCCCTTTTTCTAATATTTCATTTTACTAAAGATTATCACAAGCTCCTTACAGTTGCTTTTTTCTTTTTTAGATTCTTTTTTTTTAGATAGCCATAGAAATAAAGTTTAATGAAGTTTTACAAGTAAAGATTTGAGATAAGGAGTATATGACTTAGTAAAAATTTTATGAAGCACAAATAAGGCTAAATTTAATTTTTATGATAAAGATAGGAAAGCTATCGGCGTTTGAGATAATGGGTGGTTTGTAGTGGTGGGTAAAAACCATTTTTTGGAATATTTTTTTAGTTAAAATCATAACAGAAAATGAACCTTATTAAAAAGGTGTTTCGCCAATTGAGAAAACAAAAAATTAACGTTGTTTTTTATGGTCTGTCAAATTTTTCATTTGATTGTCCATAAAAAACTTTCCGAATTCTCCGATTTTTTAAAAAAATATTTTTTTATTAAATTTTAATTATTATCTTACAATTTAATTTTTTATTTAAAATGTCAAACAAAACCAACATAGTAGAAATAGAAAACAGCAATAGTGAAGTAATTACAAAAATAGTAATGTCAAACAATAAAATTACGTTAGATCAAATTGCTGTTTTAATTACAACTAATAGAAAAGAATTTTATAACAATAAATTATTTGCTACATTTTTAGATTTACACAAAGAGCGAGCTATTCGACAATATTTAGAAATCTCCTCAGAATAGATTAATTGGGTTTGTTTTAAAAGTTTCTAAATTCACAAAAGCACCTTGTTTAGTGATTCTTTTGGTGTGAATTAATTCAAATAATAAATCAGTTGCATATACGCTCATTAAATCATTAATAAATAAACTTTGTTGATTTAATTTACTATTGTAACTACAAGAATTTCCTTGTATTTCAATGGTATCGTATTTTTCTGTTGTTCCAAAACGCTCTACAATTGTTTTTAATTTCTCAATGGTATTAAATTTATTACTTTTTGGTTGTTCAATTTTTTTAGAACCTAAAACAAATTGCCCTTGTTTTTTTGAATTACCTAAATCCAACCAATAAAATGGTTTATTATAACTATACGAACCATCTAAATCATCTGAGTTATACCAAACATTAAATTTATCACGAAATTTCCCGCTATCCACGCACGTAATAAAGATATTCGCCTTTTTTGGTGTTTCTCTATTATTAAAAGAATAATGTTCTGTAATTGCATTCCAATGCAACCCAAATGCTAAATTAATTTTTCCAATTAATGCAAAAGCTTTGTTTTCTCCAATATCTGAAATACTGAAATTTTGGCGACCAATATTGTTGCGTTCTACAGTATCATTATCAAAAGCAGTTACATCAAGTCCAGCGTGTCCTAATTCTTTTAAAGCAAAATCAATTCTTGCCAATCGTGTTAAAACTAAAGACCCTGTTCCTCCTACTCCAATTAAAATTACAGAAATAGGGTGTGTTGGATTATGAAAATAATTCGGTGCAAAGTGTATATTATTAGCCATTATATAAATTTTAAAAGTGTTTTTATACTGAAATATGATTTTAATAAAATAGATTCATCAAAATAGTTTTTTTGTTGTTGATAATATTCAACGATATTTCCATTGATAATTTTATTATGATTTGTGTGTGTGAAAATGGATTTAAAAAAAACATTTTCAAGATATTGGATTGCGTTTTCTACGAAAGAAAATTTATCAATTTTAGTATTTACATTTCCCATACAAACAGCCCCTTTTGCATTAACATTTAAAAAAGGGGCATTATACAAAATAATTGTTTCGTTAATTTCATCATTTGATTTTAGTGCATAGATATGTAATTCACTGTCTATATATGCAAATAGTAATTTTGGTAAATGATAATAATTATCATTTAAAACAATTTTTTTAGAAAAGTATAAATATTTTTGACTTGGTTCAATAGTCCAAATTAAATCTTTTTTCTTAAAGAAAATAATATTTTTAGGAATTAGTCCTTTAAAAGTAAGTTCTTTTTTTTCTGTTGTATCAATAATTTCAGATGCTTTTTTCAATTGATGTAAACAATCATTTGTAAAAGGAATTTCTGCTTGAAATTCATTATTTTTAATTGGATAATATTTTAAATCCGAAAATTCATTTTTGTTATTTGCATAACCAATCAGACAAAATTTAGGGTGGCTTAAATTGGTAACTTTTTCGTTAGTTGTAATTAAACTATCTATCATTATATATATTTTATTAAATTTATTAAATTTTCAAAAAATTCACAAATAGTAGTAAGTTCATTAGTTTGAAACTTAAAATCTTTTTTTATTTTTCCATTATTGATAATCATCCTATCGAGTGGTGGAATTATATCGTATTCTTGATAAATAGAATCAATTGAACTTTCTATATAATTTTTATAAATCACTTTACTATTAAAAATATAGCCAAACATATCGTGAAATCTCAATGCATTTTCTTTATCATCCCAATCACTAATTGGCATATCTAAATTATTGATTAAATTAAAATTAAAATTAGCATTTTTAATTAGTTCAAGAATTTCTTGATATAATTTAATTTTAGGTTTATAGTTTTCAAATTTGGTAATATCATAATCTTTTCCCATTTCCTTAGTCATTTTCTTATATCCTTTGAATTCTACTTTTAAGGAATTAAGATATTTTCCATCATAAAACATATTAGTTTTATCTACTTTAGATAATTCTGCAATTTCATCAGCTACAATTTCATCAATATCAATCATTGCATTATTATTGATAAGATTAAATTTTTGCAAAGTATTCAAAACAATAGCGTATAATTTTGGTGCTTTCCTTTTGAGTTTAAAAATATTTTCAAATTCTAAAAACCATAATGTTTGATATTGAAACTTTAATTTCTTGTAAATTACAATATCATTATTTTCTAAAAAATCAATTTTATAGACATCAAATTTTTCTTTTAAAAATCTTTCTAAATTTAGAAATATACTTTTAGAATTATTGGCAACATCTAATTTTTCAACATCTTTATATTTACTTTTAATTCCATTAAAAAGACTTAGTAAATATTTTTCAATTTTCGATATTTCTAACAAAATAGAATTAACTTTTATATTAGAAAGGATGATTTTTTGATTATCATTTTCTCTTGATTTGTCCCCAAATGTGCTGACGTTTGATTTTTGATTAAAATTTGAAATAATTGTTTTTTGCATGATATTGTTTTCCTTTTTTTCTGTTTTATTTTAACATTTAAAATTGCTTTTTCAATATTCATCTTATTAACCTTTAGTTCCTAAAATCGAATTAAATTCAAAAACTTCTACATCATCAATAATTCCTTTGGGTTCAATCGTTGCATTAGTCAAAGCAGGATATTGACCTGCATATAAATCACGTACTTCATTTGGTGTTAAATTTACATTTGGGCAATCCAATGTTAAAGTATTGCCATTATCATCAAATTTAAAAACTCTTTTAATTTCTGTTATAGTTATGCTCATTTTAAAATAGGGTATTAGTAAGGTTATTAATATTTTCTATACTTAATTTTGCTTTTTTGTTGTTTCTATCTAAGGTTAAAATATCTTTACATATTTTTAATATTTTGCTTTCATCCTCTTTAGCATTAAAAGTTTCATTATCAAATATTGTTGATAATTTTTCCTCTAACTTTTTAATTGTCGCTCTTAGTTCTTTTTTTTCAGCGGTTTCCTCTTGTTGAATTTTTAATTTTTTTTCATAACTTTCTGTATTTGAAAAAAAGGTAGATGTATTTTCTAAATTTTTAGAAATAGTATTAAAAAATTCTAAATCCATTTCTTTAGTTTTAGCCGATAATGTAAGGGGTTTAAAATTCGTTGCATCATCTTTTGCACTTCCTTTTGGTAGTAGCGAAATAGTACAAGTTTCATTTTTAAAAACGATACTTAGTGAATAAGCATTAATTTTAAATTTTTCTAATTCTGTAAAAAAGTTTGTATTTACCATTTGTTTTTGTTTTTTTAGTTTTAAAAATAATCATTTATTACACAATATTTAAAATATTTTTTATATTCAATTGCGATTTCATTTTCAGTAATTGGATAATTTTCTAAAGCATCTATTGTATCAGAAATATCTCCACTAATTTGAGTTTCATAATTTGCAAGTTCACGCCAAATAATTTTTTTTTTACCGTTAATTTTTAAATCAATCTCACGTTCTTTTTTATATATTTCTTTTAATTTTTCAATAAATTCATTTTTATTATCGATGGGACAAACCATTCCAAAACCTAAATCAATATATTTAATTCCTTGTATTTTTTTTTCGTCAAATTGTTTTTTTCCAAAACAAAAGAACACATTCATTTTATCAAAAAGTATTTGTTTTTCTTCTTCTAATTTATAGTTACTCATATATTATAGTTTTAATTACATAGTAAAGATACGCACAAAGGCAGTATTTATATAAGTTTAACTAACAAAAACCCACATTTCACTTTATTTCCCTTTTTCTAATATTTCATTTTACTAAAGGTTACCACAAGCTCCTTACAGTTGCTTTTTTCTTTTTTAGATTCTTTTTTTATAAGGAGTAATATGACTTAGTAAAAATTTCATGAAGTACAAATAAGGCTAAATTTAATTTTTATTATAGATAAGAAAGCTATCGGCATTTGAGATTAATGGGTGATTTGTAGTGGTGGGTAAAAGCCATTTTCTGGAATATATTTTTAATTAAAATCATAACAGAAAATGAACCTTATTAAAAAGGTGTTTCGCCAAATGAGAAAACAAAAAATTAGCGTTGTTTTTTTATGGTCTGTCAAATTTTTCATTTGATCGTCCATAAAAAACTTTCCGATTACTGCGATTTTAAAAAAGGTATTACAACAAAATAAATTTTGAAGTAATACCAAAAAACAAATGAAAACTATTATTCATTTATGTATGGCTTAATGTAGTTTAAAAGAGTTTCAAAATCGGTATTTTGAATTTTAAACATATTTTGATATTCAATACTTTCTGCCATTAGCATAATTTTGTAAGCGGTTAAAGCTTCATTTTCGGTAGGACAAGAAATTTTAAAAGATTGAGAATATCCTATTTTTTCTCCTAATTGTTCTCTAATTTTTTTATAATTTTCAAAGGTTAATTCGTGTTTTTTATAGATATGTGAAAAAGAAAATCTTTTATAATTTGCATCATTTTTCACAAAGTTCCATTCTTCTCTAAGCCATTTTTCAGATTTAAAGATTACATCTTCAAAACCATCATCATATATATATCCTATAAGTTCAAATTCATCTTTTAGAATTTGGTTTACTTTATTTATATTTTTTGCTGATTTATTTTTCAATTCAAATTGGTAGTATCTTCCCATTTCAGTATTTTTAATTAAGTTCAAATATTTATTTTACATCAACATTTCATTTATTTTTATGATGTCTTTGACATTTGGTATTTGGTTTATTTTATTTAGGGTGTTTTTGTATGCACGATACATTCCGAGTTCAAAATTGTGATTTTCTAATTCTTCTTGAGGAAATTTACAAAAACCATCGTGGTCTATATCGCATGAATATAATTCTGCATAATCATTTTTATCAAAATCAAATTCATCTGCTCTTCGTTCTATATTAAATTTTTGTTCTATAATTTCATTTTCGAGCCATTTTTTAGAGAAATGTTTAATTTTTCCGTAATTATCCTCGATTACATCTAACAAATTAATAATACCTTCAAAAGATTTAATTCTTTTTTTGGTTAATTTTTCATCATCTAAAAAGAGGATTAAGTTTTGTTTTTGTTTTTTTAATAAATCGTAATCAATATTCATTTTGTTTATATTTTAATATTTATAAAAGGCTTGTTTTCGGATTGCGTTTCCTATATTACTTTTTGCTAATTCTTTTTCATTAAACACATCAATGGTATCGTCAATTTCGTTTAGAACTTCGATTTGATTTTTTTCGTATGATAGTATTGTTTTACTACTTCGAGCTATTCCAAAAGCTATAAAAAAGTCGGTTACTCCATTTTCAATATTTTGAATAAATTGTTTATTACTTATAATTTTTTCTGCCATAATTTATTTATTATCATTAGTCATATGTATTAATACAATATTGAAACGCTTTATTTTCAGAAATAAATTCTTTTTGTTTCCAATATTTTTGGTATAATTTTAAAAAATTCCAATCTTCTAAACTAAAGTGTTCATAGTGTAGAGTTAATTTATTGATTCCTACTATAAAAATATTTTTTTGTAACATATTTAATTAATTAAAAGGGTTAATATTTTCTTTATCTGTTTTAACAATTTTAAATGACACATTTTCAATAAATAGGGTTGTACCATTATCTCCATATCTCATTATGGTTTTTTTTCCGTTATAATTAGTTCCAAATCGTTCATCCGAACTAAAAATTCCTTTATAATCATTGTGTATTTTTTCATATTCTATTTTCGTTATAGTTTTCATATGTCGATTAGTTTAGCAAATATTTATTATTATTAAAATTTTCAAATACCTCAATTTGATTATTATAGTATATATAAAGTACAATATATTTAGTGTAAAGAGCTACTTCAAAATTTTGGTATCTATGACAAAACATATTCGATTTAGGAAATGGTTTTTTTCGTAAAATTATTGGCATAGTTTGGTTAAAATATTCTCTTACGTGTGAAAGAATAAATTTTATTTCTTTTTTTGGTATTTTATTTAAGAATTGGAGATAAATATATTTGTCAATTATTTTCATTTTATCTTTTGATTTGATTACATAGTAAAGATACGTACAAAAGCAATGTTTATATAAGTTTAACTAACAAAAAAGCACATTCTACTTTATTTCCCTTTTTCTAATATTCCTTTTTACTAAAGATTATCACAAGCTCCTTACAGTTGCTTTTTCTTACTATTTAAGCATTGGATAAAATATAAATAAGATTAATGAAATTTTATGAGCAAAGATTTGAGATAAGGTACTTAGTGAGAATTTAGCGAAATATAAATAAGATAATTAATTGATAAATGTCTTTTTTTAGAAAAAGGGAAAATAAATATAAGTGTATTAAAATTAGCTGTTAAGGAAGATTAATCATTATATATTCTTGATTAATAATAAATTACATTTTGCTTTTAAAGACCTGAAAATAGCAATTTGTTAAAAACTCGCCTTGTTTTGTGAATAAATAACTCTTTATATAGTAAAAAAACGAATTACCTTTGTAAATGAAAAGACACCCACATTAGAGGTGTCTTAAATTTGGTAATTTAAAGGCTGTTAATTAAATAACAGATGAAAGTTATATTAAATTTTATCTTCATTAATAAAATTTTAAACACTCCATTAAATAGCCTTTTTAAAGGAAAGTCGATAAGTTCATGCTTATCGGCTTTTTTAATGGTGTACAACGTTCCAATATGAGTACAAATATATTTATATTTTAGGTATTAAATTAAAAAAAACAAATAAATATGTTTTGTTTATAAACAAAATAATTAACAAATTAAGCATTCCAGATTGCAAAGAATATCCTTTAATTTTAAACGAAAAAAAACCTCTTATCCATAAAAGAACGACTTTAGAAGTTCCTTTTAGGGTTAGAAGTTTTAGAGTTTTAATTAAAGATAGAAAAAAAGCTGGTTTAAAATGCCCAAAAAAAAGAATTACATTTTCGGTCTTTTACCTTTGCCTTTTCCTTTAGTTGTATCATCATCGTCATTATCATCATCATTTCCTTTTCCTTTATTTTTAGAATCCTCATCATCATTAATACCGTTGTTTTTATTAATTTTCTCTTGCTCCTCTTCCAACATAATAAATTCTAAATTCTTAATTTCATCGTTTATTTCAAAAAGCCTATCCTGGTCTTTTTTTGTAAAATTAAGCATCCCATTATTATTTTTAAGAACTTTTAATTTAAGGGTATTATCTTCAATATTATTTTTATAATTACGAATCAAGCCATTAATTTTAGAAAGGGCGTTCATCGGATAATTAAGCATCGTTTCTTCATTCTTAACAAGTTGCCTAGAGCCATGAGTAAATTTAATTTTATTAGGCGTTAAAACGTACAAATTGTAATTATAAAAAACGGTATCATTATGAGAATCTCTCTTACCATTATAAATAAATTTTAATTTATCATAAGAAAACAATTCTTTAGTAAACTCATAACTTTTAGACTTTTCATTTTCTTTTTTAGCATTTTCAACAATTTGAGTAAATTTATCAAAAGTTTGTTTTTTATCATCCCCTTTTTTATAAAAAGAATATTTTTCAAAAGCTACTTCATTATTAGGAAAAAGAGTTGCAAACAAGACTTTATTAGCCTCTAATTTAGGGAGCATTTTTAATGCGCTATCTAAATTAGCCTTTAGGCTAATTTGTTTTGTTTTGTTGTTGTTTATTGTTTTTGATGCAATTACTTTTTGTGTTGTTAATTTTTCTTTTTCTTTTTTTAATTTTTGAATTTTCACGAAGTGATCATTATCAGAAATAGAGGAAACAAAATCATTATATGACATTGAACCATTAGCATCAATTGCACCTTCATCAATAGTACGAGCTGTGATGGTACTATTTTTTATTTGATTGATAAAATTACTTTTATGTGAATTAAGTTCCAATAATTTTAAATCAATAGAGCCAATTGTGGCATACAAATAATTATCTACTTTATTATTATGATGACTTTCGGCAAAGATATTTCCTTTACGAACGGATCGTCCAATTCGTTGTTCAAAATCGGATGGTCTAAATGGAATATCGAAATGGTGAATTGCCACTCCTCTTTCTTGAATATTTAGTCCAGTACCTAATTTTTGTGTACTACCGATTATAATACGAACGTCACCTTTATTGAAATCACTAATAAGTTTATCTTTCTTTTTACTTTCATCATAATGATGAATAAATACAACGTCTTTTTCAGGTATATTATAATCAGTGGTTAAAACTCTTTTAAGTTCATCGTAGATATTAAAGGCATCTTTTGGCGTTGATTTATCTGAAAAAACTAATTGTGTTCCATTAAAACTACTTGTTTCTTGATAAATACGAGCAACATTTTTAGCAGTAGTACGAATACGGTTTTCAGGACTGTCTATATTATCAGGATTAACAATACGCATATCTAAAGATGCTTTCATCATATAATTCATTGCAATAAGTGCAGATGCTTTTAAGCCTTCTTCAGAGAAATTAGCATTTGGATCGTTGAGTAAACTTAGATTGGGAGTTGCTGCGAATCTTTCTAAATCTTTAAAATATGCTTTTTGTTCATCAAATGGTTTTATCATCACAAAATTGGTGTTCAAATTTGGTGTTTTAATATGTTTTGAAGAGTGGGAAACATGAGCGATATCGGAATATAATCTTGCTAATTCAGGAACTTTTGTAAAAAAGCGAAAACGTTCTTTAAGCATATAGTTACCAGACATTCCTTTTTCAATTTCCATTGATTTGATACCAAATATTTTAACCCATTGATCAAATGAGGTAATATTTAATTGTGCTAATTTATGAGGTCTAAGAAATTTAAAAATAACGTATAATTCAGTTATTGAATTGGCTATGGTAGTTCCAGATAAAAAGGTAACACCTTTATCTCCTCCATATTTTTCTTGTAGGGTACGACAACCAATTAATAAATTAAAAGCACGTTTACTACCTTCTTTTGTATTAAGTCCAGCAACTCGGTTATGGCGTGTTGTATAGGCTAAATTTTTATATTTATGAGATTCATCGACAAATAAGTGGTCGATTCCTAATTGGTCAAAAGTATATTTGGTCCTGCTTTTTTTATCAAAATTATGATATAATCTTTTTATATGAACTTTTAAATTTTCTTTTCGAGTTTCTAAACCTTTTTTTATTTTTTTAGAAACTTCTCTATAAGGAATACCCATTGCTTCTAAATCTTTATCTATATTATCAAGTTCTTCTTGTAATACTTTGGTTTGCATTTCAATATTTTGAGAAATGATATGATAATTTTCATGAGTAATAAGTACTAAATCCCAATCACCAGTTTTTATTTGTTCTAAAAAATTATCTTTATTTTTTGGTGTAAAACTATGTTTACCTGCAGTAAGAATATTAATATTTGGATAGGCACTTTTAATATTTTTTTCAACGTCATTAATGGTAGGATTTAGGCAAAGCATCATACTTTTATTGATAACTCCCATGCTTTTAAGTTTCATGGCAATCATTGCTGCAGTAATGGTTTTTCCCCAGCCAACTTTATGATCTACTACTCCCCCATTATTTTGAATGATTTGCATGGTTGCATCCCTTTGTACAGGATAAGGTTCAAATTGTAAATTTTCAAAAGTAAGGTGCTTATTATTAATACTTGGTTTAATATAAGCATTGTATAAATTATGATATTTTTCTTCTAAGTTTCTTTTAAGCATTGGAATTTCCATAACATAAGTATTAAAATCCCGATCAATAAGTTTCATTTTATTTTCAAAATCTACTAAGGATGTTTTATCAACTCTTGTAATACGAGGTTCTTTTTGTATGGTAATTTTCATTGTTGGAATCATAGAATTAAGTGTACCTTCTAATATTTTTTCAAAGGTGTAAGTTCTTCCATTTCCTGCTTTTATATTAAATTGTTCTCTAAGTTTAAGGTAGGATGCGTTGTTTAGCCAGTCGTATTCTAAAGGATCTACAAAGAATTTATCTAAATTTTTATTGTATTTAATAGAAATATCAACATCGTATGTTTTTTTAACAAATTTTGTAATAATATCGGTATCAATCCAATTTTCACCCACTTTAGCATTAAGTTCTGAAAAATCAATAATTTCTGGTTTTATCAGCTCTAAGGATGCAATTAAATTTTGTTTATAATCATTATTAATACTTTTTGAATAGGGTGTTAAATCGGTATCGGCATTAAAAAATTCAATTTTTTTACCAATATAACCAGCATAGAACATATCTTTAGATATAAATTCAGTTGGATAGGCATTTGGTGTCATACTGGTTAAGAATGTACCTTCTTTTTTTTGTGTAAAAATTGGGTTTAAGAATAAGGCATTTTTTTGAATAGCATTATCAATAAATTCTTGTTTAGAGATCCCAAAGTGTTCTGTTAAAAAATCAAAATTGACAAGATTAAATTTGTTGTAAGATAGAGCTACTGCATCTTTATAGTTTAATTTTAAATTAGATTTTTTAAGAACGTCTTCAGCAGTAGTAGAAATATTTTTAGATTTATAATAATCTAAATTAAAAGCATCTCCTTTAGTAAAATATTTTTTTTCTTTATTATAAGTTTCTAAGGATAAAATTAAATTAGATTGATAATCTAATTTAATTATTTCTAAATTTAAAGGAGCGTTTAGATCCTGGTACTGAAAATTAAACTGGTCATAGAAATTATTAAAATCGGCAAGTTTATTTTTGAATTCGGGTGTATTAGAATCCATTAGTTGTAATGAATTATAACTATTTCTAATTTCTATAATGTATGCGATACGATTTACATCTGTTTTTTTAGAAAAAGGGAAAGGAGATAATATTAAAGGCATTGATTTTGTGTGATCAAAATCTTTTATAATGTTTAATTTATTCCTATTATCAATATAGAGATTTCCTTTAGAATAGATTTTATATTTAGGGTCTATCGAATTGGTAAGAATAGAAGTAGGTTTTATAGGAGAATCAATTGGTCCCAGTATTGATTTTTCATTTTGAGTATTAATTTTAAAATTTTTCTGAATATAATCTACCTTGTAGTTATTGATTTTAAAATTTTCTGCAATATTTAGCATTTTATAAGATATAGTAGCTATGTCTAATTTAGATTTTACGGTAAAATCATCTACTTTATATAATCCACCAGAAATAATATCTCCAAAAATGTGTTTTGGATTTTCTTTAAAATAATTATTGATATGATTGGTGTATGGATATGGTGTATCTTTAAATACATTATAGTTTACTTCTAAAAGTTCAGGAGAATTTTCTCTATAAGTTTTGTATTCTGGTAATTTGTAATTTCCTTTTTGAATATAAACTAAATCAGCAACTACGGCAGTATTTGCATTTTTAAAGGTGTGGTTAGGGAATCTAAAAGCACCTAAAAATGTTGCTGTATTGTGTATGTAATTACGAGTAAAATCATTTCTTTTAGAATCTAAAAATCCCTTAGATGTAATAAAAGAGGTAATTGTATTTTCGTGCGATAACTCAAGGGCTTTAGCAAAGAAGTAATTATGAATTTGTCGAGTGTGTTTTTGGTGTATTGTTGGATCAAATACTGCAACAGAACCAAAAGGAATATTTGATATAATCAAATCGTATTTTGTAGGAAAATCTAAATTTTGTATTTCTTCAAAAGGGGTGTTTTTAATAATTACTTTAGGATCATCAAAATAATTATATTGTAGCACATTAGCAGTTATTTTATCTTTTTCTAAAGCATAAATAGTGGCATGAGGAAAATGTTTTTTAAGGTGTTTTATGTATTTACCACTTCCTGCAGATGGTTCTAATATTGATTTTACATTAATATTTTTAGCAGCATACATTTTTTTTAAGGAAAGTACTTGACCTTCAATTAAATCATCTGGAGTAAAAAATGAAGTAGCAGCGGTTCTTCTTAATTCTTTTAAAATATGTTCTGTTTCTGTTGGAATATATTTAAAAAGGGCGTTTTCGATATCTTTATAATCGGCAGTACCAGGTTTAAATAATTCGTTTGAAACGGTTCCAAAACCTTCAAAATCTATAAATTTTGGTAAATTGGTTTTGGATAATTGTTTTTTAAAAATGGTTAAAATATTTAATAGATTAACCACTTTATATATATGTCCTTTCATTATATGGAGGTTTAAATAATAAGAAAAAAAACAGAAATTATTTAATTATTTCTGTTTTTTTTTGATTTAATGCATCATTAGAAATTTCAGCAAATATTTTTTGATAAGTAAGTTCATTAGCTTGATAATCATGTAGGTCAAATTCATCATTTGATTCATGTTTATAGGATTGTTCATATAGTGCTGCTTTTAAGCAATAGAACCATATATACTCTGTTAGGGTGTCATTTCTAAATAATTGCATATGAAATAAACCCAAATTATCTTCTAAATATTTTTCAATTGAAGAACCATAAGCATTATATTTATAAGGAGTTTCGGAATCAGCTAATTCTAAAGCTCTTTTTCTTAAAGTAGTAATATCTACTGGGAAGTGTGTTGTTTTTTGCATAATATTGCTTTTATGTATTTAAGTAAATTAATCAATTTCGTAAACGCCTTTAATTTTTCTTAATTTTTCTACTTGGTTACGAATTTCAAGAGGTAAATTTTTAATATTAATACCTTCAATTATAATAATAGAATGTGAAATATCTGAAGTGTATAATTTTAAATTATATAAGCCTATTAATCTTAATAAAAATGGAGATTTAAGTTCAATATCTTTAATACGGTATAGTTCTAAATAGTCTGTATTTATAGAAAATATACCATAGGTTATCGATAGTTGTTCTTCGGTAATTTTATATTCTGTAAGATAGGTATAGAAAACATAGTAGGCATATGTAAAGAATAGGATAAGGGAAAAAACATGAATATAAGGAATAAGGTTAATATGTAAATATTTAGCTGCTAATAAAGAAATATCTAATTTTAATAAGATGGTAATACATATTATAATTAATAATAGTATGGGCTTTAAAAAAGCATATAAAAAAGTAGTTTTAAATGTTTTATTCATATTTTTATAGTTTATAACTTAAACCCTTTACCTTTTTTTTGATTTTTTTCAATATCTAATTTTTGCATTTTGGTATAAGTTTCAAAAGCTTGGTCTTTTGTAAGTCCAGAAGTTTTATCAATACCATTTTTTTTAGAGGGTCTTACATTAATCCATTTTAATATTTTATGTGCTTTTTCAATTTTATAAGAGCCTTCCTTTTTATCTTCAACAATACGAAAAGCAGTACCTTCTGGGAGTTTTTGATTTTTTGGAATACTAGGTTCATTAACATCGGTTATTCCATTTCCATCGGTATCTTTATTATATAGACTTGTTCCTAAATTAATTTCTTCAGCATTTGTAAGTCCATCGTTATCAAAATCTAAATTATCAAAACCTAAAGTATTATATATTTCTTTTGATTTAATTATAGACTCTTGAAAAAAATCAACCTTAAAAGTTTCTAAATTTTTTTCTTGTAAAGATTTATCATATAAATTAGAATATTCATCATTAGAATATAATTCTATGAGGTTATTTAAATTTTCAACTTTATTTTTAGCATCACCGTATTCTATATCTAATTTAGATAAGTGTTTATTATATTGTGTTTCAGATAAATTTAATAAAAATGATGTTTTATGTAGTTCTGGGTGCCCAATAATTTTTTTAAGATTTTTAGTTATGTGTTTTTCTGCATTTTTCCATGCGTTTTCTATACTATTAGTATAATCAGATAAATGAAAATCAAAATCTTTAAAAGCATCAGAAAATTTTTCAGGTTTTTGAACAATACAAAAAGTATAATCTTCTGTTTTTAAAGGACTACTATTAACTTCTAATTTTGCATTAGGGTAAATAGTTAATACATTTTGAATATTTGTAATATGTTCTTTTTTTTCTTTATAATAAGCATTGGCTAATTCTTGTAAAGAATTAAACTTTTTCCAATTAAGAGCTTCACAATCATAGACTGTGGGTAAATTAGATGCAATACCTGGTGCAACTTGATTATTAACATGATAATCTAAAGCAATACCTTTAAATTCAGTAAACAATAAAGTTCCTTTATTTGGGTGGGTTGAGTGAGTATGAAATACAATATTTTCCATAATTATATTTTTAGTTGTTTAGTTTTTTTTTTATTATATGCAGTTAAATCATCATTCCAATCGTTTAATTTAGGTTTATCTGTTTTAAAATTAAGAACGTTCTGTTGGTCCTGGTATTTATTTTTTATAATTTGTAAAAAACTATTAAAATTTTCGGTGTTAATCTTATCAGAAAAAGTAATGGTTAAAACATCATTTTTTGTAAACATATTAATAGATTCTTTATTTGTTTTCTGAATACTATCAATTTTATTTATATAATATTTCCATTCTTGATTGATGTTAATATTATCAGAATTTGTATGAATATATAAGTCTATTTTATAGGAAGTACTTTCAGGAACTTTATATTTTTTTAATTCAAAATTATAATTGGATTGATTATTATTTAGAAGTGTTTTTAATATTTCTAAATCGTATAGTTTTCCTGTAATATCGTTATCTGTTATAGAACTAATGGAAATATTTTTATCTTTTTTAAGGAATCTTTCTAAAAAAACATTCAAGTTTTTAGTTTTATCAGGACTTAAATTTCCACCAAAAGAAACATAAAGAGTATCGGTAGGTTTATTAATTTCATAGTGGCTTAATGCGTCTATTTCGGATTCAGCAATAGCAATGTTTTTTAAATTATCAGGCATGTTTGAGTGCCATAATGAATTAGAATCTCCATTAAAATAGCGAGGGTTTTTTATTTCATTTGTTTTAGAATCTACATATTTTTTATTCCTAGAAATATAGCCTTTGATTTTTTCAAAATCGTGAACATCATATAGAGGAAATGCTGTATTTGTAATTGTTCCTCCTCCTTTATGTTCTGGCATTTGGACTTTAGAATTAAAAATTTTGTTTTTAAAAAGTTTATTTATAATAGTTGTATTGGATAGACCTCTATGTTTTAAAAAATTTTTATTTATTAAAGGAATCGTTTTAAAAGTTATATTGTTTTTTGTAATTGGTTTTAATGCTGCTCTTTTTATTTGAGCATTTTTATATTCAGGTAAATCTAAAAGCTTATGAGCTACAACAAAAAGTTCTCTTTTTTGAAAAGGGGTTAAATTAGGTTTTGGATTATATGTTCCAGTAAAATTATTTTGCAAAAAAACATAAGCTTCACCACCAGTATTTTCATTTTCAATTATAAATCTGTTTTCTTTTCTATTAATTAATAATGTTACACTATCTTTTTGAGTTCTAAGCCATTTTGAAGTTGATTTATTAAGATCATTTTTATAACCAAACTCCCCTAAAATATCCTCTATAATTATATTTTTATTAATATAATTATAATTAAAATCTTGCATTGGAGGTAGTTTATAATTTCTAATTTCATCTTTTGATAAATTCATGATTATCTGTTTTTAATTTTTTTTCTTTTTTGTTTAAGTGTTGTTTTAACTTTTGTTCTTAAAATTTTAAGTTCTGTTTGCAATTTTCTTATTTCTTTTTTTTTTAGAGATATTTTAGGATAATAAATAAGGCGTACTCGCATATCAGAAGAGCTATCAATTATACCTTGATATTTACTAAGTATTTCTTGGTGGACCTTTATAATTGAAACTAATTGTATTATTTTTTCTTTCATAATAAATATTATTTTTTTGATTTAAATTTTGATTTTTTATTTTCATTAAACATAAAAATCACTTTAAAATCTGTATCAAGTTTTAATTTAGCAGCAAAGGATTTTCCTGCTTTACTTTTGAATCCTTTTATTTCAGAAGTAACACCTTTGTTTATTAGTTGTTTTATAACATTTTCTGAAACATTTTTACCTGCTATGTTTTTCCATATAGTAAAAGTGCATTTTAAATTTATATTATTATAATTTGTACAATAAAAAGATTTCTTACTGTTTTTTATTTTTCCTTTTTTACATTTTGGGCAAATTGGTAAATTAATATCTGGATCATATGTCATATATTTACCTGCATTTATGGTTTTTAGAGTTAAATCTCGTGTAAATTGGGTTACATTAGTTTTAAAATTTTCATAGGAAAGTTCTCCTTTTTCGATTAACTTTAATTTATATTCCCATTCACCAGTTAATTTTGGTGATACAATTTCAGCTTTTGCTTTTAAAACAGATTTAATTAAATCAATGCCTAATTTAGTAGGCATTAAATATTTTTTATCTCTTGATACAAATTCACGTTTAATTAAAACTTCTATAGTTGAAGCTCTTGTTGCGGGCGTTCCAATACCTTTTTCTTTTAAAGCATCGGCTAATTCTTCATCCTCTATTTCTTTACCTGCAGTTTCCATGAGTTTAAGTAATGAACTATCATTTAATAGAGGTGGTGGCGTGGTTTGTTTAGTAACTACTTCTTTTGAAATAATTGGCAACTCCTCTCCTATTTTAAAATTTGGTAGAATTACATCTTCAGATTTTGAATTATTAAATTTGCGCCATCCTATAGTTTTAATAACTGTTCCTTTTAATGTAAAAGGTGAAACAGAAGAAGAATCAAAGGTAATTGTAGTAATGTTTTTTATACAAGGTTCATCAAATGCGGCTAAAAAACGATTTTTAACTAAATTATAAATATTAAGTTCTGTTTCTTTTAAATTAGATAGATTTTCATTACCAGTTGGAATAATTGCGTGATGATCCGTAACCTTATTATTATTAAAAGGTTTTTTATTATCAAAGCCTTTTATAGCAGAAGATATATCATTAGTTGTAATTGATTTAATGGTATTGTGTACTATTTGATGCATATCATCGGATAAATATTTACTATCTGTTCGTGGATAAGTTAAGGCTTTGTGTTTTTCATAAAGCGCTTGGGTTAAATTTAAAGTATCTTGAGCTGAATAACCAAATATTTTATTAGCTTCCATTTGTAAAGAAGTTAAATCAAATAACAAAGGTGTTGTTTCTTTTTTTTCTTTATAAATAACATCAGTTACATTAACTTTATTAGTAATATTTTCTAAAATAATTTGAGCCTCATTTTTTTGGTCAAATTTATCTTTATAAGATAGATTGTAAAAAGAGCTGTCTTTTGTGATTTTAAGATTTATATTAAAATAATCTACTGGTTTAAAATTTTTATTATTAAATGTTCGTTTTACTATTAATGCCAATGTGGGTGTTTGTACTCTACCTAATGATAAAAATAAGCCTTTAGTGTTTGCTTTAGAAATTGCAATGGATGCATTTAATCCTATTAACCAATCAGCTTCACTTCTAGCCTTTGCTGCATAATACAAATTATCATAATCTTTACCGTTTTTTAAATTTTGAAATCCTTTTTTAATCGATTCTTTAGTTAATGATGAAATCCAAAGGCGCTGCATTGGTAAATCTAATTTTAAATAATTATATATGTATCTAAAAATTAATTCTCCTTCTCGTCCAGCATCTGCTGCATTAATTATAGAAGTAGCTTTTTTTGCTAAATCTTTTATAATACGTAATTGTTTTTTAATACCTGGATCATCGGTTACTTTTAATTTAAAATTGTCAGGAATAATTGGTAAAGAATCTAAAGATATATTTTCATTATAATAACTTATATTTTCTAAAGATATTAGATGCCCAAATGCGTATGTTATTAAATATTCTGAAGAGCAATAATAACCATTCTCTTTTTTATTTACATTTAATATTTTAGCTATATCTTTTGCTACTGAAGGTTTTTCTGTGATAATTAATTTCATAATATTTTAAAGATTTTCTAATAAATTATAATCATTTTTTAAATCTTTGACATAAAAAACGTGAAAATGATCTATGTTCATTTCAAGATTTTCATTTATATCATAAATCATATTGTTTTTAATTTCAATATCCTCTTCTTTTTTTGAGCTATTTAAATCAATATTTTTTAAAGCAGCTTCTATAATGTCTATTAAGGTTGTTTTTTTCATAATATATTATATTTGTATATATTTTTATATCTATTATATATAATATACAAATATAGTTAAATTATTTTGTTTTATATTTGTAAAATAAATAATATTTATGAAAAATCATATTAAAATTATATCCTTTATTTTATTGATTTTAGTATCTTTATCTTTTATTGACTTTAAAAACAGCAAACAGTTTGTTGTTGTACTTGATGCTGGTCATGGTGGTAAAGATAAAGGAACGATAGGTTATAATGACCTTCAAGAAAAAGAGGTTAATTTGAGTATTGCATTGGTTACTAAATTTTTAATCAACAAATATGATAGTAATATTAAAGTTATATTAACAAGAGATAATGATGTATTCATTCCGTTAAAAAAAAGATCTGAGATTGCTAAATATTTTCAAGCAGATTTATTCATATCAATTCATGCGGATTATAATCCTAATAAAAATGCTAAAGGAATAGCAATATTTATCGAAAAAAATATTCATAGTAAAAAATATAAAATTGATAATTATAGAAAATCTTTAATTTTTGGGTTAAAATTAAATAACATATTAACAAAAAAGGTTAATATGAAGTCCAGAGGTATTTTATTTAAAAATTTATCTGTATTAAGAAATACATTAAATCATATGCCTTCTGTTTTGTTAGAAGTTGGTTTTATTTCAAATAGAGAAGAAGCATTATTTTTTGAAAAAAAAGGAAAAAAAGCATTAGCTTACTCGCTAAGTAAAGCAATTATAGAATATAAAAACAATGAGTAGACATATTGGTTTAAAAATCAAAGAATTAAGAAAGAAATTTGGTTATTATCAAGAAGATTTAGCAATAAAACTTAATGAACATTTTCAAATTTATAAAATTGAAAAAAACTTGACTAAAAACGTAATATTTAGACAAGTTGACATTTCTAATATGGAAAATAAACCAATAAATGGTTCTTCAAATTTTAAAACTATGTTTTTAATTACTTTTTTTTACGAAAAGCATGATGTAAGTCCTGAGTTTTTCTTTCTTAATAATAAATTAAAGCCTAATAAAAATAATGATAAATTTTTAAATTATATTAATAATAAATTTAATATTTTTGATAAACAAATTGATAAATTAAAAGCTGAATTAAAGAATGATGTTATTCTTTATATAAAGAGAAATCATTAACTGTTTTGTGTTTCATTTATTAAATTTATAATATCTTTTTCTATTTTTTGAAAATTATCATTTAATATTTTTTTTCGGTTTAAACCTGCTTTTTGAATATCAAATATTTTAGGATAATTGAAACGATCAAACACTTTTCTTTGTTTAGGGTCAATTATAATATTTGAATAAAAGAATTTTTGTTCAATTTCTTGTCCAAAATTATCCGCAACTTGTCCAGCAAACATTCCTTGTTTTAATGTTGATAAATCTGATGGCGGTATTGTATCTTGCATTTCATCTGCATAAGATGTTGTAACAATTCCTTTAGATACTGAAAAACTATCTTTTTTTATTTTTATTTTACCAAAGCGTTCAGATAATGATTTTGCTGTATCTCCTGTTACCATTCCTGTAAAGATATTTCCAATAGTATTTATAATCACTTTTGCGTTCTTTTCAGAATAATCTCTTATTAATTGTTGGTAATCTTGAATACCTAACCAAACTGCAACTTTATTGCTTCTTGCAGTTGCAATTAAATTGTCTAAAGAACCTGGAGGAAATGAAATTGTAGGGAGTTCATCTACTATTAAAGATGATTTTAATTGTCTTTTTTTATTTATTAGTGGAATAATTTTATTCATATATAATGAAATACAAACTGAATATACTTTTTGTCTTTCAGGATTATTTCCAATACATAATATTTTTGGAGATAAAGGATTATTAATATCTAATGAAATACTTTCTCCTTCTTCTGTTCCTGTTGTCATAACATAATATATGGTTTTAGACGTAAGTCTTGATAAACCTAAACGCACTGATGCTATTTGTCCTTCTAATTGATCATACGCTTCATTTTCTAAAGCACTTGAAAATGGAGCTAATACATTTTTAATAGATCCATCTTTTTTGAAAGACATTAGAAAAGCAAATAAATCTTCATATGGTGTTGATACCAATTGTATAACGTGAGGTAATGAACAGTAAACTTTTAATTCTCTCTTTTTTTGTTTTATAATTATGTCTATTTTTTGTTTTTCTTCTAAAGAATTTTCTTTATTTAACAATAAATATAAGCCATCAATTTCTTCAAGTTCTTTTTCATTAACTAAATCTGATTTTAATTTTAAAGCCCATATGCAAATGGCTAAAAAATTTATTGGAGATTCTACGAAAAAATCACCCTCTTTCTCTCCCCATGATTTATTTAATGCTAACATAATACTTTTGGAAAGCTCTACGGCATCTAAAAAATCTGTAATTAAATCTGGTTGAAGTGGATTAGATCGATGGGTATATTCTATATCATCAAAATTTATAATACAGAATTCGGGTTTTACTTTATAATTATCTTTATATTGAACATAACAATTATAAGCGAATTTGGTTAAGTCGTCAAATTTAAAATCATAAATAACCATTGCAAAACCTTTTTTTATTTGTTGTCTAATGACTTCTAATAATATAGCAAAGGATTTTCCTGAACCTGGAGTTCCCATAACAAGTCCTGCTCTAAAGGGGTTTATTACATTTATCCAACCATCACCTGTTTTTAAATTTGTGGAATATTCATTTTCTATAAATTCTGTAGTTTGCTTAAATTTTCTATTTTCTTTTCCGAATCTATCTTGTACTAAATCATTTTTAAAATAGGTTTTAATGTTTGTAAAAAAATTTGCTAAACCAAAATAAAATATTAATGTACTTATTAAATAAATTAAACTAAAAGTTTTTAAGGCGAAATGATTTAATAGGAAAAATAATAAAAAAATTAAAGTATATATATAGTTTAACTTTTGATAGTATTGAATATTTTCTTTGTGGGGTATTTTTTTAGTTGTATTCAAAGCAACTGAAATCATTAATAATATAATAGATGCTGATTTTACAAAAAAGGAATTTGAGAAAAAAGGGTTTTGTTTTATTTTAATTAAAGCTAAAATTAATTGATTAACAAATTGTTTGTCTAATCCTTGAGCTATTTTTATATTTCCAATATATACTAGAGAAATATCTATTAATACTAATATAAAAGATATAAATATTACATAATAAAAACTTGAATCTGATTTTTTTTCGTCTTCTGCCATAATTAATCTAAATGTAAATTTAAATAAAAAAGAGCAATTTTAATAAAATTGCTCTTTTAAAAAGGAATTCAATTATTTTATTTTTAAACCTTTTGTTTTTTTCTTTGGTGCTTTTATACTCTCTTTAATTTCTTTGTCTAAACCTAATCTTTTAATAATAGAACTGTTTTCAGAAAATCCTATAGTAATTTTTTTATTGTTGTTAAGTTCTAAATTAATTGGTTTTCCTTTTAATAAAGTTTGAATGTCTTTTTTATTTAGTGTATTTCCTGCTATATATGCTTTATTTGAAACACCTTTTTTATTTGTTAAATAATTTGAATTAAATGGAGCTACCACAACACCCTTTAAAGATTTGTCGTATTTTAAGGTAAATTCAAAATGTTTGCCTTTTTTATTTATAGCATCATTAATTAGAACACCTCCTTTTTTTAAAATATCTAAATCTGTTTTAGAAAATTCTTTTCCATAGGCTTGTTTTTGAAATGGTCTTATTATTTTTGGAATAATCAAGCCTTTCTTTTTGTTAATTTTTAATTGAAATTTCACATCTTGTTCATATATTTTTTGCACTTCTACACCATCTACTTTTGTTTTATATTGGTTTTGAGTTTTAATTGGACTTGTCTGTTTACCCATAACTAAATCAAGTTTTTGGATTGTTGTTAAACTATCAAAACTAATGTTTTTATATTTAAAAGGTTTTGATAATTTATTGTTATCTTTAGCTATCAACTTATCATCAAGTGTAATAAATGATTTTTCTTGTTTATCATAAACAATTGGTTTTAATATTGTTTCTTTTTGATTGAAACTATCTTTTAAAACTTTAGCTACTCTTATATTATCGTTTTGCATGTAAAATACAACATCGTCTTTTTTAAACATTAATTTAGGATCTTCGTTTTTTTCTTGTTTTGGTTTTTCTAAATTATTTGTTTTAAAATTTTTAACAATTTCATTTATAATTTCTTTAATTTTAGATGATGCTTTTTTATCGGTTAAATCATTTTGAATATCATTAAATAAATCTTTAATTTTTGAAACGCCAAGTACTGTTGCTTTTCCAATTTCTTTATTTGAAATTGGATTTTCTGAATTTTTATTTTCCTTTGATAGTTTATTTGATAGATGTTCTTTAAAATAAAGTTCATGTGTGTTTTTATAAATTTCAGTTTTTTTATCTAAGTCTTCTAAAGTGCCAATTTCTTTTTTGTTTAGAATATAATTAGAAAATTCTGAAAAAGAAATTTTGTTTTCTTTTAATGATTTTAAAATTTGAATTGAATTTTCTTCAATACTTTTTTTTAAATCTACTTTTACTGTTTCATCTAATGTTAATAATTTTTCTGCCATAATTTTAATTTTTATGTTATACAATAGTATTTTAATATTTGACAAATATATAAAAATAATATATAATATATATTTTATTATATTAATATGTTATATAAAACTACAGTCTTCTTTTTCTTTTTTTCTTTTTCTTTTTTGAGGTTGGTGTGTCATCATGGTTTTCTTGATAATTTTCTCCTTCTAATATTTCTATAAATTCATTAATACTATTTAAAAATTCATTTTTATTATTTTCTAAATTATTATCATTAATTAACATTGTATTTTCCTCTAATAAACTTGCTTTAATTAAGGCATTTAAATTTTTAATTTGTTCTGGACTCAATTTTTTGAGGTCTTCTAAAAATAATTGATTTAAAGGCATTTCTTTTTTTATTGGAAAATTTAATAAATAATCATTTGTTCTTCTAAGATATATACCATTAGATTTAAGTTCTGGAATTAATCCTATTTTTATTGTTGATTTTATAAAATCTATTAAATTGTTTTTGTTGATTTTTTCTTCATTAAATTTTACTTTGTATTTTAACCAATAAATTTCATTTGTTGTATCGATTTCTCCAAACTTATGTTGCATTTTACCCATTGTATAATTGCGTTTTGGCAATTGTTGTCCTTTCAATGAAAATCCATTATTTTCAAATCTAAATCCTCTAAGTGTTTCATTTGTTATATTTGCGCTTACATTTATGTTTTTATTTGATAATTCTTTTATAAAGGTTTGATATGTTAATTTATCATATTTATAAAATAAATAATCAATTTGTTTTGCTATATAATTTGCTGTTTTCTGTTGTTCTTTTTTATTTCTTTTAAATGTTTTTTCTAATTGTTTTAAGCCTAACTCCTTTTTTAAATTAGAGGATTTAATACCTAAAGTATCATTTTCAAATAGATATATTAATCCTTTATTTGTAAAATTTGTTTGCTCTAAGGTTATATTATAATCTAATAATTTATTTTGATACTCAATTAATGATGTTGGTTTATCATATTTAAGCATATCTATTACAAAAGAATTAAAAAGATGATTTAAAGGAATTTTTTTGTTTTTGTAAAGTTTAATTTGTTGTGATTTATTGATACGAAATTTGTTGTTGAAATTTTGTTTATTAATTTTATGATGATCATTAATATTTGTTATTCCATATTTTTCTTCTAATTTTCTTGATATTCGATAACTTTTTCTAAATATAAACTTATCATTTAAAATTTTATTTTCCTCTAATATTTTACTTGTCACAATGTGAATATGTGGATGCTTTTTGTCAAAATGCATATAACTAATAAATGGATGATTCTCTGGAAAACCTAATTCTTTTAAATAATCATCTGCTAATAATTTTAAATTATCATTTCCTAAATGTTCAAAATCCTTTTGTAAAAAATTCAAAGAAACATGAAATATTTTGTCTTTTCTTTTTGAGTTTTTAATAAGAGAATGAAATATTCTTTTGGTGTTCTTATCTGATGGATTCATAATATTAGTATGAAAAAGTGTTGCTTCCTCCTGCTCCACTTTATTGTTATTATATTCTAACAAACCATTTAAAAAACTTCCTTGTGTGATATTTGCAATCATTTTTCATCTATTTTTTTATAAATAGAATTTAATTTATTGTTTAATTCTTCTAAATCTTTTTTGATTTTATAATCATTAATATGAGTATATGAATTAATCTTTTTAGTAATTTGATTTATATTTATGCCTATTTTATTAATATCAAAACTTATTTTTGATAAATTATTATCTTCATATGTCTTTTTTAAATTTTTATTTAATACGACTTTAACAATAAAAACACTTTTGGAAAGTTGAGATTTTACTAATTTATTGTCGAATAGATATTTTATGTATTTGTCATTTAATAATTGTTTTTCAAGTTTTGTGAAACGTAAATTTAAACGCTCTGTTCTTTTTTTTTCAAATAAATAACGTTCCTTTTCTTCTTTATTTAATCCTGATCCTGTTTTAGGTCTTCCTCCTTTATTTTTTTTCATAAAATAGTTTTATTTATTTAGAAACATAGTTTCTATCAACATATTTGTAACTGAAAGGCACAAATATCAAGGTCGATTTACGGTAGTAAATTGAGTTTTTTGGCACCAAAAAACACACCTTGCTAATTGTACACAATTCAAAAATACATTAATTTATCT
>Ga0256840_1000603_pt1 | contig 36251 bp, 30 predicted proteins | sample 355202metaG_FD_185969 | JGI IMG/M metagenome (GOLD analysis project Ga0256840, IMG submission 185969) | Hydrothermal vent microbial communities from Mid Atlantic Ridge, Atlantic Ocean - 355-202 | ecosystem: Environmental > Aquatic > Marine > Hydrothermal vents | place: Atlantic Ocean: Mid...
CTGAATTAGTTGTTTTTAATAAAAAAACAGAGCAAACTTCAAAAAAAAGTGACTCTTTTCTAGCAGGGAAGGTGATAAAGATTGCACCTAAGCGCTATACAACTCAGGCGAGTTCACATACCTCACCTTGGCGAATCTATCAAGGTCTCTATGATGAGGGTGCTTTCGTTCTTGAAGAGACAAAAGAGAAGGTTATTGAGGGTTATTTGAGTGATGGGCGCGCTGTCTATTTTGATGTGGTAAGCTCTTACGATCAGCCTCAGCTCTATATCGCAAATGAGTTTTATGCTCAGGTAAATTCCTCTGTTTTTATTGATGGTGATGATGTTTATTATTTTGTGCAAAAAGATAAAACTCGCACTCTTTATAAAAATAAGAGAGCACTTTTTTCTATCGAGGGATACTACTCTTATGTAAGCGGTGTTGATTCAAATGGAGCTGTCTATTTTATAGCCAATACTCGGTATGGCTCGGGACTTTTCAAACATAATGCTCAGGGTTTCACACGAGTTAGTAGCGCCGATACCATTATAGATGCGCGTCTGATTGATGATAATCATGCTTTAGTTGCTACAATGGGTTCAGATGCTTTTAGCTATGAAAAGATAGCACTTGAAGAGATACAAGAGTCCCCTTTTGAAGTGAAGCTTTTTGTGGAAGAGAAGCCTTATTATCATACAAAGAGTAAGCTAAAAAGTGAAAAAGAGACTCCACAGATTGATACAAAAGAGCCATACTACTCCTTTTTGGCTATGAATTACAGCGGTACAAATGTAGCTTTAGGCAGTTCTAGCGAAGCTGGTTTTCTTTTTGATTTACATGTAAACTTTGCAGATGCTCTAACGCAAAATGCTCTCTCGATGTTTGCTTCAAGAAATGCAGATAAATACACCTTAGGCGGAGCGAGTTACACCAATACGCAGTATTTTTTACACTATAAGGTCTCTGCTTATGGAGTGATAGAGAGACCCGATGCCAATGAGAGTGTCTCCAATGATGAGAGAGATTATGGGCTTAGTGTAAATGTGCAGATCCCTTTTATCGCTTCTGGTCATTACAATGCAAGCCTTGTTGGAAGTTATTATCAAGATTATGAAAGCAATTCAAGAGAGCCTCTATCGCTCTTTTTGAGTATGATGCGAACTGAGCAGTATGGCGTGAGTATGTATCCGTATTCGCTTTATGCTCTCAAGCCTTATGCTACACTCGATAGAGATGATATCGCCTATGGTACAGATGCAAAACTTTCACATAATATACTAAATGAGTGGTATTTTTCTTTACAAGGGCAATACTCAAAAAGTGAAACAAAAGATGCAGAGTTCGGCAATGCGCGAGGTATTAAAATAACAAACTCACTTCTTGAGAACTATGGTGACAGCGACCCTGCAACGATTTATATGCCAAGTCTTAGAAACACAGGCTATATTCAAAGTGCTTTTAAAGGAAGTGTCTCACTGCAAAGTGTCTTTAATCTCTCAGCATATTTCTTCACCTTTCCGATATCTTTACGCAGAGAGTCACTCTACGCAAGCTATAGCTATTACGGCTTAGAATACTTTGGCTCAGATAGTGAGATAGATGCAGTCAATGAAACACAAGTCGGGCTCACCCTCGATACACTCTGGATGAATATTTTACCTATTCCTATAAGTTTTGAGTATATCCATAATGATAATACACGAGTAGGTGAAGAAAATAGCTTTAAATTTAGTCTAGGTTTTTTATTTTAATGCAAAGTGTTATCTAAATTTCGCTAAACTATATGTGCCCTTTATTTATCTGGGCATCTGTAATAAATTACTTAAGGCCTTAGCTATACTTAAAATAAGCGACTCAATCCGAAATCTCGATGAGAGTGATATCGGAGATAATCTTCTCTATTACGACTACAATATCAAGCATCTACTTGGATTGATTAAAAAAAATATGCCCGAAGATGACCCTCATTTTCTTAGTACCTATCGCTCTTTTGAGGGTGAAGTTTTTGAAAATTACATGTATGAAAAACTGCTACGATATGTTTTACAGCATGATAATATCGAAACCTTTATATTAAAAGGACCTCATAACAATAAGTCAAAAGCCATTCCAAATACCCTCTCTGTAAACGCAAAAGGACAAATTGTTTATCGCAACCGTTCTAAGGAGATTGGTGAATTTGATGGGATTATTGTTACAAAAACAGAACTCTACTTTATAGAGATGACTTTGGTAAAATCTGTCACAAATCTAAAACGAAGATTGCGAAAAAAACGAGCACTTCTACAGACTATCTTCCCTCAATATGATATCAAAGCGATGATTATATTAAATGATGGGGCAACTGGGATAAAACATCTTCCAGATTACTGCGTTGTATGGGTTACAAAACCTTATAATGCAAGCCATGTTTTAGAGTATCTGACAAAAAAAGATAAGCTAAAATTAAAACCTTTTGAGCGTCTGCATGACAAACGCCTTGGCTCAACTGATCGTTTAAAAATAGAAAATTTTAACTATTATGGCTCTCTCTCTTGGATATTTAAAAAATTGCGTCGTGGAAAACATCTAATGAATATGGGCTTTTTAGGCTCTATCACAGTCACTCGTTATGTTGATTTATATACGAAGATTTATATCGGCTATATGGATAGAGATGAATTTAAAAAAATGCTTCCAAATTTTGAGGGAGAGGTGAGCGAAAAAATTATAGTTTCACTTGAAAAAGAGCATACAGACTATCTACTGCTTACTTATTTTATGCCTCATACTCGTAAAAATCTTGATAAGGTTTCAATCACAAATGGAAATCTTAAAGTAGTCAAAAAAGATCCCTTTGGCATCTCAGTAACTGAGGTCGCACATATGGCAAAACAGATGAATGAGGGCGATGTTCTTACTATCAAAAATATAGCTCTTATACAGAAGTTATTAGACAATCACAATTCACAAATCATAAAGGAAAAATAAAATGGGTAGAGCGTTTGAATATAGAAAAGCTTCAAAGATGAAACGATGGGGAAATATGTCAAAAGTATTTCCAAAATTAGGTAAAATAATCACAATGGCAGCCAAAGAGGGCGGTGGTGATCCAGATATGAATCCTAAGCTTCGTACAGCAATTTTAAATGCAAAAGCGGAAAATATGCCAAAAGACAATATCGACGCAGCCATCAAGCGTGCCACAGCCAAAGACACCAAAGATATGCTCGAAGTCAATTTTGAAGGCAAAGCCCCTCATGGAGCACTTCTTTTTATAGAGACAGCAACAGATAATAACACCCGAACCGTTGCAAATGTCAAAAATATTATCAATAAAAATGGTGGAGAGATGCTAAACTCTGGCTCATTAGACTTTATGTTCTCAAGAAAAGCGATGTTTGAGTTTGACTTGAGTGAAGGTATGGATATCGAAGAGTTAGAATTAGAGCTCATTGATGCTGGACTTGAAGAGATTGAAGAAGAAGAGGGTCTTGTTCTTGTGACAGCGGATTATACAGACTTTGGAAATCTTAGCAAGGCTTTTGAAGATTTAAACATAGACCTCAAAAAAGCCACCCTAGAGCGCATAGCAAATACCCCAATACAACTCAGCGAAACTGACTTAAATGATGTGCATAAAATTATTGATAAATTAGAAGATGATGATGATGTACAAAAGGTTTATACAAATATAGGATAAAGGCCTTGCTATGAGCATCCATTTCAACAACGACATACAAGAGCGTTTTATACCTGTGGCGTACGAGGAGCTTTTGCAAGCTACTTTAAAACATTTTTCTTTTGAAAATCCAGATAAGTATGAGCGTTTTGCTTCGCTTTTGCGTTCATACTATCATGCTCAGTTTCATCCATTACTCTTAGAGTTAAAAGCGCTCTATTTTCCTTTTAATCCTGATGCAGATACGCTAAGTACCCAAGAGCTTACGCACGAAGAGTATGAGGGTATCAAAAGTCAGTTAGTATCGAAAATTCGACCACTTTTAAATGATGCAAACTACGAAGAACTTACTCAAAAATCTCTCTCAAAAGCCTTAAATGAGACCTCTCCTTATGGTGTTGATGTCAGTGTAGATTTTGATGATTTTGAAGATATTGTGCTCTACTTTAGAGGTGAGGCAGAACGAAAGGATAAGCGAAGAACCTTAAGCTCTTTATATCTCAAAAAAGAGACCTTGTATGTAAGGATTTATAGGCGACTCTTTTTACTGATAAAACCTAAAACTCTTGATGCAAGAGCAAAAGAGATTATGGCTCAAGAGGGTGGTGATTTTGACAAAATAAGAAAAAAACTCTCAAAAACTACGCCTGTGCTTGTTGATAGCCAGAGATGTGAGCGTATATATTTTAAACTTTTCAAAGATATTCCTCAAGCTGATTTGAATATGCTTTTTCCAAATACAAAAGTAAAAATTGCTATGCGCGATAAGCTTAAAATTGGTGTCACAGGAGGAGGGGGAACCGCTGGCGGTGCTTTTACTCTTATCACAAAACTTAGCGCAGCAGTTGAGCCGATGTCTTTACTTATCGCTCTTGGTGGTTTTGTAGGGGTGCTCTGGCGACAGGTGAAAAATATTTTTATGCACCAAACACGCTATATGGCAGCCCTAGCTAAAAATCTTTACTTTTACAATCTTGATAATAATACAGGTGTTTTAAGTTATATGATTGATTTAGCAGAAGCTGAAGAGAGCAAAGAGGCACTACTTTCGTATCTCTTTTTATCTGCAAGCAAAGAAGCGATAAGCCGAGAGACTTTAGATAAACAGATAGAAGATTTTATCTTAAAAACATATAAAATACCTATGGATTTTGAAGTGGATGATGGGATAGAAAAACTCTTAGAATTGGGCATAGTCAGCGAGAAAGAAGGACGCTTACATGTAAGCAATATACAAGAGGCAAGTACCTTGGTGCATGAAGCCTTAAAGCGTCTCTTATAATGCTACAAACACCGATATATATCTGCGAAGAGCAGCTTTTAGAAAACAATCTTAAAATCTTAGAACATGTACAGAAAAAATCAGGTGCTAAAATCATCTTAGCACTCAAAGGCTTTGCAATGTGGAGTACCTTTGACTTGGTGGGCAGATATCTTCAAGGTTGTACCGCAAGTGGACTGCATGAAGCACTCTTAGCGCGAGAGAAGATGGATAAAGAAGTCCACACCTATTCACCTGCTTTTAAAGAAGAGGAGATAGAACAGATAGCTAAAATATCAGATCATATCGTCTTTAATTCTCCTATGCAGTTTCATAGATTTGCCTTACATGTAAAGCAGATAAATCCAAAAATATCTCTTTCCTTACGCCTCAATCCTGAATGCTCTTGCTCACCCGTAGAGCTGTATAACCCTTGTGGTCTGTATAGTCGCCTAGGGACAACACTAGCCAATTTTGATGAGAGCATTATTAGTGAGTTAGATGGTTTTAATTTTCATGCACTGTGTGAACAAGGTGTTGATGCCTTAGAAAATGTCTTAGAGGCTTTTGAAGAGAAGTTTGGCAGATATATAAAAGATATGAAATATATAAATTTTGGTGGAGGACATCATATCACGAAAAAAGGCTATGATGTTGAGCAACTGATTGAAGTGATACAAGAGTTTAAAAAACGCCACAATAACATAGAAGTCTATCTCGAACCAGGTGAAGCGGTAGCTTGGGAGTGTGGCTACCTTATTGCTTCTGTTTTAGATATCATAGACAATGGCATAAAAATCGCTATCTTAGATACTTCAGCAGAAGCACATATGCCCGATACTCTTGCAATGCCTTATCGAGCAGAGGTGAGAGGCGCAGCAGAAGCAGGGCAGAAAGCTTTTACATATAGGCTTGGTGGCAATACCTGTTTAGCAGGTGATATTATGGGTGATTACTCTTTTGAAAAGCCTCTTAAAATTGGTGATAAAATTATTTTTGAAGACCAGATTCACTATACTTTTGTGAAAAATAGCACTTTTAACGGTATAAAACTCCCCTCTCTAGGCATTTTGAAAAAAGATGGCTCCTTACATGTAAGCCATGAATTTGGCTATGAGGATTATAAAAACAGACTTTCTTAAGTAATAGGCCAGATATAATTACTTAAACCCATCTCTTAAGATCTTGAATAATCTCATTTTGTTGTTTCGTGATATAGCGACTGAGTAGAGTCTCTTGCGAAGTTGTGAGATTGAGATTAAAATGATATTTTTCACTCTCTTCAAAGCGTGATGACTGAATAAGTGTTGCATTAAAACTTGCCTCTTTACCAAAGAGTGTATCAGGTATTTTAATTTTGAGTGAGGCATATTTTTCAATGGCTAGTCTCTGTGTTGTTATGATAGCGAGACCACCCAAAGAGATATCAAAGAGTTGCACTTTATAATTGAGTTTATCATACTGAAGTTGGAGTTGTACTTGAAGTTTAGGTTGAACACGAATACTCTGTCTTTGAAAGAGACTGTTTTTCAAGATATTGAACTCTTTTAACTCTAAGAGGATATGCCCCTTATATCTGACGGGCTTAGTCTGAGCAAAAAGGTCATATTCCAAAGGAGCATTCCCTAAGATATAGATAGCTCCTTGCTCTTTTGCTGCGGCTTCTTGAATAGGATGGGTTTTTAAAAAGACACTATTTTGCGTGGTGTGCACAACAGAGGCTTTATACTGAATAGGGACACCTCTGTACGTATTTAAGACAGTAATCTTCACCTTCTTTTCACGAATAATTTCTAAGTTAGCTATGGCTTGCTCTTCGGGTGAGAGGAGATTGCTTTCATCTTCAATACGATAATCAATAGTCTGACTCCAATCAATAAAATTTTCAATAGCACTACTAAAACGAGAGATCCGTTTCCAACCCAAGCGATGCCCATAAAAAGATTTTACATAATGGTTCAAAATAATATAAAAATAATTTGAGAGAAAATTTTCTAAGGTATAAGGCTCTTTAAGATGATGGTGGATTTGAGAAAGAAGTGTGCGTAAATTATGCTCCTCATCAAAAAAAAGTGCTTTATAAAGAGTATTTGAGAGAATTTTACTCTCAAGTTCATCACTAAGAAGCATCTTCTTTGCAACTTGTAAAAAAGCTTTATTGATACTCTTTTGATGCAAATCAATCTGAAAATACTCATGTGAAATATTTGTAAATGTGGCACAAAAATTATAATTACTGTTCTTCATTTGCGTATTATAATAGATTTCTTATTAATACTAAGAATTTATAGTTACTAGCATAATTATATAATAATACATCAACGCAGACCAGATATTTACTCTCTTAGTTGAAAGAAAAAACTAGTACCCCACTACCTATAAATTTCAGAGACCCTCAATCCATAGGTGGTGGGGTACTAGCCTCAGCAATTCTACTAAATAAGCGCTATAGCCGCTTTCACAGCATTAAGATAACTTAGAGTATTCGCTCTGTTTTTATAGGCGATATTAAAAGCGGTTCCATGATCAACCGAGGTACGGATGATAGGAAGATTAAGCGAAACATTGATACTCTCATCAAAATAAAGTGCCTTTAATGGTGCTAAACCTTGGTCATGATACATGGCGATAAAGTATTTATATTGCGCTCTAAAATGTGGCGTAAAAGCAGTATCAGGCACGACGGGCCCTGTAAAAACTTTGTAGCCTATCTTTGTATTAACATACTCTATGGCTTCTTTGATCTCCTCTTCTTCATTCCCTAAAACGCCATTATCACCTGCGTGAGGGTTTAAACCAAGCATTGCAACCTTCTTAGCATTCGTTGCAGTATAAAAATCAAGTAAAAAAGTCACAAGTTTAGAGAGTCTTACATGTAAGGCAACCTCTTTAAGTGCGATGTGCTCAGTAAAAAGTGCCACATACATGGCTTCACACCCCAACATCATGATAGCTTCTCGCTTAAAGTGCTTACGAAGCAGATCAGTATGCCCAACATAATCAAGCCCTGCCTTAGCCCACGCCTCTTTATGAATAGGCAGTGTGACAACTGCATCGGCTTCTTCGTTTTCACAAAGTGTAATAGCCTTCATAAAAGAGTTGTAACTATACAGCCCACTCTCTTGAGTAACCTTGCCCACTTTGATAGGAAAACTATCGCTTACATGTAAGGTTTGAAAGTCTTTAGGAATCTTTACATGTAAGAGCTCTGCTGCGTACTCTAACATAGCTCTATCAAGACAATAAATGGGCTTACATGTAAGCGATATCGCTTCATGCGAGGCTAAGGCTATCTCTACGCCTACACCATTTAAGTCGCCAATGCTTATGGCGATAGTTGGCTTATCTGACACAGAGAGCTTTCATCTCTTTAACTGCACTTGCAAGACCAGTAAAAACTGACCTTGCAATGATGCTTTGACCGATATTGAGCTCTTCTATACTCTCTATACTTGCAATTGGAGCGATATTTTGATAGTTGAGTCCATGTCCAGCAGCGACTCTTAGACCGATAGAGAGTGCATAATTGGCAGCTTTTTCAAGGGTGATAATCTCCTCGGCTAACATTGTTTCTAGTTGATGACGAGGCAGGTCAAACTCAGCGATACTATGGTGAGAGTAGGGGAGTGAACTGTTGAGCATGGCAAAGATATTTGCATATCTTCCTGTATGAAGCTCGACCATATCTGCCCCTAAAAATTTTGATTTTTCTATAGTTTTTATATCGGGGTCGATAAACAGCGAAACAGGAATATCACTAGCGCTTAACTGCTCAATAGTAATATCAAGAGCCATAGCCTGCCCTATAACATCTAAACCACCCTCAGTGGTGACTTCTTGGCGTTTTTCAGGAACTAAGGTGGCACGGTGAGGCAAAAGCTCTTTAACGATAGTGATAATTCCCTCATCAATAGCACACTCAAGATTGACAGGAAGACGAGAGCTACGAATAATATTTTTTGCATCCCCATCTTGAATATGGCGACGGTCTTCACGCAGGTGAATGGTGATCTGATCTGCACCATTTTGTGCACAGATATCAAGTGCCATTAAGGGGTCAGGATCATTGATTTGCCGCGCTTCACGCAGTACGGCGATATGGTCGATATTGACACCGAGGGTAAGTTTTTTTGTTTGATGTGGCATAGGATTCCTTAAAAATGAGATTATAACGCTTAATCAGAAAATTTATCCTTAGTAAATTATAATTTATATATTTTTTTGTTATACTAATGCAATTGCACAATAAGAGGAATAAGTCATGTTTGGAAACAGTAAAGTATTAGAAAAAGAAATAAAAGAGAAAAATGCACGCATAAGAGAACTTGAAGAGGAGTTAGCAAGTGCGAACGCAAAAATATTTTCTTTGGAAAAAGAGCTAAAAGAGTCTGATGCAAATGCTGTTATGAATGAGCTTATCAAATCTTTGACGAAGGGTTTGACTGATGGTTGCGATAGAGATTTAAAATTACTTCAAAATAATTTGAGTGATAATCTGAGTGCCTTAGAAGATATTTCCAAGCGAAATCAAGACAATAGTGGTTTTATAGATGGATGTAATATTGAAATTCATCAACTTGTAGATACTTTACAATCACTCTTAGAGCATATCAATAGTACTTTTGAGCAAGTTGAAACACTCAATACTAATGTTGAAAGTATTGCAGATGTTATCAATCTTATCAAGGATATCTCAGACCAAACAAATCTTCTTGCACTTAATGCTGCTATTGAAGCCGCGAGAGCAGGAGAGCATGGGCGTGGATTTGCTGTTGTCGCAGATGAGGTAAGAAAGCTCGCAGAACGCACTCAAAAAGCAACTTCAGAAGTTGAGATAACAGTACATAGTCTAAAACAAAATACACAAGAGGTGCATGAGCACTCATCGCAGATGGAAAAACTATCACAAAGTTCTAATGAACAGATAGACTCTTTTCAAGATAAGATGCATCAGCTTTCTACTAATGCGGCAGTTATCGAAGAAGAGACAACTGGTGTGACCTATGCAATCTTTACAGTTTTGAGCAAATTAGATCATCTCCTCTTTAAAGCTAATGGTTATAAAACTGTATTTACAGGAGAGGTTCATGCAGACTTTGCAAGTGATACGGAGTGCCGTTTAGGAAAATGGTATTTTGATGGAATGGGTAAAGATAAATTTGGCAAATGCGCAAGCTTCTCAAAAATGCAAATACCTCATAAAGAGGTTCACGATAGTATCAAAAAAGCTGTCGGCTGCGTACAGAATGGAACATGTACTCAAGAGTCACAAAATGTTATGACCTATTTTGATAGCGCAGAAAAAGCAAGCCAAAAAGTTATCGATATTTTAGATACTTTACTGCAAGAAGAGAGGGCTAAAAGACACTCTTAAACTATTGCTTCAAGATTTCAATAATATTACAAAAAAGTTAGATTCTTAAACGTTTTTCTTAGGCTATACTTGATACTATACGGAAAATAATAGGAGCTCATTATGATTAAGAAATGTTTATTTCCAGCAGCAGGTTATGGCACACGATTTTTACCAGCTACAAAGGCGATGCCTAAAGAGATGTTACCTATCTTAACAAAACCACTTATTCAGTACGGTGTTGAAGAGGCTATGGAAGCTGGATATGATGTTATGGCAATTATCACAGGTCGAGGCAAGCGTGCAATTACGGATCATTTTGATATCTCCTATGAGTTAGAACATCAGATAGAAGGTTCTTCAAAAGAAGGATTGCTTAAAGAGATACGCCATGTTATTGCAAATTGTACATTTACATATACGCCACAACTACAGATGAAAGGTTTGGGTGATGCTATCCATAAAGGGAAGGTTCTTGTAGGTGAACAAGACCCTTTTGCTGTCATTTTAGCAGATGATTTATGTGTAAATCTTGATGGTGATGGTGTTTTAAAACAGATGACAAAACTCTATGCTAAATACAAATGTTGTATCGTAGCTATTATGGAAGTGCCAGCAGAAGATGTTGATAAATATGGTGTTATAGAAGGTAGCGAGATAGAAGAGGATGTTTTTATGGTTTCAAATATGGTAGAAAAACCTGATGTAGATAAGGCTCCAACAAATCTTGTAGTCATTGGACGCTATATTTTGACACCAGATATTTTCAGCATGCTTGAAAATACTAAGCCAGGCAAAAATGGTGAAATCCAAATTACAGATGCACTTTGTGAGCAAGCAAAAAAAGGGATGGTGGTTGCCTATAAGTTTAAAGGTAGGCGATTTGATTGTGGTAGTGTTGATGGATTTGTTGAAGCTACAAATTATTATTATAATTTAGAAAAATAAGAAAAAATTCAATGAATAAGCATGAAAACTTATGCGATATTATAATTTTTGGAGGTCATGGAGATTTGGCATTTCGTAAGCTAATGCCAGCACTCTACCACCTTTGTCATGATGGATACTTTCATCAAGATACTCGTATAATTACTGTAACGAGAGCAGATATGGAGCTTGAAGAACATCTCTGCCTTGTTGAGACAAAACTCAAAGAATTTTTAATTATTGACAAATATGATGCAGAAAAATTTAATATATTTAAAAAGAAGCTTCATCTTGTTAGAGTAGATTTAAGTGATGAAGAGAAATATAGTTCTCTTGCTGATGTATTATCCCAATACCCTGAGCGCGATAGAGTCAATTATCTCTCCACTTCCCCCTCTTTTTTTGGAAGTATCTGCAAAGCCTTAAGTAGATACGAACTTATATTGCCAAGTAGCCGTGTAGTTCTTGAAAAACCTATAGGGCGTGATTTAAAGTCATCTCGCGCTATCAATATTGAAGTGCTTCAATATTTTCAAGAGTCTCAAATCTACCGAATTGATCACTATCTCGGTAAAGATACTGTGCAAAATATTTTAGCCTTGCGTTTTTCAAATCGTATTTTTATGCCTCTATGGGATGCTAATAATATTGATCATATTCAGATTACCGTAGCTGAAAGTGTGGGCGTTGAAGGGCGTTGGGGCTATTATGATGAGTATGGTGCTATGCGTGATATGATTCAAAATCACCTTATGCAACTACTCTGCCTTATAGCAATGGAGCCACCTTGCTCTCTTGATGCGGATAGCGTTCGTGATGAGAAGGTAAAAGTATTGCGTTCATTGCGTCCTATGACTCCAGCTGATATACAGCAAAAGACTGTACGCGCTCAATATACTAAAGGTTCAAGTGATGGAGAATCTGTTCCAGGATATCGCGAAGGTGAAGGGGTGAAAAATAGCACAACCGAAACCTTTGCTGCTATTCGCGTTGATATCGATAACTGGCGCTGGAATGGTGTTCCTTTTTATATTCGTAGTGGTAAAAGAATGCAGAAGCGAAATTCAGAGATTGTCATTCAGTTTAAGGGCGTTCCACACTCTATTTTTGCCAATAAGGGCGCATGTATCTCTAAAAATAAGCTAGTCATCTCCTTGCAACCAAGAGAGAGTATTGAGCTTAAACTGATGAATAAAATTCCGGGTCTTAGTGAGGTTATGCGTTTGCAGCAAGTAGAGTTGGAACTAAATTCATCTGAAAATATTTCACGAAAACCAGAGGCATATGAGCGTCTTTTACTTGATGTTATCCACTCAAACCCAACTCTTTTCATGCGTCTTGATGAGGTTGAGGCTGCTTGGAGATGGGCGGATAGTATCTTAGAAACTTGGCAAGAAGATATAGTGCCTATGAAACATTATAGTGCAGGTACTGATGGACCAAGTGCGGCTATAGAACTTATTGCAAGTGATGGCAGAAGTTGGAATGATGAATAATATAAATCATTTTAAAAGCTCTGAAGCATTGACAGATATGCTCAGCCAAAATATCGCCAAAAATCTTCAAGACTCTATAGACAAAACGACTCGCGCTTCGCTTATTGTTTCAGGAGGCAGTACACCTAAACCTCTTTTAGAGAAATTACGCAAAATTGCTATAGAGTGGGAAAAAGTCACGATTGGTTTATGTGATGAGCGTTGGGTAGATTCTTCTCATGTTGATAGCAATGAAAAACTTATCAGAGAGCATCTTCTTCAAGATAAGGCAAATAAAGCATCTTTTGTGGGTATGTATATTGAAGGTATGCAAGCTAAAGATGCAAGGCTTACATGTAAAGAAAACATAGAAGCTTTCCTTATGCCTTTTACTGTCATAATCTTAGGTATGGGAATTGATGGACATACCGCTTCACTCTTTCCAAATAATCCCCGCTTAGCAGAGGGTTTAGACTTAGAAAACGGCTCTTTGTGTATCAGCATGCAACCAAATGATGCCCTACACACAAGAATGAGTCTCACACGAAAAGCAATTTTAAGTGCGCAAAATATTTACCTACATTTTGAAGGTGAAAACAAACTTTCTGTTTATAAAGCGGCTTTAAAGAGTGATGATATGCTTCGTATGCCTATCGGCTCAATATTGCACCAAGATATAAAAGATGTAGAGGTTTACTACACATGAATCAAATAATCCAAGATATAACTGAGAAAATTCAGGAGCGTTCACAAGAGAGTCGCTCTCTTTATCTCAAACGCATAGAAGCTGCAAAAACTCACGGAGTCAATCGTAAAAAACTCAGCTGTAGCAATCTAGCACACGCAATGGCACCGATGCAAGAAGATGAGAAATCTTCTATCACGCAGATGCAGACACCAAATATCGCCATAGTCACTGCTTACAATGATATGCTATCGGCTCATGAGCCATTTAAACTCTACCCGACACTTATAAAACGCACTTTGATGGATAATGGTGCAACGGCGCAAGTTGCGGGTGGTGTGCCTGCTATGTGTGATGGTATAACCCAATCGCAACCAGGTATGGATCTGAGTCTTTTTAGCCGAGACAATATCGCAATGGGAACGGCAATAGCACTTTCACATAATGTTTATGATGGTGCGCTCTATCTAGGAGTCTGTGATAAAATTGTTCCAGGCTTACTTATCGGTGCGCTCTCTTTTGGACATCTTCCAGGTATGTTTGTCCCAGCAGGTCCTATGCCCTCAGGTATAAGCAATGCCCAAAAAGCGAAAATTCGTCAAGAGTTTGCCCTAGCAAATGTGAGTGAAGATGCTCTTTTAAAAGTAGAAGCAGCCTCATATCATAGTAGTGGTACATGTACATTTTACGGCACTGCCAACTCCAATCAGATGCTTCTTGAGATGATGGGCTTACAACTCCCAAATAGCTCCTTTGTAAATACTAACACGCCACTACGAGAAGCCCTTACTGCACACGCTGCAAAAAATATTTTAAATATGACTGAGCTTGGCGGAAACTATAAACCCATAGCAGATATCATCAATGAAAAAAGCTTTGTAAATGCAATCATAGGCTTAATGGCAACGGGTGGTTCTACAAATCACACTATACATCTTATTGCAATGGCAAGAGCCGCAGGAATTGTACTTACATGGGATGATTTTGATGCTATCTCAAAAGTCACACCTCTGTTGTGCAAGATGTACCCTAATGGTCAAGCAGATGTCAATCATTTTCGTGATGCAGGTGGGATGAGCAGTGTTATTGCACAGCTTTTAGATGCTGGTCTTGCTCATGAAGATGTGCAAACTGTTGTAGGCAAAGGCTTAGATAAGTTTATCGTTGAACCTATGCTTGAGAGTGGGAAATTAACATTTAATGAAGGTGTAAAAACCTCCAAAGATACAAGTGTTATCTCTTTAGCACAAGAGTCTTTTTCACAAGAGGGTGGTTTGAAACTTTTAAGCGGAAATATCGGCAGAAGTGTCATCAAAACTTCAGCGCTCAAAGAGAGTCAGATGTTTATAGAAGCAGAGGCTATCGTTTTTGAATCTCAAGAAGAGTTACAAGTAGCCTTTCAAAAAGGTAACTTAGAAAAAGATTTTATAGCAGTTGTGCGTTATCAAGGTCCAAAAGCCAACGGTATGCCAGAACTTCATGGTTTGATGCCTCCTTTAGGTGTACTGCAAGATAAGGGTTTTCAAGTAGCTATTGTGACTGATGGTCGTATGTCAGGTGCTTCAGGAAAAGTTCCCTCCGCTATTCATATGTCGCCAGAGGCCTTAGCAGGTGGTGTTTTAGCGAAGATAGACACAGGTGATATGATTCGTTTTGATGTGAAAAAAGGAGAATTGACACTTTTGGTTGATGATGTAGATTCACGAAATATTAAAACCCCAGACTTACATGTAAACCAACATGGCTTTGGAAGAGAGCTCTTTGTTGCAATGCGACAGAGTGTAGGAAGTGCCGAAGAGGGCGCTTGTCTTTTTGATATCGCTGGAAAGGAGAGAGCATGAATGCCTTAGAAGTAATGCAAATATCGCCTATCGTTCCCGTTATTGCTCTTGATGATGCGCAAGATGCTTTGTTTTTAGCAGAAGCTCTGCTTGAAGGTGGTATAGCTATTATGGAGATTACTTTACGCACTCAAGCAGGTCTGAAATCCATAGAGACAATTGCAAAAAATATGCCACAGATGAATGTAGGCGCAGGAACAGTTATCAACGCTTCAGGTTTTCAAAAAGCGGTAGATCATGGTTCGCAATTTATTTTTAGCCCAGGAATTAGTGAAGAGTTGATGCTTATATCAAGAGATTTAGAAATTGCGCTTATACCTGGTGTTGCCACAGCCTCAGAAGTGATGTTCGCACAAAATAATAATTTCGAGCACTGTAAACTTTTTCCAGCAACCGTAGCAGGAGGAACAGCTGCACTCAAAGCTTTTTCAGGGCCTTTTGCCTCTATGAAATTTTGCCCAACAGGTGGAGTGAATTTAAATAATGTAAATGATTTTTTATCTTTAGAAAATGTTTTATGTGTTGGCGGAAGCTGGATAGTTCCCAAACAAGCTATCGCTGATAAAGATTTTAAGAAGATTACACGATTGTGCAAAGAAGCTTTATTAACTTAAAAAATAATCTTATGTAATGCATGTCACATTTTTTAAATAAAACATTGGTTACAATTCTTCATTAAATGTAAGGAATATTATGCGTCACTTCTCTTTTTTACTGCTTTTTTCAGTCATACTTTTTGGAGCTTTGCCTAAGTTCTTAATGCCTGATGAGGCATTTAAGCCCTCTGCTACTGTAAATGATAAGCAACAAGTTATAGCTACTGTCAATATCGCCAAAGATATCTATCTTTATGAAGAGAAATTGCATGTAGTAGATGTAAATAGTGATGATGGTATCATTTTTAAATCTGTGATTATGCCAAAATCTACCGATCATCATGATGAGAAAGTCTTTTTGGACTCTCCAATAATCATTGTAAATCTTGCTAAAAATGGAAATGTTTCAGGAAAAGTTTCTTTTGAAGTTGCTATTGAATATCAAGGATGTTCAGAGCAAGGGCTCTGCTATGAGCCTTTAAAAAAAGTGTTTACTCTTGAAGTTGATAGTGATAAACTTCAATCAAATGCTCCTATTACAAACAAGAGTGAAACTAAAAGTTCACAAAGTACAACAATAGAGCCAAGTTCTGAAAGTGATAGTATTGCACAAACACTCAAGGAAGGAAGCTTGTTGTTTATTATCATAAGCTTTTTAGGTTTTGGATTTTTACTTGCATTGACACCCTGCGTCTTTCCTATGATTCCTATCCTCTCTTCAGTTATTGTTGCTCAAGGTAAAAATATTACGACGCGTAAGGCTTTTATGATGTCATTGGTTTATGTTCTTGCTATGTCTGTGGCTTATACAGTAGCAGGGGTCTTGGCAGGAATGTTTGGAGCAAATCTACAAGTGGCTTTTCAGACACCTTGGATTATTGTAACTTTTTCTCTAATTTTTGTTGCACTTTCTCTCTCTATGTTTGATTATTATGAGTTACAGATGCCGCAGTTTATACAGTCACGCCTCAACAAGGTAGGTCAGAAACAGGGCGGTTACATGGGCGTCGCTCTGATGGGATTTTTCTCAGCACTAATAGTTGGACCTTGTGTGGCCGCACCACTAGCGGGTGCTCTTATCTACATCGGGCAGACTGGTGATGCTCTTTTGGGTGGAATTGCTCTATTTGCACTAAGCGTAGGAATGGGAATACCACTTATTATCGTAGGTGTTAGCGCAGGAAAATTTATGCCAAAACCGGGAGCTTGGATGGATACTATCAAGGCTATCTTTGGAGTAATGCTTATCGGTGTTGCTATCTGGATGATTAGTCGTATCTTACCAGAAAATATTACCTTGCTTTTATGGTCATTTTTACTTATCGCTACAGCTGTGAATATGGGTGCTTTTGAGTCTTTACATCTGGACTGTCCACGCTCTCCTAAGGCTATCACTAAATCAATAGGACTTATTTTATTTATGTATGGTGCCTCACTCTTTTTTGGTGGAATTAGTGGAGCCAAAGATCCTTTGCGCCCTCTATCGGAATTTACAATACCACAGTCAATTCTTAGTGCGCAAAGAGTCAAAGAAACTTCATTTCAAAAAATTACCTCAATAGAAGAATTAAATGTAATTTTGAAAAACTCTCAGGGTAAAAAAGTGATGCTAGATTTTTATGCTGATTGGTGTGTCGCTTGTAAAGAGCTAGAACACAATACTTTTAGCGATACTAGTGTAAAAGCTAAAATGTCGGAGTTTGTTTTAATCCAAGCAGATGTTACTGCCAATGGTGAGAGTGAAAAAGCACTTAGTAAAAAATATGGTGTTTTTGGACCACCAGCTATCTTGTTTTTTGATGAGAATGGGAAGCTTATAAAGGGGCGAACTATTGTCGGTTATCAAGATCCTGAGCCATTTTTAGAGCATTTAAATAAGCTCTAAAAGTAACGGAATTTATAGTTTTTTTTGAGGAAAGTCTTTGAGGAGTGCTTTGATGACTTTGTTGATATACTTAGTGCGTTTTTGAGGTGTATCAAATGTTTTTAACTCATCTTTGACACTTAAACGGTAGATAATATTGTTATCTTTTGGGTCAACCATATCTACGATCAATTTTCCCTCATCATAATTGTAGGTGCGTGTTGTTGGAACCATCATGCCACCATAACGATAAGGATACATTCCTATTGTCTGATAATCAGTAAGCACCTGTGTTTTATTTTTCACATCAATATGATAGTAAACTAAAAAGTCAGCCTCATTTTTTGCTACAGCTTTGTATCCTTTTGCATTTAGCTCTTTAGTGATTGCGTCATCAATACGGTTGATAGTAAGCGTATCTTTAGCATTGCTATGAATAATATGAAATTGTTTTAAAGTTTTCATATCAAATTTTGTATCATAATCGCTACTGACACGCAGAGAAGAACACGCACTAAAAAGCGTTGCTATAAGCATTAAGAAGATAATTTTCATTTTCATTTTTTTTCCTAGTATTAGATTGAAAGATTATCTCATAATACTGATTAAATCTCAATATGAATTTATCTTCATCTTCTCTTCATCTTCTTCATTCATAATGTCTAGTGAAAAAAAGGAGCTTAGGATGAAAAGAAGATTAAATCTAGCACATGCTTTGACAGGTCTATTGTTGATAATGATGCTTACACTCTCTGGATGTGGTGGTGAGACATCATCAAGTGGTAGTAGCGGAGATAGCGCTGATTCAGGAAAATCAGAGCAGTATTCTTCAGAAAATAATGAAAACAAAGACGAGAACAAGGATGAAGGTGAGCACGCAGATGAAAGCTCAAATTATAGTAGTGAATCAAATTCACAATCATCAGTAGGAAATTCAGGCGGAGATAGTGGCGGAGGGGCAGTTGTCACTTCTGGTAATTACACCCTCTTAGCATGGAATGATTTAGGAATGCACTGTATGGATGGAAATGATTATGCGGTATTTTCTATCTTGCCTCCATATAACAATCTCAATGCACAGCTTATAAAAAAAGCTGGAACATCAAATAAGCACATAACATCTGGTGTCATTATAGAGTATAGTGCAGCACCTGCATTGAATGGAAAATACAATACAACATCATTGCTAACATCTGACAATACTCCAAAAACAAACTTTTGGGATTATGTACAGTATCTTTTCAATGCTTCACCAGCAAAAGATATAGGTCTTACTGGCAATAGTGTTCCGCAGTTGACACCACATACCTTAAGCTATAACAGTACAAATAACTGGTGGGAAGCCACAGGTATTCCACTCTCACCATATAATGATGATGGTTCTAAAAACTACTATCCAATGGTACATGTAACAGCAAAAGATATATCAGGAAAGGTTCTAGCGACAACAAAAGTAGTGCTTCCTGTTAGTGATGAGATGGATTGTAAGGCGTGTCATAGCTCTACAAGTAACTATAATGATGCTAGACCATCTGCTGGTTGGGAAAATGATGCCAATGCCGAGCGTGATTATAAATATAATATCTTGAGATTACATGATCAGAAGTATCCAAATGCGGTCAGCGATAATCAAAGCAATCTTAAAGCGGCTGGATATAATAATTACGATAGTGCAGGTCTCTATGTGAGTGCTAAAAATGGTAATCCTACACTCTGTGCAACATGCCACGCTAGCAATGCGCTTCCTGGAACGGGATTTGCAGGAATTAAACCGCTTACAGAGTCGCTTCATTCTCTTCATAGCAATGTGAAAGATCCGACAAATGGGCAGACTCTAGGAAGTTCAACAAACCGTAGTGCCTGTTACAGATGCCACCCTGGAGCAACTACAAAATGTCTTCGTGGAGCTATGGGGAAACAGTCAAATATTCAGTGTCAGAGTTGTCATGGTTCTATGAAAGCGGTTGGACAGCATGGACGCAATGGTTGGTTAGATGAGCCAAACTGCCAATCATGCCACCAAGAGGGTAAAAGACATACGGAGGCAGTGACAAATCAAGCCACAGGAACCTTGCGTTCAGCGATAGATAATCGCTTCGCAACAAATGCCAACACACCACAAGCAGGCGTGAGCATGTATAGATTTAGTAAAGGACACGGAGGTATGCAGTGTTCATCATGCCACGGATCAACGCATGCAATTTATCCTAGTTCACATGCAGAAGATAATTTGCAAAGTATAGCAGTTCAAGGGCACGAGGGTACGATAGCAGAGTGTACTGCATGTCATGATACTATGCCAAACACAAGCACAGGTGGACCACACGGTATGCATAGTGTTGGACAGTCTTGGGTGAGTGGACATGAAGATGTAGCAGAACACAATAGTGCACAGTGTAAATCATGCCATGGAAGCGATTATAGAGGTTCTGTTTTATCGAAAACCTTTAGTGCTAGAAGTTTACGCACAGAGTGGGGAACGAAAAATTTTCCAGCTGGGCATCAGGTAAGTTGCTATGATTGTCATAATGGTCCTAGTGGCGGAGATGATTAAACAACAAGATAAGGATTAACTCCTTATCTTGTATCCAACACCTCTTACTGTCTGAATGATATCTTTTTGATTGAGTTTTTTACGAATATTTTTTATATGAACCTCTATGATATTGCTACTAGAGGAGTTTGCATACTCTTTATGGATAAGATCTAAGAGTTCAAATTTTGTAAAAATTTTCTTAGAGGTAAAGGCAAGAGTGGTAAAAATGATATATTCAGCACTTGTAAAGTTTACTACTTCCTCATCTTTACTTATTGTGTTGTTGTTTTTATTAATGGTGATATTGCCTATCTTTAAGCTCATATTTTTATTTGTACTGTTTCTGCGAAGGAGAGAATTTACCCTAGCTGTCAGTTCTAAGTGAGAGTAGGGCTTACAGAGATAATCATCTGCACCATTATCTAGCGCTTCTACTCTAAAGTTTATATCCGAATTTGCAGAGAGCATCAGAACTTGGGAGTCTATCAAGAGTGAACGAATCTCTTGTAAGAGTGAAAAACCACTACCATCAGGGAGATTCCAATCCAAGATTATGAGGTCAAAACGTACATTTTCAATCGCTTCAAGTCCTTGGGCAAAATTTTCTGCAAGGGTTGGGCTATATTGATTTGCTTTTAGGAGCTTCATTATAAGATTTGCGTTTGCCTTGTCATCTTCTACAACTAAAATTTCCATTATCCAACTTTTATATAAAATATAGACTCTGTTCCATAACCCTCACCCTCGCTATGGAGGGTGATATCACCATGAAGTAGCTGCGCCATCTTTTTGCTGAGTGAAAGCCCAAGACCCGTGCCTTTATGCTTTTTCCGCATAACATTTTCTAGCTGTGTAAAGTCATTAAAAAGAGCTTTTAAGTCATCTTCTTTTATCCCAATGCCGCTATCAGTAACCCTAACGGTAACTCTCTCTTTGCTAGAGCTTAGATTTATAGAAACTTCGCCCTCAAGCGTAAATTTTATAGCATTGGAGAGAAGATTAACTACTATCTGTTTAAACATTTTAGCATCAGTTGGGTACTGTTTTTTCTCAAAATCTTTATATTCAAAAGTAAAGTTAAGATTTTTCTCTTGCGCTAGTGGCATGAGCATCGTACGAGCACTCTCGACAAGCTCAAATATATCGCTAGGCTCGATAGAAACTTCCATCTTTCCAGCCTCTATCTTTGCCATATCAAGGATTTCGTTTATCATGCTTAAGAGGTATTGCGCGCTTGATTCTATATTTGAAACGACATCGAGTTGGTCTTCGTTGAGCTCTTCGTAGGTGATGAGATATTGTGAAAATCCTATGATAGCATTGAGTGGTGTGCGTAACTCATGAGACATATTGGAGATAAATGCTGATTTTGCATTTGAAGCGGACATAGTGCGTTCTATAAGGTGTATCCTGTCAAGTTGTAAGCTTATCATGGTGGCGATAGAGTGATAGAATCTGCTCTCATTAGCATCAGCAAGTAAGTCACTGTTGAGAATAATAGAACCAATAAAAACTTTCTCATTTTTCTCAAAATCATTTACTTCTATACCGATGCCATTTGACTGTTTTTCAGTGCTGTTTTCAAAGCGTATGCTCTCATTATCTGTAAGTATCTGAATCTGTTTTATGGAGGTTGTTATACACTTATTTTCATTTTGTGTCTGGATGATAGTATTAAAGGTTTCTATCAATTGAATAAAACGTTTCAGGCGTAATTTGTTCTCTTTTTCTAGTGCTTGTAGAGCAGTATGTGTCGTATAAAGGAGCTCATTGAAGGCTGTGCTTAATTTTGCTATCTCATCTTTACCACTTACATGTAAGCTTTTTTCATAATCTTTTGAGTCTATAATATCTTGCGTCACATCGGTGAGTTTTTGAATAGGTTTCACTATATGTTTAGAGTAACGCAGAGAAACAAAGATGATAATAAAAAAGATAAAAGGAGAAATATAGAGCATAAAACGGATGAAATCATACAAAAAAGCTAAAGCTAGGCTTTTATCAACTGCATAAACAATGGAGTAGTTCTCAAAGGGTTTGGGCATCTTCTCTTTGATAATAAGATGCTCAGGCGTAATCTTCTCTTTTGAGTTAGCCATAATAGATGCGCTAAAGGGGAGAGCATCTTTAAACAAGGAAATATTTTTTTTATCTATGATTGTTGAGTGGATATCTTTTTTATGATTAAGATAAGCATTGAAATTAGTCAGTGGATAACTAAAAAAAAGTGTAGCTATATGTTGTGAGGGATTAAAACTTGCATAGACCTTTGCATACATGTAAAGTACATTATTTTTAATAAAGAGGCTATTGTTATTTTCTAAAGAGGTATTGATATCGACAGAGCGAGAGAGTAAGTTCTTATCTGATGAAGCGATAATACTCTTTTTTGCATTGAGTGCAAAGAGTATGTTTTTAAAATTGTAGTCACTTGATTTTTGACTTAGAAGACGTGAAACTCTCTTATCAATATCATCAATAAGCAGATCATCCATAAGATCAAGTTGTGCTAAAAATTGCACCTCTTTGTTAAGATCACTGATGTGATTTGTAATCTCTGAACTTATATCAATTGTCTTCTCTCTCTGCTCACTGATAGTTTTATTTACCATCTTAGTTTCACTTAAGATAAGCGTATATGCCAAAAAGAGTAGATAAGGCAAAAAGCCCACCCCGATAAAAGCAATAAGAAGTTTATTGCGTAGGGAGTTTTTTATAAATTTAAACATCTTCTAGTTCTTTATGAGACGCAATATTTTTTGGAATCTTCACATATCTCCAATTTTCATGCTATTAGCGATTCTTAATCTAAACTCTATCAAATCAAAAGGCTTTGTAAGGTATTCGTATGCACTGAGAGAAAGTCCTTTATTTATAGCTTCTTTGTCTGATAAAGCCGAAATAATTATAAGAGGTATAGTGCTTGTATTGACATCTTTTTTGATGATTTTAATTGCTTCATACCCATCCATTTTAGGCATCATTAAATCCATCAAGATAAGATCAATACGATTGTTTTGCAGTAGATCTATTGCCTCTTGTCCATTTGTAGCTTCTAGTACATCATAGCCCTCTTTCTTTAATATCTTTGAGGCAAGCTTTCTATTCATTAACTCATCATCACATACAAGAACAGTCGCCATCATTCACTCCATCTAAATATAATTTGTATATCACTATTTTTCAGTGCACTCTCTTGGATATAACCGATACTACCAGCAACTTTTGTGATAAATGCGATAACTGCTTTTTGAGATTTAAGGCTATGTGGTGGTCTGTGTCCTAAGTAGTGCTGTTTTGCCCAATACGATTTTAGTCTTTGCAGACTCACATTTATATACTTTGATTCAAATGCCCGTCGTGTAGAGTCTTTGGCTCCCAAGTTTACAGGAATAAAATGGACACCTTCTTTTGATTTCATCTTCTTTAGAAAGATGGCTTTTATCTGATTTTCTGAGAGTTTTGGCACATCTTTATGCGCTATAAGCAGATAGTTTTGTGCCTTGAGTACAATAGTGCCAAGCAGTAGCAAAAAAAATAGATACTTCATTAAAATAGCACCGAAAAAGAGAATATAAATTGATCGCTATCATCTTTAGAGTGGAGTTGATACTCTGACTTAAGAGCGATAGCATAGAGTGGTCTATATGTATAGGCAAAAACAGCGATATTGTCATCTATTGAGTCTGTATTATTTAGGTATTCTAAGCGAAGGATACCTGCATGTTTATCATTGAAGTGATAGAGTCCTTGCAGGTAACCGCTATATATAAAATCACTCTTTTCTTTGGAGTATTGTGAACCAAACTCTCCCATAAGTTTATACATATCATCTTCATATTTTCCAGAAAGAAGCGCATAAGCAAAATCATCTTCTAAAATATTTATCTTATGAAAATAACCAGTATTGAGTTTTATTAAGTAGGAGTCATATTCATAAGAGAGACCAAGTCCGTAGTGAGCATCTATCTCGTAGTTATTGTAATCATTATCTAGGCTATCGTTGTGTTGTAGCATAAGGTCTAGTTTAAATTCGCCCTCATCAAAAGAGTTGTACTCCATCCCAAAACCAGTCGTAAATTTTGGATAGAGTAGTTCGTTAGTAATAGGATTTGAACTTGTATCGCGTAGAATATTTATAGGCAGAAGATTCCAAAATCCAATGGGTGTATTGTATTTTCCTGCGCGTCCAATAAGTGCGTCACTAAAGGCATAATCAAGATAGAGACGCTCTATGTAAAGTTTGTTATCTTGTTCGGTATGGGTAGAATCTTTATCTTGCGTTAGAACATAAAACTCTTTAAATTCAACTTCTGCCATATAAGAGAGTGCCTTGTAATTACCATAACTCAGCAGGGCGATATCATCAACCCTAAAGCGATGTTCTTCGTCCTTGTATCTATAATCAGTAGATATATAACCACCCACAAAGATAGGTAATTCATCTATCTGCACTCCCTCACCCAATTGATAACTATTTTCTGCACTTAACACAGAACATAAAATAAGCAGAATAAAAAACCTATGAAACATATAGACCCTAAGTATAAATTTTATTTATGTGTGAATTGTATCATAAAATTTGGCATATTTATTATTAATGATTATAAGTAATAGAGTTAATAAATTTTAGGAGGTGCTCGACCTTAGAGCCTAGACCCTGTCCTAGCTTACTCCCACGCTCTCTCTGCGTGGGAATGCATACTCTTAGACGCACCTATACAAAGCAAACAAAAGAAAGTCACAAAACAAAATAGGCTATAATACCAATAAAAAAAGGTCTCCTTGTGTCTATCCCTCATATTCCTGTCCTCTATCGTGAAGTTGTTAGCGCTTTTGAGGGGTGTGATGAGGGGATTATTATTGATTGTACTATGGGGTATGGTGGACATAGTTCGCTGATTCTTGATAGCTATCCTCGTGTGAAACTTATCGGTATTGACCAAGACCAGGCTGCTATAGATTTTTCTTCAAAGAGACTTGCAAAGTATGGTGATCGTGTAATCATAAAAAAAGGTCGCTTTTCTGAAGTTTTAAAGGAGATATTTCAAGAAGTAGATGTCTCAAAAATATCTGCAATTTTAGCTGATATTGGTGTCTCTTCCTTGCAACTAGACCAAGGTAAGCGTGGTTTTTCATTTGAGAGTGATGTTTTAGATATGCGGATGAATCCTGATGCTAATTTAAGTGCCGCAGAGGTTGTTAATGGCTACTCTCAAAAAGCACTAGAAGATATCTTATACCAATATGGTGAGCTTCGCAACAGTAGAAAACTAGCTTCTATTATTATACAAAACAGACCTTTTTATTCTGCAAAAGAGTTGGCTGATTGTGTGAAACCTTTTATGCCAAAGGGGAAGAAAATTCATCCTGCTACACTTTTGATGCAAGCAATTCGGATTGAAGTGAATGATGAATTGGGAGAGTTGCAAAGAGTTCTTGATGTTATTGAGTCAGAAGATAAGCTTACATGTAAGCTAGGTATTATCTCCTTTCATTCGCTAGAAGACCGTATTGTAAAGCAGCGTTTTAGTTCTTGGAGTAAAAAATGTATTTGTCCAGCAGAATTTATGCGTTGCGAATGTGAAAACAATAATGCTAAAGGTAAAATCATCACTAAAAAGCCATTGACCGCACAAGTAGATGAACTTAAAAATAATGCAAGAAGTCGTAGTGCCAAATTACGTGTTTTTAAGCGAGAAGCCTTGTGAATGATACACTAGATATTTTAGATGAAGTCGAGGAGATTTTAGCACCAACACAGAAGATGGGAGTCACATATTTTCTTGGTGTTTTAATCTTAGTAATTCTCTTTTTAGCAGCAGTTTTCCCAAAAATATATCTTCAAAATCAGATCTATTATAAAAGTCGTGAAATTTCAAAACTCAAACGCGAATATGATGCGCTTAAAGAGGAAAATCGTCTTATAAAATCAAAAGTAGAAACCATTCGCTTTAAAAATCAGATATTGGATACGCTCTTTTGAAACACTTTTTTTAAAACTATGAAAAAATCTTCTATTTAATTTTTTTCTTACATGTAATGTGATAAATTTATAGAAGTAATATACTATAAGGTTATGTCATGATCTCTAAAATTCTTCTTACCGCTTCTTTTTCTATGCTTTGCTTACTTCAAGCCGACTATATTAGTACCTATAAAATGGATGACTCTACACAGAAAATCATGTATCATGATGCTGAACATACTAAGATTATAAACTCCTCAAAGAGTGATGATGGTGCCATCTATAAGATAGGTAAAAAAGTCTATATTGTCAGTCATGAAAATGGTAAAACGAAAGTTGTAGATATGGATCAGATGCGCTCTATGATGGGTGCTCTTGGTGGTGAACGTCAAAAACCTCAAAAAGAAGAGATGCCTGATTTTAAAATTACGCAAACAGGCAAAAAAGAGACCGTTGGAGGAATTAGAGGTGAAGTATGGATTATCGAAGGCGATGATAATGGGGAACGCTTTAAGCAGACGATAGTTGTCACTAAAGATAAGCGCCTTCTTAGAACGACACATGCAATGAAACAGCTCTTTTTAGATATGGCAGGTGGTGAAACTGATGATATGGATGGTATCTTTGAGATAAAAAAGGGGTATGCAACGATAAAAGCTGATGGTTTTGTTTTGCAATCTTTTCAAGAGAAAAAACTTCCTAAAAAAGAGTACCAACTTCCAAAAGATGCACAGATGCAAGAGATGCCAAATATCGCTGCGCTTTTTGGTGGCGGAACCCCTTCAAAAAATACTAAGACGCAAAAAGGTCTGCTAGACCCTTGTTATAATGAAGTGTGTTGTGGAAAAACAGCAGGAAAATCACATACCTTAGCCCCAATGCTCAAAGCCCGCTCTGGCGGTTATGAACTTGTAGGCGATGGTGTCTGTGATGCCTTAGGACTCTCTTCTCTTTTTGGTGTAAGTAGTGTTGAGGGTGCCTTATATAAAAAAGGTGATGATTCGATTCAGATAACACTCGCACTTGATGATACAAGCGGTGGTTCAGTTGCTAATACGCAAAAACAGTTAGATGCTGGAGTTTCTCTTATGGTGAAGAGTATTAAAAATCATAAACAAGGTGTGATAGCAACTGCAAGTTATGAGTATGGTATGTTGATGCCAATGAAGCAACAAACTCTTGATATTATTATTGATTCAAAGACTATTTTAAGTATTACTAGAATTGCAAAAAATAGTGAAATTGATTTAATCAGTTGGACAAAACGTGCCATCAATCTTAAGGCATTTAAAAAAGATACTCCAAAAAAAGCTAAAAAACAAAAAACAGACAGTGAAGACAGCTCCCTTGATACAGAAAATATAAATAAAAAAGTTGATGATGCTGTCAATATGTTTAAAAGTCTTTTTTAATGGAGAAAAATTCGTATAAAATTCTTTCGGATGAGTTAAAATCCAAAATTTGTACTTTGGATTTTGTTCCTCCTTCTCTTTATACAACGATTTTCATAAATTTAGCTAATAAGTATAATTTTGATATAAATAGTGAAGAGATGTTTGCAAATGAAATATTAGATACAAAATTAGAAAAAATTGAAGCTATTGATGAGATGGCTACAAAAAAAGTGTATGCACTTGACAAATCATCACAAAAAGCTATGACTGCAATAAGTGATAAAAATGAAGATTTGCTAAAAGAGGCTATGAGCGAAACACAGATTCTTCGTTTAGAGATTGAAAATTTAAAAAAGAGTCTCTATAGAGATGCCTTAACAAAGGTATATAATCGTAAATGGTTGAATTCAGAGATTTTAAACGAAGATGGAAAATTTATAATTTCAGGTTCTCTTTTTCTTATTGATTTGAATTATTTTAAATATATAAATGATACTTTTGGTCATATTGCTGGAGATAAGGTTCTTACCTATGTGGCAAAGCATCTACAAAGGCTTGAGTCAGATGTAGTGCGTTATGGTGGTGATGAATTTATTATTCTTTTTAGGGATAAAAACAGTTCAGAAGTAGCACATTAACCGTGAACTACTTTTAAAAAAACAGCTAAAATTTCATAATCATAAGTTTCATACAAGTTACTCTTATGGTGGTGTTGATGTTGAATCGGGAACTAATTTTACTGAAATTTTTGAAGAAGCTGATGCTAAAATGTATAGTGATAAAGAGAAAATAAAACAACGAATTAAGCCTAGTTAAAAAGAGATAAGCTTTTCAGATTGCTTCACATTCGTTCGCAATGTCTGTCGTTGCGAGGAGCGTAGTGATGTGGCAATCTAAGTTACCTTACCCTTTTATCTTCGCAACTTCATAAAACTTCCGTAACCATCTATCAAATGGATTTATCAGTTTATACATAACGGGTACTACTAGAAGTGTTAGCACCATAGAGCTTAAAAGCCCTCCGATAATGGAGATTGCCATAGGGGCATTTGTTTCGCTTCCTAGTCCTGAGCCAAAGGCGAGTGGCAACATGGCAAATATCATTGCAACTGTTGTCATCAAGATAGGGCGAAGTCGCTTTTCGCCTGCTTCAATAAGTGCTTCATCAGAATTTTTCCCTTGTGCCATCGCCTCATTTGCAAAATCCACAAGTAAGACAGCATTTTTTCCAACCATCCCCATCAGAAGCATAAAACCAATCATAACAAAAAGGCTAAACTGCAAGCCACTTAAATAGAGCGCTAGCATCACCCCTATAATGCTCAAAGGAAGTGCCATCATAATGATAAGCGGCTGAATAAGTGACTCATACAAGATTGCCAAGATGATAAACATTAAAATAACAGAAAGACTCAAAGCCACACCAAAGGCTTTGCCAGTTTTCTCCATCTCCTCCGCAAACCCTGTAAAACGATAATGCACACTCTGAGGCAATAGTTTATCAATACCTTGGCGAGTATAAGCAACCGAACCACCCAGGTCAAGACCAAAAAGATCGGCATAGATAGTGACTTGTCTCTGCCTATCGTAGTGATTAATGGCTGCAAGAGTTTTTGAGTGTGAAAATTCCACCAATCCATCAAGATAGATCAATCTTCCATTTTTGGCTTTGAGTTGAATTTTCTTGATATCTTCGATTGAGACTCTATCTTTGTCCCCAAATCGTAAAGTGATATTGTACTGTTTGCCTTTCTCTTCAAAATAAGATATCTCCAAATCACTTGAAAAGGCTGTCGCAATAGCATCGGCAATTTGTGAAGCAGAGATACCGAGTCTATTGGCATTTGTTCTTAAGATTTTGATATCAATCTGCGGCTTGGCATCATCAAGGTTTGTATCAACATCTACAAAACCTTTCTTCTTTTTGAGGTAATCAGTCAGATTTTTTGTTGCGACTTTGAGATCTTCAAAAGAGTCTGATTTTAAAACTATCTGATAGGGAACCGAGACTCCAGCACCTTTGATATTTGGAATGGCTGCGGCTGTGATAAAGAGATCTTTTTTAAATGGCTCTAGCTCTTTTCTGAAATTTTGAATAATCTCTTCTTGATTGAGGCGTCGTTTTTTTCTATCGCTTAGTTTGACATATATTTTTGATTTATGTTTCTCTTGGGCAGAGTTATAACCTACGCTGAGAGTTGTATATAAAACATTGGTATTTTCTTTCACCTTTGCTTCAACTGCTTTGGATTTTTTTATCATCTCCTCTAAAGAGACGCTTGCATCAGCCTTGATAAAGACTTCAAATTCTGCCTTATCTTCTTTAGGAATAAAATCCATCCCAATCTTAGGAAAAAGACTCAAAGAGCCGAAAAAAACCATAAAAACAACAATAAGAGTCATAACTTTAAATCGTAAAACAGATTTTAAAATTATCTCATAAACTTTCTCTAAAAATTTAAAGAGTGGCTCTGTGATATTGTAAAACTTACTCTCATCTTTGTGCAAAACGCGAGCACTCAAACTAGGGATAAAACTCAGCGCAACAGAGTAGGAGATGATAACTGCAAAGCCAACAGTCATCGCAAAACTCTCAAAGAATTTTCCAACAATGCCACTCATAAATGATACAGGAATAAATACCGCTAAGAGCATGGCAGAGATTGCCAAAATGGTAAAAGCCATCTCTTTTGTTCCCTCAACTGCGGCTTCAAATTTTTTCATACCCGCTTCCATCTTTTTGTAGATATTTTCTATCACAACAATGGCATCATCAATGATAATTCCTATAGAGAGGGTAAGCCCTATTAGTGTCATCTTGTTCAAGTCAAATCCCATATAATCCATCAGCGCAAAAGTACCAAAGATTGAAGCAGGGATAGAGAGTGCCGATACCAAAGTTATAGTCATATTTCTTAGAAAAATAAAGATAATTATGATAGCTAAGAGCGAGCCATAAATAAGATCAAATTTTACATGCTCAAGTGAATTGATGATAAAAGGAGAGGTGTCGTTTAATGTTTTAACTTCAAATCTTTTTCCTGCCAATGTCTGCAAAGCAGGGAGCGTGTCTTTAACTCTTTGAACAATATCTATGGTGTTTGTTCCTGAAATCTTCTGCACTTCAAGCATAACACCCTCGACACCGTTGTAAGAAGCATAACTTTTAGCATCACTCATACCATCTATAACATCTGCAATATCTTTGAGTTTGATATTGTCTCTGATGGTGATATTTTTAAGCTCCTCTATACTGAGTGCATCTGCTTTGGTTTTAAGTGTAAACTCTTTTGTTGAAGAGATAAGTTTACCGCCACCAATTTTGACATTTTCTCTTGCTACTATCTCGTTGAGTTCTCTGATGGTGATAGCAAACTTATTTAAAAGTCTTGGATTGGGATAGATTTTTATCTCTCTATCTTTGTAGCCGATGATTTTTACTGCACCTACGCCATTGATTTTTTGTAGTTTTGGTTTGACTTTTTCATCTGCAAAGAGCATAAGGTTTTTTACGCTATCTTGTGAAGCTGTTAAGAAGATATTGATAACAGAAGCACCACCGATATCGAGCTTACTGACAAGAGGTGTTTTTGCGTCACGAGGCAAGATAACCGCGGAGACTTTATCACGCACATCGTTAGTAGCCTCGTTAATGTCACGCTCTAAAAAGAACTTAACCATAACAATACTCACACCCTCACTGCTTGTTGAGGTGATAGAGTCTATCCCTCCAATGCGTGAGATTGCCTCTTCTATCTTATCTGTGACTTGTGACTCTATCGTACTTGCTTCCGCCCCAGGATAGACTGTTTTAATAGTCACAATAGGGAAGTCAATATTTGGAAAAAGAGCCGAGGGCATAGACTTGAAACTCATATATCCAAAGATAATAAGAGTAACAACATACATCAAGGTTGTTATAGGTTTATTGATAGCTAATTTATACATATAAGCCTACTTGGTAGTATCGGTGATAATAGTGCCATCACCAAAAAGACCAACGATAAAGCCTTTGGCTTTGACTTCTGCTTTTATCTTTCTATTATCACTGTTAGCAAGTGGATAGACTTTAGAAATCTCTCCCTTGTAGAGCGTAGTATCTCCATTGACACTATAAGTAACTTTATCCCCAACCTTGACACTTTTCCAGTATTTTTGATCATATTCAAAGAGAAGTTTTTGCGCATTGACACTCTGTATCTTAAACACAGTCCGAAGCATCATCCCACTGACAACATCACCCACTTCAACATCTTTTTCAACGATAACTCCATCAAAGGGGGCAAAGATATAGCTTCTCTCAAGAAGTGATTGTTGATACGCCAACTTTGCTTGTGCTTGCTTGAGAGCAACTTTCGATTTTTCAAAAGCAAGAAGGTACTTATCAAACTTTGCTTCATCAATGAGGTCTTTTATGAGAAGTTGTCTCTCATAATCTTTTTTTGCAAATTTGAGAGAGATTTTAGCATTTTCTAGTGAGGCTTGTGCCATAGCCAGAGAGGCTTTTAAATCATCATTTTGAAGCTCTACTAATTTCTCGCCTTTTTTGACAAGACTTGAGACATCAACATATACTTTTTTTACTATTCCACCAGAGTAGAAGGCAAGGTTTGCACTACGAAGTGCTTCTATATTAAAAGTTGCATAGATATCTGATGCACTTAAACTAAGTGTCAATAGCATTACATGTAAAAGTATTTTTCTCATTGTAAAAACTCCTCTAAATTTTTTCCTGCGTAGTAGTAGTAGATAGCATAAGCCACCTCTAAATCATTGAGTGATGTTTCATAGAGTGCTTTTGCATTTGTTTGTGAACTAAGTGCGTCAAGATAGACAACATTATCTACAATGCCCGCGTCATATTTTTTACTAATTGTTTTAAAAGCACTTGTGGCTGAAACGAGAGCGCTTTTGGCGCTTCTTATTTTGATTGTGCTTGTTTGTATTCTTGCGAGTGCTAAATCATACTGCATCTTCTGCTCTTTTGTTGCGTAGATGACTTGTGTATTGAGCGCTTGTGTGTTGCTTAAGAGTGCCTCTTTTGTTTTTGAAAGCGTGCCATTATCAAAAAGTCTTAGATTGAGAGTCAGGAGCAATTTATTTTGATTATCAACACCCTTAGGGTGTAAAATATCACTGCGGTTGTAGCCATATAAACTATAAGTATCCTCGACTCTCAACTGGGGATAATAGACACTATCAACAGATTTGACACCGCTTTTAAGAGCATCTTTTTGTGCATTTAAAGATTTAACCTTATCTATAAGCTCCAAATCACTCTCTTGAAATGGCTGAAATTTTGCGCTATCAAGTGAAGTGATATTTTGACCAACATGAAGCTCTAGTGTTTTCATAAAAGTTAAAATCTGAAACCTTAAAGCCTCCATCTCATAGACATTGGTATCGTAAGCAGCTTGGAGTCTATCCACATCATCTTGCGTTGCTACACGCGCTAGATAAAATCTCTGCATGCGTGTGAGCTGTTCTTTGAGGGATTTTTTTGCTTCATCGCGTGCTTGGAGTGTAGCTTCGAGACTTTTAATAGCAAAAAATCCCTGTACAATTTTGAGGCTTAAATCTTTGCGAGTCGCTTCTAAATCAAAACTACTCGATTTGTAAGTATTTTTACTTTGAGAGAGTAGGGATGATTTTTTCCCACCATCATAAATATCTAAGCCAAGTTTTGCGTAGCCACTGTAAGTATCCCCAGGAAACATGGGGGAGCGCTCCTCTAAACTTTGATAATAAGCACCTGCGTCAAGGGTAGGGTAGTATGCGCTTTTGCGTGCCTCAACTTCATGAGATTTTGCCTCTTTTAAGAAGCTTTTTGCCACAACAAGATCACTTCGCTTCATAGCAAAATCAAGAAGTGATTTGAGACTTTGGGCATATATCGCTACTGGAAGTAGTATAAGTAAAATTTTTATCACTGTTTCACCTCTATTTTAATACCAATATATTGTCTTATATTTTTTAAATGAAGCAATTGAGCTTAAGGCTTTACATGTAAGCAGATTGTTAAGCTAATGCCTGAGTAATATTTTCTTGAACGACTGTAATATCTTGAGTACCATCAACACGAATATACTTCACTGATGGGTCTTTAGATGAAAGATCTTGATAGTATTTTATGAGAGGCTTTGTTTGCTCGTGATATACACTGAGGCGGTCTTTTACAACCTCTTCTGTATCGTCCGCGCGCTGGACTAAGTCTTCACCTGTCTCATCATCTTTACCCTCTATCTTAGGAGGATTAAAAATGACATGATAGGTTCGCCCCGAAGCTAAATGCGCACGACGACCTGACATTCTTTTTACAATCTCCTCATCAGCAACATCAATCTCAACAACAGCGTCAATCTTAATACCAGCATCTTTTACAGCGTCAGCTTGGACTAGCGTACGAGGAAAACCATCAAAAAGAAAACCATTTTTACAATCATCTTTTTTGATTCTCTCTTTTACGAGACCGATGATAATCTCATCTGTCACAAGACTTCCATTATCCATAGCCTCTTTGGCTAGTTTTCCAAGAGCAGTGCCCTCTTTTATAGCAGCTCTAAGCATATCACCTGTAGAGATTTGAGGAATGTCAAACTTTTTTGTAAGAAATTGAGCCTGCGTACCCTTGCCAGCCCCAGGTGCTCCTAGTAAAATAATATTCATTTTTATCCCTTAGTTTTTAGATTTTTGATTGGATGAAAGTTTGCATCTCATCTACTATTACTTCAATGCTTCTCTCGCCATTGATAGTGTGTAAGATGTTTTTAGCCTGATAAAATGCCTGAATCTCAGCTAAAGGCTCTGTATAGACTCTCATTCTATTATCAAAGATTTCACTTTTGTCATCTGCGCCACGAGCACGTCCTAAAACACGCTCACGAGCGATATCTTCACTAACTTCAACTTCTATTACATGTAAGAGTTTTATATCTGTATCTGTTTTTAAATACCTATCTAAAGCATCCATCTGCTCAATGCTTCTAGGGTATCCATCAAGAACAACATTTGTAGTAGGAGCAGATTTTATAGCATCTATGATAGTCTCTATGGCTATATTTATAGGGACTATATTGCCTTTTGAGATATAAGAGTCGATGACTTTTCCTCTTTGGCTGCCACTAGCAACTTCCGCGCGCAACATATCACCCGTGGAGTAGTGAGTGATACTCTCAGGGTTGTTTTTAGCGATAAGTTGTGCGTCAGTAGTTTTACCAGAGCCAGGAGCCCCGATAATCAAAAAGAGTTTTTTCACGAGTTTACTTTTTTCTCTTTAGCACTCTCTCTTAGTCTGATGTGCAGATCACGCAGTTGTGTATTATCAACCTCGCTTGGCGCTTGCGTTAAGATACAAGAAGCTTTTTGTGTCTTAGGAAAGGCGATAACATCACGAATACTCTCCTTTTGGGTAAGTAACATGATAAGTCTATCAAAACCGATAGCAAAACCACCATGTGGAGGCGCGCCAAATTTAAGCGCGTCAAGTAAGAAGCCGAATTTCTCTTGTGCTTCTTCCTCTTCGATACCTAGCAGTTTAAAGATTTCAGATTGAATATCTTCTTTATGGATACGGATAGAGCCACCGCCAAGTTCTGTACCGTTTAAGACGATATCGTAAGCGATAGACTCTATATCTTCCACATGCTCATGGTTTAAGTCTTTTGGTTGCGTGAAAGGGTGGTGAAGGGCTTTGACGCGCCCATCTTCTATCTCAAACATAGGAAAATCAACAACCCATACAAATTCAAAAGCATCTTTATCAATAAGATTCATTTTCTCATGCTCTGCTATAAAGATTCTAAAACGACCCATATAATCCATAACAGTCTTTTTATCACCCGCACCAAAAAATACGACATCACCAACTTCAAGTTGTGTACGCTCTATGATAAGTGCTATATCTTGCTCAGAGAAAAATTTAGTCAAAGGACCCTTAAGCCCGTCCGCTTTCATCTGAAAATACCCTAAGCCATGCGCACCAAATTGGCGTACAAAAGTTTCAAAGGCTTTCATCTCGCGTTTTGAAAAGACTAAATCAGCACCAGGAACACGAAGCGCTTTAATGCGGTTCATCTTAGGATTTGCAGCAATTTTGGTAAAGATTTCATTATCACAACGCTCAAAGATATCGATAACATCAACCATCTTTAAATCATAACGAAGATCTGGCTTATCAGAACCATAAAACTCCATTGCATCAGAATAGGTCATGCGATTAAATGGAGGTTTGATATCGTGTCCTGCTGCTTTAAAGATACCCTCAAGAAGCTCTTCAGCTACAGCGATAACATCATCTTGAGTACAAAAGCTCATCTCAACATCTATCTGTGTAAATTCAGGCTGGCGGTCTGCGCGTAAATCTTCATCACGGAAACATTTTGCCATCTGAAAATATCTATCAAATCCACCTACCATTAAAAGTTGTTTAAAAAGCTGTGGCGACTGAGGCAGGGCATAAAACTCACCATCATGAACACGAGAAGGCACAAGATAATCACGAGCTCCCTCGGGAGTCGATTTTGTTAAAATAGGGGTCTCAACTTCTAAAAATCCAAGCTTATCGAGTACATTACGCGTTGCCACAGAGGCTTTTGAACGGATTTTAAAGATCTCATACGAAGAGGGAGCACGAAGATCAAGATAGCGATATTTGAGCTTTGTCTCTTCACCCACAAGAGGATCACCGATAACAAAAGGCATAGGAGCGC
>Ga0256840_1000604_pt1 | contig 36186 bp, 29 predicted proteins | sample 355202metaG_FD_185969 | JGI IMG/M metagenome (GOLD analysis project Ga0256840, IMG submission 185969) | Hydrothermal vent microbial communities from Mid Atlantic Ridge, Atlantic Ocean - 355-202 | ecosystem: Environmental > Aquatic > Marine > Hydrothermal vents | place: Atlantic Ocean: Mid...
TGGAACTGATGAAATAAGTCCGCACGGAATGGTAGGTGTTTTTTTAGATGGTAAATGGCTTAAAGCTTCTCCAGCTTTTAATATAGAATTATGTCACAAATGCAATGTCGCTCCTTTAAAATTTGACGGAGAAAATGACTCTATATTTCAAGAATTTGATAACCTTGGTAATAAATTTATGGAATATATAGACGATTATGGATATTTTGACGATGTTCCTATGGATTTTATATTTGATAATTTTAAAGAAAATTATCCGCAAATAATGAATCGTTTAAATGGTTATACAGATATTATTATATAATAAAGTTATGTTTTATTACACGTTAAATCCACTCAAAATAATTCCGTAAATAAATTAAACATTTTTAATAGGCTATAGGTAATAAAAAAAGTAAACTAAATTAACTATTGTAATTTTTTAAGAACTCTTCTATTGGCATTGGCTTTAAATTTCTGGCTTTGTAATGTTTTACGTACGTGTAATAATTCCTCTTTGCAAATTGGGTAATTGCATTTGAAGTATTATTATCTATTAGGGATATTCGTTTCATAATAAAATAAGTTGGGGTTAATTTACGCTATAAAGCTACAACACAAATAGTTGTAATCCAAATAAAATTACTTTTTGTTATGTTTTTATTACCGTTTATTGTGTTTTTGTTGCTGTTTGATTATTTTATTAATAAATTTACCTTATGCATTAAATTAATTGAAAACACATTATATTTACAAAAATTGGTTAAGATTTTTTACATCATACTAATTATCTTAAATTAATTATATCATTAAAAGTATGGGACTTTACAATAGATTTATTCTTCCAAAAGCAATACATTGGGCTTGCAGTCAAAAACCCAGTATGCTTCAACGAGGAAAAATAATTCCATTAGCAATGGGAAGTGTACTGGAAATTGGTATTGGATCTGGTTTAAATTTACCTTATTATACACAAAAAGTTAAGCACCTTACTGCAATTGACCCTTCTGAAGAACTTTGGAAAAAAAGTAATATCAATACGCTTTCTTTACCTTTTGAATTTGAATTTATAAAAGCTTTTGCTGAAAATATTCCTTTACCAAAAAACCATTTTGATACTGTTGTTATGACTTATACAATGTGTACGATTCCAGATTTGGATAAAGCATTTTTAGAAATAAAAAGAGTTTTAAAACCAACTGGTAAACTCTTATTTTGTGAACATGGAAAAGCTCCTGAAAAAGGAATACAAAAATATCAAAATATAGTAAATCCTTTTTGGAAACGCATTGGGGGAGGTTGTAATTTGAATAGAGATATTCCAACTCTAATAGAAGGTTCTGGTTTTACTATTAAAAAATTAGAAACCATGTACCTTCCTGGCTGGAAACCTGCTAGTTATAATTACTGGGGAATAGCTGAAGTTAAATAATAATACCCTTTTTTAGTTTTATTCTTTTTCAAATTTATTATTACTTCTATCAATATCTGCCATTAATTGAGATGGATCTATTTCAACCGTTTTAATTTCTTTTGAAGTAGCAAAGGTATATGTTGGATGTGCCCAAGCCCAATCTTTTAAGATGGTATTATTGGTTGGTTTATGTCCATACATCATTCTTAAAGGAATGGTGAATTCTTCTGTAGTTCCATCTAAATAAGTAACTGAAATGTCAACAGGCATTGGCATTTTACCAACTCTTGCTAAAGTTATAGTTTTATCTTCTACACTGGCAATTGCATAATCAATAGTGTGTGTAGTTTCTATCCATTCATTTAAAAACCAACCTAATTCTATTCCTGACACTTTTTCTGCCACTCTTTTAATATCATTAGGCGTTGGGTGTTTAAATTTAAAGTCATTAAAATATTTTTTAAGTACCTTTTTTACATTTTCTTCTCCAATAATGTAATTTAATTGTGTTAAAAACATACTTCCTTTTGTGTAACTGCCTATACTAAATGCAGCATTTGTATTAAATCTGTCAGCATGAGTTGTTAATGGTTCTTGAATTCCTGATTTAACCGAATAAAAATACCCTCCATAATTTCTTGAGGTTGGTTTTCCTTCTCCTTCTCTTAAAATTTTATCTGAAGCCATAGATGAAATATAGCTTGTAAATCCTTCATCCATCCACGAATGTTCGCTTTCATTTGTCGCTAAAACCTGTTGAAACCATTCGTGTGCTAATTCGTGAAATACGGTTCCTGCAATACTATTAAATGTTTCACCACCAGCAACCAATGTACACATTGCGTATTCCATTCCTCCATCTCCTCCTTGAATTACAGAATATTGTTTCCAGGGGTAATCACCTATCTTTTTGTTGTAATATTCCATTGCTTCTTTAGTAAACGGTTGAATTTCCTTCCAAGCCTTAGTATATTTTTCATCATTTTTATATAAAAAATGTAGCGTAACTCCATTATCCATTTTTAAAATATCATGAATGTAGTTTGGATCTGCAGCCCAAGTAAAATCATGTACGTTTGGTGCAATAAAATGCCAAGTCAACTTTTCTCCTTTTGCAACTTTAAGTTTTTGTGTTTTATCTTCATATCCATGACCTATTTCCTGAGGGTTTTGAAGGTATCCTGTACCTCCAATAGTATATGTTCTATCTATATGAATTGTTACATCAAAATTACCCCAAACACCATGAAATTCTCTTGCTATGTAAGCATCCGCATGCCAACCTTCAAAGTCATATTCAGCCATTTTTGGATACCATTGTGCCATAGATAAAGCTACTCCATCCTTATTGTTTCTTCCCGCTCTTCTAATATGTACCGGCAATTGACCTTCAAAACTCATATCAAAAGTTACTTTTTCTCCTGGGTTAATTGGCTTATTCAAGATAACTTCTAAAACAGTACCTATCACATTGTATCTAACTTCTATATTATTTTGTGTTAATGAAAGTACATTTAAATAACCTATTTCATTTGGTTTTAATTTTGCAATTCTACTTTCGTATTTAGGATTTTCAGCAGTGCCAATATTATTCACCATTCTTCTGTCTGGATCTACAATTTCTTGTAATCGAGCATCCATTTCACTATTTGGTTGAAATGCATTATAGTATAAATGATAGAATACTTTATTTAATACATCAGGAGAGTTATTTGTATATACCAACTTCTGAGTTCCGTTGTATTGATAATTTTCAACATCTATATCCACATCCATTTTATAATCAACTTTTTGTTGCCAATAAGAAGTGTTATTTTGTGCAAATGAAATAATTGAACTAATTGAGAATAGAAAAATAAGTGCTTTGTTCATGGTATTCAGTTTTTAAGTTTGCAATATAAACATAACTCTATCAAACAAAAAAACACACTCGATAATGAGTGTGCTTTTTAACAGAAAATTATAATTTTTATCTTTTATTTACCATTCTATCGGCTAAAACCAATGCATTATAAGCATTTACAATTCTTCCTGTAACTGACAATGTTGAAAAGTCGACTAATTCAGGTTCTTGTCCTCTGCTTGTTGGTTTAAATACTTTCATATTTAGTTTTGTTCCTGAATTCATAATAATATGTTTTACTTGACTTGCAGACAATTGAGGGTAATAAGATCTAATTAATGCAGCTACACCTGCTGTTTCTGGTGAAGCCATAGATGTTCCACTATACTTTGCGTAATTATTTTGAGGTATGGTAGAGTATATTTGTACTCCTGGCGCAAAAATATCTACATTTTTTTGACCATAATTACTAAATGTTGCTGGTAACTTTTCATTAAAGTTAACACTCATTGCTCCAACGGTTAAAACATTATCGGCAAATTCATTAATTTTATCCGAAGAATCATTTGGCCAGTTATCTTTTACATCAATATCTTTATTATCATTTCCTGCGGCATGTACTAATAAAACATCATGTTTCTCAGCATATTTTATGGCATCAAAAACCCAATTTCTGTATGGAGAAAAACTTTTTCCAAAACTCATATTTATAACTTTAGCTCCATTATCAACAGCATATCTAATTGCTAAAGCAACATCCTTATCTCGTTCATCACCATCAGGAACAGCTCTTACAGACATTAATTTTACGTTTGTTGCAACACCATTCATACCAATACCATTATTACGCGTAGCTAAAATAATACCTGAAACATGAGTTCCGTGAGATTCATCTTCAACAGAACCTATTACATAAGGGTTTCCATAATTGGTATCATTAATATCAGTTGGATTATCTCCTACAATAGCTCTTCCGTCAAAATCAAAATCATAATTTTTATTTTTCTTTTGAGTTTCATAATATTCTAAATAAGCTTTTTCATCCAATCCTCTCGACATCAATCCTAAAATATCGCCTATTTGAGCTTGTAATTTTTGATCTTCAGTTTTAATAGCTTGCAAATCTTCCATCGTAAAGCTGTCTTTGCCTAAGAACTTTTTAATGGCTGCAAAGTTTTCTCCTATTTGAACTAAACGATTCATTGTTTTAAAATGTTTGCTAGAAGAAGCTTCGTATGCTTTTAAGTATTTTTGGTATTTTTCAAACGCTACTTTTTCATCATCACTAATATCATCAATTGTTTTTCCTTTAAAACGAGGATTTAATTTCGCTACAATACGTGTAATTTCCAATTGTTCTGGAGCAGCAACACCGTTACCTCCTAAAAAATTCCAACCGTGTATATCATCAACATAACCATTTTTATCATCATCAATTTTATTTCCTGCTATTTCCTTAGGGTTTGTCCAAACTTCATCTTTTAAATCCTCATGTTCAATATCAATTCCTGAATCAATTACAGCTACAACAACAGGTACACCCTTTTTACCTTCTAAAAATTTATACGCCTTATCTAAACTCATTCCGGGTATGGTATCAGTTACCAAATCGGCATGTGCCCATTGATTAAATTGTTCTTCATTTATTGCACCTTTTTTGGGTTCAATAGTAACAGTTGTATCCATAGTTGGTACTTCTAAATTTTTTATAGAACCACAACTAACTAAGGTAACAGTTGTAAGAACCGCTACAAACATTGGTTTAAATATTCTCATTTCTATTTATTATTTAATTAAATACTTCGCTAAACTTATATGTTTTATCTAATCGAACCCCTTTTTCAGTTTGTTTTACTGTGCATAATTCATTTGTTGCATCATGTTCAAAAAACAAAAGGTAATTATTGTTCGCAGCTTTATTTAAAAACTTTGATTTTTCATCCATAGTTAATAATGGACGCGTATCATACCCCATAACGTATGGTAGTGGAATATGCCCAACTGTAGGTAATAAATCTGCTACAAATACAATTGTTTTACCTTTGTATTGAATGTGAGGTATCATTTGTTTTTCTGTATGTCCATCTGCAAATAAAATGTCAAACCCTAATACAGTATCTGTTGCAAAATTCTCAGTAGGAATATCTAAAAAGTTTAACTGTCCACTTGCTTCAATAGGATTGATATTCTCTTTTAAAAAAGAAGCTTTTTCTCTTGGGTTAGGTTCTGTAGCCCATTTCCAATGATTTTTGTTACTCCAAAATTTTGCATTTTTAAATGCAGGTTCATAACCTGTATGGTTTTTATTCCATTGAATACTTCCTCCACAATGATCAAAATGCAGGTGAGTTAAAAATATATCAGTAATATCATCTCTATGAAAACCATGTTTAGCCAACGAAGAGTCTAAAGAAAAATCTCCAAACATATAATAATAGCTAAAAAATTTATCTGATTGTTTATTACCTACACCGGTATCAATTAAAATAAGCCTGTTACCATCTTCAATAAGCATGGTTCTTAAGCTCATATCAATTAAGTTATTGCTGTCGGCTGGATTTGTTCGCTGCCATAAAACTTTAGGTACTACTCCAAACATCGCTCCACCATCTAACTTGAAGTTTCCTGTTTCAATAGGGTAAATTTTCATACACAAATTTATATATGCAAAGATACATGATTTTCTACTTAAGAAAATGTTAAAGAAAAGCAAAAACCTAAGTTTTCACTTAGGTTTTTTTGAGGCATCGAGCGGATTCGAACCGCTGTAGGAGCTTTTGCAGAGCCCAGCCTAGCCACTCGGCCACGACGCCTTATTTGGATTGCAAATTTACGTATTTTTAATTTGTTGGCAAGTATTTTTTAAATTATTGTAACCTCATTGTATACTTAAACTCTTTTCTGTAATAATATTTTATATGTTTAGCTTTTTACTTCTGCTTTTACTCATCTCAATGGTTACCATAGCAACATTACCCCCAATTGGAGGATTTAATTTTGAAACTGCTACAGTTGCTTTCCTCGCCAAAGGTATTTCATCTAAAATTCTATTTAATATACGCTTCACTACTTCTTCTAACAATTTAGAACGAATAGCCATTTCTTGTTTTACTATTTTATTTAAATATACGTAATCTACCGTATCTGAAAGGTTATCTGTTTTGGCTGATTTTGATAAATCTGCTTTTACTGATACATCTACTCTATAATCTGAACCTATTTTTCCTTCTTCAACCAAACAACCATGATAGGCATAAATTCTAATATTTTTTATTTTTATTATCCCCATATTAAAATATTTTAGGCAAAGGTAAGTTGTTTTGTTATTTAAATACCGCCAATGTTATTTTTAAAATTCTTAATACTTAGGCAATGACAAGTATTTTATAGTTGTATTGCAAAAAAAAATCAATAATTTTGCAGCTTATCAGTTTTTATTATGAATGAAGAGAAAAAGTCGTTAAATTTTTTAGAACAAATTATTGAAGAAGATTTAGCAAATGGTTTACCAAAAGAAAAACTACGTTTTAGATTTCCACCTGAACCAAATGGTTATTTACACATTGGTCATGCGGCATCAATTTGCCTAAACTTTGGGTTGGGGTTAAAATATGGCGCTCCAGTAAATTTACGCTTTGACGATACAAACCCAGCTAAAGAAGAACAAGAATATGTTGACGCTATTAAACATGATATTAGCTGGTTAGGTTTCAAATGGGATAAAGAACTATATTCTTCTAATTATTTTCAACAATTGTATGATTGGGCAGTTTTATTAATTAAGGAAGGAAAAGCATATGTTGATAATCAAACTTCTGAAGAAATGGCGATTCAAAAAGGAACACCAACTGAAGTAGGAACAAATAGCCCAAACAGAGATAGATCTATTAATGAAAATTTAGATTTATTTTTACAAATGAAAAATGGAGAACTTACGGAAGGTTCTCATGTGCTTCGTGCAAAAATTGATATGACACATGTAAATATGCATATGCGAGATCCTATTATGTATAGAATTCTTAAAAAATACCATCACAGAACAGGAAATGACTGGTGTATTTACCCGATGTACGACTGGACGCATGGAGAATCAGATTATATTGAGCAAATTTCACACTCTATTTGTACACTCGAATTTAAAAGCCATAGAGATTTATACGATTGGTATGTTGAACAAGTGTACGACCCTACAAAATTAAAACCAAAACAACGTGAATTTGCTCGTAGAAATTTAAGCTATACTGTAATGAGTAAGCGAAAATTATTACAATTGGTTGAAGAAGGTATTGTTACTGGTTGGGATGATCCTCGTATGCCTACAATTTCTGGATTAAGAAGAAGAGGTTACACCCCAGCGTCTATTCGGAATTTTAGTGATACTGCAGGTATTTCAAAAAGAGATAATGTTACTGACGTGGCTTTATTAGAATTTTGTATTAAAGATGATTTAAATAAAACTGCTCCACGTGTAATGGCTGTTTTAAACCCAATAAAAGTTGTAATTACCAATTACCCTGAAGGAAAAGTAGAGTTTTTAGAAGCCAATTATAACGACTATGAAGAGGGTTTTGGTAGTAGAAAAGTTCCTTTTTCTCGTGAAATATATATTGAAAAAGAAGATTTTAGAGAAGAAGCCAACAAAAAATTCTTTCGATTAAAATTAGGTAAAGAAGTAAGGCTTAAAAATGCTTATATTATTAAAGCTGAAAGCTGTTTGAAAAATGAAAAAGGTGAGGTTACTGAGATTCACTGTACTTATGATGAAGACAGTAGAAGCGGTAGTGGTTCTGAAGCTAGTAAACGTAAAGTTAAAGGTACATTACATTGGGTTTCAACTAAACATGCCATAAAAGCTGAGGTTAGAGTTTATGACAGGTTATTTACAGATGAAGCTCCAGACGGACATAAAGATAAAGATTTTAAAGAATTTATAAATCCTAATTCTCTACAGGTAATTGATGCTTTTGTAGAACCTAGTTTAAAAAATGCCAACATTTTAGATAGATTTCAATTTCAGCGCTTAGGATATTTTTGTGTTGACAAGGATACTTCAAAAAACAAATTGGTTTTTAATAGAACAGTTCCTTTACGTGATAGCTGGGCAAAGAAAGAAAAATAATAAAAATTAAACCTTTATTATTTAAAGTAGTCTTATAACTAAATCATTAAAATTAATAGTTATGAGAACTGTTTTTTCACTTATCTTTTTATTGTTTTCTTCCTTTGTATTAACATCATGCGTAACAACCGTAAGAGCAAGGCCTACAAATGTTGTGGTTATTAAAAAAATACCCAGAGCACACAAAATAGTATATATAAACGGACACCAATACTACAAATGGAATGGTAAACACTATAGGAAAACTACCAAAGGTTATGTTTATGTACGATTTTAATTTATTTTTAATGTTTTTAAAATAGCTTCTAACTCAAACATATAATCTCGTTTATTAATTGATGGAGCATACGTTAACCCTTCAACAACAACTAACCTATTATTTGGTTTATCAACAACTGTATAACTTAAAAAAGGACCCGCCATATAAACCCCTTTTACTTCCCATTTACCTCTAGTTTCAAATGCTTTTTTGCCATCTAATTTTACTTCAAAAATATGAGGTGTATAAGCTTTTTCAGTAATCATATACGAATTTTCAATCTCTCCAGGCATATATTTTTTCCCTATTGCATCTCTAATTGCCACAATATTATTCCCATTTTCATCATCTTCTGATGTAATTGGCACTGTATAAGAAATTAACTCCATACTATTTCCTCCAAATAAATGATAACGATACCAAATAAAATCACCATTATCTTCAACTTTATTATATGTACGAGGTATTTTTAAAGAATATCCTTGCTTTTCAAACGTTTTAATTTTTGATGGATCCCAATATTTTTTAAGAATTTTTCTTTGAACAGATCTTAAATCGGATTTTTTAAACTCTGAAATAATTTTTTTGCTGTTTTTTTGAATTACATTTATAAGCTCTTTTTCACTTTTACCAATAATTGTAATTATTTTTTGGGGTGAGGCATAAACATCTGTACCTATAGTAAACGAATTTTTATTAGCAACACCTATTTTTAATACACTTCTACTTGCCTTAAACATCCTTCCAAAACTCTCTGGTGGTACTTGCGAAACTTCAAATTGTGGTTCTGGTTGAGGTAAACCTACTACTGGCTCTGCAATAATTTTACGTAATTCGTCACCCAGTTTTCCTTGCCATTCACTATTTTTCATTACAACAAGTAAATTGTTTATTCTACCATTTGCCTCTTTTAATACTTTTTGATTATTCCTCGAATCACAAGAAATTATAAAAGAGACTATTATTAAAATAATTCCTAATTTTTTCATCTTATTTTTTAAATATTTTTAATTTGGTTCCTGGTTTTAAGTTTTTAACACTCCAAATATTGTTCCAATCTTTAATATTTTGTACTGAAACATTTGCAAACTTTTGAGCAATTAACCATAATGAATCTCCAGATTTTACAATATACGTATTAAATTTCCCTTTAGGAAGAGATTTTATGTGTGTTTTTTTGGCAGATTTCGAACTGGAAGCAACATTTAATTTTCTTGGGTAAATTGTTAATCGTTGTCCAATATGTAACCGTGTACTTCTTAACTTATTCCATCGTTTAATTTTTGAAACAGAAACTCCATATCTTTCAGCTATTCTACCCAAATAATCACCACTTCTAACTCGGTATCTTATTCTATCATTCATTTCAAAATACTTTGGCAACGGCTTTTCCCTTTTTGCTTCTTCAGCATTTGCAAAAGCATAAATTTGTTGTTCATTACTCACAAAACTCCCTATATCTTTTACAGGTAAAGTAAGTGTGTAATTTTTTCCTTTTATATACGGAATAATATCTAACTTATATTGTGGATTTAAAAACTGAAGTACCTCAATATCAACATTCAACGTTTCATAAATTTGTTCAAAAGTTAATTGCCTTTTTATTTGTACCGTATCAGTTTCAAAGTAATTTATAGCACTTTCTTTTGCTTTAATGTTGTGCTCATTGGCATATTCAAAAATATACAATGTAGCGTAAAATGCAGGTACATACCCAGCTGTTTCACGTGGTAAATTATGCCTAATATTCCAATAATTTGTACTTCCTCCTGAGCGTCTAATTGCTTTTGTTACATTTCCTGGACCCGAATTATATGCTGCCAAAGCCAAATCCCAATCTCCAAATATATTATATAAACTTGCTAAATATTTGCATGCGGCTTCTGTTGCGCGATAAGGGTCTGAACGCTCATCGACATACGAACTTACATTTAATCCAAATTGTTTACCCGTTTGATACATAAATTGCCACAATCCTGTTGCTCCAACTCTTGAGCGAGCCCTTGGTTTTAAAGCTGATTCTACAATTGCTAAGTATTTAATTTCTAACGGAACATCATATTTATCTAGCTGTTCTTCAAACATTGGAAAGTAAAAACGGGCTCTGTCCATTAAAGCTGAGAAAGCTGATTTTCGTCTTTTTAAATACGTTCTTATAACCTGTTCCAAATTTTTATTGTATTCAATATGAAATGGTGTTTTGCTATCTAAAATTTTCAATCTTTCTTTTAACAAATCTGTAGGTAATTCTTCTAATTCTGTAAGTAAAATTTCATCGTCTTTTAATACATATTGAATGGTATCATACAGTGGTGATTTTATCAGTTCATTTAACCACAAACTATCTATTAATGTTGCTTCTTTGTTTATTTTAAATGTTACAGAATCTGCTTTTTTAGAAAATAGTGTATCTGAAGTTGAAAATAATTCTTTTGTATCCTCAATTTCTTGAACTTTTAACGTGTCTGTTTTTGTTTGAGAAAAACCAAGGCTAAAACAAAGTAAGCTTATGTATATTAACTTATTCATTAATTATTATTCGTTTAAAAGTTTTGAAATTTCATCAAAATTTGGTGCTAAAATAATTTCAATTCTTCTATTTTTAGCTTTTCCTTCTGCTGTTTTATTGGTGTCTATTGGTAAAAATTTACTCCTTCCTGCCGCAGTAATTTGAGTTGGATTTACATGATTATTTTCTAAAATTCTAACAATTGCTGTTGCTCGTTTTACCGATAAATCCCAATTGTCAATTAGTGTGGTTCCTTTATATGGAACATCATCTGTATGTCCTTCAATCAATACTTGAATATCTTTATTTTTAGACAATACACTTGCTAATTGTTCAACCGCTTTTTTACCTTGAGTTCCTACAGCCCAACTGCCTGAATTAAATAGCAGCTTATTTTCCATAGAAACATAAATCTTCCCATTTTTACGAACTACCGTTAATCCTTTTCCTTCAAAATTGTGCAGTGCATTTGAAATTGCATTTTTTAATTGTTGCATTTTAGCTTCTTTTGCATCTATCAATCTTTGAAGTTCATCAATTTGTTTCGCACGCAAACTTAACTCTTTTTGTAATTTTTCTAATCGATTACTTTCTGTAGCTAATTTTTTTTCTTTTTCTTCAAGTTGGGTTAACAACTCTTTATTTTTTTTTGATTGTGCTGCTAATTTTTTTGAACTTTGAGCTGAAAGTAGTTCGTAAGATTCATCTAAATTATTGTATTTATTTTGTAGAGAAATATATTCATCATCTAAAATTTCTTTTTGAGTTGAAAGTTCAGCATGTGCTAATTCTAACTTTTCTAAAGTTTCTTCTAACTGTTTTTTTGAAGTTAATAAGTTATCTTTTTCTTTAATTACTGTTCTGTTTAAATCCTGTAGTTTACTATATTTTGTATCTAATTCTTGATATAATTTTTTAGAAACACACGAATTTAAGGCAATTGAAATAACGAATAAAACTATTATTTTTTTCAACATTGTACTATTATATTTTTTAATTAATCTATTTCAACAACTATCGGGCAATGGTCTGAGTGTTTAGCTTCTGGTAAAATATAAGCTCTTTTAATTCTATTTTTCATAGGTTCACTAACCATATTATAATCTATTCTCCAACCTTTATTATTATTTCTTGCATTTGCTCTATAACTCCACCAAGAATAATGGTGTGGTTCTTTATTTAAATATCTAAAAGAATCTATAAAACCACTTTTAATAAAACGGTCTATCCACTCACGTTCAACCGGTAAAAACCCAGAAGTATTTTTTAATCCTTTTGGATTGTGTATATCAATTTCTGTATGGCAAATGTTGTAATCTCCACAAATAATAATATTAGGGATTTCTTCTCTTAAATTATTTACATATTCCTGAAATTCAGCCATATAATTAAGTTTAAACTCTAAACGAGCGTCATTAGTTCCCGAAGGCAAATACAAACTCATCACAGAAAAATCATCAAAATCTATGCGTAAATTCCTTCCTTCAAAATCCATTGTATCAATACCCGTTCCATACTCAATATGTTTTGGTTTTGTTTTAGATAAAATAGCAACACTGCTATACCCTTTTTTTTGTGCAGAGAACCAATAATGAAATGGATATCCAGCTTCTTCAAACAAACTTAAATCTAATTGCTCTTTATGTGCTTTTGTTTCTTGAATACAAACAACATCAGGATTTGCTGCTAGTAACCATTCAATAAATCCTTTTTTTAAAGCTGCTCTGATTCCGTTTACATTGTATGATATTATCTTCATTTGTTTTCGTATAACTCTCTTAATTTTCTTCGCATTACTTTATTAGACGCTGTGCGTGGTAATGCTTCAATTTTAACTAAATCTGTTACTTTAAATAATGGGTTTAATTGTTTTCTTATACTACTTTTTACTTCTTGTAACCTTTCATTATCAGTAAGCAAACTCTTATGTTCAACATAGTAAACAACCAATAAACTTGGTCCTCCTCCTTTAGGTGAAACCGCAATTGCAGCAGATTCTTTAATAAAACTTAGCCGATTTAAAACTGCCTCTATTTGTACAGAGCTTACTTTAATTCCTCCTAAGTTCATGGCATCATCAACTCTACCTTGGGCTTTAAAGTATCCATTTTCTAATTGTTCAAGTTGATCTCCATGTCTTCTCAAGGTTTTACTCTTATATTTTGGAGTATCTTTATAATAAACATCAAAATGATTTCTGTTTAATAAGGTGTTTGATAGTCCCATTATTGGAGGTATTAAAAATAGTTCTCCTTTGGTTGATTTATTATTATTCTCGTCTAACAAGACAAATTCGCCTCCTAAAGCCTGGGTTGAAAAAGTACTTGCAATATTGGGTTGCACTACAGTACTTGTTACATAACCTCCTCCTATTTCGGTACCACCACAATATTCAATAACAGGTTTATTATTCGCTAATTGCATTAAGTATTCCATTTCTAAAGGGTTTGAAACTTCTCCTGTTGAACTAAAACATTTAATAGCATTCCAATCGTACTTTTCCATACACTTAGAACTTTTCCAATACTTTACAAAACTTGGAATAACGCCTAGCATGGTTACTTTTGCATTTTGCACAAATTCGCCAAACCTATTATCTGTTGGTGTTCCGTAGTACAACGCAATAGTTGCTTTATTTATAAGTGCTGCAAAAACCAACCAGGGTCCCATCATCCAACCTAAATTTGTAGGCCAGCATACTACATCATTTTTATGAATATCTTGATGGTAATAACCGTCACTAGCACCTTTAATTGGTGTTGTATGTGTCCAGGGAATTGCTTTTGGCTCTCCTGTTGTTCCTGATGAAAACAAAATGGTAATAATATCATCAGGATTTTGAATTATTGTTTTAAAGTTTGTTTTTGAACTTAAAAAATCATCAAAATAAATATCTTTATTTCTTAAATTTATTTTTTTATCTGATACTTTTAAAACAACTGCTTTTGGTGCTTTTGCTTCAATTACTTTTGAAAAAAGAGGTAGCTCTTTTCCGGCTCTTTGCAGTATATCTTGAGTAAAAATTAATTTAGGTTCTGTAATTTTTAGTCGTACTGCTATTTCGTTTGATGTAAAACTATCTGCAATAGTAACAACTGGCATTCCTGCTTTTATCGCTGCCAAATAAATTGCAACAGCCTCTAATGTCATTGGCATGTCAACCGCAATTTTATCACCTTGCTTTAAACCTAATTCAACCAAGCCATTTGCAATTTGGTTTACTAAATTTAAAAGTTCTTTTTGAGTAACTTTTTGAAGTTCTTTTCCTTCTTCTTGAAAAACCACTGCTATTGCATCATCACTATTTTGAAAACAAGAATCAACAATATTTAATTTTGAATTTTTTAGCCACTCTGCATTTTCAACACCTTTAGAGATATCAACTATTGACGTGAATTTCTTTTCTTGTTTAATCCCTAAATTTTCTATTGTTGCTTCCCAAAAAACCTCTTTATTGGTAATTGACCATTTCCAAAAATCTTGATAGTTCTTAAAACTATATTGTTGCATCATTTTGTAAATGTTGCTTTGTTTACTGTTTTTTTTTGATGGTTTCCAAAAAGGTTTCACAGTTATTTTATATTAAAATTCAGGGTCTTCATCAATTAAATCTTTCAAATTTTCATCGGTATTGGTTGTATCGTCACAATTAACATCAATACTTAAATTTTCAGGTTTTTCAAATTCTTCTTGACTTATGTTCAAACTTTTATCAGCATATAATTTTTTGTAGTACAAAGCCCAAATTGGTAAAGCCATAGAAGCACCCTGACCTTTAGTTATTCCTGCAAAATGAGTAGATCTATCTTCGCCTCCTACCCAAACTCCTGTTGCTAAATTAGGTACAATACCCATAAACCAACCATCAGATTGATTTTGAGTAGTTCCTGTTTTACCTGCAATTGGATTTGTAAATTCATACGGATATCCAGTAGCAATATTATCAGGGTATTTACCCCATTTTGTACGCAAACGAACTCCTGAACCTGCTTCAGTTACACCCTCTAATAAATTAATTACAACATAGGCTGATTCTTCACTTAAAACTTCTTTAGAGTTTGGTATAAACTGTTCTAAAACAGTACCATTTTTATCTTCTATTTTTAACAGCATCATAGGCTCAACTCTTAGACCTTTATTTGCAAAAGTTGTATAAGCTCCCACCATTTCATACAATGATAAATCAACAGATCCCAGCGCTATTGCGGGTACTTCAGGAATATCACTTTCTATACCGGCACTTTTGGCTAAACTAACCACATTTTTTGGGTTTACCATATCAATCAATTTTGCTGTAATTACATTTACTGAGCCAGCTAATGCTTGTTTCAATGTTAATTCTCCTCCATATTTTTCACCTGAATTTACGGGTGTCCAATCTTCAGGCATTCCATATTTTTCTTTCGGAATTGTATAGGGTGTATTTGGAAATTTATCACAAGGAGATAAATTTAACTGATTAATAGCTGTTGCATATACAAATGGTTTAAAAGTAGATCCTACTTGTCTTTTTTGTTGTTTAACTGCATCAAATTGAAAATGTTTATAATTAATACCTCCAACCCAAGCTTTTATATGACCTGATTGTGGTTCGATAGATAATAAACCTGACCTTAAAAAATATTTATAATAGCGAATAGAATCTTTTGGCGACATAATTGTGTCTATATCTCCTTTCCAAGAAAAGACTTTCATTTCGTATTTTTTATTAAATGAAGCTTTTATTTCTTTAACTGAAGCTCCATTTCTTTTCATACGTTTCCAGCGATTAGAGCGCTTCATAGCTTGTTCAATTGTATTTGCAATTTGCTTTTTGTCTAAATCATAAAAAGGAGCTGTTCTATTGTGTTTTTGTTCATTAAAAAATACTCTTTGTAAATTAGACATATGTTCTTTCATAGCTTCTTCGGCATATTGTTGTATACGAGAATCTATAGTTACATAAATTTTAAGCCCATCACGGTGTAAATTATAAAAGGTACCATCGGGTTTTGGATTCTTTTTTATCCATTTTTTCATAAAATCACGTAAATATTCACGAAAATAGGTTGCTAAACCATCACTATGTCCTTCTCTATTTACGTTTAATTCTAAATCTAATTTTTGAAGAGAATCTTTTTGCACTTCAGAAATAAAGTGATTTTTAAACATTTGATGTAAAACTACATTTCTGCGGTTTCTCACCAATTTTTTTCTTGATTGCCTTAAAGGATTGAAATACGAAGCATTTTTTAACATACCTACTAACATAGCCGATTCAGGAATTGTTAATTCTTTAGGCTCTTTTCCAAAATAAATACGAGATGCAGATCGAATACCTACTGCCTGATTTAAAAAATCGTATTTGTTTAGGTACATTGCTAAAATTTCTTGTTTGGTATATTGTTTTTCTAAACGAACAGCAATCACATACTCTTTAACTTTTTGAAGTATTCTTTCAGGTAAATTTTTAGATCCTTCACCGTGAAAAAGTAGTTTCGCAAGTTGCTGAGTAATAGTGCTTCCTCCTCCTTCTTTTCCCATTTTTACGATAGCTCTAAAAGTGGCTTTAAAATCAATTCCAGAATGCTCATAAAACCGTTCGTCTTCTGTTGCAACTAAAGCATTTACTAAATTTTTAGGTAAGTCTTTAAATTTTACCGGCGTTCTATTTTCCTTAAAGTATTTACCCAATGTTTTACCGTCAATTGAAATAACTTCTGAGGCTAAATTATGTTCAGGATTTTCTAACTCTTCAAAGGTTGGAAGTGCTCCAAAAACTCCCCACGAGGCTAATAAAAAAAGTAATATTAATGTTAAAACACCTCCTAAAACAGTAAACCAAAACCACTTTACATATTTTGAGAATTGATTATTAGTCATTTCTTTTTTCTTCATTTTTTTACTTTTTCAATTCTTAAACCTACATCTGTAATACCTTTTAAGGGGGTTTTTCCTTCAATATCGTTAGAGCTTCTGGTTGCTTGATAAATATCAAATTTGTATTCTCCTTTTTCAGAAAACACTACATTTTCTTTATAAAAAAGTTTATTTTCTTTAATATCTGTAAATCCTTGTCCTAACCAATTTCCATACGAATCTGTCATTTCATACTCTAATGTGTCTATTACTTGATTTCCGTTAGGGAATTCCATTTTTGTAATTAAAAACAATGAGCTAAATTCATAGTTCTTGTTGTTTCTAATATTAATAAACACATTATTTAAAGAAATAGTATCTTTATTACTAACAATAAAATTAATTGCATTTTCTGAATACCATTGATGATTTTCAATAGGTTTATACTTGTCATAAACCACATTTGAATTACATGATAGTACTAAAAATATACCTGAGTATAAACTTATATTTTTAATTATTTTAATTGCTATTTTCACTTCTTTTTGGAGGTCTTCTTTTTTTATTTTTTCGTGTTCTATTTCCTGTATTATTTGAATTTTTGTTTTGACTGTTTGCCGTCGATTTTTGCTGATTATGAACTGGTTTTCTTTTTGGATTACGTTGTTTTACCTGAACTGAATTTTGTGGTTGATTTTTAGAATTTCTATTTCTATTTTTTCTTTTTTTCTTTCTTTTAGGAATATCAAATCTGGTTAAGCTATCTTGACCAACTACATCTTCAAATTTATCAATTCTTTCTTCAATCAAATCCAATTCATATTCTTCTAACGAATGTACTATTTCGTTATTTTTATTTAATTCAATAATTTCTTTTACCTGTTCAAGTGTTAGTTTATACCATTTACTTCTATTTTCTTTATAAGTATACCAAAATACTCTCTTAAAAATATCCATTTTAATAAAAGTAGCTTCTCCTTTTTCCGTTTTTAAAACAACATCTGCTTTTGGAAAATCAGTTAATGCATCTAAATAAGTATCCAATTCATAATTTAAACAGCACTTTAATTTTCCACATTGACCTGCTAATTTTTGAGGATTTAATGATAATTGTTGGTATCGCGCTGCCGAAGTACTTACATTTCGTAAATCTATCAACCATGTTGAGCAACATAATTCTCTACCACAAGAGCCAATTCCCCCAAGTCTGGCTGCTTCTTGCCTTAATCCAACTTGTTTCATTTCAACTCTAATACTAAAAGCACTTGCTAAATCTCTGATTAACTGTCTAAAATCAACCCGTTCATCAGCTGTATAATAAAATGTTGCTTTATTTCCATCTCCTTGATATTCAACATCTGAAAGCTTCATTTTTAATCCCAGTCTACCCAAAATTTCTCTTCCTCTGTATTGTGTATCATATTCTTTATCTCTGGCAGATTTCCAAATATCAATATCTTTTTGAGTAGCTTTTCTATAAATCTTTTTAATTTCTTCACTATCAACACTTAACCCTTTTCTCTTTAGTTGAATTTTAATTAATTCTCCTGAAAGTGAAACAGTTCCTATATCATGACCTGGATTTCCTTCAACAGCAACAATATCTCCTATTGAAATTTTTAAATTATCTACATTTCTATAAAAATGTTTACGTCCATTTTTAAAACGTACTTCTACTATATCAATTGGTTTTTGACCTGCTGGTAGCGACATATTTCCAAGCCAATCAAAAACGGTTAATTTTTCACAATCTCCTGTAGCGCAGTTACCATTACTTTTACAACCTTTTGGTACTGTATTTATATCTGAAGAGCAACTATTACAGCTCATATATTCTTATATTTATTTGAGTTACGTAAAATTTATTTTTTAATTTTACAATCTTCACTAATTTGTAAAGATAAATTAAAATTACAAACGATAAAACCTTAAAAAGCGTATTTTTAAGTTTGTTTTACATCAATAATTTTTACTGGGCAAGCTTCTTTTGCTTTAACACTATTATTAAAAATGGTATCATCGGGAGATTTGATAGTAAAAAACCCTTTTTTCTCTTTAGCATGAAGCAAAACTGATTTACCATCTTTTTTTGACATTTGAAATTGAGCAGGAGCCAATTCAACACAATAATTACAACCTATGCACTTGGCTCTTTGTAAAGTTATAATTACCATTTAAGCCTCAACTTTAGTTGAAACCATTTTATACAATTTATCTGATGGACGAATTCTAAAATCTAATGGAATAGTTACAGAATCTCCTTTTTGTCCTTTTTCTCCCTTAACATCATTTACATACATTTCTTGCACTTTCATTTCTTGTGCTCCTGTAGTTGGGCCTGTAATTAAAATGGTATCACCAATTGTAATATCGTATGCTTCAATTTTAAATTCCCCTATATTAGATTTTGGAAAATAATGCATGCCTTTTCCCAAATAAACTTTCTTTTGGGTGGCATGACTTCCTGAACCTTTACTCCATTCACCTAATTTCTGACCTAAATAATATCCACTCCAAAAACCACGATTGTATACTTTTTCCAATTCCAACATCCAAGAAATTACTTTTTCTTTATTGTAAGTTCCTTCTGCAATACTATCAATTGCATCTCTATAGCATTTAATTACTTTTGCTACGTATTCTGGCGCTCTACCTCTACCTTCAATTTTCAATACTTTAACACCTGCATCGTTAATTTGATCTAAAAAATCAATGGTACACAAATCTTTTGGAGACATAATGTATTCATTATCCAATTCCATTTCAATACCTGTTTCTTGATCAATAACTGTATATTTTTTTCTACAATTTTGCTTACATGCGCCTCTATTTGCTGAAGAATTATAAGCATGTAAGCTCATATAACATTTACCAGAAACCGCCATACACAAAGCTCCATGACCAAAAATTTCAATTTCCGCCAAATTACCCGAAGGACCCCTAACATCTTCTTTCTCAATTTGCTCTGTAATATTTTTTACTTGGCGTAAACTTAATTCTCTGCTCAATACCATAGTATCAGCAAACATAGCGTAAAATTTTACTGTTTCAATATTAGTAATATTTATTTGAGTAGAAATATGAACCTCCATTCCAATTGCTCTTGCTGAAGCAATAACTGCTTGATCCATTGCTATTACCGCGGTAATACCTGCTTCTTTAGCTTTTTGAAGCAATGTTTTTACAATGGTTAAATCGTGGTCGTAAATAATAGTGTTTAATGTAAGATATGTTCTTACATTCTTCGCTTTACATCTGTTGGAAATTTCTTGTAAATCATCTAACGTAAAATTTATAGATGCTCTTGCTCGCATATTTAATTGCTCTACGCCAAAATAAATTGAATCTGCACCATTATCTAAAGCGGCTTGCATGGATTCAAAATTTCCAGCAGGAGCCATTAATTCAATCTTCCCAGTAGTAGTCATTTATTTTGATTTTTGGCAAAATTACATGTTTTCTTATAACTATTGATATTTCAGTACAATAATTAGATGTAATTTTAACTTTAGAAACTAAAGTGTTTTTGAATTATGAATTCTTGTTTTATTAAATTCATTAATATCTATGCTATATAAATTACTTGAAGGTTGGTAAGAATAACTATTGCTTACAAAACCCCCAAGTATATATAATGTATTATTCTCATAATACATTTCTGAACCTTTAACAGATAAATCAATTAAATATTCATTTAATTCTTTTGTTAAAACATTGTACGTGCTTATTTTTCCATTATCGTAAAAATAAATAATAGCATTGTTGTGTGTTATAGCTGGTTTGGCAACTCCATAAAAAAGAGAGCCTTCTTTTTCCCATTTTTGAGTTAATAAATCATAGGTTTCTAACCCTGAAAAGGGTTTTTTATTAAAACCTCCAAATATGTATATTTTATCGCCTATTAAAACTCCTTTTAACTCTTTGGCTACAGGCATATTTCCTAATTCAAACCATGTACCAGCTTTTAAATTGTATAAATGAATTTTATTTGAATACTCTTTAAAACCATTTCTTTTCTTTTTAACCGAACCACCCATTACAATAATATTTCCTTTATAGGTAAATGAGGCAAAATTAACTGCTTGATGAGGATTTGTATTATCAATAACTATATTTTCAGTGCCTAAATCAAAAACTTCTATTTTATCATCTAAATATTCAAATTTACCATTTGCTGAAATATTTTTTCCTCCTACCACATATATTTTATGATTGTAATAATTTAAATTATGATACGCTCTTTTTTTAAATTTTGATTTTAGTTTTATCCAACTATCATTTTTTATATCATATAATTGTAAATCATTATTATATTTATGCATTGAAGAGGAACCTGCACGACTTGCTCTATCTAAAAACTCAGCAAAATTTTCTAAATCAGAATAATACTCAAGAGTTTTCATAAATCCATCTTCACTAACTGAAGCATCTCCACCAACAACATAAATTTTCCCGCCTTTGAGTAACGAACCAAATGAGTGAACTCCGCTTTTCATTTGGGAGAGTTTTTTGTAATTAATGTATTTTTTTAAATTTCTTTTTTGAGAAATTTTTACTTCTTCTAATTTCTTTAAATCAATAATTAAACGAACCGAATAATTTTTTTTCTTTTGAACATAGGGAACTTCTAACTCTTTATATGCTATATGCGAGAAACGAATAATATCATTTTTTACAATCACATAAGGGAATTTTAAGTAGTAATTTCCTTTTTCATTAGTTACAGCTCCTCTATTTATTCCTTCCATATACACATTAACACCTTCAATAGGTTTATTGGTATTGGCATCTACTACTTTTCCTTCAATATACTGTGAAAAAGATAAAAATGTTGAAAGCGAAAAGATTAAAAACAATGTAATTTTTTTCATAATTCGTTTATTGTGATTGCCTCAATAATTAAGCCTATTTAAATTCATATTAATATATTGTTTTTAAATTAAATTTTAACAAAAAAATATTTATTTGTTAATTTTCAATTATTTACTGCTTATTATTGCTTTTTTTATGAAATTTGCTCAAAATTTAAACTTAATAAAATTATTAAAGATGAAAGTAGCTGTTGTAGGCGCAACCGGAATGGTAGGAAATGTGATGTTGAAAGTTTTAGAAGAACGAAATTTTCCGTTTACTGAACTAATCCTTGTCGCTTCTGAGCGATCAGTTGGTAAACAAATCTCCTACAAAGGAACAAATTTTACAGTTATTGGTTTACAAGATGCTGTTGATTTAAAACCTGAAATTGCTTTATTTTCTGCAGGAGGAACAACATCAGAAATTTGGGCACCTAAATTTGCTGAAGCAGGAACAACTGTAATAGACAATTCATCAGCTTGGAGAATGGATCCTACTAAAAAGTTAGTAGTCCCTGAAATTAACGGAGATGTACTAACTAAAGATGATAAAATTATTGCAAATCCTAATTGTTCAACAATTCAATTGGTAATGGCTTTGGCTCCTTTACATAAAAAATATATCATGAAACGCGTGGTAATTTCTACCTATCAATCGGTTTCAGGAACAGGTGTAAAAGCTATGCAACAACTTGAAAATGAAGAGAATGGTATCAATGGAGAAATGGCATATCATTATCCAATTAACAGAAATGCAATTCCGCATTGTGATGTGTTTTTAGAAAATGGATACACCAAAGAAGAAATGAAATTGGTGAAAGAGCCTAAGAAAATTTTAAATGATGAATCGTTTACCGTAACTGCAACTGCAGTTCGTATTCCAACAGCAGGCGGACATTCTGAAGCTGTAAATGTTCAATTTGAAAACGATTTTAATGAAAGTGACGTCCGCAAATTATTAAATGAAACTTCTGGAGTGGTAGTTCAGGATAATTTAGATACAAATACGTATCCAATGCCTATTTATGCGCACAATAAAGATGAAGTTTTTGTTGGACGAATTAGAAGAGATGAATCGCAATCCAAAACTCTAAATATGTGGATTGTTTCAGATAATTTACGTAAAGGTGCCGCTACCAATACTATTCAAATTGCTGAATATTTAATTAAAAATAACTTGGTTTAAATAAAATTAAAAAAAAGACTGCCTTTTCAGACAGCCTCTTTTCTTTTGGGGTTTCTTAGGGTTACTTTGAAACCTTTAATACATCTTTAAATATTTGTTCTAATTGATGTTTAGGAAGTGCTCCCTGTGCCATTTGAGGCTCACCATCTTTTGGAACAAATAAAATAGAAGGAATACTTCTAATACCAAATGCTGCTGCTAATTCTTGCTCAGCTTCTGTATCTACTTTGTAAATATTGATTTTCCCCTTATAAGTTTCACTTAATTCTTCTAAAACTGGGGCAACCATTTTACAAGGACCACACCAATCTGCATAAAAATCAATAACACAAGGTATATCTCCTTCAAACTTCCACTCTTTATTTTTTTCGAAATTAAAAACCTTTTCTAAAAAAGTTTTTTTAGTTAATAATTCTGTCATTATTTTTAAATTTATTTTTATAATTATAGCAATTTTAATGCCATTTTTTTAGACGACAAAGTGACATAAAAACTTACAATCGTATAGTAACTTAAGTTACATCTGTAAATAAATTTGTACTTTAACGACTCATTTTAAATCAATTAATAAATTTTAACTTAAAAACTTTTAATTATGAATTCGAAATTAACAATGATATTACGTATCATACTTGGGTTGGCTCTAGTTGTATTTGGTTCTAACAAATTCTTTGGTTTTATGCCAAATATGGAAATGCCTGCTGCTGCAGGAAATTTAATGAGTGCTATGATGGAATCTGGCTATATGTTCAAATTAGTTGGAGTTACTGAAATTATTGTAGGGCTATTGCTTCTTCTTAAAAAATGGGTTCCCTTTGCTTTAATAGTTTTAGCACCAATTTCTGTAAATATGATCCTTTTTCATATTTTCTTAGCTCCCGCTGGAATTGCACCTGCCGCAATTGTAGCTATTATTAATATCCTGCTTATTTATGATAACTGGAATAAATTGAAGATTTTATTTTAATACTAAATTAAATAACACTAAACAAAGAGGTTGTCTAAAAAGTAAAATATCCTATCATATTGACTTTATCGAAATGTTTTAATGTGCTGATAACCAATACAAACTTCGACAAGCTCAGTTTGACAAAGTTGATTTTATAGACTTTTCAGACAGCCTCTTTTACTTTATTTCACAATACTTATTAATAAATATTTAAGATTTTAGCTTCATTAAAAGAAATACTATCTCCTACAGCTTTTCCTAACAACTGTTTCCCTATTGGTGAATTGGTTGAAACAGCAAAACAAATTTCATTATCAACTGTAATTTTACCAGCACTTATAGCTAAATAATAATTCGATTTATTTGTAAAAACTAAGCTCCCTAAACAAATACAATCTGTACTATTTTCAAAAGTTATTTTATTTAAAACTTTTCTCATTTGATTAATAACTGTTAATTGCTGACTTGCTTTTTCCATTTCTAACTGTAGCATAGATCTTCCTGTTTCATGCTTATCGCCGGCTGAACTTTTTGTCTCAGAAAATAATGCTTTTTTACAAGACTCAATACTGGTGGATACTGTGTTGTGTTTTTCTTCTACAAAAAAAACACAAGCTTCATATAATTTCTTTTTTATTGCTAAGTAATTCTTCATAATTTATAGGTAAATGTAACCCAATCCAACTTCTTTTAATAGTTTTGCTATATAAATATTTTAAATGCAATTTACTGGAAAACGTTATTTAGATTATTCTTCATTTATCAAATCAACATTTGGTAAACGTGTACAAAAGATTTCATTAGATATCGGTTTTTCTTGTCCAAATAGAGATGGCACTAAAGGTCATGGCGGATGTACCTATTGTAATAATAACACCTTTAATCCAGCTTATTGTGAACCAACAAAATCTATATCTGAACAGTTACAAGAAGGTATTTGTTTTTTTAGTAAAAAATACAAAACTCAAAAATATTTAGCTTATTTTCAAGCATATACAAATACGTATGCTGATTTTGAATCTCTCAAAAAAATGTATAATGAAGCATTGAATGTTGAGGGAGTTATAGGATTAGTTATTGGAACCAGACCTGATTGTATTTCAAATGAAATTATTGATTATTTATCTTTTTTATCAAAAAAACACTTCATTTCATTAGAATTTGGTGTTGAAAGTACCAATGAAAAAACGTTGATAAATGTAAACAGGTGCCATACTTTTGAAGAAACCAAAACTACTTTTGAATTGTGTAAAGACAAGGGATTTTATTTAGGAGCACATTTAATTATTGGTTTGCCCGGTGAAACAAAAAAAGAACTATTAAATCATGCTATTGAAATTTCAAAACTACCCATTGATACGCTAAAATTACACCATTTACAGATTGTAAAAAATTCTGTTATGGCTGTTCAATATAAACGAAATCCTGAAAATTTCAAGTTGTTTACTTCGGAAGATTATATAGAGTTTATAACCAATTTTATAGGTTTTTTACGTCCTGATATTGTTATTGAACGTTTTATAAGTGAAACACCTAAAGATTTACTAATTGCACCAAATTGGGGCAGATTAAAAAACTTTGAAATAGTTGCCAAAATTGATAAAAAACTGATAGAAAAAAACACTTGGCAAGGAAAATTTTATAAAAATAAGTTGTAAGTTAGCTTATGTTTTATAAAACTGTCAAGCATATTTCTGAAATGCCTTGGATTTTTATTCCGGGTTTATAGTTTTTCCTCTAATAATTTCAGCATTCTTCTTTACAATTAAATTTCATTCACATTAAAAAATACTATTAAAATGCACACTATAATTGTACTTGGCGCTGGCATGGTTGGAAGAACTATCGCTATTGACTTAACAAATAAACACAAGGTAACCTTAGCAGATTTTAGTCAAGAAGCACTTCAATCTTCAAAAAGCAAATGTAATCTACTTACTACTTTAGAATTAGATGTAACTCAAAAAGAAAACCTTAAACAAACTTTACATCCTTTTGATTTGGTAATTTGTGCAGTACCTGGATTTTTGGGATTCGAAACTTTAAAGACAATTATTGAAGCCAAAAAAAATGTAGTTGATATTTCATTTTTCCCTGAAAACTCCTTAGAATTAAATGATTTAGCTAAAAAATATAATGTTACCGCAATTGTAGATTGTGGCGTTGCTCCTGGAATGGATAACATTATTTTAGGGTATTACAACGAAAAATTAAAACTTACAGATTTTGAATGTTTGGTTGGCGGACTACCAAAAGTGAAAAAGTGGCCTTTCAATTACAAAGCTCCTTTTTCACCTATTGATGTTATTGAAGAATATACACGTCCGGCACGTTATGTAGAAAATGGAACTTTGGTTGTAAAAGATGCTTTAACCGATGTTGAACTTATAGAATTTGAAAACATTGGCACCTTGGAATCTTTTAATTCTGATGGGTTACGTTCTATCATTTTTACCATGCCTCATATTAAAAATATGAAAGAAAAAACCTTGCGGTATCCAGGGCATGTTGAATATATAAAAGTGTTAAAAGAAAGTGGCTTTTTTAATGAAAAAAAAATCAATATTAATGGTCTTGAGGTATCTCCAATTGATTTTACTTCAAAAATTCTATTTAATGAGTGGAAGTTAGGTGAAACTGAATATGAACTTACCGTAATGAGAGTTACTGTAAAAGGTGAAAATAAAAAAGGTGCAATTGAAGAAATTACTTATAATTTATTAGATACCTATTGTGAAGAAACAAAAACATCTTCTATGGCGCGTTGTACAGGTTATACTGCTGCTGCTGCTGCTAATCTGTTTTTAGAAGGTGTGTTTAAAGAAAAAGGTGTTTTCCCTCCAGAATTAGTTGGTAAATATGAAGTATGTTTTAACTATTTTTTAAATTATTTAGCTCAGCGAAACGTAATTTATACTAAAACTCAAATTTAAGTTGCACTAAAATAGGTTTTTGATATTTTATTTTTGAATTAATATTTAAATTTGTTACCGAAATGCCTAATAATCGAACTGAATTTTTTACTTTTTCTTGAAACAATAATTCTTTAACTGTTTCAAATAAAATAGCTTTATTTTTTACAAAATATGGAAGTGTTTTACTACGAGTTTGTGTTTTAAAATCGCTGTATTTTATTTTTAAAGTGATGGTTTTTCCTGATACTTTTGAGCGAATTAATCGTTGCTCTAATTCTTCTGAAATTTTTTCTAGTTTATCTAACATAAATATTTCAGAAGTTAAATTTTTTGCAAAAGTATGCTCTGCAGCAACAGATTTTCTAATTCTGTTTGGTTTTACTTCACTATTATGATTATGTATTCCACGAACAATATTGTAATAATGTTGACCAGAACTTTTAAAATGTTGAGTTAAAAAATCTGCTGTTTTTAATTTTAAATCTTTTCCATTAAATATGCCTAAACTGTACATTTTAGAAGCAGTTACTTTTCCTATTCCAAAGAATTTTTCAATAGGTAATTCTTCTAAAAAAGAGATTACATCTTCGGGTGGAATTGTTTTTTGTCCGTTTGGTTTGTTAATATCAGAAGCAATTTTAGCAACAAATTTACTGTTTGAAATTCCTGCGGAAGCGTTTAATCCCAACTCTTTAAAAATTCTAGTTCTAATTTCTTTAGCTATTAAACTTGCTGATGGATTTCCTTTTTTGTTTTGTGTTACATCTAAATAAGCTTCATCTAAAGAAAGAGGTTCTACTAAATCGGTATAATCATAAAATATAGCTCTAATTTTTTGAGAAATTTCTTTGTAACGCTCAAATCTAGGTTTTACAAAAATTAACTGTGGGCAATTTTTTTTAGCCTGCTTACCACTCATAGCAGATCGCACCTTAAATTTACGCGCTTCGTAACTGGCAGCTGCAACAACACCTCGGTCACCTCCGCCTCCAACTGCAACTGGTTTACCTCTCAATACTGGGTTATCTAATTGTTCTATGGACGCATAAAAGGCATCCATATCTACATGGATAATTTTTTTATGATGTACGTTTGAATCCACACATTAAACATACGAAAAAAGCTGCCAAATGGCAGCTTTTTTATTAAACTCTCTTTTATCTTTTAGACAATACCTTGATCTAACATAGCATCTGCAACTTTAATAAAACCTGCAATATTTGCTCCTTTTACATAATTAACATAGCCATCTTCTTCTGTTCCATATTTTTCACAAGCAATATGTATGGAAGACATTATTTGATGTAATTTTGCATCAACTTCATCTTTAGTCCAATTAAGTTTCATGGCATTTTGAGACATTTCTAGTCCAGAAACTCCAACTCCTCCAGCATTTGCAGCTTTACCAGGAGCAAAAGGTAATTTATTACTAAGGAATAAATCAATTGCTTCAGGAGTGCACCCCATGTTTGATACTTCAATAATATATTTTACACCATTAGATACTAGTTGTTTTGCATCATCTCCATTTAATTCATTTTGAATTGCTGAAGGCATTGCAATATCACAAGGTACTTCCCATGGTTTTTTCCCAGGAATAAATTTGGCTTCTGGAAACTCTTCAACGTATGGTGAAACAATATCATTATTAGAAGCTCTTAAGGCTAGTAAATAGTCTATTTTTTCTTCATCTAATCCATTTTCATCATATACATAACCATCCGGTCCCGAAATAGTTATAACCTTACCTCCTAATTCTGTTACTTTTAGAGCAACACCCCAGGTAACATTTCCAAAACCAGAAAGACAAACTGTTTTTCCCTCAAAAGAATCATTTTGAGTTTTTAACATTTCATTGGTAAAATACGTAGCTCCATAACCTGTAGCTTCAGGTCTAACTAAACTTCCTCCCCAATTTAATCCTTTTCCTGTTAAAACCCCTGCATTTTCATGTTGTAGTTTTTTATACATTCCATACATAAAACCTATTTCTCTACCTCCGGTTCCAATATCTCCAGCTGGAACATCGGTACTTGGACCAATAATACGCCATAACTCTAACATAAAGGCTTGGCAAAAACGCATAATTTCAGCGTCTGATTTTCCTTTTGGGTTAAAATCAGAACCTCCTTTTCCACCACCCATAGGTAATGTAGTAAGAGCGTTTTTAAAAATTTGTTCAAAGCCTAAAAACTTTAAAATACTTAAATTTACACTTGGGTGCAATCGAATTCCTCCTTTATATGGGCCAATTGCATTGTTAAATTGAACTCTGTATCCTAAATTAACCTGAACATTTCCTTCATCATCTACCCAAGAAACTCTAAAAGTTAAAATACGGTCAGGTTCAACCAATCTCTCAATTATTTTTGCTGATTCATATTGTGGGTTTTCATTGTAAATTGTTTCAATAGACTCTAATACTTCATGCACTGCTTGTAAGTATTCTTTTTCACCCGGATGCTTTGTTTCCAAGTTTGTTAATATCTCTTGTACATTCATAATTTTATTGTTAATACCTATTAAAATTGAATAATTTAAATTTTAAGCAAAAATACTTTTATTTATTACAATTTTTATAAAATAACTCAATAATTTTATTGATTTGCTACTTTTATTACGCCTTCGAATATTTGTATATACTTACGTGAAAATTAAAATTTTACATAAATCCGTCTGGAGGTAATTCGTCAATTGATTCCTCCAACGATTCTTGATTTACTTTTAGTTTAAAACCTTCTTTATAAATTGCTGCTTTATTACTTTTTCCTTCAATAATGATACATAAAGGCTCTTTAAATTTAATATGTCTTAAGTAAGCATCTTCATAAACCGCTTCTTGTTTGTTTAGATATTCTAAATCAAAAAAACCGTCATTTATAAATGGGTTTATGGTTAAATAACCCACTTTAAAAGATGTTAAATTTTGAAAAAAATGTGTTCCTTGACTTGGATCAATTCTAAAATTATTTAATCCTGATTCAACTATTACTTTTGCAGCGGAAATTTGAGGCCAAATAACAGGGATTCCTAACCAAGGATCACTTGAACCCCATCTTCCAGGACCAACCAAAATATATTGTTTTTGATTTTCTGCAAATTTTTTGTTGATTTGTTCTACTGCTGTGGCTATTTCTCTTGTATTTGCTGAATTAAATGTTTCTGGTTTTACATATACAAAATCGTATATATAATCATATTTACCGTTTCCTAAAGCAGATTCTGAATAAATTATAGTATCTTTTTCATTAAAATCATCGGGTAATTTAGTCATACTTTCATTTGTTTCAACAATTGGTCTTATTTGTAAGAAACTAAATTCCTTAGGGCTTCCTTTAGGAACATCTAAGTTTATAGCAAATTCCATTTCTATTGGATTTCTCATTTCACGCTGACTAATACGTAACAAATCTTGTAAAATTTCTGGCAATGGAAATGTGTTGTATTTTAAAATATTGTCAAAAGTAATAACTCTAATTCCGTCATGTAAAACACCTGGACGAATTACATTGTTTTGTAAATCGTACGTTGATGCCACAAATTTTAACGAGCCATGCTTTTCTGCTCTTCGAATAGAAATTTTCTTTTTATTAATAGCTTCACTTGTTGAAACCTTGTAACTATCAGGGTTCATATCCAATCCATATAAATACTGTTGTGTATCTCTTTGTGTTGAACCTGGAGAAGAAAGTTGCAATACTTTTTTAGGGTGATATGGTGAAAATCGTAATGTTTTTCCTCCACCTACAATTATTTCTCCTAAACCCAGTGCTATATTTGCTATACCTTCATTTGGTTTTTCATTTCCAATTGGATAAAAATTTATGGAACGTGCTACACCAGAAATATTTGGATAATAAACATCTGCATATTGTTTTCCTGTAACTTCTTGCAGAATTACTGCCATTTTAGCTTCCTCAATGGTATGTGAAGTTGCTTTTAAATAAACTTTACTATTTATAAAAAAAGAAGAAGCCATTACTGATTTAATGGCATTTGAAACCATTTCTACCATTTTGGTAATTTCTGTATTAGGCAACATATACGTTGAAAAAATACCTGCAAAAGGTTGATAATGAGAATCTTCTAATACACTTGAAGACCGGATAGCTATGGGGGATTTTGTAACTTTTAAAAAAGCTTCAATATCTTCTAATACCCATTTTGGTAATGGTTTTGAAATAAATTTTTCTAAAATTTCATCATCGTTATTGCATTTTGCAACAAAATGAATTAATTTATGTTTTTCAATAAATTCATCAAAAACTTCTGTACTTAAAACTACCGTTCTTGGAATAGAAATGTTAACATCTTTATATTTTTTATTTAGTGTGTGTCTTTTTAAAAAAGAATCAATAAAGGCGAGTCCTCTTCCTTTACCTCCTAGTGCTCCGTCTCCAATTCTAGAAAATCCTAAATATTCATCATACCTGTTTTTATCAAACTTAGAAATTATACCTCTGGCTCTAAAACTTTTATAAGCCTTAATCGCTCTAATTAAAAAATCTCTAATTTGTTCAGGGTCTTCAAAATCATTAAGTTCTACTTTACTAAATAAATTTGCCAAAGGAAAAAGCGCTCTGGATTTTAACCATTTTGAATATTGACTTCGTTCAGCATGGTAAACAATTGCCTCGGGGGTAACTGTAGCAAGTGCCTTTTGAAAAGCTGATAAATCTTTTACCGTAGCTATTACTTTTTTTTGAACAGGGTCCCAAAATTCAAAATCACCAAACAAAAAATAGTGGTTGATGTAATTTTTAATTTCTTCTTCTAAAGCATCGGTATGTTTGTATAAAAATTTACCTTTTAGTTTTAATGCAAGTTTTTCATTGTTACTATCAGATGATTGAATTAAAAAAGGGAAATAGCGTTTAAATCCTCGTACATATTTTAAAAATTTAAAACCGGCCTTAGGGTCTCTTTTACCTCCTCTAAAATAAGAAACATCTGAAATTACGCCTAATAAGTTGTTTTTATACTTTTTAAACAAGCTTAACCCTTCTTCGTAATTAGTAGCTAATAATATTTTTGGTCGGCCACGCATTAACATCATTCTACGGTGTTCATTAAGTCCTTCAGACATAAATGCGGTAGTTTGATTTAAAAGCACTTTGTAAAATATTGGTAAATATTTAGAATAAAATTTCAATGAATCTTCTACTAATAAAATAGCTTTTACACCAATATGTTCAATATCATTTTCAGCATTCATTCTATCCTCGGTAAGCTTAATAATGGCTAATATAATATCGGCATTTCCATTCCAATGAAACACATAATCTATAGCCCCTGAACTCTCTTTATTTAATCTTTCTCTCAATTGAGTTGAATAATGGCTAATAGCTGCTATTGGAATGTTTGGAAAAACTTCTTTTATTAATTTTGACGTTTCAACAGTTTTAGCATTTCCAATATCTAACCAAGTAATAACCAAATCAATATTTTGGTTTTGCATCATTCTAATGGCCCTTTTTGCTGAGTTTGCATGTGCAAAACTAGGTGGGTATCGTAAATTTAAAGCTGTATATTCATTAAAAATTTGTTCATCAATTCTACCATCTTCTTCTAACATATAATAATCATAGTTAGAGCAAACAATTAGAATTTTATGTATTCTATTTTGCATTAACTTGTCAAATGCAACTTCTTCAAATTGATACGATTTTAAATCGGGAATTGGATTCTTATTCATTTATAAAAAGGCATTAAATTACCAATGCAAGATATTATTTTACATATAAATTATGGTAAATTTAGCGAGATAAATTCTGATATTAAAAAAAGGGTTGCTATTTACAACCCTTTTTAAATAAAATCATAGAATTAATTGTTATACAACACCATGTGCTAACATCGCATCGGCAACTTTAACAAATCCAGCTATATTAGCTCCTCTTACATAATCTATATAACCATTTTCGTTTTTTCCAAATTTTGTACAAGAGTCATGGATATCAGCCATAATTTTTTTTAGTCTTTTATCTACTTCATCACGAGTCCAATTAATACGTAAAGAATTTTGACTCATTTCTAATCCTGAAGTTGCAACACCTCCAGCATTTGATGCCTTTCCTGGTGCATATAAAATTTTAGCAGCTTGGAAAGCATGAACTGCTTCAGGTGTAGAAGGCATATTTGCACCTTCGCTTATAACATAACATCCATTACTTAATAATAATTTAGCATCCTCTCCACTTACTTCATTTTGGGTAGCGCATGGCATTGCCACGTCACACTTAATATCCCATGGTCTCTCTCCGGCAAAGAATGTTGCAGTTGGATATTCTTTCACATATTCACTAATTCTACCGCGTTTGTTATTTTTAAGATTCATTACAAATGCTAGTTTGTCCTCATTTATACCTTCTGCATCGTAAATATATCCTGATGAATCAGATAAAGTAACTACTTTGGCGCCTAACTGCGTTGCTTTTTCACAAGCAAATTGAGCTACATTACCAGAGCCAGAAACTGAAACTGTTTTACCTTTAAGAGTATCACCACGTGTTTCAAGCATACTTTGGGCAAAATATACGGTTCCATACCCTGTTGCTTCAGGTCTAATTAGTGAACCACCCCAAGACATTCCCTTACCTGTAAGTACACCTGTAAATTCATTTCTTAATTTTTTGTACATTCCAAATAAATAGCCTATTTCTCTGCCTCCAACTCCAATATCTCCTGCTGGAATATCTGTATTTGGGCCTATATGACGAAAGAGCTCACTCATAAAACTTTGGCAAAAACGCATAATTTCAACATCTGATTTACCTTTAGGATCAAAATCAGACCCTCCTTTACCGCCACCCATTGGTAATGTGGTTAATGCATTTTTGTATACCTGTTCGAAAGCTAAAAATTTAAGAATACTTAAATTTACCGTAGGGTGAAAACGTAAACCTCCTTTATATGGTCCAATAGCTGAATTCATTTCAATTCTGTACCCTCTATTAACCACTATTTCTCCTGCATCGTTAATCCAAGGAACTCTGAACATTAATACCCTTTCAGGTTCAACCATTCTAGTTAAAATTTGCTTTCCGTTATAAATTTCATTACTAAGAATAAAAGGAACAACTGTTTCAGCCACTTCCTCTACTGCTTGCAAAAACTCAGGTTCGTGCGGATTTCGTTTCTTAACTAAATCCATAAATTTTTTTAATTCTAGTTTTGTTGTTTCCGGTTCCATAACTTCTGATTCCATAATTTAAAGGTCAATTTTATGTTTATAATGTATTTCCTATAAAATTAAAGTAATTTTTTAAGAAAAACCATTAAAATTTAATTTTTTTATTATTAAACTTCCCTTATTTACAACGTTTTCGATACACTTTTTTATATATATTCTCTCTGCCTAATTTAAACACTGAGATTGACTAAAAAAAAGTATATTAAGCAATTGTCTTTACAACCTTATTTTCAAAATAAAATTGTTTAAATTTGTAGCCTAATTTTATATGTAAATGTTAGATAAAGTAACGAAATTGATTGGTGAAGTAAAAGCATTTAATGCAACTACCAAAGATGAAATTGAAGTTTTTAGAATTAAATTCTTAGGAAAAAAAGGAATTTTAAACGATTTATTTGCTGAATTTAAAAACGTTGCTCCAAAAGAAAGAAAAGACTTTGGGAAAGCACTTAATACGCTAAAAAATTTAGCTCAAGAAAAAGTAATACACTTAAAAGACTTTATAGAAATTAACAATAACCAAAAGGGTATTTATGGAGATTTAACACGCCCTTCTGACCCTATTGAATTGGGGTCTCGACATCCAATATCATTGGTTCGAAATAAAATTATTGATGTTTTTTCTCGTATTGGTTTTACTGTTTCAGAAGGTCCTGAAATTGAAGACGATTGGCATAATTTTACAGCTCTTAACTTACCTGAATATCATCCGGCACGCGATATGCAGGACACATTTTTTATTGAAAAAAATCCCGATATTTTATTAAGAACACATACCTCATCTGTTCAAGTACGATACATGGAAAATCACAAACCACCTATTCGAACCATATCTCCTGGGCGTGTATTTAGAAATGAAGACATTTCTGCTAGAGCTCACTGTATTTTTCATCAGGTTGAAGGATTGTATATTGACACCGACGTTTCTTTTGCAGACTTAAAACAGACGCTGCTATATTTCACTAAAGAAATGTTTGGGAAATCAAAAATTCGTTTACGGCCATCCTATTTTCCGTTTACTGAACCAAGTGCAGAAGTAGATATTTATTGGGGATTAGAAACTGAAACTGATTATAAAATCACCAAAGGAACTGGTTGGTTAGAAATTATGGGTTGTGGTATGGTTGACCCCAATGTTTTAAAAAACGCTAATATTGATCCTGAAGTGTATTCAGGCTATGCTTTTGGAATGGGTATTGAACGAATTGCAATGCTTTTATATCAAATACCAGATATTAGGATGTTTTATGAAAATGATGTGCGATTTTTAGAGCAATTTAAATCCGTTTTATAAATATCATCTTTTACCTAACTTTTTATGAAGAAAGACATTCTAATACCTGAGGTAACAGATATTTTTATGGCCATTGTTAAGGAATATAATAGTGAATTTCAATGTGACGATTGGAATGCTTATATTATTAATAATAAAAATATTGATATAGAAATGATATTAATTGTATCTAAAGGGTACAATGAAGATAAACAAATTGAAACAGCTATTTTAAGGCATAGAATTGAGAAACTTCCTGCTAAATCTTATGCAAAAGTTGAACTATTACTTAATGATGTAATAAAGCTCTCCAATGTTTTTAATGTCACTTTTTTTGAAGAAAATGTAATGTACGACAAAATATTTTTATTTAAAAAAGGCTCTATTAAAGAAGGTGCTTTGCGTACTATTTCTTTACTAAACAAACGTGGTATTTTAATAAAATAAATACTTTAGTAATTATTTTTGTCTTGTTTTAATAAATACTTGTCTATTATTTCTATTATAGTTTTTTTATTTATTGGCTTCGAAATAAAATCATCACACCCTGCTAAAGATGCTTTTTCTATCTCATTAGGAGTTGAATAAGCCGTTTGAGCGATTATAGGTAACTCAGGTAAAAATTCTTTTATTTGTTTTGTTGCTTCATATCCATTTAAAATAGGCATTTTCACATCCATTAAAACTAAATTAATCTCAGTATTATTTTTACAAAAATCTACGGCTTCTTGTCCATTTTTTGCATGTAAAATAGTGCACGGTAATTTTATTTTATCCATTATTACTATCTCTATAAATAAATAATTTACTTCTTCATCTTCGGCAACCAAAATAGTGTATTTTGCAGGCTTTATTTT